>Ga0066905_100000123_pt1 | contig 15607 bp, 18 predicted proteins | sample PanSoiMetaPlot36_FD_67483 | JGI IMG/M metagenome (GOLD analysis project Ga0066905, IMG submission 67483) | Tropical forest soil microbial communities from Panama analyzed to predict greenhouse gas emissions - Panama Soil Plot 36 (version 2) | ecosystem: Environmental > Terrestrial > Soil >... | reverse complement strand
AAGATCACACCTCGCTTGACGCTCAACGGTGGGCTGCGCTGGGAGCCCTTCCTGCCTCAAGGATTCACGAACGGAGCTGTCTTCAATTTCAGCTGGGACCGATTCAATCAAGGCGTTCACAGCACTGTCTTTAAAAAGGCACCCGCCGGACTTCTCTATGCGGGTGATCCCGGTTTCACCGGCAAGACGGGCGTAGAAAACCGCTATATGCAGTTTGCGCCGCGTGCAGGCTTGGCGTTCGATCCAAAAGGAGATGGGAAGACCTCGATCCGTGCTTCGTTTGGAATGTTCTACGACTTTCCGAACATCATGATTGCCTCAACACCCACAACAGCGCCGCCGTTCGGCAACACCGTGAATCCTCCGGGTCCACTGAATTTCGCTGATCCGTTTTCCACCGTCGCGGGCGGCAATCCGTTCCCGGGAACGTTCGGTCCGGACGCGCCGTTCGTCCAATTTGGTTCGTTTATGGCGATGGAGCCGAATGCCAAAGGCACCACCGTCTATTCATGGAATCTCAGTATCCAGCGGCAGATCGGAAACGCATGGCTGTTTTCGACTACTTATATGGGGAATGAAACGGCTCACCTTTGGGGAACTCAGCAGCTCAATCCCGCTGTCATCGTTCCTTGTGCAGGCGGAGCTGTGTTCACAACGTGCAATACAACGCAAAACACGCCCCAGCGACGGCTGGCTTACTTGTTGAATCAGCAAGAAGGGCAGTACCTCGGATACGTGGATCAATTCACTTCCGGCGGTACTGCAAGCTATAACGCTTTGCTCCTCTCAGCCCAAAAGCGGATGAGTCATGGAGTGAGCTTCAACGCCAATTACACCTTTTCACACTGCATCAGCGATATCTACGCCGGCTCAAACGTGGGCGGAGTGGGTGCCGGATATCTCGATCCGACGAACCGCCACTTTGATCGGAGCAATTGTCAAACACCTACACTCGACCCGAACTCCGCGAATTCTCTCGACCGCAGGCACATCGCCAACATCAGCGCCGTTCTCGCTGCACCTCACTTCGCCGGCACTACTTTGAATGCGATTGCCTCCAATTGGCGTCTATCGACTAGTTATCGCGTATTGTCTGGCGCCTTTATGACCGCGACAACAGGTGTCGACCGCCAATTGTCCGGGGCGGGCAATGGTACTCAGCGAGCGGATAGGCTCCTAGCCAACCCTCTTTGTGAACACCCGAATCCAGGGTGCTGGTTCAATCCGGATGCGTTCACACAACCCGCGATGGGCACGCTTGGCAATGCTGGACGGGCCAGCCTTCCAGGCCCTGGCTTTTGGGGTATCGATGCGGCTTTGTCACGAATCTTCCATCTTCAGGAGAATTTGAGCGTGGAAGCTCGTGTTGAGGCGTTCAATCTGACGAATAGCTACCGCGCCGGGATTCCCGTTACGGCACGTAACAACCAGAACTTCGGAAAAATCCTGACGGCGCAGGATCCGAGAATCATGCAACTGGCATTGAAGTTCGTGTTCTAGCCTGTAATGGCGGTCACTGGACCGCCCTTACGGCACGGATGGCGGCTGCCCGGCCTCCGGCATGATTTGAAGCAATGAGGAGGGCTGCACCGAGAGTTCTCCAGTAAATGGCCGGCTATGCGCCGCAATCAACACAACGGCCACTGCCACTCCGGTCGCAAAGATTGTCAGGATAATTCCGTTCGCCGCCCGATTGTCGCCGTGGACCATGGCAATTGTTGTTAAGGTGAGGGCAGCCTGTATCAACAGACCTGCCCACTTTACCCAGTTTACTGACGATCGACTGAGGATGATTCGCTGACGACGCGCATCGAGTGCATTCTGCAGCGCCGCCACGATCTCCCGTTGGGCAGTGGTCTCCCCCGCATTTTGGGGATTTACAGCAATCGCCACCAGCAGTGCATCCACGAGCGGCGGGGGCGCGATCGTCAAGGTCGCGTCGCCCCGCGCCATCGCCGGCCATTCCCGCGTGGCGGCGTCCTGAATCTGACGGCGGATGAGTTCGCGCATCTGGGTCTGGGTTGTCGGTGGGAATGCTGCCGCGAGCAGGACCGCCGACCTTAACGCACTTGCCTCTCGGTTCACGGCAGTGTTGGCTCTATCCGCATCGCTCCAAACCTGGGCCGCTAGAAATCCGACAAGCAGGGCAAAGACCACAGCCAGCGGTGGCAGCATGCCCGGAGAGATTGCCTTGAACGCACGCGTTCGTTCATTTCTTGCGAGCGTCGTAATCACAATGAAGAGTGCTGCAGCAAATAGATACGTCGCCCCGAAGACGACAACAGCCATCCATACGACAGGTAGGTTCAGTAGCCAGTCGCTCATCGTTCTAAGGTCCTAAATTTTCTTAGCCAGGTAAGAATATCGTGACAGGCGACGCTCTACGGAGAGTGTGTGGACGCACGCCAAGAAGCGTTGCAGCCCTTCGAAGTTCTGCGCGCCTTCGGTAGCGAGCAGCGCCTCCCGATGTTCCGCGCGCGCATCGAACCACCGCTTTGAGACGTTAGCGGCACTGTCTGTCAAATCGTTAACACTCCGCAAATCGAAACCCGCCTCGCGCAAGAGCCTCTCATTCTCCCCTGGCGGGACGAATAAATAAAAGCCGATCGAGCTTCGCGTTGCCAACTCCTCATGCGAAATGAGTCCGGTGATCACCATCGCATCCGTAAACAATGCCAGACCTCCGGGACGAAGAACTCGATGCCACTCTCGCAGCACGGCCAGTCGCGGCTTGATGTGACACATGGCATCGTTCGAAACGATCGCATCGAAGCTTGCTGAGCTGAACGAGAGAGGGCCACCGGCATCAACGACGTAGAACTCCACATGATTGGCCACTCCACGGGCTTCCGCCAACGCAACAGCATTGCGCACGCCGTTTTCGTTGACGTCAACACCGGTAATCCGGCAGCCGCGTTTAATCGCGAGGTACGTCGCCGGACCGCCGGAACCGCTTCCAACTTCTAAAACGTGAGAACGATTGGTGATCTCGAGTTGGTCGGCAAAGCTAAGCCACTCTTCCGCAGTCATCCAGCTGCTCTGGCCGATATCTTCCCCATAGGTCTGTCTTCGCACAGCCGCTTCGGCACTATTCCCAAAGTGCGTATATGCATTGTCGTAGAGATCCACAGAACCGTCGGACAAATACAGCACCTCGTAATCAAAATTCTTGCCGCGGCCGGTAAGCGTCGTCGGGCATTGAAACAGTCAGGGCAGTTGAAAACAGCGCCGATTATCGTTGCGCCGAAAGCCATTGTCAAACGTGAGTGAGGGGGCTGCCCCCATTGCCCCCATCGCCAAACGTGCATACGGGCCTCGGTTTTGGATATGCTCGAATACGGTCGATCATCATGTCTGTTCTAGTGAACAAAGCGAAGCGTGCTCCTGTAAATGCGGCTGGTGAAGTACCGCATTCGCTAGCCAGGTCCGCCCGGCGCATTGTCGTGCTCATAGTGACGATTGCAGGTATGTTGCTTCTTGCCGTGCCGGTGGCCAACGATCCATCGAGGATCGCGATTGTGCGTGGAAAACGAGCGCAGGAGTTTGTCGACCAATTACGAGCGTCCTTGTCCATTGAAAGCGAAGTGGCTGTCGTTGTCGTTCCCTATCATCCTCTGGTGTTCTCGGTTGAGCCGACCGACAAATCCAAGAAGCATTTCCTGCTTTCGATGGAACTCGGGTTTCTTCAAATGCTTCACGACGATGAATTGCGCGCCTCACTGGCGCACGAATTGGGTCACGTTTGGATTTACACGCATCATCCGTATCTTCAGACCGAGCGACTGGCGAACGAGATCGGAATGCGCGTCGCGACCCGCGAGGCTTTAGTAAGGGTATACACGAAGCTATGGAACTATGAAGGTACAACAGGCGTGCCAATGGAGCAATTGTTGGGGCCCGCGCCGAGTGAGCCTTGGCAACGTCCGGCTGGAACGGGTTACTGATTGCTTTGGGGCGACGCCCACAGCAGGGCTTTTTGTAATATCCTCGATTAAAGAGCTCAAGAAAGACCATCATGAAAGACGAGAAGTCAAGTTCGTCGCTGTTCCATCGTGCGACTTCGGAGCTGGACCGACGCCCAGGAGTTTGGCTCAGCGCAACATGCTTTCTGCTTATAGCGCTTCTAATCTCGTGCGCCTGTACTAGGGATCGACCAGCACAGAAAACGCCCCCAGAGCCACAGCGAGTTGAACATCAGCAGGAACAGAGCTCAGCGCCATCCGCTCCACAGCCCAGAGAGTTGCACGAAGTCTCAGCGGCCGAGCCGCAATTGCTGGAAGGCAGCGGCAAGATGGCCTGGGCAAAAGGGTTCGCCGGCCAATTGATTGCAGGGTTGGACGGAGAGTTGTATGAACCTTATCGTACGATCACGATCGAACGTATCCAACGGCTCATCAAGGAACGCGGGCTTTACACAGGTCCGATTAACGGAATTCTCGATAAGCCCACGATGAAAGCTATCTACACGTTCCAGGAAGCCACTCACACTCTGCAGATGTGCGGCGTCCCGACACCTCGCACCCGGAGGATGCTTGAGCAAGGTTCTCATACGGATCTGAGTTCTTAACTCTATCGAGCCGATAATTTGCCACATGAGATGGGAGGGCCACAGTCAGCGAAATGGACTGCACCCCATCCGTGAGACATGGAAACATACTTTAGTAGCCGTAGATGGCACGGATTTCGGGATGGATCCAGAAATCCGCGCCATCCGCGGCTACTTACCAATTCTGAATTCTTAATTCTCGCACCATTTGGAACGATAGCGCATCGAGGAACTCAAAGCGGGAAGGCTTGAGCTGAGCGAAGGACCCATCTGCAGACGAATCAGACGTGAAGATTCCTGCAACGTGCAAGTCACTTAACCTTGAATCCCTCACGAGGGTCGAATCGTTTGCCATCATTTCGAGTGGCTTCAACCCAAGCTGCAGCAGGCGAGCCGTCCTTCATCGGGTGGCCCGTGATTTTAAGCTTGGTGCCTGCAGTGAAATCGCTTGGGCGGATGCCGGCGCGTTGCAACGTGCTCGGTCCTTCAGCCTCGAATCCCCACGTTGTTACGGAGCCATCCTTGTTCTTCACATCCACCAGCAGCCACGAATGAGGGTTCGTGTATTGGAACATCTTGACGACGCCCTCAACCGTAATGGTTTTCTCCTTCTCGAACATGGCGCCGGAATGATGAGCGAGGAGCGGTATAGTCAGTACACCTAGAGCGCCAACGCTCAGCAACGTGGTCAATCTGATTTTAATCATCGACTTTGTCCTTGCTTGTTCTCATTCTTCGTGAAACTGAAACCTCGAAACTGTGTCGCGCCTTCTTTGGTTTGATAGACAGCGTTGTTCTCATTTTCTCCGCAATTCCAATAACGGATACGCAGGTTCTTTTCCGGATTGTCCAGCTTCACATACGACTGTCTCGTGAACCATGGTTCTTGAAGGGCTGGTGGATCATATACCCACACGTCAGCGCGAAGCGTTTTGTCGTCCACTTTCTGCCAGATCTCTACAGTTTCCACCTGGTCCGTGTAGTCGGGTTGGGATCGTTGATAGATTCCCGCCTTCAACTGGTTTGTGTGAATGACGAGTTTCTGTCCATCCCAGAATCCAATCGAGTCGCCATCGTAGAGCGGGTATCGATCAGCGTCCGGGAGGTGGTCGCGGCCATCAGTGTAGATCCGTCGTATGTCGTTAACCATTTCATTGATGAGCCACGTTTGGTTCGGCGTGACGATGAATTCGCGCAGAAACGGCTCAGTAAGCCAACGCGGGTGGCCCGGCGGGGAGCAAGTAGAAATCGGATCCCATTCGATTCCGCGTTTCGCGTCTTCAATCCGTTTCAGCATCTTCGCATGAAATTCCGGCGTCAGTTTAGCTGGAGGCAAGCCGTCGGGAGGTTGGTCGGGATCGAATGCAAAGCCAGGAACGGGAGCCCGCGTGTAGACGCCGCTCCAATCGGGGAGATTGCTCGACGGAAGACGCCCCTCCTTCGTCTTTTCTCGCAGTGACTGATAAAGCTGCCATGCAGTCTTCTGCTGGCGGCCGAGTTCGATCATCTGTTCCTTGGTCCGTTCCGGCTCAGGAGCGCTGGTCGCTGCTGGTGCCGTTCCCGCCTTGTTACAAGCCGACAGCAGCGCTGCAAACGCCAGATAGACTGCTGCAATTCGAGCTGTCTTGGTGCTTTGTGTCATCAGAATCCTCCCAGCATGCGCAGCATACTGCAGATTGCGTCTGCAAAAAAACAGTGAGAACTCGAGAGGGTGTTTCAAAACCGGCAAATACCGCTTCGCGGCCGCGCCGGCTAAAGCCGACGCCTACGCTCGGTCAACAACTTGTAGGCATCGGTTTTAGCCGATGCGCGAAGCGCAGGTTTCCGGACTTTTGAAACACCCTCTTCGAGGAGCTATTTCCGCGCCGTCAGTGTTGTTGCGGGAATCCGAACCCGATACAGCGGCCGGTTGCTTTCATCCTTCAAGATGAATAATCCGCCTACTGTAGGAAGGGCGGTTTGGCCACCTTGGAACGTGAGAGACGGACATTCCACAATGCCTGAGTTCATCATGCCTCCGATTACTGCTTGGTATGTGCCAGACTGGAACTCCGCCGGCGGGCGGAGAAACAAGGTCATGTTCAAGGTCACCATGTCGCCACCGTCGACAAAGCGTGCTTCCGCTTTCACCAACGCACCATCGCGTAACCCATAGAGACCATCGAACTTCAACGGCAAGGCAACGTACTTATCACCATCAATGCGCTCGAAGCGATCTTTGGAATTCGTACATCCGAGGACGAACATCAAGGCGAATAGAAGAAACAGGTTTCTCATGCGAGTCAGATCAGTCTCGTGTGCTACTCTACCAGCCATGTCAATCCTGAAGTTTCTTGGATTGAATATAGACCAACACGGGCGCGACACTTCAACGGCGCAGACTGAAACGGTACGTAAGATTGTTCAGAAACTCGAGCAGCTGCCCGAGCAACAAGCTCGTTACATAGCAGCCTTTGCCTTTCTGCTGAGCCGCGCCGCGCGCGCCGACCTGCAGATCGGTGCTGACGAGACGGCGGTGATGGAGCGTATCGTCATGGAGCAGGGCGGTCTGCCGGAGGAACTGGCTGTCATCGTCGTACAGATGGCGAAAACGCAAAACCAACTCTTCGGCGGCACGGAGAATTACCTGGTGACACGGGAATTCGAACGTATCGCAACCCGTGAACAGAAGTTGGCACTGCTCGAATGCCTCTTCGCTGTCACTGCAGCTGACGAAAATATTTCAACCGCGGAAGACAACGTCATCAATCAAATCTCGAGCGAATTGAAACTTTCACACGCCGACTACATCGCCGCCCGCTCACACTTCCGACAATATTTAGCCGTCTTGAAGCCAAGCAAAGACGCTTGACCTCCTCAGGACCGTGGACCGTAATGCGGAACCGGCTTGCCGGTTTCCAGTGCGCCAAGGTCCGGCGCTCGCCCTGTAAAACCTTCGTTTACGTTCGGCAACGCCAAGCCACGATCGACGGCTACAGCATTTGGCTTTAATCTGAAATCAAAATCTTCCGCCTTGTAGATCTTCTGCACATTCTTGATGTCGTTGCGATCGAGCTTGGGTACATTCATGAATACATCGTAATCAACCTGAATGCTGTGCTGATCCTGCTTCGTGGCCTGGCTGTACTCGGCGAGCGATCCAAAGCGACGCGTTTGAAGAATCGCCTGGTGCCCTGGTCCGTTGTAGTCCGCCGGAACGTTTGGTGGCGGCGAGTTCCATTGGAACGAAAACTCGACTCCGGGATTTGGACGGAATCCGTTGTAATCCGACGATGTGTAATTCGTGAGCGTATTGACCGAAAAAATTGACGGAGAGGCATTCTCTCCAAGGAACAGATTATTCCGCCAATGAACGTTCGAGGTGGCCTGCGCCGCAGTCTCGGCGAGGATGGTGTTGTGATAAAAGAGCACACCTGCCGAGCCGTTTGTCAGCCGGGTTGATCCGCCGGGCAGATGGTATGCGATATTCCCGATCCAATAGGTTGGCCCTCCGTTCGAAGGCTGATTACAGAACGCGTGAGACGCCGAGTTGATCATCATATTCCGCAGAACACGAATGTTGTGCATGCCACCGTCGGTTTCGAACGGGTTGTCGTGAAAGTTCGTCATGTAGTTGTTGTAGAAATCAATGGCTACGGGTCTGCGATCCCAATACTCCTTCGCAGGATATTTGGGTTCCTCTGTTGCGGATGAGCCGTCCGGGTTTCCGTAGGTTTCGATATCGATGCCGTCGTGGAAATTGGCGACGTAATTGTACGCGATGACATGCCCGGGTCCGTAGACCTTCACTGCAATGTAGGACAGCATCTTCGGAGGAAACACCTGGCCTGAGCTGGGAGTCGCGAACTGAGCCCAAAAATCTGGGCCATTCCATCCAATCACGTGGTCCGGATCATTCCTTCCGATGAACCAGTTGTCAGCGATGTAGAAATTGCTCGATCCCGAGTAGTTTGTGTAGACACCCATGCCGATATTTTCGAAGCGGCATTTCTTCACAGCTAATCCTTTCGAACCCTCAATGAACTGGGTACCGGCCCAAATCGCGATTTCTGTATTACGAAACGTAAGTCCCTCGAAATAGTTGTAATTCGCAGCCTTGACATTAAAGAGGTTGAAGGCGCCGTTCCCATCGAAGACGACCTCGCCGTCGCCTGCCGCCTTTATGGCGATGGGCTTATCGGGTGTTCCGCTCGCGGTAAGGTAATAAGTTCCATCAAATGGAACCGTGCTGACGGATAGATTGTTTGTGTACTCGTAGCGATCGTACTTGTATGTGCCGGCATGGACCAGGATGGTATCGCCGGCCTTTACCCGCGGTCTCGCGGCGGTTGCCCAGTCTGTGCCCGAACACGTCAGGTTGTACGCACACAACAGGCCCTCAAATGCGGGTTCTGCCTTCTGTCCCTTGTATCCATGCGGATAGACGTGAAAGACGCGACCGCCTTCAAAAGGCTTTGGCTCTGGTCGCGTGCGAACCGTTACTGTCTTCGTTGCTTTCCCGCCATCAGGGTCGGACATATTGAACGCGCATTCGTATTCAGTATCCGGCTCCAGGTCCAGGATGCTTCCTGCAAACATGTTCGGAGACACGACATCCAATTGCGCGCCATTGTAGATCTCTTCGCCATGCAATCGAAGCAGTGGTAGCGCCCGCTTCCAATCGGTTTCTCCCTTCTTTCGATACTGAACTTCGACTGTCGCGTTCCGGTTATCGTCGCCATCGATAAACCATTCGAATCCGAGGTTGATCAGCGTCGGCGGATCAACAATGAATTCTTTCGGTATTACTTTGTTTTCTGCGGCCAATGCAAAGCGCGACAAGCCTGAGAGGACAATAAAAGCGAGCAGAGCGATCTTCTTCATAGGCGCACCTCGCCCGTGACGTTATCAAAAATCGGGAACACATGTAATATTCCGCTGGCTGTATCATTGCGAGAAAAAATAGGAGGACGAGATGTCACGATACGTTTCTATGGGAGCGATTCCCGCTTTGATCGGCATTGTGGCTTTTGTGGGATTTGTGCATTATGCCGGGGCTGAAACAATGGTTGAATACAGTTCCGAGGCTCGGTTTCAGTTAGACCTTCATGTTCCTGATGCGACCCTCAAAGGTTTTCTGCCGCCGGGATGGACGCCAAACATTGCCGTCCAAGGCGCTGCGAAGGACGCGAACCTGCGCGCAGTCTTCATCGATCGCGTGACGATTAACGGGCCCGACGGAAAGCCCATCGGAAAAGGATCGAATCGTCTCGTTTACCTTGTTGCTCCTGTAAAGGATCCTACAGGCGCAAATGTCCAACTCGTCATTGGCGGCCTGACGGAGGATCCCGCCGATGCACCCGGCCCCTTCGGGAATTACCTGGCGGCCACGACGCACACGATGCAGAGATCGACGTCCAGCGGTTCCAGCGGTGCGGGCGCGATCATAGATTCGCAGGACTGGACTTTTGCCGCCGCTACCGGCGAGCGGTTGGAAATGCATATCAAGTATGAGCGCGGTGTTGCCAACAAAGGTAATGCTGCCGAGATAAAGTTTTACTCCGCAAAGAACCCCAGCTTTTTTCAGATCTCGCGCCAAGAGCAAGTCCTCGACATTTTGCGGAACGCGACGACGAACCCTCCCGATCGCGTCAAAGAGTTTTCATTCAAAGCTGGCGGCGGCAGCTACTCGAAGTTATTCGATGGCACCGAGAAGCTCCTGAGCTGGGACAACATCCTCTGGATTAACCGCTCGATTTCTCTGCCGTGAAGGCCTGTTTCTCGGCTGTGGTGCTGTTTTTCAGCCGCGGGAGCGGCGACAGAATGTAGCCACGGATGAAAGCCGTGGGTTGGAATTCTGGACGAATGAGCGGCGATTCCACTAGTTCGTCCATTCATTCACGCCTTTCTTGTTATCATGTGAAGCCACTATGAACGTCGACGAAATACAACACCTCTATGCTTACACAGAATGGGCGAATGCTCTTGTACTAGACGCGGCCGAAAAGCTTTCTTCCGAACAATTGCTTCGGGATGTACGCATCAGTCACAGCTCGATTATGGGTACCCTGTCGCATATGGCAGGTGCGGAATGGATTTGGTTGGAACGATGGCACGGGGTCTCACCTGTCGGACCCGAAGCATGGGCGCAGTGGACGGTGGAGGAATGCGGGGATTTGCAACAACTCCGCGCGAAGTGGCAGCCGATCATCGACAAGCGTCACGCCTATCTCGAGCGCTTAAAAGATGCCGATCTTGCGAAGCAGCTCAGCTTCAGGCGGATTAACGGCGAGGTCTATTCGTTGCCCCTCGTGCAGCAGTTGCAGCATGTCGTGAATCATGCCACTCTGCATCGCGGTCAAGTCGTCGGGATGATTCGCCAACTTGGCGTCACGCCGCCCGCAACGGACCTCTTGTTTTATGTCATGGCGCAATCAAAGTAGCTGCCGGTTAACTTCCCGGCAGAGTGCCTTGAGCCGGTTGACCTGAGCCGGGCCCAGAAGGCGCGATGTAAACGCCGTTTTGTTGTGATTGAGCGGCTCATCGAGATCGGCATAGGCGCGGCATCCCTCGCCGTCGGGAGTGCCCGGAATGGGCGCGAATTCGGACAGCATGACGCGAGCGCCGTGGTCGGCAGCGAAGTGGATAGATGATTCGAGGTCCTGTTCATACGAGTCGGGGTGGCCGATGATGATGTACGCCGTGATGGAAGAGGCGCCCGCTTCGCGCAATGTTCGTACGGCGTCAGCGAACTCTTCCGAATACACCTTTCCGCCCGTCCGACGTTGCCACTCGTAGGCACTGGATTCGAATCCGAGGAAAAATGTCTTAAAACCGGCACGCGTCATGAACTGTGCAATCTCGGGTGTGATGAAGCGCGCATTCAGGGCATTTGGCGTGTGAAATGAGACGTGGAGGTCTTCCCGCAATACGGCCTCAAGAAACGGAAGGAGAATGCGGTCGACTTTGAAGTCGTCATAGAACGCTACGTGCCGAGCGCCCAAGCGGACGAGGTGCCGGACCTCATCCACGCAAGCCTCCAGAGGCCGCGCGACGAAATTCGGATAAACGACAGGAACTGAGCAGTACGTGCAGCGGAATGGGCAGCCCTCGGTGATCTTGAGCACCCCGACTTGCGTGTCCACGCTTTCCCACAACGGAAGTCCATCCGAAAGCGGCAGCCCAAGACGTTTCAGATCGCCACCTTCCAGCACTTGATCTACGCCGAGCGATGCGGCATGGCTTGGGCAGAGACTGGCGTATACGCCGCCTAGAATGATTTTTGCTTGGGGTTGCAGGTTTCGGATGTCGTCGATGACTTCACGTACGCCGAGATACCAATAGGTCATCACTGTTTGGATAAGCACGGCATCGAATCTTCGTCTCGTCAGGACTCGAAGGAAATCTTCGCGTGGCCGGCCAAATCGATAAAAGCGACGCGGGATATCCGCTAGAGCCGTGGGCCTGACGGCTGGCTGCTGATCGAACCGGCCGCGACCAAACGAGTCACGCTCTCGCGAAACAAGATAATCGAACGTGGTTAACTCGCACGTTCGGAGTAGACCGCCGACACGGAGTAGACCATACGGGCGCAACCAGAAGTCGAACGCAGTGAAATCATAGATCGGCGGATTAACCAGGAGCAGGTTCATCGAAACAATTAGAACTCCGACGCAGCGTTGAGCTCGGCCAGAATGGAATTCCGTACTTCTTCAAAGCTATTCCGAGTCAAGACAAAGACACGGCCTTTAGAGCGATATCGAGATACAAAGTTCCTGTGAACGACTGCAACAACGGGTTTGTCGAGCGAGAACACATGCTCGATGAATGCCTCAAACCGCTTGGAGAGGAGTTCCATCTTCCCGATCTCATCGATAAAAACAAAATCGGCGGTTTCTAGTGATGCCTCGATCCTTTGTACGATCTCGTCAACGCCCGCCACATTGACGTGGTACTTGCCTAGTGCGGGACCACCAGCTGAAGTCGTCGCAAGGATCGTCTCTTCTCCACTGGCGAGGTCGATCATTTTGAATCCCGAACGAATACCATTGCGTCTTATCTCCGGAGTGCTTAGTCCCGCAATTCGCCGAGCGTGAATGTCCTTGATAAGCTCCGCTAGCAGGGTCGATTTACCGGACCCTGGGCTGCCTGTGATCAGAATTCTTGGCTTCGTCCGCTTTCTCATACCGAAGCTCAACTGGTTTGCCATGAGGCGTGTGCCGGTAGGCGTCGGCCCAGGCTTCTTTACGCTCGAGAAGCGCGGCCGGATCGGTCAGACCCTTTGCCGTGACAAGTCGTTCGAGAGCGGCCAGCCAATGCTCGTAATAACGCGAGCCATCATCGGCATCACCGCGATCTGCGGCGGCTTTAAGTTGATCGGCAAGAGTTGCCGCCCATTCTTTCCAACTAAAGTAACCAGCCTCGGAAAGCTTGACAGCGAGCGCGAACGCCTGTGCCTGCCACGGCTCGGCGAACACAGGTCCGCCCTCGTCACGGGGCAGATTGGGTAACATTGAGAACCGTTGGTCCTCCGACCTCTGTTCAGGCGCGCTCAAGGTAGTCGTCCCACATGTCGAGGTGAACGGAATCGCGCGGCGACGCCTCGTTTCCCCACAGTTCACGGGCAGTGAACTTGACTGAATAGACGTGCTGGGGCTTCTCGCCGAGGAAAGCCGCATTCGTGTCCGGGAAGAGAAACACCCCGTGATCGCGGACGATCACGCCCGTTTTGCCTCGCACGTAGCGCGGCAGCCGTGTGTGACCGGTCGGATGGATGTTACGGGCGAGCACGCGCTGCCCGACTTTGAAGTGCGGGCTCACGGCTGCATCGCGCCTTGCCGAATTTCGCCGTGCCACGATTGCGGGAACCATTTCGGCGGTCACAACCGGTGTAGCTTTTACCGAATCCGGCGAAGGCCGTCCGTTCTCGAGTTCAGCCCGCGTGATGACACCATTCTTCAAGAGTTGGTCGACGAGCCGGGCGAACCACCGTTCGTAGTAGCTCATACGGAGATATTCTTCCGGAGGCAACAGCTCGAGCTGATGACGCGAGTTGTCGAGGTTTTGTCTCCCGCCGCCAGCCCTGACGACGCGGGTCATCGCATACACCCGGCCTTCCCAGGGCGAGTGGAATACCGGTTCGTTCTTCTCATGTTCGATGGGCCCCATACCGTGCATGCCGCCCATGTCGTGCACGCCGTTCATGCGGTACCTCCCGACTTCGGCGGGGTAACCTTCGCCACACCGACCATCGAATCACGCGTTACGAGCTCGGCGAGCGATTCTTCAGTCATGTTTTCAGTTCCGTCCGGCCGTTCCGGCAGCACCATATATCGCAATTCCGCTGTACTGTCCCAGACGCGTATCTCTGCGTCATTCGGCAGCTTAAGTCCAAACTCGCGTAGTACACCGCGCGGATCGATCACAGCACGCGAGCGGTATGCCGCTGACTTGTACCAGACGGGTGGAAGACCCAAAATCGGCCACGGATAGCAGGAGCACAAGGTGCAGACCACAAGGTTGTGGACCTTGGGCCCGTTCTCGAGCACGACCATGTCCTCGCCTTGGCCGCCCACGTAGCCGAGCTCTGCGATTGCCGCGGTCGCATCCTTCAGCAGCCGCTTTCTATATGAGGGGTCGACCCAGGCCCGCGCGACCACGCGAGCGCCATTGCGCGGACCGATCTTGGTCTCGTACGTATCGACGATCGTGTCCAACGCTGCTCGATCGACGAGACCCTTGTCGACGAGGAGCGATTCGAGAGCCTTCACTCGCAGCGCGACGTCGGATGGAATCGCTTGGTGATCGTGATCATGGTCGTGGGGATCTTGTGATGCATGCATCCGTGATTCGCTCGCGAGAGCTGCTGCGCTCGCGGCCGCACTTTTTATAAACCCGCGTCGTCCGACGCGCCGGTTTTTGGATTTAGCCATTTCGCGGTTATACACCGTCGAGCGGCGCGCGTCATGAAAATTTGTCTTTAACGATGGGCGGAAGCGACGATCTTGGGTGTTGGGGTGACGCGCTCGCCATCGCCCCAGGCGAGAACCTCAAGCTTGACCCTGGACTGGCCGGTCCTGAGAATGCCCAGTCTTTCGGCCGCTGCGGGCGACACGTCGATAATCGCGCCCTCGCGCCGATTTTTGCCGAACGGCCCACGGTCCACGATAACGACATTGACGGATCGCCTGTTGCGAAGGTTTGTGACACGGACAACCGTACCAAAGGGATAAGTGCGGTGTGCAGCCATCGCTTTGTTTTTGTCAAAGATTCGGCCGCTCGCGGTTTTGCGACCGTGAAAACGGGCCGCATAGAACGTCGCGTCACCGACTTGCGTCTTGAGGACGGGCAGATTGGATGGTGGTGCCGTTTTCGCGTAAATGACTGAAGGACTGCTCAGAGCGAGGAACACTCCAGTGCCAATCAATCCGATACGCGGACATATGTGGACGACAGATTGCATAAATGCACCTAGAACCAGAACCTACATTTCGTGTGCCTTGGCATTGTGGCAGCGGGACATGTTTGTTGAGAGTAGAAACGCTGCGGGTTAGCAGGCGGCTCTAGGGAATAATGTCGGACAAGGCCATTGTAACAAGCACTTAGAGCGGCTCTTGAGCAGGTTTATATTCCCCTCCTTCGAGGCACACTTGTCCAAATTGCGGTTGTGGTTATGAAAGTAACGAAAGTGATGTTGCGGCGAAAGCCGCGTCCTTGTTGAGCCGCGGAGAGTGTGAGCGACCCGCTGCCGCCTTCGGCGGCCCTCCCCCTCACGGAGGGGGAGAATAAAGCTCTCACGTTGCAGGCGTTAGTCTCATACTCGTGAGGGGGAGACGCGAGCGAAGCGAGCGAGGGGGTTGCTCACACATCATCTGGAATTGCAGTTGAGGAACACGCATAATCTGTCGCACCTCCGGTGCTCATGCTTCCACTACCGAGAACCCCGGGCTGGCGCCCGGGGTTACGTTCTACCGCCGCTCCTCGGCTCTCATTGGATGCGATTTGCGCAATATCTTGGACAGGAAACTTGTTCAAAGAGCCTGTTCAAGCTTCTTCTCATTGGCCTGCTTTCGCCATTCCTTT
>Ga0066905_100000122_pt1 | contig 15635 bp, 14 predicted proteins | sample PanSoiMetaPlot36_FD_67483 | JGI IMG/M metagenome (GOLD analysis project Ga0066905, IMG submission 67483) | Tropical forest soil microbial communities from Panama analyzed to predict greenhouse gas emissions - Panama Soil Plot 36 (version 2) | ecosystem: Environmental > Terrestrial > Soil >... | reverse complement strand
CGCCTCGGGGTGGTAAGGATGGACTGGCGCTCAGAGGCGAAGCGCTACGCGCTTCCGGTCGCGTTCCTCGTGCTCGTGACGGCGGCCGTGCTCGTCGTCCGCGGCGCGCTCTAGCGGCTAGCCTTCCCGCCCGTGAAGGTCGGGCTGCTCGTCGTCCTCGCCGCGGCGCTCTCGCTCGTCCCCGCGGCGCTCGCCGTCGGCCCAACCGTCCACGCGCGGGCGTACATGGTCGAGGACGGGCGCACGGGAGAGGTGCTGCTCGCCCACAACCCAGGCGTGCGAGTCCCGATCGCGAGCCTGACGAAGATGATGACCGTGCTGCTCGCGCTCGAGCGCTCCCGCCTCGGCGACACGGTCACGATCTCACCCGATGCGGCGGCCATCGGCGAGTCGAGCATCGGGCTGCAAGCCGGCGAACGGATCTCGGTTCGCGATCTGATCGAGGCGGCGCTCATCCAGAGCGCGAACGACGCCGCCTGGGCGCTCGCCGATCACGTGAGCCACGGAAACGAGACCGCGTTCGTCACCCTGATGAACCGCCGGGCCAAGCAGCTGGGTCTGAGCGACACGCACTTCGTCCGTCCCGACGGCCTCGACGCCCCCGGACATGTCTCCAGCGCGCGCAACGTGACGACCCTGGCCCGCCTGCTGATGCAGAAGCCGGTCGTGCGAAGGATCGTCGCGATGCGCGACGCGACGATCGAGGGCAACCGCCGACTGTACACGTGGAACGACCTGCTCGGTGTCTACCCGGGCGTGGTCGGAGTGAAGACCGGCCACACGGCCGCCGCGGGCTGGTCGGAGGTCGGCGCCGTGCGCGGGCCGGGTGTCACCGTCTACGCGACGATCCTCGGCAGCCCGTCGAGACGGGTCCGCAACGACGACCTCGCCGAGCTGATGACCTGGGGGCTCGCACGGTTCCGTATCGTCGACGTCGTCTCGGCGGGACGTGTCTACGCGGGTGCGCGCACCTCGTACGACCGCGGCGAGATCGACCTCGTCGCGCCGCACACGGTCGGCCGCGCCGTGGTCACCGGCCGTCCGCTCGTGGAACGTATCGTGGCGCCGATGGGTGTCGACCTGCCCGTCCGCAAGGGCCAGGAGCTCGGCGAGGTGCGCGTCTACGAGCGGGGCAAGCTCGTGGCGCGCTCGCCGCTCGTTGCCGCCCGCTCGATCGACGAGCCCGGAGCAGCCGGCCGCGTGGGGTGGTATGTGAAGCGCACCGCCCACAACATGTGGGGGTGGGTGTCGTAAGCCAATGATCGTCACCGTCACGCTCAACGCGGCCCTCGACCGGACGCTGACCGTGCCCAACTTCCAGCGCGGCCAGCGCCACCGGGCGAGCGGAGGGCTCACCCTCGCGGGCGGCAAGGGCATCAACGTCGCCCGAGCGCTGAAGCGGCTCGAGGTGCCCGTCGTCGCGACCGGGCTTGCGGGTGGGCTGACCGGGACGCGCATCGTCGAGCAGCTCACGGGTGAGGCGATCCTCAACGACTTCGTGCGCATCGCCGACGAGTCGCGCACCTCGACCGCGGTCGTCGACCCGACCTCGAGCTCGTACACCGAGATCAACGAATGGGGCCCGCACGTCGAGCCGGAGGAGCTGGGAATCCTCCGCGAGAAGCTCCGCTACCTGTCGACCGCCGCCGACACCGTCGTCTTCGCGGGCTCCCTCCCCCGTGGAGTCCAGGATGACTTCTACGGCGACCTGATCCGGGAGCTGAACAGGCGCGGGATCCGCACCGTCCTCGACGCGGAGGGCGAGCCCCTCCGGCTGGGAACAGCCGGGGAGCCCTTCCTCGTCTCGCCGAACCAGCGCGAGGCAGAGAGCCTCGTCGGCCAGGAGTTCCACGAGGGGCAGGACTTCATCCAGGCGCTCGACGACATCGCCGAGCTCGGTGCGCGGAACGTTCTGATCACGCAGGAGTCGGGCTGCTTCGCGCTCGTTCGCGAGGAGCGGGAGGTCAAGCGGCTGCGGGCCGTGGCACCGGAGGTCGACCCGGTCTCGACGGTCGGCTCCGGGGACGTGCTCATGTCGGCCTTCCTCGCGGCGCGCGACGCGGGCAAGCCGATCGACGAGGCGCTTCGCTCGGCGGTCGCGGCGGGCGCGGCGTCGACGCTCGAGGTTGGCGCAGGGCGCTTCGACCCGCGCGAGGCGAGCCGGTTGGCAGGCGGCGTCGAGGTAACCGAGCTCGAACCGGTCGTCTCCTGAGGCTGGTACGATCGACTGCCACTTGAGAGGCGAGACGACAGGCGGTTTTTCGGGCCCAGGCGGTCCATCGAGCCTGGGCTTTTTGCATTTCGGGGGGTGTTGAGTGGACGTCGAGATTGGTAGAGGAAAGAAGGCCCGTCAGGCCTATGGCTTCGACGACATCGCGATCGTCCCGAGCCGGCGGACGCGCGACCCGCAGGACGTGGACATCGGCTGGAAGCTCGGCCCGCACCTGCTCGAGCTGCCGCTGCTCGCATCCGCGATGGACGGCGTCGTGTCGCCGGAGACCGCGATCGCGCTCGGGAAGCTCGGCGGGCTCGGCGTCCTCAACCTCGAGGGCATCTACACGCGCTACGAGAATCCCGACGCCGAGCTGGAGCGGATCGCAAAGCTGCCCAAGGACACGGCGACGCGCGGGCTCCAGGAGATCTATGCGCGCGGGGTCGAGCCGAGGCTGATCGCGGAGCGGATCGAGGAGATCAAGCGCGCCGGCGTTCTCGCGGCCGGCTCGCTCACGCCGCAGAAGGTGCGCGACCACTACGAGATCGCGCTCGAGGCGGGGCTGGACGTGCTCGTCATCCAGGGCACGGTCGTCTCCGCCGAGCACGTGTCCTCGAACGGGCAGGCGCTGAACCTCAAGGAGTTCATCGCGAGCCTGCCGATCCCGACCCTCGTCGGCGGCTGCGCCTCGTACCAGACGGCGCTGCATCTCATGCGCACCGGTGCCGAAGGAGTGCTCGTCGGAGTGGGGCCCGGGCATGCGTGCACGACTCGCGGAGTCCTCGGCGTCGGCGTGCCTCAGGCGACGGCGATCTCGGACGCCGCCGCGGCGCGTGTGCAGCACCTCCTCGAGACCGGCAAGTACGTGAACGTGATCGCGGACGGCGGCATGCGCACCGGCGGCGACATCTCGAAGGCGGTCGCGTGCGGGGCGGACGCGGTGATGGTCGGCTCACCGCTCGCGCGCGCGAAGGAGGCGCCCGGCCGCGGCTACCACTGGGGGATGGCGACGTTCCATCCGACGCTTCCGCGCGGCGCCCGCGTCCAGGTCGATCAGAACGCCTCGCTCGAGGAGATCGTCGTCGGGCCCGCGCGCGAGAACGACGGGACGCTGAACCTCATGGGTGCGCTTCGGACGTCGATGGCGACCTGCGGGTACGAGTCGATTCACGACTTCCAGAAGGCGGAGATCATGCTCGCGCCGTCGATCAAGACCGAGGGCAAGTCGCTTCAACAGGCGCAGAGGATCGGGATGGGCTAGTGGGCGAGGTCGTCCCGCTGCACACGCCCGAGCCGGCCGCCGAGGAGCGGCCGGTGCTCGTTCTGGACTGCGGCGGCCAGTACTCGCAGCTCATCGCGCGGCGCGTGCGGGAGTGCCGCGTCTACTCGGAGCTCGTTCCGCACACGATCACGCCGGCGGAGATCCGCGGACGCGACCCGTTGGCGCTCGTCCTCTCCGGCGGGCCGGCCTCGGTCTACGCGGACGGCGCGCCGAAGGTCGACCCGGGCATCTTCGACCTCGGCATCCCGACCCTCGGCATCTGCTACGGCATGCAGCTGATGGCGCAGGATCTCGGCGGGCGCGTCGAGCGGACGGGCGTCTCCGAGTTCGGCAAGACGGAGTTCAGCGTCGAGGGCGGCGAGCTGTTCGCGAACCTGCCGCCGGAGCAGATCGGCTGGATGAGCCACCGCGACTCCGTAACGGGGCCGCCGGAGGGTGCTCGTGTCGTCGCGTCTTCGGCCTCGACCCCGATCACGGCGTTCGAGGATCCGGAGCGGCGGCTCTACGGCGTCCAGTTCCACCCCGAGGTCGTGCACACGCCGTACGGGAACGACCTCTTGAAGAACTTCCTGTACTCGGTTGCCGACGCGCCGGCGACGTGGACGGCCGCCGCGGTGATCGAAGAGCAGGTCGAGCGGATCCGCGCGCAGGTGGGGTCGGATCGCGTGCTGTGCGCCCTCTCTGGCGGCGTCGACTCGGCCGTTGCGGCGCTGCTCGTCTACAAGGCGGTCGGCGACCAGCTGACGTGCGTCTTCGTCGACCACGGTCTCTTGCGCAAAGACGAGGCGGCGCAGGTCGTCGAGACGTTCCGCAACCACTTCCACGTCCCGCTCGTCCACGTCGACGCTGAGGGACGCTTTCTCGGCAAGCTCGCGGGAGTCACTGACCCTGAGGAGAAGCGGCGAGCGATCGGTGAGGAGTTCATCCGCGTCTTCGAGCAGGAGTCGGACAAGCTCGGGCAGGTCAAGTACCTCGTCCAGGGCACGCTCTACTCGGACGTGATCGAGTCGGGCGGCGACGAGCGCGTGGCGGCGACGATCAAGTCGCACCACAACGTCGGCGGCCTGCCGGAGGAAATCGACTTCGAGCTCGTCGAGCCGCTGCGGTTGCTGTTCAAGGACGAGGTGCGGCGCGTGGGCGAGGAGCTGGGGCTGCCGGAGCAGATGGTGTGGCGTCAGCCGTTCCCGGGGCCGGGGCTCGCGATCCGGATCATCGGCGAGGTGACGCGTGAGCGGCTCGAGATCCTGCGCGAGGCGGACGCGGTGCTGCAGGAGGAGGTGCGGCGCGCAGGCCTGTACCGCGACCTGTGGCAGAGCTTCGCGGTGTTGCCGGCGATTCGGTCGGTCGGCGTGCAGGGCGACGAGCGGACTTACGCGTACCCGATCGTGATCCGCGCGGTCACGTCGGAGGACGCGATGACCGCCGACTGGGCTCGCTTGCCCTACGACCTGCTGGAGACGATCTCGAGCCGGATCATCAACGAGATCCCGGCCGTGAACCGCGTCACGCTCGACATCTCGTCGAAGCCGCCGAGCACGATCGAGTGGGAGTGATCAGGTCGGCGTGAACCGCGGGTAGCGGGCTCGGACTTCGTCGACGAAGGTGGCCAGGCGTTCGGCCAGCGCCGGGTCTTCGACCTCGAGGACGTTCTCCGCGTTCTGCTCGCCCGAGCGGGACAGGTTGAAGCTGCCCGCGAAGAGAACGTCGTCGACGACCGTCACCTTCGCGTGCATGAAGTCGTGCACCGTCCCCACGCCCCACGGCGTGGACGGCTTGGCCGAGAAGTCCGCCTTCAGCGCCTGCCTCAGGAGGGGCAGCTTCCAGGCCGCGTTCCCGTCGATTCCCCACTGGTAGATGACGCCCTCGATCTGCGGCCGGTCGAGGCAGCCGGCGATGTCGAGCCCCTCGGAGACCCGCTCGGCAAGCGCCGACAGCACCGGCGCTACGGTCAGCACCGGCGAGCAGATGCGCACGCGGCGCTTCGCCCGCCTGATGCGCTTCGCAATGCGCCGCGACAGCGCTTCGCCGTAACCGGGGGTGAACCACGCGCGCACCTGCTTCCCCGAGATGCGAATCGGGTTGGGCTCGACGAAGCCGCTCTCCTCGACGATCCCTTTCGACCAGAGCTCTTCGAAGTCCGCCGTGAAGTCCGCGGCGATCCGCGACGACTCCGCGATCAGGATCACGTTCTCCTGCCGCGACCACGAATCGTCGGTCCAGTTCGTCGACCCGGTCCAGACTGTCTCGGCGTCGCGAACCGCGTACTTGTGGTGCATCAGATCGGGGACGCCGGCGATCGGCCGGTGCGGCACGCCCAGCGACGAGATCAGCGTCACATCCGGCTCCGGCGGAGGCGGCACGGGAATCGGGTTCCGGTGGCCGACGTCGTAGATCATTCGCACCGCGACATCCCGCGCGGCCGCCTCCCTGATCGCCCCGCCGACGATCTCGGCCGTCTCGGGAACGAGGTGGAAGTCGTACTGCGCGAGATCGAGCGACCGCCGTGCCGCAGCGACGAACGATGCGACCTCCAACGCGACGTCCTCGGCGCGCTGACCGCCGTCCGTGAGCGTCCGGATCTGGAGCGAGTCGCTCAGCGGAGGGTGGCGAGACCGCCGAACTGACGCCAGCGGCCGGCGTGGAAGCGCAGCATCCGCGTCCGCTCGACCGGGTAGTAGTCGCTCGGCCCGGTGCGCACGGTGATCCCCTTCGCGAAGAACGGGTTCGCGCGCTCGTTCAGATGCGTCGCCGCGCGCAGAAGGCCGGCGCGCGTCGGCTGGGCGCCCGCATGGCGAAGCGCGTCGACCATCGTGTACGCCGCGGCCATCCCGTACAGGTTGGCCACCTCCTTCACCTTCGACCCGGGCAGATAGCGGTGCAGGATCTGCTTGTAGAGCTTGACGCCAGGATCCCTGGCCAGCGCGGGATCGGTCGGATCCTTGAGGAACTGGCTCGAGATCGTGCCCTCGACGAGGCGCTTGCTCGTGTTCCGCTGGACGACGTCCATCACGAACGGGTCGATCGACACCGAGTTCATGAAGATCCGCGGCTTCCAGCCGAGCTTGTGGATCGCAAGGAAGGCCTGAATCGTCTGCGTCGGCAGCGCGAAGATCAGGACCGTGTCCGCGCGTGAGGCCTTGAGCCGCGCGATCTGCGCGTTCAGGTCGGAATCGGACAGCTCGTATGTCTGGACCGCGGCGATCCGCGACGAGAGGGAGCCCAGCCCGGCCCGAAGCCCCGCGAACATGTCCTGCCCGTACTCGGAGTCCTCGTGGAGGACGGCGATGCGTGCCTTCGGCCTCGTCCGCCTGATGTAACGCCCGTAGAGCGCTCCCTCACCGGCGAAGCGCGGCAGGTACCCCATCGTCCATGGGTAGCGCCTGTGCTCGAGCGCCAGCGCCGAGAGGCCGCTGCCGACGAAGAGCTGCGGAACTCCGAGCTGGTTCAGATAGGGGCGCACCGCGAGTGCGTGCTCGGTGCCGACGCTTCCGAAGATCGCGAAGACCTTCTCGTCCTCGACGAGCTGCCGGGTCTTGCGAACGGTCTCGGACGGGTTGTACGCATCGTCCAGATAGAGGTAGCGGATCTTGCGGCCGCGGATGCCGCCGTGGTCGTTCACGTACTGGAAGTACGCGTTCGCCCCGCGCGCGACCGCCGCGTAGGCGACCTCGTCCCCACTCAGCGGCACCGTCGCCCCGAGCAGGATCGAGTCGCTCGTGACCCCCGGATCGCCGGCGCTCCCGGCCAGCGCGGTGGGCAGCCCGACGGCGAGCACTGCAGGCAGGAGGATGAGGGCGAGGCGCCGCAACCATCGGATTATCCTTTTTGGCGTGCCGACCTCGCCGGCGAAGCGGCTGATTCTCCTCTATGGCTTGATCACCGCACTCACCTATCCGTTCGCGGCGGTCGCCGGCGAGCTGGACTATCCGGGTGTTCCGGAGACGGTGTTCTCGATCGCCGTGTACGGCGTGATTCTGTGGGGGCTGTGGCGCGGCTCGGGTGTCGCATGGGGGTTCGCCGCGGTGCTCGACGTCCTGGCGCTGACTTCCCTGTGGCTCGTGGCGCTGCCCTTCGGGCTGACGCTGGTCGTCCTGCTCGGCGTCACCGTCGCGCAGCTCGTGATCCTCTTCACGCCGTCGGTACGCGCACACGCGTTTTGATCCAGCGCCTCGCGGCAGCGCAGATCGGTTCGACGTTCAACCAGTACGCGGCTTCAGCGCTGCTGCGTGACCGGCTCGCCGGCTACCTCGCGGGGCGCGCGGGAGCCGAGCTGCTCCTCGTCGGCGAGGCAGCCGGCTATCGGGGCGCGCGGGTGAGCGGGATTCCATTCACTTCCGAGCGTCAACTGACGGGGCGCGGCCCGGCCGAGGCCTCGGCGACGATCGTGCACCGGGTTCTCGCCGAGCTCGGGCTCGAGGAGCACGTGCTGCTCTGGAACGTGGTTCCCACGCATCCGCACCGGGCGGGCGAGCCGGAGTCGAACCGGGCGCCGCGGGTGGTCGAGATCGAGGCGTCCCGTCGGTTCCTCGAGCAGCTCGCCGTCGGGCGCCGCGTCGTCCCGGTCGGTCGGGTCGCCGAGGCCGCGCTGGGGATCGCTGGAATCCGCCACCCGTCGCGTGGTGGCGCGAACGCGTTCCGAGCGGGGCTGGCGGCGCTTGTCTGAGCAACGGCTTCCGATCGCGCGGAACACCGCGACCCTGGCGGTCATCCAGGCGCTCTACTCGGCGGTCCTTCAGCTCGGCGCCGCGGTGCTCTCGCTCTCCTTCGTGCTCGTGACAGGGTTCCGCTCGCTGCTCGGCGCGGGGCCGGCGATCTTCCTCGCCGCATCGGCAATCTCGGCCTTTCCCGCAGGACGCGCAATGGATCGCTTCGGGCGCGTGCCCGTGATCGCCGTCGGCTTCCTCGTCGGCTCGATCGGCTACACGCTCGCCGCCGTCGGCACGCACTGGAGCTCGGGAGTCGCGCTGATCACGGGGTTCTCGCTCGCCGGGGTGGCCAGTGCGGTGACGCTGCTGATCAGGACCGCGGCCGGCGACATGTATCCGCCCGAGCGCCGTGCCCGCGGCATCTCGTTCGTCCTGTTCGGATCGGTCTTCGGCGCGGTACTCGGACCAGCGCTCTTCGGGCCTCTGTTCGCGGGCAAGGACGTCGCCACGGACACGCTCACCGTGCCGTGGCTCGCGGCGGCGGGCCTGTCGCTGCTCACCTGCGGGCTCGCCCTCACCGTGCGGCCGGACACGAAGGTGATCGCGGAGCGAATCGCCGTCGACGGACCGACTCCCCCGACCACCGAGGCCGCGCCGCTCCGGGAGATCATCCGGCGGCCCGGCGTCATCCCGGCGATGCTGGCCGCGATCGCGAGCTTCGGGGTGATGGTCTCCGTCATGAACCTGACCGGATTCGTCGTCATCGACCATCACCACCACTCGCAGCAGTCGGTGTTCCTGATCATCGGCGCCCACGTCCTCGGCATGTACGCGCTCGTGCTCGTGATCGGGACGCTGATCGACAAGATCGGCCGCGGGCCGGCGTTGGCTGGAGGGCTCTTCGTGATGGCGACGTCGTGCGCCGGTCTGGTCTGGGCGACGAGCGTGCCGGTGACCGCGCTCCTGCTCTTCGGGCTCGGCATCGGCTGGAACCTGTCCTTCGTCGCCGCCACGGCACAGCTCGCGGACGCCACGCTGCCCGCCGAGCGCGGCAAGGTGCTCGGCCTGAGCGACCTGCTCTCCGGACTGACCGGAGCGGGGCTGGCGCTGCTCGGCGGCGTCGCGCTGGACGTGCTCGGCGTGACCGCGCTCGCACTGGGCGCGACGGCGATCGCGGTCGCCCCCGCGATCTTCCTCGCCAGGATGCGGCCCGCCCCGGAGCCCGCCGCGTAATGGCTGGTACAATCGCGCCTCGGCGGACATCGAGTCCGCCGCCTTTTTGCCATGCAAAAGACCTGGAACGCGAAGCCCGGCGAGATCGAGCGCCACTGGTACGTCGTCGACGCCGAGGGGAAGACCCTCGGGCGGCTCGCCACGCGCATCGCCGACACGCTGCGCGGCAAGGGCAAGCCGCAGTACACGCCCCATGTCGACACCGGTGACTTCGTCGTCGTCGTCAACGCGGAGAAGATCGCGGTCACCGGCAAGAAGCTCGACGACAAGCTGTACTACCGGCACTCCGGCTATCCGGGCGGCCTCCGCAGCCGACCGCTCCGCGAGGAGCTCGAGCGCCGCCCGACCGAGGTTCTCCGCAAGGCCGTCAAGGGAATGCTCCCCAGGAATCGTCTCGGCCGCGCGCAGCTCCTCAAGCTGAAGGTGTATACGGGACCGGAGCACCCGCACGAGGCGCAGGCGCCGAAGCCGCTCCCGCTGGAGAACGGGAATGGCTGAGCAGGCGCAGTACCGGGGCACCGGGAAGCGCAAGACCTCGGTGGCGCGCGTGATCCTGCGCCCCGGCGACGGGACGACGTGGATCAACGGGCGGACGCTCGAGGACTACTTCCCGCGGCCAACGCACCGGACGACGGTGATGGCTCCGCTCACCCTCGCCGGCGCCGAGGGCCGGTACGACCTGCGCGTCCGCGTCGCGGGCGGAGGCCCGTCGGGTCAGGCAGGCGCGGTTCGGCACGGAATCGCCCGCGCCCTGGTCGAGGCCGACCCCGAGCTGCGCGTCCCGCTCAAGCGCGAAGGCTTCCTCACACGCGACGCACGCAAGGTCGAGCGCAAGAAGGCCGGCCTGCACAAAGCCAGAAAAGCGCCCCAGTTCTCCAAGCGCTAGTTGGCGCGGCGCTACTTCGGCACTGACGGCGTTCGGGGCGTGGTCGGCGAGGACCTGTCCGCGGACCTGGTGCAGAGACTGGGCCGCGCGGCGGCTGTCTGGTCGGGACGTGGCCGTGTGTTCGTCGGACGCGACACGCGCAGATCGGGCCCCGAGCTCGAGGAGGCGTTCGCGGAGGGCGTCGCCTCGGCGGGTGGGAACGCCGTCGTCGCAGGCGTCTTGCCGACCCCGGCGGTCGCGCTGCTGGCGCTCGACCTCGGTGCCGTCATCTCCGCCTCCCACAACCCGCCGGAATACAACGGCGTCAAGCTCTTCGACGCCCAGGGCCGCAAGCTGAGCGACGCCTCCGAGGAGGAGATCGAGGCGTTCCTCGACCTCCTGCCGGCCGAGTCGCCCGGGGCGATCGATCACGTCGGCGTTGCGACTGACAGCTACCTCGAACACATCGTGGAGCGGTTCGGGAGCGACCTGAGCCGCCTCAGGATCGCCGTCGATTGCGCCAACGGGGCGTACTCGGGGATCGCCCCGCAGGCGTTCGAGCAGCTCGGGGCCGATGTGACCGCCGTCGCGTCCGATCCGGACGGCGAGAACATCAACGTCGGCTGTGGCGCCACCGACCTCTCGCTCCTGCAGCGCGTCGTGACCGACGGCAGCTTCGACCTCGGCATCGCCTTCGACGGCGACGGCGACCGCATGCTCGCGGTCGACGCGGAAGGGAACGCGGTCGACGGCGACCAGATCCTCGCCGTGCTCGCGCTTCACCTGGGCGTCGACCTGGTGGCAGTCACCGTGATGACGAACCTCGGCTTCCACCAGTTGATGCGCGAGCACGGGATCGAGGTCGTCGTCACCGACGTCGGCGACCGCTACGTGCTCGAGGCGCTCTCGGAGCGTGACGCCCAGCTCGGCGGCGAGCAGTCGGGGCACATCATCTACCTGCGTGACCACGTGACCGGCGACGGCCTCGCGGCTGCGCTCCTCCTGTGCGGGGCGCTCGAGGGGCGGACGCTCCACGAAGCGGCGGCCGTCATGCCGCGCTACCCGCAGGCGCAAGAGAACGTGCCCGTCGCGACGAAGACGCTGCCCTCGAACGTGCTCGACGAGGTCGAGGGCATCAACCAGGAACTGGCCGGAGAGGGGCGCGTTCTCGTCCGTCCGTCCGGGACCGAGCCGGTCGTTCGGGTCCTAGCCGAAGCGAGGGATTTCCAAAAGGCAACAGCGCTCTGTGGTAGGATCGGCGGCCTGGTACGACGAGAGCTCGGTTGATCGGCCTCCGACGCGGGGGGTCGGCGAGGCCGGGCTTTTTGCGCTTCAAACGGGAGGTTTCGAGGGCATGTGCGGCATCATCGGATACGTCGGGCCTCGGCGCGTAAAGCCTTTGCTCATCCATGGCCTGGAGCGCCTCGAGTACCGGGGCTATGACTCGGCCGGCCTCGCGATGCTGGAGGACGGCGGCCTCGACTACATCAGGGCGGTCGGCAACCTCTCCAACCTGAAGCAGATCGCGAAGCACAACGGCTCGCAGTCCTCGACTGGGCTCGGCCACACGCGCTGGGCCACGCACGGCAGGGTCTCCGAGCGGAACGCGCACCCGCTCACCGGCTGCGACGACGCCAAGATCGCGGTCGTCCTGAACGGGATCGTCGAGAACTTCCGCGAGCTCAAGGCTTCTCTCGAGAAGGACGGCCACACGTTCAGCACCGAGACGGACGCGGAGGTCGTCGTCCACCTCGTCGAGCGCCACTATCAAGGTGACCTGGCCGCGGCCGTGCGGGCGGCCTACCAGGAGCTCGAGGGCCACTTCGCGTTCGTCGTCGTCCATCGCGACCATCCCGAGCAGCTCGTCGGCGCGCGCGTCCAGTGCCCGCTGATCGTCGGCGTCGGCGACGGCGAGATGTTCCTCGCCTCGGCAGCGACGGCGTTCCTGCGCGAGACGAACCGCCTCCAGCTGATCGAGGACGGCGAGGTCGTCTCGATCACGCCCGAGGGCGCCACGTTCACGAGCGTTGGAAACGGCCCCGATCCGCTCGAGCGCGATGTGATCACGGTCGACTGGGACGACGAGGCTGCTGAGAAGTCCGGCTACGAGACCTTCATGCTCAAGGAGATCTACGAGCAGCCGGAAGGCGTCCGCGAGACGATCGGCGACCGCGTCCGCCACGGCAAGCTCCTGCTCGAGAGCCTCGGCCTCTCCGACCGGGAGATCAAGAACCTGAGGCGGATCGTGGTCCTCGCCTGCGGCACGTCGTACCACGCGGGCGTTGTCGGGCGATACGTGATCGAGGAATGGGCGCGCATCCCGGTCGAGCCGGACATCGCGAGCGAGTGGCGCTACCGGAACCCGGTGCTCTCAAAGGACACGCTCGTGATCGGCATCTCGCAGTCGGGCGAGACCGCCGACGTGCTCGCCGCGATGAAGCTGGCCCGCGAGAAGGGCGCGCGGACGGTCGCGATCACGAACATGATGGGCTCACAATTGACGCGCGAGGTCGATTCCGTGCTCTACACCCGCACGGGGCTCGAAGTCGGCGTCGCAGCATCGAAGACGTTCACCGCGCAGGTCGCGCTGATCAGCCTGATCGCGCTCAAGCTCGCCGAGGTCAAGAAGACGATTCCCCAGGAGGAGATCGAGTTCATCCTCGACCAGCTGTACGAGCTCCCGGAGAAGATGCAGGCCTTCCTCGACGGGAGCCACCCGGTCGAGGAGATCGCGCAGCGCTACTACGACAGGCCGTTCTTCCTCTACCTCGGGCGGCACATCGGACTGCCGGTCGCGCTGGAGGGCGCGCTCAAGCTGAAGGAGATCTCGTACATCCCCACCGAGGCATACTCGGCCGGCGAGATGAAGCACGGCCCGATCGCGCTGCTCGACGTGGAGACGCCCGTGGTCTGCATCGCGACGAACTCGCACGTGTACGACAAGGTCGTTTCGAACATCCAGGAGACTCGCGCGCGCGGCGCGCACGTGATCGCGATCGCCACCGACGGGAATGAAGACATCCAGCACCATGCGGACGACGTCATCTACGTCCCGAAGACGCCCGCGTTCCTCCAGGCCGTGCTCGCGATCGTGCCGCTGCAGCTCCTCGCGTACCGAATTGCTCGGCTGAAGGGGCTGAACGTCGATCAGCCGCGCAACCTGGCGAAGACGGTTACGGTCGAGTAGTCAGGCGAGCGAGAGCTCGGCGTCGGCCTGCTCGATGACGGCCGGGTCGTGCGTTGCACAGACGACCGCGATTCCGCGTTCACGGGCGATGCGCGACAGGAGCTCGCCGATCGCCAGCGCGTTCGCGTAGTCGAGCCGCGCGGTCGGCTCGTCCGCCAGCAGGAGGTCGGGCTCGGAGGCGAGCGCTCGGGCGATCGCGACCCGCTCCTGCTCGCCGGTCGAGAGCCGCGAGACGCGCTGCTCCGCGAGCTGCTCGAGCCCCACGACCGCGAGCGTCGTCTGCGCATGGCCGTCGGCGCTGTTCTTCCCGCGCAGGCCGAGGAAGAGCTCGACGTTCTCGCGGACGCTGAGGAACGGGACGAGCGGCGGCTCCTGCGTGACGAGCGCGAGCCGTTCGCGCCGGAACTCGGCGCGGCCGGGCCGGTCGAGCTCGTCGACACGGGTCCCCAGGACGACGACCTCGCCTGCGCTCGGCAGCTCGAGCCCGGCGAGCAGGTGGAGGAGCGTCGTCTTCCCGGAGCCGGACGGCCCGGTGACGACCGTCAGCCGGCCCGGTCGGATCTCCGCGCTCAGGCCGGACAGCACGGTCCGGTCGCCGGTGCTCTTCGTGAGGTTCCGGAGCTCGATCGCGACGCCGTCCGTCGGCGCCGCAGGGCCGGGCTTCGGCGGCTCGGGCACCGCGGCAGGGACGTCGTCAGTCCCTTCGATCAGGACTGAGTGCTCCGCGAGCCTCGCCCGCGCTCGCGAGCCGATGCCGCCGCGGCGCAGGAGCTCTTCCGGCACGCGCAGCCAGCCGCCCCGCGCGACGACGATCTCCTCGTCGTCGGGCTCTGCCTTGGCCTGCTCGGCGCTCACCCGCCCGTCGCGGATGTGGACGATGCGGTCGGCGATCGACGCCGAGCCCGGGTCGTGGCTGACGACGATCGCGGTGGTGCCCTGGGCGCGCGCCAGCTCGCCGATCAGCTCGTAGACAACCGTGGCGTTCTTCGCGTCCAGCTCGCCCGTGGGCTCGTCGGCGAGCAGGAGCTCTGGGCGATGGGCGAGCGCCGCGCAGAGCGCGACCCGCTGCTGCTCACCACCCGAGAGCTCATGGGGGTACGCGTCTGCGCGGTCTTCGAGCCCGACCTGGCCGAGGAGATCGGCTGCTCGTCTCCGCTGTGTCCGCGGCGACTCGCCGGCGAGGGCGAGCCGGAGCGAGACGAGCTCGCCGGCGGTCAGTTCCGGTGCGAGCGCCTGCGTGTAACGCTGGTCCGCGTAACCGAGCCGGCGGCTGCGGTAGCGATCGAGCCCGCGCCCCCGCAGTCGGCGCAGGTCGACGCCCGCGACGCGGACGCGGCCCGCGGACGGCCTGTCGAGGCCGGCGAGGATCCGAAGCAAGGTCGTCTTTCCCGAGCCGCTCGGCCCGAGGACGGCGACGACCTCGCCCTCCCGCACCGTGAGGCTGAGGCCCTGGAGCGCGGCCGCCGTGCCCTCGTCCGTCGCGTAGACGCGGAAGACGTCCTCGACCTCGACGGCGGGCGTCATGCGACCTCCGGAGACGGGGTGGCACTCTGCTCGCGGAAGGCGGTGCGTGTGAGCAGGGCTACGACTCCGAGTGCGAGCGCGGCGAAGAGCACACAGCCGAGCACGAGCACGGGCCAGTCGAGAGCGAGAACGAGCGGCGGCACCGGCTCGGTCGAGTTCGCGCTCACGGCGAGCGCCTTCAGGACGACGAGGGCAAGCACCACCCCGAGCGCCAGCCCGCCGACGAGCCCTGCCAGCAGCAGCGCGCCGGCTCGCAATCGAACTTGCCGTCTCAGCGCTGCCGGGCCCATGCCCTGGGTCTCGAGGTCGAAGAGCTCACCGTCTTCGTCACGGAGCTCGACCGCGACGGTCAGCGCGAGGCCGACCAACGAGAGCGCGAGCGCAACGAGCCCGGCGGCTGCGAGGACGAGCAGCGAGCCTCGGGCCAGCGGATCCGAGCGGAGCTCCTGCTCGACCGCACGCCGTGACGTCACCCGCACTGGGCTGGGAGCGCCTTGCTTCAGCCTCGTCGCCAGGCCGGGCGAGCCCGAGACCCAGGCCTCGTCCGCCACCGCCGATCCGGGCACCGAAGCGTTGAGCGCGGTCTCGAGTCGCGAGCGGTCGAAGATCACAAAGTCGCCAGAAGTTGTCGGAAAGCGTCGTGCGGTGCCCGCGACGCGGACGTCCACCGACGCGTTGTCGACGAA
>Ga0066905_100000121_pt1 | contig 15647 bp, 13 predicted proteins | sample PanSoiMetaPlot36_FD_67483 | JGI IMG/M metagenome (GOLD analysis project Ga0066905, IMG submission 67483) | Tropical forest soil microbial communities from Panama analyzed to predict greenhouse gas emissions - Panama Soil Plot 36 (version 2) | ecosystem: Environmental > Terrestrial > Soil >... | reverse complement strand
GACCGGTCCACCCGCGCGCCGATGATCGCGGCGGTCTCCACCATCCGGCGGGTGCCGTTGCTCGAGCGCGCCAGCCGGGCTGCCACCGCGTCGCGGACCGTCGCCGGCACCGACGGCCATCCGGCCGCAAGGATCTCGCTCACGTAGAACGGGTTGCCGCCCGTGACCCGGTGGAGCTGGCCGGCGTCCACGTCCCGCTGCCCGATCAGTGACCGGACGGCCTGCTCGGAGAGCGGCGGCAACTTCATCCGCCGGGTGGCCCGCTGGGTGGCGAGATCACCCAGGACCATGCGGAGCGGATGATCGCCGCCAAGTTCATCGTCACGGTACGTGGCCAGCAGCAGCGCCTTCATGCGGCCCAGCCGCCGTCCAAGAAAGCTCAGCAGGTCAATCGTGGCCTCGTCGGCCCAGTGAACATCTTCCACCACCGCCACGGTGAAGGCCGCCGACGCGCCAATCTCGGCCAGGAAGGCCGCGAACAGCCGGTCCCGCTCGGCCCCCCGGTGGCACAGGTCGGCGAGCTCACCGCCAAGCTGCGAGCCGATGTCGAACACCGGGCCGAGAGGCCGGGGGGTCAGCAGGCCATCGCAGGCGCCCCACAGCCAGCGGGCGCCCTTCAGGCGCCGCTGGAACGCCTCAAGCAGGACGGTCTTCCCGATGCCAGACTCCCCCGACACCAGGACCAGGCGGCCGTCACCCCGACTGGCTTCACCGGCATATTCGGCCAGCGTCTGCAGAAACGGCTCCCGCTCCAGCAGTTCCACGATCTACCCCCCCGGTCTCCCGCGAGGGCCATGACCCTCCAGGCAAGTGCCGCAAAACGCCGGGCCCGGAATTGTCGTGCTCATTGGCCGCGGCGCCAACACCCTGACAACGGCCCTGCCCGCCCCCGGGTTCGGTCAAAACGAAGTGGAACAGGTCACAGCCCGGCTGAAGACGCCCGAAGGGACGATCCGTGCCGGGTCACGACGGCGGGCCGCTCCCGGCCTGCGCCGCCTCCAGGTCGGCCAGGCGGTGTGTCTCCTGCCCGAGGAGCTTGGTGACCAGGTGGTGGCCGACGTGGTCCTTGCCGAAGGCCAGGTCCAGGAAGTCTTCGTAGGCGTCGATGATGGCGGCCAGGTTCCGCGCGGCGATGGCGAGGATCGCCGCGGGGTCGGCGCAGTTCGCTGGCATCGTGAAGTCGCCGGGCGAGTGATCGGCCAGCTCCCGTGGATGGGCGGTCACCGCGCCGCCGAGGTCGCCGATGCGGGCGGCGAGCTTGGCCGCGGCGGCGCGTGCGTCCGCGGCGACCTCGGTCAGCTCGTCTTCCAGCAGGTACAGCGCGGGTCCCTCCAGGCGGTTGGCAACGGCGTCGGCCCACAGCGAGACGGTCACGTTGTAGCCGTAGAAGCCGTCCAGGCGGCGGATGATCTCGCCGACGTCGAGGCCACGACGCTCAAGGCGGGCGGTCGTTGCGCTCATGTCCAGGTCTCCCCTCATCGGTGCTCGGCGTCGCTTGCACTGGCCGAGGTTCAACAGTGTCGGCATGGACGGACCGCCGCGGCAAGCGCGGCCTGGTCCTCCCGCTGCCGCACGGCGGCGGGCTGGGGTGCCGTGTCTTGTTGCGGCGCGGGCGCGGTACCGGTCAGTTCCTCGCGGCTGACCCGGATGGTGGCGAGCCCGATGAGCAGCGCGAGCAGCCCGATTCCCGCCGCGACGAGAAACCCGCGGGAGAACCCGGTGGCCAGGGCGTGCGCCGCAAGGTCGGCGGGCGATGCGGCCGGCTGGCGGCCGGCCGCGATGGCCGCGCTGGCGTTCCTGAGGTTGTTGGCCACCGCGGTCCACGCGATCGTGCCCAGCGCGGCCAGACCGATCGCGCCACCGACCTGCTGGCCCGTGTTGAGCAGGCTCGCGGCGACACCGGCGTGCTCGTCCGCCACGTTGTGCAGGGCGACCAGGGATAGCGGGACGAACAGCAGGCCGAGCCCGGACGAGGTCACCAGGATCGGGCCGAGCAGCTGGCCGACGTACCCGGCGTGCTCGGTCAGTGTGGAGAACCAGAACATCCCGCCGGCGGCCGCCGCGGTGCCGGCCAGTATCAGCGGCCGGGGGCCGATCCGCGGCACCAGCTGCGAGGCCAGCGCCGCCGCGGCCACGATCCCGGCGGTGAACGGCAAGTAGGCGACGCCCGACCGGACGGCGGTGTAGCCGAGCACGGTCTGCGTGAACAGGGTGAGGAAGAAGAACATGCCGAACATCGCCGTGCCGATGCACAGCATGATCAGGTAGGCACCGGACCTGTTACGGTCGGCGAGCACCCGCATCGGAAGCAGCGGGTGCGAGCTGCGCAGCTCGATCAGCACGAACGCGACGAGCAGCACCGCGGACGCGGTCAGCGACACCAGCACCAGCGTGTCACCCCAGTGGGACACGCCGTCCGGCCCGGTGGCCGCCTTGGACAGGCCGTAAACGAGCAGCGCGAGGCCGCCGGTGCCGGTGACCGCGCCGGCCAGGTCGATCGGGCCCGGCCGACGGGGCGATTCGGCCAGCGCGCGCGGCGCCGCGGCCGCCACCACGATCCCGATCGGTACGTTGACGAACAGCACCCACCGCCACGACACGTAGGTGGTCAGTATCCCGCCCAGCAGCAGGCCCACCGCCCCACCGCCGCCCGCCATCGCCGAGTAGACCCCCATCGCCCTGTTGCGCGGCTTGCCCTCGGGAAAGTTGCTCGTGATGAGCGCCAGCGCGGTCGGCGCGATCACCGCGCCGCCGGCCCCCTGGACCGCCCTCGCGGTAAGCAGCCACCACTGGGAGGTCGCGAACCCACCAACGAGGGATGCCGCGGAGAACAGCAGCAGCCCGCCGACGAACACCCGCCGCCGGCCAAGCCGGTCACCGGCGCGCCCGCCGAGCAGGAGCAGCCCGCCGAACGTGACCGCGTAGGCGTTCACGACCCACTCCAGGCCGCTGCCGGAGAAGCCAAGAGCATGCTGGATATGCGGCAACGACACGTTGACGATGGTGGCGTCGAGCACCACCATCAGCTGCGCGGAGGCGATGACCACCAGCGCCAGACCCTGCCTGCTGCTCCCCGCTGCCCGGGAACGTGCGCGCGCGTAGCCGGCTGCTTGCTCGTCGGGCGCGGGAATCGCCGACACTTGTCCGCCTCCCTCACGGCGGGAAGGTGACGCCGAAAGTCCCGCACGATGATCTGGTATTTGATCACTGCCTGAATTACATAACTACCTCCGCTGGGGATCACCGGCCAGGAAGAAAAGCAGGCAGAGGGCAGGCAGTTTCACCGCCCGCGCCGTCCGATCCGCGGAGCCATGCCGTTGCGCCGCCTGCCCGCCGCCCGCAGACCTGGCGGAACTGCCGGTGACCTGCCGGTTGCGTTGCCTGGCCCTTCCCGCGGGTGTCATCAAGGATGTTCCCCCATGGGGCTCGCATGCCTGGTGACCGGCCGGAAGCGGCGGCGCCACGTCCAGACCGGGCCCTTGAAGGAGATGATGTCTGTGGGCAAGATCGCGGTGCATGAGTTCATCACGCTGGACGGTGTTATCGAGGACCCGTCCTGGTCGTTCGACTACTCGTTCGATTCCAAGATGGGTGAGGCCATCGGCGAAATCATGGGCTCGAGCGAGGCGCTTCTGCTGGGGCGCCGCACCTACCAGGAGTTCGCGCCGTCATGGTCGAACCGGACCGCCGAGGAAGACCCCGGCGCACCGTTCATGAACGAGACGCCCAAGTACGTCGTCTCCGGGACGCTGCACACAGGCGAGTGGAGCAATTCCACGATCCTCGGCCCCTACAGCCCGGGCACGATTCGTGCGCTCAAGGACCGGCTGGACCGCAATATCTACGTCAGCGGCAGCGGCACCCTGGTCCGGGCGATGCTCGCCGACGGCCTGGTCGACGAGCTGCACCTTTTTGTCTACCCGCTGGCACACGGTTCCGGTCAGCGGCTGTTCGGCGACGGCGGCCCAGAAATCAAGCTCGCCCTCGCCGGGTCGCAGACCTACGGCAACGGGGTCTTGCACCTCACCTACAGCCCGGTGCGATCCGGGCAGGGGTGACGTGCCGGCACTGGCAGGAGAGAAAGGGAGCATTCAGGCGTGACAACAACGAACCCTGACCGCCAGCCGGACACCAGGCGCGGTTATGTGCCGGTGAATGGGCTCAAGATGTATTACGAGATCCACGGCGACGGATCGCCGCTGGCCCTCTTTCACGGCGCCATGGGAACGATCGACAGCTGCTTCGCAGATCTCTTGCCCGCCCTCGCGGCGACGCGCCAGGTCGTCGCCGTCGAACTGCAGGGCCACGGCCATACCGCTGACGTCGACCGGCCGCTGTCCTACCGGCAAATGGCGGCCGACGCGGCGATGCTCCTGGATGCGCTCGGCATCGGGACAGCAGATCTTGTCGGTTACAGTCTGGGCGGCGCCGTGGCCCTGCAGCTGGCCATGCAGCGCCCGGGCATGGTGCGGCGGCTTGTCTTCGCGGGCGGCACCTCCTACAGACCCGATGGCCTGTACCCGGAGATGCTCGCGGAACCGGAACCCGGCGCGGACGATCTCACCGGTTCCGTCTGGCACCAGGCTTACCTGCGGGTGGCGCCGGATCCCAGCAGGTGGCCGGTCCTCGTCGCCAAGAACCGTGAACTCGACCGCACGTTTGCGGGCTGGGCCGACGATGACATCCGGGCCGTGACGGCGCCGGCGCTGCTGATCATCGGGGACTCCGACATCGTCCGGCCCGAGCACACGGTGCAGATGTTCCGCCTGCTGGGCGGCGGCGTCCCCGGCGACCTCGCCGGGCTCCCCGCCTCCCAGCTCGCCATACTGCCGGGCACAACGCACGTTGGCTTGCTGGACCGCGTGGACTGGCTTCAATCGATGATCTTGGAGTTTCTGGGGTCGCCCGAGCCCCGGCCCCTGTGAGCAGCCCTGCGCGCGCTCCCGCCGGGGTCGTAGGTGGTGCCGCATCGGCTCGATGGATACTCGACGTAGCCACGAGAGGGGAGCCCGTGCCATGCCACCGACCCATGTCCATTTCAATGGCAGCGTCAACCTGCCCGATACCGAATCGGTGATGCGGGAGATCGGCTCGCGGGTCCCGTCCGGCCTGCGGCGCGTCCCGGACGGGGAGACCGGGGACCGGTGCAACTGGATCTTCTTCCAGATGCAGAAGTTCCAGCAGTCGCCCTCGCTGGTCCCGGCGCGGCCAGTCGAGGCGGTGCCCGGGGATTATGAGGTGATGCCGCAGCTACGGCTGGCCGACGGGGTCGATCCGGCGGAGATGAAGTGGCCGGATCTGGGTTACGCGGACGCCTACCTCAGTTCGTACGCGACCTTTGCCACGCTGCGCGACACGGGTGTCTTGCCGGCCGGTGTCCGCTTTCAGGTGCAGTACCCGACGCCGCTGGCCTCGATCGGCGCCTATATCGTCCCCGAGCAGCAGCAGGCGCTTCTGGGCTCCTACGAGCAGGCGATGTTCGCTGACCTGGACCGGCTGCTCGCGGCGATTCCGCACGACGATGTGGCCGTGCAGTGGGATGTCGCGGTCGAGTTCGGCGTACTCGAGGAGACCGTCGTGCCCGGCGGCGCGCAGGCCTTCGACGCGATCGTCGCGGGCCTGGCTCGCTGCGTGGACCAGGTGCCCGCCGACGTCCCCGTGGGGCTGCACCTGTGTTACGGGGACTACGGCCACCAGCATTTCAAGCAGCCGGAGTCCCTGGCCCTGCAGGTCCGGGTGCTGAACGCGGTCACCGCGGCGGCGAACCGGACGGTGAGCTTCGCCTCCTTCACCGTGCCGCAGTACCAGCGCGAGGAGAGTTACTTCGCGCCGCTGGCCGGGCTGACGGCGAACCCGGATACCGAGATCAACTTCGCGCTCGTGCCATATCACCCAGCCGATCAGGCCCCGGGCACCACCGGTGAACAGGTGCGGCTCATCGACGCCACGCTGGCGGCCAGCCCGGCCGGCGGCCGCGCCTGGGGCATCTGCACCGAGTGCGGAATGGGCCGCGCCGGCCGGGAAGAGATCCCGGGCCTGCTGGACCTGCACCGCGAGATCATCGCTGCCGGTTAACGAGATCATCCCTGCCGGTTAAGCGGTTGCGTTGACGACGCCGGTGCTTGCAGGTACTGGGTCACCTGGGTGGAGGCTATCGAGCCCTCGCCGACCGCGGACGCGACACGCTTGACCGAGCCGTGACGGACATCGCCGGCGGCGAATACGCCGGGCACGCTGGTCTCCAGCGGGTACGGCGGGCGCGGCGGCGCCCACCTGGCCGCCGGGTTTCCGCCGCCGGCGAGGTCGCTTCCGGTGACGACAAACCCATGCCCGTCCCGGGCGATGTCCGGCGGGAGCCAGTCCGTGTGCGGCCTGGCCCCGATCAGTACCACCAGCGCGCCGGCGGGAACGGTCTCCACACTGCCGGTCTTTGTGTCTTTCAGGGTCAGGGCTTCCAGTTGGCCGCTGCCCTCGGCGCCCGCGATCTGGGTACTGGTGCGGACGTCGATGTTGGCCGTCGCGCCGATCTCACCGATCAGGTAGTGCGACATCCGGGCTGCCAGGGAGTCACCGCGAACCACGATCGTCACCTGCCGCGCGTACCGCGCCAGGCTGATCGCGGCCTGGCCCGCCGAGTTGGCCCCGCCCGCGATGAACACGTGCTCGCCGCTGAAGGCGCTGCCTTCGGAGGCGGTCGCCCCGTAGAAAACCCCAGCGCCGATGAGCGGGTCCAGGCCAGGAGCGTCGAGCCTGCGGTAGGACACGCCCGTGGTGATCAGGACGCTGCGGGCGTGGCTTTCCTCACCGCCGGCGAGATGCAGCGTGAACCCGCCCCCGGCTGGCCGGAGCCCGGCGACCGGCCCGGCCACCGACGGGAGGGCGCCAAAGGACCATGCCTGCTCGAACGCCCTGGTCGCCAGGCTGGCCCCGCTGATGCCGCGCGGGAAGCCCAGGTAGTTGCGGATCAGCGAGCTGCTGCCGGCCTGCCCGCCTATGGCTTCGCGCTCGAGCAGCAGCGTCGATAGGCCCTCGGACGCCGCGTACACGGCGGCGGACAGGCCGGCCGGGCCGGCGCCGACGATGGCCACGTCGACGGTTCCTTCTGGCAGGCCGGCCAGCCCGAAGGCGGCCGCGATCCGCTCATTGGGCGGGTCGACCAGGACCTCCCCGTTGTACATCACCACGACCGGGAGCGCCGAGCCGTCCTGCCCTGCCCGTCGCAGCCACGACTGGCCATCGGCGGACTCGGCGGCGTGGAAGGCGTAGGGGACGCCGTTGCGAGCCAGCGTGTCACGCAGCTCATGCGCGCGAGCCGACCGCTCCCGCCCGATGATCCGCACCGCGGGCAGGGCGGGGGCGGCGACGACGTGAGCCCACTCCTCCAGCAGTTCACTGACGGCCCGGTGAAATCCCTCATCCCGCCCGGCGCCGGGAGCCGGCAGGTACGCGTCGATCATCCCGAGCGCGATCGCGTGCAGGACCGGCGCGGCCGCCTGCCGGTCCCGCACCAGCGGCACCGGAACTCGCAGACTCGGCGCGGCCGGGCCGCCTCGCGGGACGACGAGCACCCGCTTGGAGGTCGCCTGGATGCCGCGGACCAGGCTCAGGAACTCTGCTCCCGGCGTGGTGGCCATGCCCGAGGCGGCCATCACCATCGCCACCGGCTGGCCGGCGTCCCGCAGCTGCCGGAGGCGGCGGAGGGCCGCCGCCGGAGAGCCTTCGGTGATGATCAGGTAGTCGTGGCCGTACCGGCGGCGCAGCGCGCCGTCGAGCGCCCGGAGACCGTCCGGATCGTCGTCGACCGCCATCAGCGCGGGATTTGTCATCGCCCTGTCCTTGCGTCGAAGTTGCCGGCGGCCGGGCCGGTGATGCCGGATGACCAGCCGTATGACGGTCCTCAGCGTTCGTTAGAGCCTACGGCGACCTGGCGGACGCGCTCAGCGCCGCGATCGGCCAGCCATGCTCAGGCGCAGAACCCCACGGCCGTTTCCGGTCGGCCTATGGCGCGGAGGATGGGCGGATGGCGTTGAACGTGGCGCCTTGTGGGTCGCGGAGCACTGCGAAGCGGCCGAACGGCGAGTCCTGGGGCGGGAAAAGGACGGTTCCGCCGAGCCGGCCGACGCTGGCTGCGGCCGCGTCCGCGTCCTCGACCGCGAAGTAGGTCAGCCAGCGCGGGTTCGGCCGGTCTCCCGCGTGCCACTGCTCGGGAATGGCCAGTGCGCCGCCGGCCAGGTGGCTGCCAACCGAGAAGGTCGCGTACCGCAGCCCGCCGGGGGTCTCCTGCCAGTCGTAGCCGAATATCGCCGTGTAGAAGGCCTTCGCCACGTCAAGATCGCCGGTCTGCAACTCGGTCCATGAGACCGCGCCTTGTTCGCCGGTCAGGTTCGCGCCCGGGAATTTGCCGGCTTGCCAGAGGCCAAAGACCGCTCCGGTCGGATCGACCGCGATCGCCATGCGGCCCTGGTCCGCCACGTCTGTGGGCTCAGTGGTGAGCCGGCCGCCTGCGGCGGTGATGCGGCTGACCGTATCGTCCGCATCGCCGCTGGCCAGGTACGTCGTCCACGCGGCCGGCGTGCCGGCAGGCGCGGGATCGCCCGCTATGCCGGCGACCGTGTGCCCCCGGACCAGACAGTAGACGTAATGGCCGGTTTCGGCCGACTCCACCTGGAACTGCCAGCCGAACAGCTCTCCATAGAAACGCCGGGACCCCTCCGGGTCGCTTGTCATCAGGTCCACCCACGCGGGCGTCCCAGCCTCGTACGACCTCACCTCGCTCATGCGCACCTCCTGGTCGTGACCGGCGCTTTACGGGGCAGCGGGCTGGTAACGGAGCAGGACATTGCCCGAGCGGAAGGACCTGGGCCGCAGCGGTCTCAGGTTGATCCGGTCCGCGGCGGTCCGGAACAGGGACTTGCCGTCGCCGAGAACGACCGGGTTGACCATGACCCGCACCTCGTCTACCAGCCCCATACCGATCAGGCTCACGGTCAGCGCCGAGCTGCCCAAGATCATCATGTTCTTGCCGGGCTGCTGCTTGAGCTTGCCGATCACCTCGGCGACGTCGCCGCCGATCACTCGCGTGGGAGCCCACTCGGCCGTGCCGAGAGTCCGGGAAATGACGATCTTGTCCAGGCCGTTCATCTTCGCCGTGACCGCCGGGTCGTCCTGGCGGGCGGCGAGGGTCGGCCAGTAACCCGCCATCATCTGGTACGTGGCCCGGCCGAACAGCAGGGTGTCGGCCTCCTCCAGCTGCCGCAGGGCAAACACGTTGAACTCCTCGTCCACGACCGGCCAGTCGAAGGCTTGGCCTGGGCCCTCGTAGTAGCCGTCGAGGCTCGTGACATGAAACGAGAGCAGCTTCCTCATCACAACTCCAGACCTCTGTCCTCGCTGGCCGCCATCTGCCAGCTTGGACACCCCGTGACCGGGGACGCCGGAGCTGCGGCCCGCGGTTAGCACGCTGGCACAGCCCGGCACCGGCCGGCCAGGAACAAGGCCCGGCAGGAGACCGGCAGATCCCACCCGCCGAAGGCTGCCGCGCCGGCCGGTCCCCGCCACGGGTCCCTCCGTCACGGCCAACCACGGGCACCGGCCAGCGGCCACCGTCACGCCGTGGCAGTACGATGCCGCACGGCGAATCGTGAGGAGGCGGCGCCATGGGAGCGGAGGACGACTGGACCTGGCCGCCATCGATGGACGCGGTCGTGGCGGCGCCCGAGTCACACCGGGTGCTGTTCGAGAACGACGATGTGCGTGTCCTTGAGGTGACGATCGCCGCGGGGCATCGCGAACCCGAGCACACCCACCGGGACCCCAGCGTAATGATCGTCGACGGCCCGGCGCGGATCCGCTATTACCAGGGCGACACCCTGACCTTCTCGTCGCCGGAGGACACCGCGCCGGAGGGCACGCGCGCCGGCTGGATGGACCCCGAGGGCCCGCATTCGGTCGAGAATGTCGATAGCCGCCCGTACCACGCGATTCGCGTTGAGCTGCGAACGCGTGGGGGTGCACGCCCGCCGCGGTGATGCGGCTGCCGTCAAGCTGCCGGTTTTCTGCCGGTTCTTCGTCCTGGACGGCCGCCTTTGGCGGTGCAAAGGTAAACAAAAGCCATCGGCGGGATCGGCCACCCGCGTGAACCGATGGCGCACGGCCCAAATGCCGTATCGCGCCCGAAGGAAAGACAGGAAATGTCAGCTCATCACGTCACCGTCACGGTGAACGGTGAACAGCGGACGGCCGAGGTCGAGGCGAGAAAACTGCTCGTTCACCTCTTGCGGGAGGATTTCAGCGTCACCAGTGCGCACGTCGGATGCGACACCACCCAGTGCGGCGCGTGCACGGTGCGCCTGGATGGCCACGCCGTGAAGTCGTGCACGGTCCTGGCCGTCCAGGCGGACGGCGCGGCGATCGACACGATAGAGAGCCTGAGCGGGTCAGGCGATGCGGAGCATCCTTTGCTGTCGGCGTTTCGCGGGCATCACGCTCTGCAGTGTGGTTTCTGCACCCCCGGCATGGTGATGAGCTCGCTGGAGCTGCTTCAGCGTGAGCGGAATCCGAGCGAGGAGCGCGTCCGGGCGTGGCTCAAGGGCAATTTCTGCAGGTGCACCGGTTATCAGAACATCGTCGACGCGATCCGTGCCGCGGACGGGGCGTCCACCGCTCACGAGGCGGAGGCGGCCGGTCCGGGATTCTTCGGCCGGGCCGTCTGGCGGCGCGAGGATGACCGCCATCTGCGCGGCCGGGCGCGTTTCACCGACGATGTGAGACCGGCCGTCGCGGCCGACGCGTCGCATGTGGCTCTGTTGCGCAGCCCGCACGCTCACGCCCGCATCCGTTCCGTATCGGTGGACCGGGCCGTCAAGATGCCGGGCGTGGTGGCCGTCGTCACCGGCGCGGACCTGGCCGATTCGGTGTCTCCGCTGCCGACGAACTGGGTCCTGCCGGGAATGGAGGTTCCTGTTCACCGGGCGCTGGCCGATGAGGTGACGCGCTTCCAGGGCGAGGCGGTGGCCGCTGTTGTCGCCGGTGACGCCTACACCGCCGCGGACGCGGCCCGCGCCATCGAGGTCGACTACGAGCCGCTGCCTGCGGTGACGGACCCGTGGCGGGCGGCACAGCCCGGCGCCGCCCTCGTGCACCCGGAACTTGGCAGCGCCGCGCAGGACGGCAACGTCGTGTTCCGGGTGCCGATCTACGCGGGTGACTACGCGGCGGCGCGGGAGCAGGCCGAGGTCGTCACCCGCCAGCGGCTCCGGAATCAGAACCTCATCCCCTGTGCGCTCGAGCCCAGGTCCGTGCTCGCCGACTACGACGACCGGACGGGGAAGGTAACCGTCCACAGCAGCACCCAGTCGCCGCACATCATCAAGCGGATGCTCGCGGAGGTCTTGTCGTTTCCCGAGGACCGCCTGCGCGTGGTGGCGCCGGATGTGGGCGGTGGTTTCGGGTCGAAGCTGCACCTGTACCCGGAAGAAGTCCTGGTGACCGCCCTGGCGATCCGGCTGCGGCGGGCGGTTAAATGGACCGCCACCCGCAGCGAAGACTTCACCGCCACCAACCACGGCCGCGACCACGTCCAGGACGTGGAACTGTGCGCCACCGGCGACGGCGTCATCACCGGGCTCAAGGCGACCCTGTACGCCAACCTCGGGGCGTACCTCTCCGGAATGGCCGCGGGGATCCCGACGGCGAACTGCAGCCTGATGCTGACCGGCTGCTACCGCATCCCCAACATTCACATCGACACGCTCGGCGTGGTGACCAACACCTCGCGGGTGGACACGTACCGGGGCGCAGGCAGGCCCGAGGCGACGTACCTGATCGAGCGCATGGTCGACCAGCTCGCCCGCGAACTGAGCGTCGACCCGGCGGAGATCCGCCGCCGCAACTTCATTCCTCCGGAGGCGTTTCCGTATCAATCGCCCGCCCTGTTCGTGTTCGACAGCGGCAACTACGAGCACACTCTGGACACCGCCCTGGGCATCGTGGGCTACGAGGCGCTGCGCCGCGAACAGGCGGAGCTGCGCGGCCAGGGCCATTACCGGGGCATCGGCCTGGCCACCTACACCGAATTCACCGGCCTTGGCCCCGGTAGGGACAACGCCGCTGTGGGCTTTGCCTACGGTGGCTGGGAATACGCGCGGGTGCTGGTCCTTCCCACCGGCCGGGTCAGCGTGCACGTGGGCACCGCCGACCACGGCCAGGGACACGCCACCAGCTACGCGCAGATCGCCGCGGACGTGCTCGGCCTGCGGCCCGACGACATCGACGTCGCCGAGGGAGACACCGCAACCGTCGAATTCGGCCAGGGCACGTTCAACTCCCGGTCGATGCCGGTCGGCGGTAGCGCTGTCTACGAGTGCAGCCAGAAGGTCCTGGCCAAGGCAAAGCAGTTCGCGGCCCACGCCCTGGCCGCCGCGGTGCAGGACGTGCGCTACGAAGCCGGCGTGTTCACCGCCCCCAAGGGCGCGGACGACGGCCGTCCCGGCAACGTGGCGTGGGACGATGTTGCCCGGCTGGCCCACTTCGTCCCGGACATCCCGCCCGGGCTCGAGCCGGGGATGGACGAGCGGGTCTTCTACGACCCCAAGGGACTGACGTTCCCGTTCGGAACCTACGTCGCGGTCGTCGACGTCGACGTCACGACCGGGGATATCACGATCGACCGGTTCCTCGCGGTCGACGACTGCGGGCCCCTGATAAACCCGCTGATTGCGCAGGGGCAGATACACGGCGGCATCGCGCAAGGGCTCGGCCAGGCGCTGCTGGAGGGCGCCAGCTACGACGACCATGGACTGCTGATCTCACGCGACTGGACCACGTACGCCTTCCCGCGCGCCCAGTACATCCCCCGCCTCGAAACCGCGCACACCGTCACGCCGTCGCCGTTCACCTGCTTCGGGATCAAGGGAATCGGGGAAGCGGGGGCGATCGGGTCGCCGCCGGCCATCGTCAACGCGGTTCTGGACGCCCTGGCTCCGCTCGGGGTCACGCACCTGGACATGCCCCTGCACGCCGAACGGGTCCTGGCCGCCATCCGGCGGGCCACGGGCGGCCACGGCACCGCAGGAGGTGCCCCGTGATAGGGACCGACTTCGACTACCTGCGGCCGGCGAGCGTCGGCGAAGCGCTGGAGGCGGCCAGCCGCCACGAAGACGCCAGGTTCCTCGCGGGCGGTCACGCGCTGCTGCCGGAATGGAAGCTCGGGCGCACGTGCCCGCCCACCCTCATCGACCTGAGCCGCATCGCCGAGCTGCGCGGAATCGAGGTCCTCGGCAGCGGCGGGCAGGCTCGAGCCGGCGGCGGCGCCGGCGCGGTGCTGCGCATAGGCGCGATGACGACCTCCGCCGAGATCGAGCACTCGCCCGACATCGCCCGCCACGCGCCCCTGCTGGCCGAGGCCGCCGCCGTGATCAGCGACCCTCTCATCCGCAACCGGGCCACGCTCGGCGGATCGCTGGCAGGGGCGAGTCCGCGCGGTGACTGGCCGCCGGTGGTCCTGGCGGCGGACGCGACCGTGCATATGCGCAGCCGCGACGGCGAACGGGCCGTGCCGGCCCGGGACTTCTTCACCCGGGACGGCGCCGGCACCGGCCATGGATCCACCGCGCTGCGCCCAGGCGAGCTGCTGACCTCGGTCACCGTGCCGGCGGCCGACGGCCGGGCCCGCTCCACCTACCTCAAGCGCATGCACCCCGCCTCCGGGCACGCCATGATCGGGGTGGCAGTCGCCGCCGTGTTCGACGCCGGCGGAACGTGCCGCGACTGCCGGATCGCGGTCACGGGCACCGCGACCGCGGCGGCGCGGGCGCTCCACGCCGAAGCCGAGCTCACCGGCGCCGTCTTGAGCCCCGCAAGCATCGAGGCCGCGGCGCAGGCGGCACGCGGCGAGATCGCGTTCACCGGCGACGAATTCGGGTCCGCCGCCTACCTGGCCCAGGTGCTTCCCGTCTACGTCAGCCGGGCCCTCTCTCACCTCGCAACCCCATCGAGCAATGCTTGAACCCGTGCAGATCGGTATACCTCCAGGGGAGCCCATCCGTGAGGGGAAGTACGCAAGGATCGAGCGGGAACGGCGCTTCCTGCTGCCCGGACCGCCGCCGGCGTCGGCCGTCACCGCCAGCCGGCGGATCACCGACCGGTACCTGCCGGGGACGCGCCTGCGCGTGCGGCGGGTCGAGTGCCTGGACAGCGGGGCCTGCGAGCTCAAGCTCACCCAGAAGGTGCCCGCCGGCGGCCCAGGCCATGTCCAGGGACTGATCACGAACACCTACCTGTCGGCGGCCGAATACGACCTGCTCGCCTCGCTCCCGGGCGAGGTGCTGTCCAAGACGCGGCTCAGCGTCCCCCCCTTGGGCATTGACGTCTTCGATCCGCCGCTGCACGGCCTGGTTCTGGCCGAGGCCGAGTTCACCTCGGACGAGGCAGTGGAGTCCTTCCTCCCGCCCCGGGCCGCGATCGCCGAGGTCACCGACGACGCCCGGTTCACCGGAGGCAGTCTTGCCCAGACTCGCCGTCGTGACCTGCTCGCCTGGCTCGCCGAGTACGGCATCGAGCTCCAGGAGAGCGAGTGATCCCAACCCCAGCCACGGGCACCACAATTACTCACCGGGAAATTTCCGGTGACCTGCCGGATGCGCTGCCTTGCCGTTCGCGCGCCGGCCAAGCAACGTGTTGCAGTATGCGGATACCACCCTCCAGGAACGACTAACGGCATGCGCGCACGGATTCACGTCATCACGCTGGCGGTCGCAGATCTCGAACGGGCCCTTGAGTTCTACGGCAGTGGGCTGGGACTGGAGTCACCCGGCATCGTCGGCACAGAGTTCGCCGGCGACGACAGCAACGCTGCCGGAGCGGTCGTGATGTTCCAGCTGCAGTGTGGACTCATCCTGGCCCTGTACCCGCGCGCGGAGCTGGCGAAGGACGCGAACATCCCGCTGGGCCCGCCGCAGGCTGGCGAATTCAGCATCGGCCACGCCGTGGCGAGTAAGGCAGGCGTGGACGCACTGCTCGGCCGGGCCGAGAAGGCGGGCGCCACGGTGACCGACCAGCCACACGACCGTCCCTGGGGCATTTACTCCGGGTACTTCCGCGACCCCGACGGGCATCTGTGGGAGATCATGTGGAGCCCTCAGCTTGACACCGAGACCATCTGAGCTCAGGACGAGGCATGCTCCGGATTCGACGGCGCATTACCATGGGATGGTTCCTGCTTTGCTGACCGGCCCGGCCGGCTGCCGAGGTACAAGAACGTATGCCCGAGCCGCCCACGACCAGCCCGCGGGAGTGTGTCGCGCCGGAGTGGGACCTGGTGGCCACCAAGTTCCACGTCCCGCCTCCGGGTCTCGTGCCGCGCCCCCGCCTGCTGGAGCGCCTTGCCCAGGGGATCGGGCGCGGGCTCACCGTGGTCTGCACCCCGGCGGGGTTCGGCAAGACGACCCTGCTGGGCGACTGGGCGCGGCGCAGCCGCCAGCCGATCGCGTGGCTTTCGCTGGATGCCGGTGACAACGACCCGGCGCGATTCTGGCGTTATGTCGTCTCGGCGTTGGAGCGGGCGCGGCCCGGGACCTGCGCGCCTGTGAAAGCGCTGCTGCGCGGCGCGCAGCAGTCGCCACGGGAGGCCGTGGTGACCACGGTGATCA
>Ga0066905_100000120_pt1 | contig 15731 bp, 13 predicted proteins | sample PanSoiMetaPlot36_FD_67483 | JGI IMG/M metagenome (GOLD analysis project Ga0066905, IMG submission 67483) | Tropical forest soil microbial communities from Panama analyzed to predict greenhouse gas emissions - Panama Soil Plot 36 (version 2) | ecosystem: Environmental > Terrestrial > Soil >... | reverse complement strand
TGAACAATTGGGATCCGAGGAAGATCGGAACCAAGGGGAACGACATCGTTGCAATCCTTCGAGCGGTCTGGGCGGACGGCCCATGCCGACCTAACCCGTACTCCACCAATATTATCAGATTCCTTTCAAAAGTCCGATGACCGCAATATTCGCAGTTGCCGGCTGTCCTGTGGACAGAGCAATGTGTCGCACTGCCTTACTGCGGCGCGATGCCCGCCTCCTTGATCACCCTGCCCCACAGCTCCGTTTCGTCCGCGAAGAACTTGGCGGTACCGGCGGGCGTGGTCGCGCCGGCCTCGAGCGAGATCTTGCGCAGCATGTCGGCAACGTCCTTGCGCGCGAGAATCTCGACGACGTCGCGATTGATCTTCTCGGCTAGCGCGGCGGATGTCGCCGGCGGTGCCACCAGCCCGAACCAGGTAATCGACTTGAAGCCCGGCAAGCCGGCTTGGGAGAAGGTCGGAACCTCCGGCACCGTCTCGGCGCGTTGGAGATCGGCGACGCCGAGCAGCCTGACCTTGTTGTCGCGGTAGAGCGGCACCGAGGTCGCCAGCGTGTCGAAGAACATGTCGACGTGACCGGCGAGGACATCGGTGAGGGCGGGCTGCGCGCCGCGATAGGGCACATGCACCATCTTGATGCCGGCTTGCACCTCGAGCTGCGCCGCCGACAGATGCGCGGTCGAGCCCACGCCTTGCGAGGCATAGGACAGCTTGCCGGGATTGTCCCGGCCGTAGGCGATGAGCTCCTTCAACGTTGCCGCTGGCAGGTCCTTGCGCACAACCAGGACATTGGGAATCTTCGCCAGTACGGCGATGGGAACGAATTTGGTCGGATCGTAGCCGGGGTCGCGATAGAGCAGATGATTGAACGAAAGCGGGGAGGGCGGGGAGAGCAGCAAAGTGTAGCCATCGGGCGCGGCGCGTGCGACATTGTTGGCGCCGATGTTCCTCGATCCGCCAGCAACGTTCTCGACGATCGTCGGCTTGCCCCATTTCCGGCTGAGCTGGTCCGCCACGATGCGCGCGAGGGTGTCGGTCGTCGAGCCGGGCGCGGACGGAACGATGATCTTCACCGTGCGCGACGGATAGGGCTCCTGCGTGAGGCCCGGCTCGGCCCGTAGCGCGAGGATTGCTGCGACCGCAAAGCCGATCAGTGCAGAATAACGAGGCATTCGTTCCTCCAAGTCCTCGTGCCTGGACCCCCTTATTTCTTCTCCCCGATCGCATTGTAGCGCGCGATGACGTCCCTGGGCGTGGCAGCGGTGCGGGCCAAGAGCCGCAGGATCGCATCGCCGTCGATCGGGCTCATGTCGATGCCGAGCTTCTCGGCCTCCTCGACGAAGGCCTTATCCCGACACATGGCCACGAATGCGGTCTGCAGCGCCTTGGCACGGTCGACGGGAATATCAGGTGGCGCGGCGAACGGGAGCGCCAGGAAGAACGGAATCTCTGCGAAATCGATGAGCGCCAGCGCGCCGGGATCGCCGGTGAGCTCGCGGGCGATCGGCATGTCCGGAAAGTCGCTGTGCCGCGTCGTGCGGCCGAACGCCACGAGCGGCCGGAACGCCCGTCTGTTCCAGAGATCGCGCTGGCCGGTGCGCGTCGAGCTCAAGCCCACCATCTGGCCGTCGAGCTCGCCGCGCTGCATGGCGAGAAACAGCGGCGCCGCGCCAGTATAGCCGCGCACGATATTGACGTTGAGGCCGAGCACCTCCTTGGCGATGACCGCAAAGATCAGGTTGCTCGACGCCGCGTTGTCGGCGCCGAGCGTCACCGACATGCCGGGGATTTTCAGTTCGGCGACGGTTCGCACGCGATGATTGGCGTTGACCAGCATGAGATAGGCGTCGTCGGCGTAGGACGACAGGCTGCCGAGCCAGGTGAATTTCGCCGGCTCGAACTGGGCGTTTGGATGGCCCTGGATGGCGAGCTGCGGCACCGCCCGCTCGAGCTTGGCGAGCACGGTGCCGTCCTTCTCGGCATTGACGAACAGGCGATTGGCGGTGACCAGCCCGCCGCCGCCGGGATTGTTCTGCACGACGATGCTAGGGGCCCCGGCAACGAAGCGCGACAGATGTCGCGCCACCAGCCGTGCCGAGATGTCGTTGATGCCACCAGGTGCGGCGCCCACCATCATGGTGATGGTACGGCCTTTGTAAAAGGCCTCGACCGTTTGGGCAGTCGCACCGCGCATCATCGACAGCGCAATGCAGATGGCGGCGGCCAGAGCAGAAATGCGTCGCGTGGCGGAGCGGATCATCGCTCGGCCCGCCTACGGCAACGCCGCCAGCAGATGGCCGAAGCCCTGCCGCGGCTCGCGCACGCGCAGGCGCTTCTGGATTTCCCACACCCGCGCCGGCACCGGGTGCACGACCGGCACCTGCAGGTCTTGCTCCAGCGTCGCGATGATGTCGAGCGTGCGCCAGCCGGAGCCGAGCATGTAGATCGCATCGGCGCCCTTGGCCTTGAGGAAATTGCGCTTGATGTGAGCGTAGACCTGCTGGCTCGCGAGCTCCTGCACCTTGTCGAACGGCACGTCGATGCCTTCCATGCCGCGCACGGTGAAGCCGGCGTCGCGGAAATATTTCGCGAAGATGGCGTTGAGCTTGGGCGGGAAATAGGTGGCACCGACGATGGTCTTGGCCTTCACTGCCTTGAGCGCGTTCACATGGTTCTGCGCCACGCTCATGATCGGCGTCTTGAACTTTTTCTCCCAGGCCTTGACGATCTCGGCCTCGCGCTTGCGGCCCTGCACCATGAACGGCGGCGCGCCATGGGGATGGATCAGGTCGCAGCCTTGCTCCGCCAGCACAGCGATCAGCTCCTCATAGGCCGGCATCATCTTTTCGAACTCGTCCTCGGTGCCCCGGCGGATGTTGAGGAACAGCGGAATGAGCCCGATGCCTTCCGGCAGCAGGCGGACGACCTCCTCGGTGACGCCCGGCCGCATGGTCGGGTTGATCATGCCCACGACGCCGCGCCAGCTGGAAAAGGCCATGATGCAACCTTTCGATCGACGTTCAGCCGTAGGCCTTCAGCACGTGGCGGGCGATCACCATCTTCATCACCTCGGTCGCGCCTTCGGTGATGCGGTAGCTGCGCTGCTGCCGCCACATCTTCTCGATCGGCAGATCGGTGGTGAGCGCGATCCCGCCGTGGATCTGCATGCACTGGTCGGCGGCCTTGAATGCCATTTCGTCGGCGAAGTACTTGGCGACATAGGCATCCTCGCGTGCCTCCTCGCCCTGGTCCAGGCGGCTGGCGGTCTTGTAGACGAGCAGCCGCGCCGCCTGCAGCTCGATGAACATGTCGGCCAGCATCCATTGCACGGCCTGGCGCTCGGCGAGGGGGCGGCCGAAGGTCGAGCGCTGCTTGGCGTAGGACGATGCCATCTCAAGGCAGCGCTCCGCCACGCCGAGCGCGCGGGCGCCGTGCTTGACCCGGCCGATATTGAGCCATTGCTGGCCGTAGCGCATGCCTTCGCCTTCGTCGCCGACGCGGTGGCTCGCCGGCACGCGCACATTGTCGAGCACGATCTCCCAGGGCCGGTCGCCCATCATGGTCTCGTACGAAGTGCCGAGCTTCACGCCCGGCGCGTCCATGTCGACGATGAAGCAGGAGATGCCGCCGCGCGACCCCTTCGCGCGATCCGTCGCCGCCATCAATTGCATGAAGTCGGCATGGCCGGCGCCGGTAATGAAGCGCTTGACGCCGTTGATGACGTAGTGGTCGCCGTCGCGCACGGCCGTGGTGCGCATCCCGCCGGGATCGGAGCCGGCGTCGGGCTCGGTCTGCGCGAAGCAGGCCTTCTTCTCGCCGCGCAGCAGCGGCAGCAGGTATTTCTCCTTCATCTCGCCCTTGAGCGAATAGAGAATGCCGCGCGCGGACGGCCCGGTGATGCCCTCGCCGCGTGCCGGGATGGCGATGGTGCGGGAGAGTTCCTCCCAGACCACGGCACGCGCCAGGATCGACATGCCGCCGCCGCCATATTCCTCGGGGACGTCGAGCTGCCAGATGCCGAGCTCCTTCGCGCGCTTCTCGAAGCGCTCGAGATAGTCCGGCTTGATGTATTCGCCGTCGGTCGTCTGACGCTCGATCGGGATCAACTCAGCGTCGACGAAGCGCCGCAGCCCGGATTTGAGGATGCGCAGCTCTTCCGGCAATTCGAAATCCATCAGTCACCTTCCTAGGAGCATTTTCCGGGAAAAGTGGGCACCGGTTTTCCGCAGAAAATGCGACCAACGAAAAGTCTACGCCTCCTCCCGCCAGATCACCCGCACGTCCACCGCGACCGCCCGACCCAAGTCGGCTTTTGCCGACTTGGGCAGTTTAGGCTGCCGATCTCGGGTAAACCCGAGATCGGGCGGCCGCATCACGAGCGGGTTGATCTCGATGTCCTTTATTTTTGTGCAATGATCCAGAAAGAATTGGCCGACTGCAAGCGCGGCGGCTTCGAGCGCGGCGCGATCCGCGGCCGGCCGCCCGCGAAAGCCGGCCAGTAGCTTTGCCAGCTTCAAGCCGTCGATCATGCCGGCGACCTCGGCGGCGCTGATCGGCAGCATCCGCAGCGCCGCGTCCTCGGCGAGCTCGACCAGCACGCCGCCGGCGCCGATCAGCAACATCGGTCCGTAGAGCGGGTCGCTGCGCGCGCCAACGATGGCCTCGACGCCTGCGACCATCTCCTGCACGAGGAAGCCATCGATGCGTGCGTCCGGTTGCACGGCGCGCGCCGAGGCGATGAGGGTATCTGCGGCCGCCTGCACCGCCTCGCGGCCGCGCAAGTCGAGCGCCACGCCGCCGGCCTCGGTCTTGTGTAATATGTCGGACGAGCGAATCTTCAGCGCGACGGGAAAGCCGATGCGCTCGGCCGCCGCGGCGGCGTCGGCCGCACTCGCGACCGTTTCGTTCTTCGGCAGCGCGATGCCGTAGCGCGCGAGTGTCGCTTCGAGGTTGGCGGGTGACAGGTCGCTCGGCGGCGCCGCCGGTGGAGTGGGGGGCACGCGGCCGGCGCGTGCGGCGTGGAACCACAGGCCGTTGAGCGCGCGGATGGTCGGTTGAATGCCCTGCAGGAACGGGAAGCCTGCCGCCTGCTGGGACGCGATCTGGCTGTCGCTGATCTGATGAATGATGCGGCCGAACGCGACGATCGGCTTGTCGGTCCTGGTCATGAGCTGCTTCAGCGGCGTCACGTCGCCCCAGGCGTCGCCCCTGCGCGGCATTGGCGAGGCCCAGGCTACCATGTCGATTGCGGGGTCGCGCGCCGCCGTCTCGCAGAGTCTGGCGGCGACGTCGAGGGTCGAGGGAATGCCGACGTCGAGCGGATTTTTCGGCGCGATGCCGTCCTGCATCATGGGCTTGAGCGCGGCCTTGGTGGCATCGGCGAAATCGGGCATGACCGCGCCCTCGTCCTCGGCATAGTCGTAGAGCAGGTCGACCGTCCCGCCCGAGGTGGTGACGAAACCGATGCGTGGCCCCTTCGGCAACCGGCCGCCGTCGAAGGCGAGCGCCGCCTCGACGAGATCGTCGAGCGAGCGGAAATTGACGATGCCGTAGCGCTCGCACATGGCGAGGTAGGCGGCGTAGTCGCCGGCGATCGCGCCGGTGTGGGACTGCGAGGCCGCTTGGGATTCCGCGGTCGCGCCGGTCTTGATGGCAAGGATCGGCTTACCCATGGCGAGGGCGCGGCCGGCGGCATGCATGAAAGCTTGCGGGCGGCGGATGCCTTCGATGAACAGGACGACCTTGCGCGTCGCCGGATCGTCGATGACGAAGTTGAGATAGTCGGCAAGGCCGAGATCGGGCTCGTTGCCCGAGGTGATGCAGTAGGAGTAGCGCAGCCCGCGCTCGGCGGCGGCCCGCATCCAGAACTGGATGGTGCCACCGGACTGGAAGATGCAAGCGGTGGAGCCCGGCTCGAGCCGACACAGATCGGTGTTGGGATAGCCGAGCAGGCGCTCGCGATAGGAGTAGGCGCCCATGCAATTCGGGCCGGCGACGCGCAGGTGGCTCTTCGCCACGAAGGCGTCGAGCCAGGCGCCGCGCTCTTTCGACTCCGGCTCCTCCCCGTCGCCCATCATCGAGGCGTAGACGGTGGCGGATTTGACGCCGATCTCCTCCGCATCGGTGAGCGCGGCCGGGACGGCCGCCGCCGGCACAATCACCAATGCATGGTCGACCGGCTCGGGAAGGTCGCGCAACGAGGGATGGCAGGGCTGACCGAAGACTTGGCTCTGGCGCGGATTGATCAGCGCGACGCGTCCGGCATAGCCGAACTCGCGCAGGTTCTTGAAAATCTCGCTCGACCAGCGCGCGCGCTCAGATGCGCCGACGATGGCAAGCGACTTGGCCTGCAGCGTGCTGACGGCCGAGCGAAACAACCCCTCGCCGGTCTTCGCTGCGTCCGTCCCCGACACGTGCCGCTCCATGACAGTCGTCGTCGGTAATCAGTAATCCAGAGCAGGGGCTATCATGTCAAAGGCAGCCAGGCTGCGATCCGGCAGGTCAGCATTGCAGCAGCACAGTTCTACACCGACGGGATCGCCTTGAGCGCCGGGAACCACTGGCCGAGCAGCGTCGGCGGCCAGGGCACGGCCATGACATAGTCGAAGGTGAACCAGATGAAGATGACCAGGATGGTGGCGTAGGGAATGACCAGCGTCCAGCGCTCGCGCGCCTCCCATCGCATGAAGAACACGACGAACACGGCCACCGTTGGGATCAGCCCGATGACCGCCATGATCGCCATGAAACCGATGAGATAGCCGAAGAACCAGCCGGCCCGCACGATGATCTCGCGCGTCTGCAGATGCCCGGTGTCGGAGGTCAGATCCATGTGGATCTTCTGCTCCACCTCGTGCTGCACCTGCCCAACCAATCCCTCGGTCGCCGGCGCGGCCGGCTTGCGGCACAGGTCGTTGAACAGGCTGAGCCCCGCCGCCACCAGCGCGGTGATGCCGACCACCATCGGCACGATCTTGGCGCTGAAGTCCCAGCGCGCCGACGCAACGACCGCCGCACCGATCACAATGATCATAAAGACGGTGAACAGCTGGGCGGGATGGAAGGTCGGCCCCTGGAAGCTTGTCAGCATCTTGCGCAGACCGCCCTGGCTGCGGATGTCGCTTAGGAGCGGCCGCACCAGCCCGACGATCGCCATCAGGAACAGCACGGCCACGACCGGCCGCAGCAGCCAGCTCATGCCGTAGCGCTCGATCGAGATGAACATGTAGCGCTCGATGGTGTCGCCCAGCACCACGCCAAGGATGAGCGGCGGCCGCGGCCATTTGGCCTGCTTCATGATCCAGCCAACCACGCCGAAGAACAGTAGCGTGATCAGATCGCCCCATTGCCGGCTGGCTTCGAACGCGCCGATATAGACGATGCCGAGCACCGCCGGGAGAATGAGCGTGTAGCGCAACGTCGCGATCTTGGCGAATTGCGGGCTGAATGCGTAGCACAGGCCGGCGCCCAGGATGTTGGCGAGCGCCACCGACCACACCATCGAATAGGTAACGCTGAGGTTCTTGGTCAGCATGTCGGGGCCCGGCACCAGGCCGTGGATGAGGAAAGCGCCGAGCAGGATGGCCATCGTGGCACTGCCGGGCACGCCGAACGCGATGGTCGGAACCAGCGCGCCGCCTTCCTTGGCGTTGTTGGAGCTCTCGGACGCGATCACACCGCGCACGTCACCCTTGCCGAAGGTCTGGCTGGCGCCTTTCTCGGTCTTGAGCGCGTGTCCGTACGCCAGCCAGTCGACCACCGCCGCGCTGATGCCGGGAATCGAGCCAATGCCGCCGCCGATCCAGGAGCAGCGCAGGATCAGCCACCAGTTCCTGAAGCAGTCCTTCACGCCCTGCCACTGGCCCTTATAGATGTTGGCGGTCGAGGTGTCGGACGAGATCGCGACCCGCGCGATCAGGAGGTCGCACAGCTCCGGCAGCGCAAAGACGCCGAGCAACAGAGGCACCAGCGGCAGGCCGTCCCACAAATAGAGGCTGTCCATGGTCCAGCGCAGCGTGCCGGTCTGTGGATCAGTGCCGATCATCGCGATCATGACGCCGAAGCAGCCGGCGGTGATCCCGCGCAGCGGCGCATTGCCGGACAGCACCGCGACCATGGATATGCCGAGGATGGAAAACGCCAGCAGCTCAGGCGAGCCGATGAACAGCATCACCGGCCGCAGGATCGGGATGCTGATCGCGAGCAGCAGCGCGCCGAAGATGCCGCCCATGAGCGAAGACATGTAGGCCGCGCTGAGCGCACGTCCGGCCTCGCCCTTCTTCGCCATCGGGAAGCCATCGAGCACCGTCGCCGCCGAGGCGGCACCTCCGGGCACGCCGAACAGGACCGCGGGGATAGGGTCGCCGGTGGCGGTGGTCGCGCCGAGGCCGAGCAGCAGCGCGAACGCCGAGTAGGGGTCCATCGTGAAGGTGAACGGCAGCAGCATCGCCGTGCCGGCAAGCCCGCCGATCCCGGGAACGATCCCGAGTATGAGCCCCATGATGCAGCCGAGCCCGAGGAACATCAGGCGGTGAGGCTCGACCATCAACAGGAAGGCCTTGCCTGCGGAGGTGGCCATGAAGGCAAGTTCCCCCCCGATACTCTCCATCTCTTCCACCCTCCGAGATATCGCTCATGCGCGCGCGGGTCGCGACGCGTGCGTCAGCGCATCCCGCATGTTTCGGCCTTGCAAGGCCCGATCAGGAAATTGGTCTGAAAGCGTGCATCTCGCCAGGTTGAGTTTGCATCGGACCGTTGCCCCTCCCGAATTCTTATTGACGACCGGCCCCGGGCTGCACGGCCGCCTAGTTTCACTTCTTTTGCAGGTCATGTAAGCAGAAGATCAGGTGGTGGGAAAGCCGTTCTGCCCATTCGAACGCGGGCGTCATTGACGCAGCAAATCAACATTCGCGATCGGCGATTTCGCGTGCGTTCATGACGAGGTGACAAATGCAATTGGACCGGATTGAAGGAAAACCCGACGAGAAAGTTGCCTGGGGCAGCGATATTGCCGCGCAGATGCTCCGCCGCCTGGGGGTTCCGTATGTCAGCCTCAACCCGGGCGCGAGCTATCGCGGGCTCCACGACAGTCTGGTCAATCACCTCGGCAACGAACGGCCGGGTATCCTGCTATGCCTGCACGAGGATCATTCGGTCGCGATCGCGCATGGCTACGCCAAGGCGACCGGCGAGCCCATGGCCTGCGTGCTGCACAGCAATGTCGGACTCCTGCACGGCATGATGAGCCTGTTCAATGCATGGTGCGATCGCGTGCCGATGATCGTGCTCGGCGCAACCGGACCGGTCGACGCAGAAAAGCGCCGGCCGTGGATCGACTGGATTCATACGTCGCGCGACCAGGGCGCCTATATACGCTCGATCATCAAATGGGATGACCAGCCGTCGTCCCCACAGGCGCTGGTGGAGTCGATGTGCCGCGCCAACATCGCCACGCGCACGGCGCCGACCGCGCCGGTCTACATCTGCCTCGACGCCGGCTTCCAGGAGCAGCGCCTCGACAAGGAGCCGGAATGGCCGGAGATCTCGCGGTTCGCGCCGCCGCAACAGTCGCGGCCGGGCAAAGGCGCGGTCGAGAGCGCTGCGGCGCTGCTCGCGCGCGCCGAGCGACCGGTAATCATGTTCGGACGCGGCTCGCGCAAAGGAGATCTCTGGCAATCGCGCATCCGCCTCGCGGAGCGGCTCGGCGCCTGCGTGGTGAGCGACCTCAAGCAGGGCGCGATGTTCCCGACCGATCACCCCGCTCACTACCTGCCGCCGTTCAACGTGCTGCCCAAGGCGGCGCGCGAGCTCCTGTGCGAGGCCGACGTCATCCTGGCGCTCGACTGGGTCGACCTCGGCGGCGCGCTGCGCCAGGCGAAGGCCGTGGGCAAGGTCTCCGCCAAGATCATCGCCGCCACCCTCGATCAGAACCTGCACACCGGCGCCAACATGGAATACCAGGCGCTGCCGGCCGTGGACGTAGCGATGGCGACCACCGGCGACATGGTGGTCGAGGATTTGCTGGAGGCGCTGGGCGGCGACAGCCGCAAAGAGCCGTGGAAGCAGCGCCCGCCGTCGAAGTCCAATGCTGGCGACGGGCCGGGCATCACCATGGAGCAGATCGCCGCGACGCTGCGCGCGGAGTTTAATGACCCCAAGAACGTGAGCTTCTGCACGCTCGGCCGCGGCTGGCCGATCGACATCTGGCCGTTCCAGAACGGACTCGCCTATCTCGGCAAGGACGGTGGCGGCGGACTGGGCTCGGGTCCCGGTCTTTCGGTTGGCGCGGCGCTGGCGCTGCAGGGCATGGGCCGCCACGCGATCGCGATGCTCGGCGATGGCGACTATTGCATGGGCGTGACCGCGATCTGGACGGCGGTGCGCCACCGCATTCCGCTGCTCGTCCTGATCAACAACAACCGTTCCTATTTCAATGACGAGCTGCACCAGGAAACGGTCGCGCGCACGCGTGGCCGCGAGGTCAAGAACCGTTGGATCGGATTGCGCATGGAGGATCCCGCGCCGGACATCGCCAAGCTCGCGGAGGCGCAGGGCGCGGTCGGGATCGGGCCGGTCAAGACCGCAGCCGAGGTGAAGGCGGCGATTTCCAAGGGCGTGGCCGTGCTCAAGTCGGGTGGCGTCTGCGTGATCGATTTTCACGTCGCCCCGCCGCCCGAGCGCTCGGACGGGATCGGACAGCGCGCGACCGGAGATTGATCAAGGCTCCATCTTATTCACGCGCGTGACGAAGGCGCGCACCGCCGGCATCACCTCCGGCAGCAGGGCGCGCACCTCGTCGGCGGCCATGCCGGGCCGGATGCGCGGGTCGTACAGAATGTTGAGGAGGTATTGGTCGTAGACGTCGAAGAAGCCCATTTGCACGTCGTCGTTGAACATCGTCCATGGTACCGCGTTGGTGTCGTTGATCGGGCCCAGCGCCTGCAGCAGCTCCTCATAGATGCAATCGTAGAAGATGAAATCGCCGGCGTCGGCGACGATGATGACGTCGGAGCGGATGATGCGGAAATTCTCGTCCTTGCGGAAGCTGGACAGGCATTGCGGCGCCAGCGAGCGCTGAATGAGCCGCGCGCGCTCACGGCCGTAGATCCTGCTCATGGCACGAGGGAGATCGCGGTCGCGCACTAGCGTCACTACCATGTTTGCGTCGGCGGCGTTCTCCACCACGGCGATGTCGAGGTGCTGGATATGGGTGCGGATGTCGGCGACGACCCCGGCGACCTCGCCACGGCGGTCGGGTTGCGCGCGGCTTTCCACATGCACCCGCACCGGACCGTCGAAGCGGCGGATGCGGTTGGTCGTGCCGGCGAGGTCCAGCTCGGCGCCGAACGCGGTCTTGAGAAAGCCCTCGGCGATCTCGGCATCGGTGAAGGCCTTGCGCTCGCTGGCGCGCCGGCTGGTGATCTCGCTGTGCTCGGCTGCGGCCATGACGACGCTCGCGGCGGCGAGCGTGACTGCGACGATGGCGGTGGACTTCATGGGCGCGAGCATTGTCCGGATTCGCGCCAGCATCATGGCGGCGCACACCGCGACGCACAATGCCCGGGAGGTGGCATTGACGGGTGGCGCGCGGGCGGCGGGCGAGCTAAGAGGTTGCCATGAATGGTAATGCAACGACCCCGTGGCCGACGGAACTGCGGTTGCACAAGGACCGCAAGGCGCTGACCATCGCCTTCGACAATGGGGAGACGTTCGATCTCAGCGCCGAATATCTGCGGGTCAAGAGCCCGAGCGCCGAGGTGCAGGGCCATTCACCCGCCGAACGCAAGACCGTCGCGGGCAAGAAAAACGTCGGTATCATCAAGGTGGAGCCGATCGGCAACTACGCGGTAAAGCTGATCTTCGACGACATGCATTCGACCGGCATCTACAGCTGGGACTATTTCCTCAGCCTGGGCCGGAACCGGGAGGTCAATTGGCAGGAATACCTCGACGACCTCGCCGGCAAGGGACTGAGCCGCTAGCGAGTAGTGAATAGCGAAGGCCCTGGCTGTGTTCGCTACGTGTTGCTAGTCCCTTTCGTCACTGCTGCACGATGACCGTCGCCCCGACCGGGACGCGATTGTAGAGATCGATCACGTCCTCGTTGGTCAGGCGGAAGCAGCCTGACGACACGGCCTGACCGATGGTTTCTGGCTCGTTCGAGCCGTGGATGCGGTAGAGGCTCGACCCGAGATACATCGCGCGTGCGCCGAGCGGATTGTCGACGCCGCCGGCCATGTGGCGGGGCAGGTCGGGCCGCCGCTGGCGCATCTGCGCGGGCGGTGTCCAGGAAGGCCATTCCCGTTTGGCGGAAATTCTCGTGACGCCGCTCCAGGTGAAGCCGACGCGGCCGACACCGATGCCGTAGCTCAACGCCTGGCCGTTACCGAGCATGAGATAGAGCCGGCGCTCGCGCGTGCTGATCACGATCGTGCCGGGCCGATGATTGCCGGGATAGCTCACGGTCGTGCGGCCGGCCGACGAGCCGCCGAACCCGCCACCGCCAAAAAACCGCGACATCGGCGCGCCGCCGCCGAAGCGTCCGTCAGGATCGTAGTACTGCGCGGAGGCAGCGGACGGAAGGCAGATCGCCGCCAGAAGGCCGGCGCCGGCAAGGAGACGCACAAGCATCGCTATTACCTCATGTCATGGGATCGTTTTGGTGGGTCGTTTGCAAGCGGTTTGCCGAGGATCGCAGAGATCTGTTGCGGCGAGGTGAACGCTCACCGCCTGCCGCCGTTATGGGTGCCTTTGATGGCGTCGCCGTCGAGCTTGGTAAAGGCCACGAACGGAACGACCTTGTTATAGACGTTCGAACGCGCCACCCGGATCGAGCCGTCGGGGCCCTGCTGCTTCAGGACCTTGAGAATGACATGCTGACCGGGCGGGCCGACCGGAATTACCATGATGCCGTTCGGGCGCAATTGACTGAGCAGCGGCGGCGGAATGTGATCGATGCCGCAGGTGACAATGATCTTGTCGAACGGCGCCGCCTCTTCCCAGCCGTAATAGCCGTCGGCGCTCTTGGTATTGATCGACTTGAACTCGGTATAGCCGCGCGCGATCAGGTCGTCGTAGATGCCGCGCGTGCGCTCCGCCAGCGGCTTGATGATCTCGATCGTCCAGACCTTGTCGGTGAGGTTCGCAAGATAGGCCGACTGGTTGCCGGAGCCGGTGCCGATCTCCAGCACCTTCTCGCCCATCTGCACGTCGATGGTCGAGGTCATGCGGCTGACCACCAGCGGGCCGGAGATGGTGACGCCCCAGCCGATATCGTGGAAGTCGCGCTCGTAGGCGCGCACGATATCGCGCTTGAGCACGAACTCGTCGCGCGGGGTGAGCAGGAAGGCGCGGCCGTTGCGGGCGTTCACAAAATCGTTGTTGGCGCGCAGGAACACGTAGCGGTCCCAGCGTGCCGCCAGGACCTTCGGGTTCTCCCCGCGGTGCTCGACCGCCCACTTGATAAAGGCTTCCTTGCTCGTGGTCGGAGGCTGCAGGTCGAAGCTGTAGGGGGTCGGAACGTTGGCGCGGGTCAACCCGGGCACGGCGACGCCGGCGAGCATGGCCGTCGCGCCGATCATAAATCTGCGTCGCTGCAAGTCTCCCTCCCCAGGGGTCGGTGCCGGCGGTCAAAGGTAATCTAGGCCGGACATTCGCCCGAAATTGCGGCGGTCGGGCCGGGCCCAACCGGCCTGCAACGGCACGGCCGCGTCCGGTCAAGAAGCAAATTCGGGCAAAACGAAGCGCACTTTGGGCATCCGGACGGGCGGGCAGACAGCGACCTTGTGTGAAGTAGATCACATGAAGGGGTGTGGCGTTGTGTCATAATTTGCCTTGCGGATGGGCGTGTCCCCGCGAACGGGGGTCGAGTGCAGCTCAATGAGACGGCGGGAATTTATCGCCTTATTCGGTGGAGGACTGGCAGCGTGGTCGCTCATTGGTTCGGCGCGGACCCAACCCATGCCGGTCATAGGCTACCTCAGCGGTGGCTCGCGCGACGCGGCGCCGCAATTGTTCGTGTGGTTCCAGCAGGGCCTGGCTGACGCGGGTTATGTCGAAGGCCGCAACCTCGCAGTCGAATATCGATGGGCGGGCGGTCAGAATGATCGGCTGCCGGAGTTGGCGGCCGATCTCGCGCGCCGCAAGGTGGCGCTGATCGTCGCCATCGGTACCACTGCGGCGCAGGCCGCGCAGGCCGAGACGACGACAATCCCGATCCTGTTCTTGAGCGCATTCGATCCGGTCCAACTTGGAACCGTGGTTGGCTTCAGGCGCGAAGGTGGCAACGCCACCGGCGTCGCCCTACATGCGGCGCCACTGGCCTTGAAGCGCCTGGAATTCCTGCGTGAGCTGGCGCCCGGGGTGAAAAGGATGGCGCTGCTGGTGAATCCAACCGGGCTGATCGGCGACATCGAGACCAGAGACATCGAGGCCGTGACCCGCGCCGCCGGTCTCAATCTGCTTGTTCTCAAGGCCGGCACGGAGAGCGACGTCACCTCGGCTTTTGCTGCCGCCGCCCGGCAAAGAACCGAAGCGCTCATCGTCAGCTCCGAAGCCTTCTTCACCCGCAGGCGCACGCAACTGGTAGCTCTCGCGGCCCAGCATGATCTGCCCGTGGTCTATCCTTGGCGTGAATTCGTCGATGCCGGCGGCCTGATGAGCTATGGTCCCCGCCTCGCCGAGGCGTTCCGCGAGATCGGCCGCTATGGCGGTCGCATCCTCAAAGGCGCCATGCCCGCCGATCTGCCGATCCAGGCGCCGCGGAAATTCGAGCTGGTCATCAATCTCAAGACTGCAAAGGCGCTCGATCTCACGGTGTCGCCCTTGCTGATGGCCCGCGCCGACGAGGTCATCGAATGACGCGACTGGGCGCTTGGTCGAACGCGCCTGATGGAAGTTCCCGCAGTGGACGCGAACACGGGAATTTGATGGTGGATTGAACCCTGTCGAATCCACACTCCTTCCTCGCATAACGGTAAATCAAATCGGAAATCCGAATATTTTTCAAAGCTTGACAGTTTGCCGCCGGTTTTTGAAACGGCGCCGTGATAGCCAATATGCATCCAATACCTGCGGAATGGAGAAAGCAGCGCGCAATGATTTGCGTTATTTACCTGCGGGTGATGATCACGGGTCGCTCGCGCCGTGCGCGGTATTGCTAAAATACGGGGGAGGTAACGTGAGCGGCGGAGCTGCCAATGCAGTCTGCCGGAAACACAATTGACGATAGGTTTGTGTTTTATACCCGTGTGACGATAGGTTTGTGTTTGATACCCGTGCCACCTTGGCGTGCTTTGCGTTTCAGTTGAATAGTTCTATCAAACCTCAACTCGCTTTCACGTATGGGAGGCCTCTATGTCAGCAGTGAACCTGAAAAGCATGGACGTTGAAGCGCTGCTATCGCTGCGCGCCGACATCGACAAGAGACTTGGTCAGAAACGCAACGAGCTCGAGCAGCAGCTTTCTCGTCTGGGCTCCGAAACTAATGGTCGCGCGGCGCGCGCGTGGGGTCGCCGCTCCTCGATGAAAGGTCGAAAGGTTGCTCCGAAGTTTCGCGGTCCCGGCGGCGAAACCTGGGCTGGACGTGGTGCCCGGCCGCGCTGGCTCGCCGCACTGATCAAGCAAGGCCACAAGCTCGAGGAGTTCGCAATCAACAAGTCGGCGGCCGCGCGCAAGGTATCGGTCGCGAAAAAGTCCCGCCGCAAGCGTCGGAAGTAAGTTTCCTGTAAG
>Ga0066905_100000119_pt1 | contig 15732 bp, 17 predicted proteins | sample PanSoiMetaPlot36_FD_67483 | JGI IMG/M metagenome (GOLD analysis project Ga0066905, IMG submission 67483) | Tropical forest soil microbial communities from Panama analyzed to predict greenhouse gas emissions - Panama Soil Plot 36 (version 2) | ecosystem: Environmental > Terrestrial > Soil >... | reverse complement strand
ACCGGGCATCGTAGATCAGTGCACGTGCCCCGCAGTCATCGGCGATGTACTCCCAGTCCACGGGGCGCAGCCGGTGGTTCAGTGCCACTCGGACGAGGCCTGAGCTCGCGAGAGCAAGATCGGTCTCGATGTAGGTGACCTGGTTGGTCTGCAGGTCAAGCACGCGGTCGCCGGCGGCAAGACCCAGCCTGCGCAGCCCGGCTCCCAAAGCGCTCACCCGCTCGCCGACCTGGGCGAAGGTCCGCTGCCCTTCGGGCCCCTCCAAGGCGACTTGATCGCCATAGCGGCGCACCGCTCGGGTGATCACATCACCGACCAACATCGTGCCGATCGCCTCCCTGCTGCTGCGCCCGCTGGGGCCGTCGCGGCACCCTGCATCGCTGTCGCAGGCACTCCGTGACGTCGGCGTGCCGCAACGACTGTCATCATCGTGCAGCGCCCGAGCGATCCGAAGACGGGTTCCGCAATCAGCGGGTGCAACCGGAGGGAGCGCGCCGGGGTTCGGACAGATGTGACTATGACGGAGGCAGAGGCTGTGGGCGTGGCGACCCTCGACGCCGACGATCGCGTGCGCCACGCGCTCGTCGCCGATCTCGATGGTGGGTTCGCCGTGTTGTACGAGGCCTACCAGCGGCTCGTGTTCTCCACTGCGCTGCGATTGTGCGGTCGGTGGGCCGATGCCGAGGATCTGACTGCCGAGGCCTTCTTGCGGTCCTACCGCGCACTGGCTGCATATGAGCCGGCGCGGATCAGGTCGTTGCAGCCGCGCGCGTGGTTGGTGACGATCCTGCTGAACGTCTGGCGGAACAGCCGGCGTACGGCGGCTCGCCGTACGCAATCGGTGCAGCTGGAGGCGGCGCCCGATCCCGCTGATCCACGCGAGGATGTCGAGCACGCGGTGCAGCTGAGTGAGACCGGCCGAGAGCTCGCCGGCATGCTTCGGCAGCTGCCGGAACAGCAGCGGATCGCGGTCGTGCTGCGCCATGTCGCGGATCTGCCGATCACCGAGATCGCGTCGGTACTCCGCAGCCCAGAAGGCACCGTCAAGTCGCACATCTCGCGCGGGCTGCAGCGCCTGCGCGAGCTCCAAGCGGCCGCCGAGGGCGGCGCTCACAAGCCCGCTCGCGGGACTGCCGGTCCCGCGAACTCCCGTGGAGGTGCCTGATGACTGACAACGACCTGCTGACCACTGAACTAGCTGCAATGGCCACCGACGCACCCGCTGAGCTGCTCGACCGGGTGGCCGCGCGCTGGGTGCGCGTTCCTGGGCCACTCGGCGACCTCTACGTCGCCTCGACTGACCTGGGGATCTCCTTCGTACGGACCGACACGGCCGTCCAGGACGAGGACGCGGCCTTCGCGGCCTCCTTCAGGAAGCGGTTTGCGCGGCCGTTGCTTCCCGCCACCCGGCCGCCGGCCGGCCTTGGCCCGGCGCTGCGCACCGGGCGGGCCGGCGCTCTGCGATTCGACCTGCGCGGCTCGACCGAATTTGAGCAGGCGGTGTTGCGCACCGCGCTCGCCATTCCGAAGGGACAGGTGCGGCCGTACTCCTGGATTGCCCGTCAGATCGGTCGGCCACGAGCCGTGCGGGCGGTCGGCTCGGCGCTCGCACGCAATCCCGTCCCGGTGCTGATCCCGTGCCATCGCGTCACCCGCTCTGACGGGACGATCGGCGACTATGTCTTCGGCTCGGAGATGAAGGAGTCGCTGCTCCGGGCCGAGCGCGTGAACCTCGAGGAGGTTCGTGCGCTGGCGCGGGCGGGATTCCACTACGTCGGCAGCGATACGACCGGCATCGTCTGCTTCCCGACGTGCCCGCACGGTCGCCGGATCACCGCCGCACATAGGCACGGATTCCGCAGCATCGAGGCGGCGGAGGCGGCCGGCTACCGCCCCTGCCAGTACTGCCGGCCGGTGCGAGAGCACACGGACACCGATCGAGAGGTCGCGGACGCGGTGCCGGAATGATCCGGGAATTGTTACGAGCGGAACGCATTGGCCCGAGCTGCGCTCCGCGTGCGACGCTGTTTCTCGCAGTCGTCGATCCACTGCCATCCGAGGTCAACCAGCCCAGGGAGGTCGGTATGGCCGCCGCTAAACCGGAGCCAAAGGGCGCCGACGAGGACGCGAAGCGGAAGTTCCGCGAGGCGCTCGAACGCAAGCAGCGTCAGCAGGCGGACCACGGCGCCGGCACGGCTGGCCCTGACTCATCGAAGATCCACGGCGCGCACGGGCCGGCCAAGAGCCAGCGGACGTTCCGCCGTAAGAGTGGCAGCTGAGCCGTCCATGCGCCGACCCCGAGGCCGGCCCATCATGGCCGCCATTGACAAGCGCGGTGCTAAAGGTGCTGTGATCATCAGGTGAGCGACACGGCCATCGAGCCAGCTCGATTTGCGATTGATGCGATACCCGGACCGCGAGGCAATCCGCTGCTAGGGATGGGCCTCGCCTTCCGCCGCGATCTGCTTGGCACCTTGCTGCGTGGATTCCAGGTGTACGGCGACGTGGTGGCCTACCGATTCGGCCCCCGCCGCGGCCCGCTCCGCCAGGTCGCGGTCGCCGCACATCATCCGGAGCAGGTGCGCCTCGTGCTGGCTGAGAGCGAGCGCACCTTCGGCAAGCAGACCGTCGGGTTCGAGGTCCTCGCAGATATGCTCGGCCGCGGTCTCCTCACGGCGGAAGGCGACCGGTGGCGGCGCCAGCGCCGCACGCTCGCACCGCTGTTCACTCCCCGCCGGGTCGAGCGCTATGCCGACCTGATGGGCAACGAGGCGGACCGAGTCGTCGAAGAATCGCCTCCCGACCCGAACACCGTGGTCGACCTCCACCTGCTGATGATGCGATACACCTTGCGAGTCGTCGGCCGGACGCTCTTCGGCGAAGACGTGGATGAGGCGGTTCCGGCACTGCACCGGCTCGTCCCGCAGGCGGGCCTGCTCACCCAGAAGCGCACCCTGCAGTTCTTCCGGCTGCCGCTGTCATGGCCAACCCCGCGAAACCGGCAGATGCGTTCGGTGAGGCGGATGCAGTACGAGATCGTCGACCGAATTCTCGCCAAGCACGAGGCCGACACGAGCAACCGAGACGATCTTGTCACGAGATTGCGGGCAGCGCGAGATCCCGAGACTGGCCAGCCGCTGTCCGTACAGGAGATCCGGGATCAGGTACTCGTCTTCCTGCTCGCCGGACACGAAACCACGGCAGGGGCGCTGACTTTCACGCTGCATCAGCTCGGCCGTGATCGGGAGCTCCAGGAGCACGTCGCCGGTGATCAAGACTTGCGCCGGGCGGCGCTGCTCGAAGGGCTGCGCCTGTTCCCTCCTGCCTACCTGACCGAGCGACTGACCCTCGTCGATACCGAGATCGATGGCTACCACGTACCGTCCGGCACGCTCGTCGTCGTATCGCCATGGGTCACCCATCGGCACCCGCGCTATTGGCCTGAGCCGGATCGTTACCGCCCCGACCGGTTCGTCGGCGAGCACGACCGACCGCGATATTCCTACTTTCCGTTCGGCGGCGGGCCGCGCAGCTGTATCGGCGAGCACTTCGCGATGCTGGAGGCCGGCATCCTCCTGCGACGGCTCCTCGAGCGCTACCGCGTTGAATCGCTTGATCCCACGGTCGAGACGGCGGCCCACGTCACACTGCGGCCCGCCGGCCCCGTCCGCGCTCGGCTCACCGCCCGCTGACGTCCGCGGCGTCGCGAATCCGCTGAACTGAGCCAAGCGCGGCGCCGCTACCGGGCACTGGCGGTGCCGTGGGTCGGGCCGCTTCAGGTGAGATCGTCGTCGCGGGTGGAGGCGAGCACAGTCAACCGGTCGAGGAATGACTGCTGTCCGGCGATGATCTTCGACCTGGCCACAGACACCCCGAACCAACCAACTCGATCGACCTCGGGGAACTGGCGCATCTGGCCGGAGCCCTTTGGCCACTCCATCTCGAAGGTTCCTGGCACGACGACCGCCGGATCAAGGTCGCCTTCGACGGCCCAGGCTGTGACGATCTTGCCACCGGCCTGCCGTACGTCGCCCAGCTCGACGACGTCACCAACAGGCGCAGGCACGCCGAGTTCCTCCTGGAACTCACGGCGAGCCGCATCAAGCGGCTCCTCCTCGGCGTCGTACTCCCCCTTGGGCATGGTCCAAGCCTGGGCGTCTCTTCGTGCCCAGAATGGGCCGCCCATGTGTCCAAGAAGGACCTCGAGATCGTCGCCAGCCCGGCGAAACAACAACAGCCCGGCGCTTCGCTTGCCTGCCACGCCGCCGATTGTGCCTCGCAATCCCGCCGAACGCCCCGTCGGTGTCCGCCGCCGAACCTGATCACCCGACGGCTTCAACTTCAGGCCTTCCGGCCGGCGGGATGTTGTGATTGATGCGAAAGAAGTTGTCGGGGTCGTACGCCTTCTTGACCTCCCGCAGCAGCCGATAGTTGTGCGCGGTGTACGCGGTCTCGGTCCTGGCCGGATCGGAAAGGAAGTTCAGGAAGGAGCCGCCGTTTCCGTGTGGCCGCAGCGCCTCGGCCAGCCCGGGAGAAGCTCCGTCGACGATCAGCGAGAAGGGCGACGCCCGGTGGCCGGTCGGACCGGCATCCTCCGCAGGGCATCCCATGGCCCCGCTCCAGTGCCGGATCTCCACCGTGGGTACTGGCGAGTCATCACCTGCCGCAGCGCCGACCGTGAGGTCGATCAGTGCGTCAGGAAGCTCGTCGAGCAGATCCAGATATCTTGCTGGGGTGCCGCCCATCGCAGCTTGCGAGTAGGTCATCGACCGGTAACCATCCACCAAAACGGGACCTGCGGCTGCCCGCAGCGGTGCGAGGTGCCGCTCGGCGTCACCGGCCTCGCCGGCGTACAAAGCCTTGATCGCGACCGCCCGCCGGCCACGCAGCTTCTCCGGAATCTCGGCGCCCTCAGGTACGCGGGTAAGCAGGACGGCCGTGCTCAAGTCGTCCGGCGCATCCGTAGCCCACTCGCGGTAGCGCTGGATCGTTTCCGCGGCACGGTCGGCCGCGAAATAGGAGACGCCGCCGTAGACGTGCGCGAGCGGGTAGAGCCGAAACTCCAGTGCCGTCACGACGCCGAAGTTGGCACCGCCGCCGCGCAGCGCCCAGAACAGGTCGGCGTGCCGGTCTGCACTGGCGGTGACGAGCCGGCCCTCGGCGGTCACGAGCTCCGCGCGCACGACGCTGTCGGCAGCGAAGCCGTACTTGCGGGACAGCCAGCCGACGCCGCCGCCCAATGTGAAGCCGGTAACGCCGACCGATGGCGCCGACCCCGACAGCGGGACAAGACCGAACGGCGCCGCGGCGGCGATAACCTGGCTCCACCGCGCGCCGGGACCGACCCGAGCGATCGCTCGATCGGGGTCAACCAGGACCGAGGCCATCCCGGCGGTCTTGAGCAGAATGCCGCCATCTGACGGCACGTGAGTACCGTGGCCGGTCGCCTGTACGCCGAACGGGAGGCAGTATTCGCGGGCCGCCACCACGGCTGCCTGCACGTCCGCCGAACCAACGGCTTCGACGACCATCGACGGGCGCGGGTCGATCGCGGCGGACAGCGGCCGTCGCTGCTCGTCGTAACCGTGGTCGCCCGGCAGGTGCACCGCGCCGCGAATGGCGCCACTCAACCGGCGAGCGACAGCATCTCGAGCTGAATCGCTGATCGGAAAGTCGGTCCGGTAGGACTGCCTCTCAAGGCCTTGCTGGCTCATGCTTCGCTCCTGCGGGTTCCGGCTCGGTCACAGAAGAGACCGCCGGCAGCGCGAGAACTCATCGGTTGCTGTCACCGCGTCTTCCCGGCCAGCGCATCGGCCGGTATGCTTCCCAAGTCCCGTGCAGATGCAGGAGCAGATGCACGTGCACGCACGCTCTGTAGTCAGCGGCCTCGTTGGGTGGAGGTGACGATGGCAGTCCCCCAGCCGGAGACGAACGGCTCGACCGTGCGGCGGATCTTGCTCGGTGGACAGCTACGTCGCCATCGCGAGGCCGCGGGCATCAGCCGTGCAGAGGCCGGCTACGCCATCCGGTCCTCCGAGTCCAAGATCAGCAGGATGGAACTCGGACGAGTGAGCTTCAAGGAGCGCGATGTCGTCGACCTGCTCGCTCTCTATGGCCTCGACGACGGAGCCGAACGGCAAGACCTGATCGCACTTGCGCGGGAGGCCAACCTCCCCAGCTGGTGGCACAACTACAGCGATGTGATGCCGAGCTGGTTCCAGGTGTACGTCGGCCTCGAGGGTGCTGCGTCACTTATCCGCACCTACGATGTCCAGTTCGTACCAGAGCTTCTCCAAACGGCCGACTATGCGCGTGCCCTGACGAGGCGCGGCCAGCCGAGCCTCGCCGAGGAAGACGTGGAGCGGAGGGTCGGCCTCCGGCTCAGCAGGCAACGGGTCCTCGGCCGGTCCCAGCCCGCGCGACTCTGGGCGGTCATTGACGAAGCTGCTTTGCGCCGGCCGATCGGCGGACCCCACGTGCACCGCGAGCAGCTCCAGCACCTCGTCCTGAAGTCGAAAGAGCCGAACATCACGCTGCAGGTCTTGCCGATCCGGGTCGGCGGCCACGCGGAGACCGGCACGTTTGCGGTGCTCCGATTCCCCGAGCCTGATCTCTCCGACCTCGTCTACGTCGAGCAGCTGACCGGCGCGCTTTATCTCGACAAACCCGAGGACGTTGACAGGTACCTCGAGGCCATGAACCGGCTCAGCGTCGACAGCGAGCCACCTGAGCAGACCACCAGCATCCTCGAGACGATCTTGCGAGAGGGCTAACGGTGGGTACCACGGACGTCACCCTCGTCGGCGAGTTTCAACGGGGGCCAGCGAATGGTGACGCCGACCTGAGGAATGGTGAGGCCCCGATTTGAGATGGAGGCGCCGCTGCCGGCGGAATCCACGCTGGCAACGAAGAGGCGGTGACCTGGGCTAACGCTTGCATCCTACGGCGGCGTATGCGTAGGGACCGGCGCTTTCGTCCACGAACGGCCCTGCGGGCCGCCACTCAGTCACTGGCGTGACGCCGGGCTCGAGAAGCTCCAGGCCGGCGAAGAACTTCTCCACCTCGGCGTGGTTGCGCGCCACGACCGGAGTGCCTTCAGCCTTGCTGGCCGCGACCAGACCGGCTACCCGGACGGGATCGGAATCGGCGGTCAGGTGGGTGATCGCCAGGCAACTGCCCGACGGCAGAGCGCCCATCAAGGTCGAGACCAGGCCGTAGGGGTCTTCCGCGTCGCTGAGGAACATCAGCACCGCAAGGAGCATCAACCCGACCGGCTCGCCGAGGTCGAGCGTCTTGGCGAGCGCGGGATTCGCCAGAATTGCGGCCGGATCGCGCAGGTCAGCAAGCACGAGGCCGATCTGGCCGTTGCCCTGCTGTGACATCAGCGCACGCCCGTGGGCGATGACGATCGGGTCGTTGTCCACATAGAGCACCCGCGCGTCAGGCGCGGACTCCCGGGCGACTTCGTGGGTGTTGCGCGCCGTGGGCAGCCCCGCACCGATGTCGAGGAACTGGCGTAACCCTTCCTCTTTGGCCATATGCTCTACGGCGCGGCCAAGAAAGGCGCGGTTCGCCCGAACCTTCGCGGGCATGATCGGCACCCATTCCATGATTGACTGAGCGAGCGCCCGGTCAGCGGCGAAGTTGTCCTTTCCGCCAAGCCAATAGTCGTAAACCCGGGACGAATGGGGCACGCTCGTATCGATCGTCTGCGACAGGACTTCCAGTTCCGCACGTCTACTGTCGGTTTGCACCACGGCAGGCCTCCGAACCGACTCGGATTAGAGCGACCTATCGAGGCTAGTACGGTCCTCGGAGTTAGGGGATGCTAACCGGGGAGATCACGAGGACCGCTTTGGGTGGATAAGGACATCGGGTGGCCTCCTGACAACCGCCGAGAGCCTCGGCTTACCGCCAGGCTGGCCACCTCCGCGACCTTCACTGGACATCTCCTGACCACAACTCGCCCACTGCGGGTGACCCACGGCAAGGCCGAGAGCGCGACGATCCCCTAAGTGAAGGGCGTTATCGCCAAACTCATCGAGTGGGCCGAGCAGACGCTTCCTGGCCGGTGTTTGCGACGCTTCCTCGCGATCAACGGCACGACACTGGCCCTCGTTGTCGCAGCACAGGCGTTTACGGCATTCATCCCGCTTCTCATCGTTGTTGCGTCCTTGAACCCCGCAGGTAACAGCGACGGGGTCGGGCGGCGGGTGGTCGAACGTTTCCACCTGACGGGAGACGCCGCGAGCGCTGTACAAACGCTGTTCGCCCGTCCCCCCGGGGCGGAGGGGGCGCTCACGGTCCTCGGCGTGGTTCTGCTTGTGGTGTCGGGTCTGAGTCTCTCCCGCGCACTCCAGCGCGCTTATGAAGCCGCCTGGGGCCTTCCGCGAAGCGTGCGCGGAACCCTGAACGGCGTTGTGGCGCTGACGATCCTGCTCACCCAGATCGTGCTGCTCGCCCTGCTCGCCGGACTCCTCCGCGGAGTGCCGGCGGGGTCGGTCGCGACGTTCGTGATTCGGATTGGCCTGACCGTCTTTGTCTGGGTGGTGCTCCAGCACATGCTGCTCGCCGGCCGGATATCCTGGCGCCTCCTGCTCCCAGGTGCGCTCTTGGCAGCCGTTGGTCAGCAAGGATTGAGTCTCCTTTCTGCGCTGTGGATGCCGCATGTCATCGAGCAGAACGCTCAGCGCTACGGCGTGATCGGCGTCACCTTCGCGTTGCTCTCCTGGCTGACTGCGGTGGGCGTGCTGCTGGTCGGCGCAGCCGTGGTCAGCGCGGAGATGGGACTGACCCGGCAGCGCCAGCTCGCTCGGCAGACCGCCGATCTGGGTGCGGCTGAAGAAGCTCCGGCCGAGGAGGCGACGGGCAAGGCGATGGCTGGACCGGGGCCGGTCGAGCAAGCGGACCCGGCGGACCGATTCCCGCCCGGACCGCCGTAATTCGCAGCGGCCCGATCCATGACGCTCCAGATCACCCCGGATGGATGACCCGTGGCCGGCGATACCACTCCTAGCGTCCTAGCTCAAGGAGGCGCAGACATGACCAGCAACCCAATTCAAGTGTTCGTCGCATCGTTCCCGACCGAGGAGGAAGCGGGTGCGGCCCTCAAGGACTTCCGAGCCATGGACCGCGAAGGATCCGTGAAGCTCATCGACGCGGCCGTGGTGGTACGGAAGGCCGACGGCAAGGTGACATTCGAGGAGACCGCGGACCCGAGCGGTAAGAAGTGGGCGAAGCGCGGTGCGATCGCGGGCGGGCTTGTCGGTCTGATCTTTCCACCTAGCATCATCGCCAGCGCCGCCGTCGGCGGGGCAGGCGGCGGGATCTGGGGCAAAGTCCGTGACAAGGGGTTCCAGGACTCCGACCTCAAGCACATCGGTGAGAGCCTCGAGCCCGGCACGTCTGCCATCATCGCGATCGCCGAAGATCGCATGATCGAGCGGCTGCAACGAGGTTTGCAGGGCTATCAGAACATCGCCCAGCATGCCGTCAGCGCGGAGGCGGCGGCCATCATCGTGGCCGAGGCGCAAGAGGAGATCCTTAACTCGGGGGGAGGGTCGCCGACGGGCTGAGCCTCATCCGGTTGCCGCGCCGAGATCGTCCGGAGCTCCACCGCCGCTGCCCCTTCCCGCGAGCAGTTCGATGGCAGCGAAGGCGAGCACGACCAGCACAGCAAGCAGGAGCGCGACCTTCCCGGTGGGATAGTCCCAGAAGACGTACGCGAGGACGGCGACTGCCACGACGGCGATGCGCAGTGGGCGGCGGTTGCGGTAGACCCAGGGGTTCCCCCGAGTGCGCGCGAACAAGCGCCGAAACGCCTCGCGGGTGCTGACGGCAGCCGAGGACGGACCGGTGAGGAACGCCCCGACGGCGACGAGCAGCCCTATGACGAGCACACTTCGCAGGCCCGTGCGGAGGAAACGCACCACGGTATCGAAGACGGCGGCCGCCGTCGCCGAGGACACCGAGACCGGCAGTCTGTCCAGGTAGACGTGGCGGAACAGAGCAATACCAGCTCCCAGAAGCACCATGCTGATGGCGACGCCGAGCCCCGCCCATACGGTGGCGCGACGGCGATTCTTCGCTGCGATCACACCCCCTGCGAGCAGGATGAGGGCGATGACGGGCAGGATGTAGCCGAACCGGTCGACGAAACGATAGAGCTTCTGGCCCCTCTTGATGTCCTCTGACTGAATGATGGTGAACTTGAGGTCCAGGTTAGGTATTCGTGCCGCGAGGGTGAATCCGGCGTCGATCAATTGCTGCTTGACAGACAACACGAATGCGGCGAGGTCGAGGGTTACGGTGTCACCCTGCACCGTTACCGCACCCTGCGATTTGCCTGACAGCACGGCTACGAGCTGGCTGTGTGCGACCCGGTTCACCGTCTCCCACGCGGTCGCGAATGCATCGCTCTTGACCACATTGCTGACTTGATCGTGGACGAAACTACGCGCCCCGGCCTCGGCAGGGCCGCTCAGCCCGCGCAGCGCATCTGCGGCGCGTGGCGGCAAACCCACACTGGCGAGGGCATCCGCCGTCTGCGTGACCAGGTCCGACACATCCACGTACTGCAACAGGGCCGTGCTGATCCGGTTCGTCAGGGCTTCCTGGACGTCCGGATGTGAGGCGAGGGGGGCCATGGTCTCGACGAAGCGATCCGTGTCCGTGACCTGGCTTCGCGCCCAGACACCTAGGACGGAGAGCGGCGCAAGCACACAGCCGAGGACGATGAGGACGCTGGCGACAACCGTTCGCCACCTCATTGCTGCGCTCCGCGTTCTGGCAGGTAGACGACTTCTGTGCCGGTTATCACGTCGAGCAGCCCCCTTCGGCGCTGATCCACAAAGGCAAGCGCCAGTCCGATGAGCCAAACCACAGGGAAGGCCAGGCCGAGGATGGCTCGCACCAACGCACGCGGAAAGTGCAGCGGTCTTCCGCCGACCCGACGGACCGCGATCCCGAGCGCTAACCCGCCGGCTGTCTGGCCCACGATCCACCAGCCCAACGAGAAGTAAAGGGTCGGTAGGAGCGCAAGCACGAAGGAAGTCACCGCTACCAACCAGCCCGGGGTGTCCCCGACCACCACCTCGGCGCCGCCCAGCACGAGGCCAGCCCCGGCCGCCGCCGCGATAGTAAGCACCACGACGTCGATCGCGAGCGCGGCCAGCCGCGAGACGACGCCCGCGTAGTCCTCATGGCGCAAGCTCGCGCCGATCTCTGCCGAGGAGCTTGCGGACACCGGCTTCGAGGCTGGTATCTGCTCGTGCACTTCGCCGGCGTACCTCCAATGCCACATCGTTGACGGCCCCTTGCGCTTGCTCCATCGCAAGCTGGCGCACCTTGGGGTCGGCAACGAGATCATCGATCATGACAGGCATAACCTCTCCACGCACCCAGTCGAGGCCATTGGCCGACTCGAGTCTGAGGAAAGTGACGGCCTCCGTACGCGCCTCGGCAGCGACGGCGCGGCCTCGCGCCACCGTGGCGGCGGACCAATCGGCCGCGGCGGCGGTGGCCCGGCGGGCGGGCGCAGTCACTCTGGCGAGCTCAGGCTGCCCGAGGACGGTCTGTAGGAGGCCGGCACCGACCCGGCCCCGCTTCTGCGCCGCTGCTACTGCAGAACGAGCGATGCGAGCTGAGGTACTGAGAGCGATGTCCGCGAGCCCAACGGCATAAGCTGCGGCGACGCCGATCTCCTGCGGGCCGGCCGGGCCGCCCTCCAGCGCCGCGACGGGTCCGCCCTCTGGCTCGACGACCGGTTGGTCATCGAGCGCCGCGACAGGTGCGCGCTCCAGCGCGGCGATGGGCCCACTCTCCAGTATTGCGACGGATCCGCCGACCGGTGCGCCCTCCAGCGCGGCGACGGGTGGGGCTTCCGGCGCCCTCTCCGGTGGGTGGTCGGCCCCGAAGTCCGCCCGCACTCGCTCGGCCAGCAAGATGGCCAGCCCCAGGGGCAGCCGAAGCGCGCGGATCATGAGTACAGGGTCCACGGATCGGCTGTAGGCCTACATCACCTTCCGGGGGTGAGGCGGCACGGTCACCTCCAGCCCGACGATCTAGCCTGCGACCGCGGGTCGGCGGTCGCCTGGATGCGAACCGATGGACGGAAGGACACGAGATGGTAGCCACCGAGCGGACGCCGACGGACGAAGCCTCGCCCTGGGCGACCGGGTTCGCAATCTTCGCCAGCATGTTGATGATCATGCTCGGCGTCCTGCATGCGATCATGGGTCTCGTCGCTCTCTTCAACGACGAGTTCTACGTCCGGGTCCAGCACTACACGTTCGACCTCGATATCACCGGATGGGGCTGGATCCACCTGATCCTCGGCATCGTCGTCGCTTTCGCGGGCTTCGCGATCCTGTCCGGGCAGGTTTGGGCACGGGCTGTCGGCATTGGACTTGCCCTCCTCAGCGCGATCAATAACTTCTTCTGGCTCCCCTACAGCCCGGTCTGGTCGTTCATCGCGATCGGGCTGGCGGTCTTGGTGATCTGGGCGCTCTCGAGGTTCAACGTCGACACAGTCTGAACATGCGGGCCCACGCGGCGCGGCCTGTCCTGGGCAAATCCTCGTCTGGACCGATGTCGTGCCGCGGTGGGCCTGCCGTGCATAGCCGACCGGCTTGCGGCAGGGACCTGGCCTCTCCACATCCGCTCTGTCCGCCAGCGCCGAAGCCCGCAGAGGACCACATTCATCCGAAGCGGGGGATGCGCTGGCGTTGTCAGGCGAGACGGTTGGAGGTACCTCGTCCGCTCACTCGGTGAGGGGTAAGAGATGCGGAAGACGGATGAAGAACTGCCCGAGGCTGGCGGATATGAGATCAGGATCAGAGGCCGGGTGAGCGACTCGTTTCTAGCCGCCTTCGAAGACCTCACGGTCTCGGTCAACCCGGCGGAGACTGTCGTGCGAGGTTCCACGCTGGATCAGGCCGCGCTGCATGGATTGCTCGACCGCATCCACGCATTGGGCCTCGAATTGGTCGAGGTGCGGCGGCTACCACCAGCGCCGCCGGGGTGAGCCGGCGGCAGCGGCCCCCAGGAAGACGAGTGATTGGGTGTAGATTGCGCCCTTGACCAGGCGGGTACCATGTGCACCGCCTGTATCGCCGCTCGATCACGGGGGGACAGATGCGGCGTCATGAGCGCCTCCATCGACTTCTCCGCCGTTTCGAGCCTTCTCAGCGTCGAGACTCAACCGGGCAGCCCGAATCGTCCACGCCCGGCCTTGCGGAGGCCAGGCTCCGTGCGCCGCAACCGCGGCACGAGTGGGTGCTGAGGCGGGATTCCATTCACGCCCTGGTCGCCGCGAGCGATGCGCGGCTCGTCTTGGTCTCCGCACCGCCCGGCTCCGGCAAGTCGATATTGGTCGCACAATGGCGTGCGGCCCAAGCGGAGTCGCGAGTTTTCGCCTGGGTCACCCTCGGCCGCGATCACAACGACCCCGTGTCGCTGTGGACGATCATCGTGCTGGCCTTGGCGCGGGCACAGACCGCCATCGATGCAGCCCGCCTCCTCCGCTCGCTCGCCGCTCCGAAGCCGGACATCGAGAATGTGCTGCTACCGCAGTTGCTCGGTACACTCCGCGAGCTGCCGACCTCGGTCGTTCTCGTGCTCGACGATCTTCACGTGATCAAAGAGCCGACGTGCTACCGGCAGATCGAGCTCCTCCTCGACAACTTGCCGCCCACAGTTCAGCTTGTGGTTTCGACCCGCACCGAACCGCTGCTGCCGGTCGCTCGATACCGGGCTGCCGGCAGCATCGTGGAAGTGCGGATGCGCGACCTGCAACTCACCCGCAAGGAGCTTGAGAAGCTGATCCGGCGGGCAAGCGGTTTCCGGCTGACGGATAGCGAACTCGACGCGCTCTCTGCGCGCACCGAAGGATGGCCGGCCGGCGCATACCTTGCTGCCCTGTCGCTGCGCGAGGCATCAGACCCGGCCGCTTTCATCCGCGGGTTCGCGGGAGACAACCGATACATCGTCGACTACCTATGGGGGGAGGTGGTTGCCCCGCTACCGGTAGACGTCCGTCAATTCCTCTTGCGTACGTCCATCCTCGACGCCTTCACGGCCACACTCTGCGAGGCGGTCACCGGGGTGACCCACGCCGAAGCGATCATCGAACGCTTGGAGCGCTCGAATCTCTTCCTTGTCCCACTTGACCCCAACAGGCACTGGTACCGATATCACCACCTGTTCCGAGAGGCACTGCAGGATCAGCTGCTCAGAACGGAGGGCGAGCAGACATCGCCGCTCCACCGGCGAGCCGGCGAATGGCTCGCGGACCACGGGTTCGTCAATGAGGCCGTCGAGCACGTCATGGCGTCCGGAGATGTGGACCGAGCCAGCGAACTGATCGCCTCGCATTGGATCGCCAACCTGAACGCCGGTCGGATCGCCACAGTCGACGCATGGCTGAAGCTGATCGGCAACGAGCGGACCGGCAGTCACCCGGCGATAGCAATCACCGCCGCATGGCTGGCGGTCTCTACCGGCGATGCCGACGCGGCACGGCACTGGCTCGCGGCGGCTGAAAGCGTCGGCCACAACGGACCGCTCCCGGACGGTGCTCGCTCACTGGAATCCGCTGCGGCGATGCTCCGGTGCGTGTGCGGGCTCGGCTCCATCAAGGAGTTGGTCGCGGCGGCAGAGACGGCGGCGGCCACCGAGACGGATCCGAACTCCCCGTGGTACATGGTCGCGAGAGCGAGCCTCGGCCAGAGTCGGTACCTGAGCGGTGAACTCGAATCAGCCGCCGGTCTGTTGGAGGAGGCCGCCCGGGCGGAAACCGCGCTCCCGATCATCCGGATCCTTGCCCTGTCCGTGTTGTCGCTGGTCGACGGCGATTTCGGGCGGACGACGCAGGCGACCGTCCATGCCGAAGAGGCGCGACGCCTCGTTGACGAGCATGGTTTCTCGGACGGTCCACTGGTGAGCCTGGCCTACACCGCGCAGGGTGCGGCGCTCAGTCGGATTGGCCAGTACACATCGGCCTGGGCCGAGCTCGAGCACGCCGCTCTGGTCCACGCCCACGGGGATCCATCTCCGTGGCCGAGGCTGATCAACCTCGCCACCCTCGCACAGCTGTCGCTTAACCTTGGTGATCTGCGGGCGGCGCGAATCCTGGTTGACGACGCCCGCGGCATGCTCAACGCCAGTCCAGGCGAGGCGGGTCACCTCGGTTGGCTGCTTGACCGGATCGAGCAGCGGTTCGCCGGCCCGCCCGCCCAGCCGAACTCGATCGTCTTGACCGAGCGTGAGAAGGCCGTCCTCGGGATGCTCCGTGGCGATCTTTCACAGCAGGAGATCGCGAGGGAGCTCTACATCTCCGTCAACACGGTCAAGACGCACACCACCGCGATCTATCGGAAGCTCGGCGTCTCGTCACGTCGCCAGGCGACGGAGCGAGCGCGCAAGCTGGGCCTGATCTAACCTTGCCCGAGCATCACGCTAGATCAGCTGCAGGCGCTGCGCGCGGCGGACCGCCTCAAATCGCCGGGTCACCGCGAGCTTGCGGTAAATGTTCTTGAGGTGAGTCTTGACGGTATTCACTGAGAGATAGAGTTCCTCGGCAATCTCTTCGCTCGTCATCATCAAGGCAACACGGTTGAGGACATCCAGCTCCCGGGTCGTCAGCGGTTCCACCGGCTGGGCGTCCTGGACTATCCCGTTAGCGCCATTCGTTGTCGCATGACCAAGGTGCAGGGGTTCGAGCAAGCGCAAGTG
>Ga0066905_100000118_pt1 | contig 15746 bp, 16 predicted proteins | sample PanSoiMetaPlot36_FD_67483 | JGI IMG/M metagenome (GOLD analysis project Ga0066905, IMG submission 67483) | Tropical forest soil microbial communities from Panama analyzed to predict greenhouse gas emissions - Panama Soil Plot 36 (version 2) | ecosystem: Environmental > Terrestrial > Soil >... | reverse complement strand
AGGGGCGTCGAAATACATGATCTTGACGATGCGAAGATAATAATAGGCACCCACGACGCTCAACAGCACCCCGATGACTGCAAGCGCGTAGAGTCCAGCGTGGATGGCTGCGAGGAACACGTAGAACTTGGCAAAGAACCCTGCAAGGGGTGGCACGCCGGCAAGGGAAAAAAGCAGCATCGCCAGCAGGAAAGCCATCAACGGGCTCGTGCTCGAAAGCCCCGAGAGCTGGTCGATGTCCTCCACCATGCGGCCGTCGCGGCGCATGGCGAGGATGCAGGCAAAGGTGCCGAGCGTCATGGCGAGATAGATGGCGAGATAGATGATGACGCCTTGCACGCCCTCGGTGGTGCCAGCCGCAAGCCCGACCAGCGCATAGCCCATATGGCCGATCGAGCTGTAGGCCATCAGTCGCTTGATATTGGTCTGGCCGATGGCGGCGAACGAGCCGAGCGCCATCGAGGCGATGGCGAGGAACACCACGATCTGCCGCCATTCCAGTGTCACCGCCGGGAACGCTGTGATGAGTACCCGAGCGGTGAGCGCCATTGCGGCGAGCTTGGGTGCGGCGGCGAAGAAGGCTGTGACCGGCGTGGGCGCCCCCTCATAGACATCAGGCGTCCACATATGGAAGGGCACGGCTGAGATCTTGAAGGCGAAGCCAGCCATGAGGAACACGAGGCCGAAGATGAGCCCGATATTCGCACCCGACGGCTGTACAGCCAGGGCGATATCGTCAAAGCCGGTCGAGCCGGTGAAGCCATAGACGAGTGACGCGCCGTAGAGCAGCATGCCCGAGGACAGCGCACCGAGGACGAAATATTTGAGCCCGGCCTCACTCGATCGGGGCGAGTCGCGTTGGAAGGCGGCCACCACATAAAGCGCGAGGCTCTGCTGTTCGAGCCCGACGTAAAGCGCGATGAGATCGTTGGCCGAGATCATCATCAGCATGCCGGTCGTTGCGAGCAGCACGAGAACCGGAAACTCGAACCTCACACCGCCGGCGCCGCGCCAATAGTCGACGGACATGAGGAGGGCAACGGCGGCGCCCGCAAGCGTGAGCAGTTTCATGGTGCGCGCAAACGGATCGACGATGAAGCTCTTGTGAAACAGGGTGGTGGTCCCCTCGCCGCTCGCGACGAAAATCCCGGCGAGGGCGAGGAGAATGATCGCCAGCCACAATATGAGCTCGCCGCGCTCTCGCCTCGTCGCGACGCCAAGCATCAGCAGAACCAAGGCGCCGCCCGCAAGAATAAGCTCTGGAAGCGCGACGTCGAGATGAAGCGAGCGGAGCATCTGCGGGCTCCTACGGTAACAGCGCAAGCCGTGCGTGATCGGCTGCGGCAAGGCTTGCATGGTAGCTCTTGATCAGTGCATCGACCGACACAGCCGATGTATCGAGAATCGGCGCTGGGTAGAAGCCGAAGAGGATGGTGAGCAGGATGAGAGGCGTCATCACCGCGACCTCACGCCAGGTGAGATCAGTGATGTATCGGAGACTTGCCTTCTCAAGCTTGCCGAAAATGACGCGGCGGTAGAGCCAGAGCGCATAAGATGCCGACAGGATAACACCAGTGGTGGCGAGGAACGCGACCCAGGTGTTGATGCGGAAGGCGCCGGTCAGGCTCAGGAACTCGCCGATGAAGCCGCTCGTCCCCGGTAGCCCGACATTAGCAAGCGTGAAAACCATAAAGCAGAAAGCATAGAGCGGCATGCGGTCGGCGAGCCCGCCATAGGCATCGATCTCGCGCGTATGCATGCGGTCATAGACTACGCCGACACAGAGGAAGAGCGCGGCCGAGACGATGCCGTGCGACAGCATCTGGAAGATGCCGCCTTGGAGGCCCTGCATGGTGATGGTGAAGAGGCCGATAGTGACGAAGCCCATGTGCGCCACCGACGAATAGGCGATGAGCTTCTTTAGGTCCTCCTGCGCCAAGCACACGAGGGAGGTGTAAATGACGGCGATCACCGAGAGCGCGAAGATGAGCGGAGCGAACTCTGCCGAGGCGAGCGGGAACATCGGGATCGAGAAGCGCAGGAAGCCGTAGCCGCCCATCTTCAGGAGAATGCCGGCGAGGATCACGGAGCCCGCGGTCGGCGCCTCGACATGAGCATCTGGCAACCAGGTATGCACCGGCCACATGGGAAGCTTCACGGCGAAAGAGGCTAGGAAGGCGAACCACAGCCAAGTCTGCATGCTCGGCGGGAAGCTGTGTGCGAGCAGCACGGGGATGTCGGTCGTGCCAGCCTCCCAATAGATCGCCATGATGGCGAGCAGCATCAGGAGTGAGCCGGTCAGCGTGTATAGGAAGAACTTGAAGCTCGCATAGACGCGGCGCGGACCGCCCCACACTCCGATGATGAGAAACATCGGTATCAGGCCGCCTTCGAAGAACAGGTAGAACAGCACGAGGTCGAGCGAGGTGAACACGCCGAGCATCAAGGTCTCGAGCGCTAGGAAGGCGATCATGTATTCCTTCACGCGCGCGGTGATGGCGACCCAGCTTGCAAGGATGCACAGCGGCATCAGAAAGGTGGTCAGCAGCACGAACGGCATCGAGATGCCGTCAATGCCCATATGGAAGCTGATCGGACCGAGCCAGGGCCTAAGCTCAACGAACTGGAATTGTGCGGTCCCGGGATCGAAGTCGCGCCATAGCAGGAGCGACAGCGCGAAGGTGGTGAGCGTGGTCCATAGCGCGATGTAGCACGCGTTGCGGAAGGCGCTCTCGTCCTGGCCACGCAGGAGCCCGATGAGAAGCGCGCCGAGCAGAGGCAAGAAGGTGACGGCCGAGAGGATCGGCCAGCTATAGCTCACGGTTTGAGTCCTCCGCTGGCGAAGATGAAATAAGTGATGATGATGGCTACGCCGACCAGCATGACGAAGGCGTAGTGATAGATATAGCCGGACTGGAGCTTCACCACGCGGTTGGTAATGTCGATCACGCGTGCCGCGACACCGTCAGGTCCGAGCCCATCGATAATCGCGCCGTCTCCAGTCTTCCACAGGAAGCGTCCGAGCCGCTTGGCAGGACGCACGAACAGCGCGTCATACAGCGCATCGAAGTACCAGGCGTTGAACAAGAAGAGATAGACGCCGCGGAACCGTTTGGCGAGGCCGAACGGCACGAGCGGGTTGGTGATGTAGAAATACCAGGCGACGGCGAAGCCCACCGCCATGGCGACGGTCGGTGCGAGCGCTACCCATAACGGCGCTTGATGGCCCTCCGCCGTATGAGTGACGAGTGACCCGCGCCAGAACTCGGCCTGTCCGCCGCCAATGAAGAGATGCGCGAATAGTCCGCCCGCCAAGAGCGAGCCAAGCGCTAAGAGAATGAGCGGCAGACCCATCGTCCAAGGCGGCTCGTGGGCATGCTCGAGCACGTCTCGGGGCTCACGTGGCTTGCCCTCAAAGGCAAGGAACATCAGGCGCCAGGAATAGAACGAAGTCAGGATCGCAGAGACGAGCGTGAGCATAAATGCGTAAGTCCCTACTTGGGAGTGCGCCGCATAGGTCGCCTCGATGATTGCGTCCTTGGAGACGAAGCCAGCGGTGAGCGGGAAACCCGTGAGCGAGAGGGTGCCGACCAGCATCATCGCCCAGGTGAAGGGCAGAACCTTGCGAAGGGCGCCCATGCGGCGAAGGTCCTGCTCGTGATGGAGCGCATGGCTCACGGCGCCGGCGCCGAGAAACAGAAGCGCCTTGAACGAGGCGTGAGTAAAGAGATGGAAAATGCCGGCGTTGTAAGCGCCGACGCCCTCGGCTGCGAACATGTAGCCAAGTTGCGAGCAGGTCGAATAAGCCACCACGCGCTTGATATCGGTCTGCACCAGACCGACGGTCGCGGCGAAGAAGGCGGTGGTGGCGCCGATGATGGCGACGAAGCCGAGTGCGATTGGCGCGAGCTCGAATAGAGGCGAGAGGCGTGCCACCATGAACACGCCGGCGGTCACCATGGTGGCGGCATGGATCAGCGCCGATACCGGCGTAGGGCCCTCCATGGCATCTGGCAGCCAGGTATGGAGCAGGAACTGCGCCGACTTGCCCATGGCGCCCATGAACAGAAGAAGGCAGATCAGCGTCAGGGCGTCGACATGAAAGCCCAGGAACTCCATGGTCTTGCCGACCTGGTCGGGCGCCGAGGCGAATACCGTGTCGTATTGGATGGAGTTGAACAGGGTGAAAACCGCGAAGATGCCAAGCGCGAAGCCGAAATCGCCGACGCGGTTGACGATGAAGGCCTTTATCGCGGCCGCGTTAGCAGAAGGCTTGTGATACCAGAAGCCGATCAGGAGATAGGACGCGAGGCCGACGCCCTCCCAGCCGAAGAAGAGCTGGAGAAAATCGTCGGCCGTCACCAGCGCCAGCATGGCGAAAGTGAAGAGCGAGAGATAAGCGAAGAATCGGGGCCTGCTCGGGTCGTCCTCCATATAGCCGACGGAATAGAGGTGCACGAGGCCAGAGACATTGGTCACTACCACCAGCATCACGGCAGTGAGTGTGTCGATGCGGAGCGACCAGACGGACTTGAGCGCGCCCGAATCGACGAAGCGCATCAGCTCGATCCGGACTTCCTGGCCATGCAGCGCGACCTGATAGAAGGCGAGCCAGGAAAGCACCGCGGTAATCAGCACGAGGGTTGTGGTGACAACCTCGGCGGAACGTGCGCCGAGCAGCCGGCCGAGGAAGCCGGCAAAGATCGCGCCTGCGAGCGGTAGGAGGAGGATCGCCTGGTACATGCGCTACTTCGCCAGTTCCATCGTGAAAAAGAACAAGGTGAGTGTGAATGTGACCACCCAGAAGCACTGAACCAGAATGGGAATTTGGTCGACGAACTCGTTCCTGGTTGCGGACTTCAGGTCGGACTTCCCTCCCGCGGTGATGTATTGCTTGTAGCCAGGATCCTTGATCAGCTCGAATTCCATCAAAAAACATAGCCTCGCCAATATCGACCACATCTTCTTCTGCATCTCGTGAGAGATCACGAATCCCAAGATCGTCACCAAGATAGCGACGACGCGCGCCAGGAATGCGATCTCCCTGCTGTAGGTTTCACTGTGAGCAGGGTGGCATACGCAGTTACTAGGAACCACTGGGCAATCAGGTACGACTGTATCCGGCTATGCAGAACGTTGTCGGCGTTCTCTGCGATAGCCCAAATCGGGATCTTGCAATCCTCCTGAGCGGACGTGTCTGTTTGACTGGACATCTGCGCTGTCGAGACTCAACCCTTCAGAAGATCGATTTCGGCGACGTCGATGGTGCCGCGATTACGGAAATAGACGACAACGATGGCAAGTCCGATGGCTGCCTCGGCCGCGGCGACCGTGAGCACGATGAGGGCGAAGACCTGTCCCACGAGATCGTTGTGAAAGGCGGAGAAGGCGACGAGATTGATGTTGACCGCGAGCAGCATCAATTCGACGCTCATCAAGATGACGATAACGTTCTTGCGATTGAGGAAAATGCCGAAAATGCCGAGCGTCAACAGGATCGCTGCGACGGTGAGGTAGTGCGACAGGCCTATCGTCATGAGAGGCCCCTCCCCGTTTCAACATGCACGAGCTCAACAGACTTCTCGCGGGAGCGCCCCACTTGTACGGCGACCGACTGGCGCCGCACGTCACGCTTATGGTGCAGCGTGAGCACGATGGCGCCGACCATGGCGACGAGCAGGATTAGGCCGGCTGCCTCGAACAGGTAGACGTAGCGCGTGTAAAGGATCTGGCCGAGGGCTTCGGTGTTGCTCGCTTGTGAAATCGGAGGCGTCGGCGATTGCACGGTTATGGCCGGCGCGGTGACCCAGGCGCCCACGATCAGGACCAGCTCGACGAGAAGCAGCAGGCCGATGGTGGCTCCGATCGGCAGATATTTGGGGAAGCCCGCGCGAAGCTCGGCGAAATCGACGTCGAGCATCATCACCACGAACAGAAACAGCACCAAAACCGCGCCGACATAGACAACGACCAGGATCATGGCGAGGAACTCGGCGCCGAGTTGCACGAACAGTCCGGCGGCATTGAAGAAAGCGAGAATCAGGAATAACACGGCGTGGACCGGGTTCTTCACGGCGATCACCATGAAGGCCGCGCCTACGCACACGATGGCGAATAGATAGAAGAACAGCGCGCTCAGCATTCAGCTATCTTCATTACGTCATGATTGTTGTCATGGCCGGTCTCGTCCCCAGCCATCCACGATCTTCAGCCGCGATAAGCCTGCAAAACGTGGATGCCCGGCACAAGGCCGGGCATGGCAATAGACAGATCGACAGAATAGCTCACGGGACCCTCACCTGTAAGGTGCATCGAGTGCCAGGTTCTTGGCGATCTCGCGCTCCCAGCGATCGCCGTTCGCAAGCAGCCGCTCCTTGTCGTAGTAGAGCTCCTCGCGACTCTCGGTGGAAAATTCGAAATTGGGTCCCTCCACGATGGCGTCGACCGGGCAGGCCTCCTGGCAGAAGCCGCAATAGATGCACTTCACCATGTCAATGTCATAACGCGTGGTGCGGCGAGTGCCGTCACTGCGGCGAGGTCCAGCCTCGATGGTGATGGCCTGGGCCGGGCAGATAGCCTCGCACAGCTTACAGGCGATGCACCGCTCTTCGCCGTTGGGATATCGCCTAAGCGCATGCTCGCCGCGGAAGCGCGGAGAAAGCGGTCCCCCCTCGAACGGATAGTTAAGGGTCGCCTTTGGCCGCACGAAATATTTCAGCGCGAGCCAGAAGGCTGACAGAAACTCCATCAGCAACAGGGATTTCGCGGATTCGGCCAGGCGTTTCACGCCGGCTCTCCTCTCAGGTTGCGCGTTGCCACAGTTGCAAGACCACCGCCACGATGACCACCATGGCAAGCGACAGCGGCAAGAACACCTTCCAGCCGAGCCGCATGAGCTGGTCGTAGCGGTAACGCGGCACCATGGCCTTGACCATGGCGACTAGAAAAAACAAGAAGCAAACCTTCAACGTGAACCATAGCACGCCGGGAATCCAGGTGAGGGGCGGCACCGGAAATGGCGGCAGCCAGCCCCCCAGGAATAGGACCGTGCCAAGGCCGCACAACAGCACCACGGCGACATACTCGCCAAGCATGAACAACATATAAGGCGTCGACGAGTATTCGACCATGAAGCCCGCGACGAGTTCAGACTCGGCCTCGAGCAGGTCGAAAGGCGGCCGGTTCGTCTCTGCCAAAGCCGAAACGAAAAACACCGCGAACATCGGAAGGAGCGGCAGCCAATACCAGCCGAACAAGCCAAGCGGTCCGTCCTGGGCCCTTACGATGTCGGTGAGATTGAGCGAGCCAGCGCAGAGCAGCACGGTGATGATGACGAAGCCGATCGAGACTTCGTAGGAGACCATCTGCGCGGCAGAACGGAGCGCGGCGAGGAAGGCGTATTTCGAGTTCGACGCCCAGCCCGCCATGATCACGCCGTAGACCTGTAAGCTCGAGATGGCGAAGATGTAGAGGACGCCAACGTTGATGTCGGCCACCTCCCAGCCTTTGGCTACCGGAATGACCGCCCAGGCCGAAAGCGCGAGCCCCGCCGTGACGAGAGGCGCCAAGAGAAAGATGCCCTTATTGGCGCCTGCGGGGATTACCGGCTCCTTGAACACGAATTTCAGAAGATCGGCGAAAGACTGAAGCAAGCCCCAGGGCCCGACCACGTTGGGCCCGCGCCGCATCTGCACTGCGGCCCAGACCTTGCGGTCGGCGTAAAGTAGGAACGCTACAATGATGAGAAGCGTGACGAGAATCGCGAGGCTCTGTGCCACTATGAGCGCGAAGGGCAACCCGTAACTCGCCCAGAGCTCAGCCATCGGTGCCGGTCGCCTTGCTGTCTGCGCCTGCATGAAGGGCGCTCAAATTGGCCATGATGGTAGAAGATCGCGCGATCGGATTGGTAAGATGGTAGTCCTCGATGGCGTGGCCGAACCGATCCTTGCTTGCCTTCGCCGGCTTCTCGGCAAGGCGCTCTATGGCTGCACTGTCGGCGGGCTCGACCAGATCGAGCAGCGCGAGATGCGGGTGTGCTTCGAACAGCTTGGCGCGGAGCTCCGTGGCGCTGTCGAATGGCAAGGGCTTGCCGAGGACGCCCGACAAAGCGCGGATGATCTTCCAATCTTCGCGTGCTTGGTCTGGGGGGAACACGGCGCCAGCCGTCATTTGCGCCCGTCCCTCTGTATTGACGTAAGTCGCGTCTTTTTCGGTATAAGCCGCGCCGGGAAGGATCACATCTGCGCGATGAGCTCCCGCGTCGCCATGGCTGCCCTGATAGATAACAAACGCGTTTCCGAGCCGCTCCATATCGATCTCATCGGCGCCGAGGAGATAGACGACGTCGAGCTTTCCAGCCAAAGAGGCATCGAGCATGCCCTCTACGTCGAGGCCTCCCTCGCCTGGCACAAAGCGAATATCGAGAGCGCCGACGCGCGCGGCTGCGTGGTGCAGGACGTTGAACCCATTCCAGTCGGGCTTGATCGCGCCCATCGCGATTGCGGCTTTTGCGGCTAGTGCGAGGACCGCTGCACCATCTGGCCGCGCAAGCGCCGCTTGCCCGATGATGAGCATCGGCCGCCCCGCGCCTTCGAGCGTCTTCAAGAAGGAAGAGGACCCACCGGCGACTTTAGCGAGCGTCTCGGGTCCCGCACCGAGATAGTCATAGGCATAGGTGAGATCGGCTTCCTCACCGATCAGCCCAATCGGAACCTTTCCTTGTGTCTGATGCGTGCGCTTGAGGATGCGCGCATTGAGCACCGGCGCCTCATGGCGCGGGTTGGTGCCGATGAGGAGGAACGCATCGGCCCGCTCGATCCCTTCGATCATTGAGTTGAAAATATAGGTCGCACGGCCAAGCGCAGGATCAAGCTTGGCGCCGTCCTGGCGGCAGTCGATGTTCGGCGAGCCGAGCTGTTCGGCTAGCAACTTTAGCGCGAATATCTCTTCGCAAGCAGCAAGGTCGCCGGCGATGGCCGCGAAGCCTTTGCCGTCGAGGCCTTTCAGCCTCTCTGCGATGACGCGGAACGCCTCATCCCAGCTTGCGGGCTCTAGCCTGCCGTTCCGTCTGACATAGGGCCGGTCGAGCCTTTGTGTGCGAAGGCCGTCCCACACGTGACGCGCCTTGTCAGAGATCCATTCCTCGTTGATGGCGTCGTTCTCGCGCGGCAAGATGCGCAACACCTCTCGCCCGCGCGCATCGACCCTTATGGCACTGCCCTGCGCATCCATTACGTCAATCGAAGGCGTCTTGGTCAGCTCCCAAGGCCGCGCCATGAAGGCGTAAGGCTTCGAGGTGAGCGCGCCAACCGGGCAAAGGTCGACCACGTTACCCGACAGGTTCGAGAACATCCCCCGCTCAAGATAGGTAGTGATTTCCATATCCTCACCGCGGCCAATGGCGCCGAGCTCCTCGACACCAGCCACCTCGGTCATAAAGCGGATGCAGCGCGTGCAGTGAATGCAGCGGTTCATATAAGTGTCGATCAGGGGCCCGAGATATTTCTCCTCGACCGCGCGCTTGTTGTCCTGGAACCGGCTCGCGTCGAAGCCGTACGCCATGGTCTGGTCCTGCAAATCGCATTCACCTCCCTGATCGCAGATCGGGCAATCGAGCGGGTGGTTGATGAGCAGGAACTCGAGCACGCCCTCGCGCGCCTTCTTCACCGTCTCAGAGTCGGTGATGATGGTTGGCGGCGTTCCATCGCGGGAGGGCCTGAGGTCGTTCACGCTCATCGCGCAGGAGGCCACGGGCTTCGGCATTCCGGCCACCTCGATGAGGCACATGCGGCAATTGCCGGCGATCGACAGACGCTCGTGATAGCAGAAGCGGGGGATCTCGACGCCGGCGATCTCGCAGGCCTGGATCAGCGTGATGCCGTTCGGCATCTCGTGCTCTCTGCTGTTGATGATCAGCTTCGGCATGCGCGCCTCACTCCGCGGCTACCGGCACAGACGACGCTATAGGCTTCGTCGCCTGCGCATCGATGCGCTCCTCCATGACATGGCGGAAATGGCGGATCAGGCCCTGAACCGGCCAGGCCGCTGCATCGCCGAGCGCGCAGATGGTGTGGCCCTCGACCTGATAGCTGACATTAAGCAGCATATCGATCTCGCCGATCTCTGCTTCCCCGCGCGCCATGCGCTCCAGCACGCGCCACATCCAGCCGGTGCCCTCGCGGCAGGGCGTGCACTGGCCGCAGGACTCGTGCTTATAGAAATAGGAGATGCGCGAGATAGCGCGGATGACGTCAGTGGACTTGTCCATCACGATCACCGCTGCGGTGCCAAGCCCCGTCTTCAGCGCTTTCAAGCTATCGAAATCCATCGGCAGATCCTCGCACTGGCTTGCTGGGATTAAGGGCACAGACGATCCGCCAGGAATGACGGCGAGCAGATTGTCCCAGCCGCCGCGAACCCCTCCGCCGTAGTGGTCGATTAGTTCGCGCAGCTCGATACCCATCTCCTCTTCAACGTTGCACGGCGTGTTCACATGGCCTGAGAGACAGAACAGCTTGGTGCCGGTATTGTTCGGCCGACCGAGCGAGGCAAACCAGGTCGCCCCGCGCCGCAAGATGTCAGGGACGACTGCGATGGTCTCAACATTGTTGACGGTGGTCGGCGCGCCGTAGAGCCCGACATTGGCGGGAAACGGCGGCTTCAGCCGCGGCATGCCCTTCTTGCCCTCGAGGCTTTCCAGCAGCGCCGTCTCCTCGCCGCAGATATAGGCCCCTGCCCCGTGGTGCAGATAAAGGTCGAAGTCCCAGCCATTGACGTTGTTCTGGCCGATGAGTTTCGCGTCATAGGCCTCATCGATGGCGGCCTGGAGGATTTCGCGCTCGCGGATAAACTCGCCGCGAATATAGATGTAGGCGACATGCGCCCGCATAGCGAAGGAAGCGAGCAACGCGCCCTCGATCAGGAGCTGCGGATCATGCCGCATGATGTCCCGATCCTTGCAGGTGCCTGGCTCCGACTCGTCGGCATTGATCACGAGATAGCTCGGGCGGCCGTCAGATTTGGTCGGCATGAACGACCATTTGAGGCCGGTGGGGAAGCCGGCGCCCCCGCGACCGCGCAGGCCTGAGGCCTTCACCTCTTCGATGATGGCTTCGTGGCCCTTCTCAATAATGGCCTTCGTGCCGTCCCAGGCGCCGCGGGCGCGCGCCGCATTGAGCCGCCAAGAGTGCAGCCCATAGAGATTCTTGAAGATGCGGTCCTTGTCTTGCAGCATCACGATTCTTTTGGTGTCGCTTTCGTCCGGCGTCCCTTGGTCGGCCGCGATGGCGTTTCCAGCTGGTAGTTCGGCGGGGCGTCGTCGGGCAGCTCGTCACGGTAGAGGTCCGGATCGGTGAGTGTTATCGGTCCGCCAAGGGGCGCCGAAGCTTGCCGCCCATTCTGCGGGCCCGGAACGACCTCGCGCCCAGCCTTGAGATTGGCGAGGATCCACTCAAGGCTCTCTGGCGTCAGGTCCTCGTAATAGTCCTTGTTGATCTGAGCCATCGGCGCGTTCACGCAAGCGCCAAGGCACTCGACCTCTGTCCAGGAGAACAGCCCGTCGGGAGTAACGCGGTTCGGCTCGCCGATTAGTCTGCGGCAGGTCGCCTTGATCTCGTCCGCGCCTCGGAGCCAGCACGGGGTCGTGCCGCAAACCTGCACGTAGTAGCGGCCGACCGGCGCCAGATTGAACATGGTGTAAAACGTCGCGATCTCATAGACCCGGATATAGGCCATGCCGAGCATGTCAGCGACGCAGCGCAGCGCGGGCTCAGGCAGCCAGCCGCCCATCTGCTCTTGGGCACGCCACAGGATCGGAAGCACAGCAGAAGCTTGGCGGCCTTCGGGATATTTCTCGATCTGGGCCTCGGCCCATTCAAGGTTCTCCGGCGTGAAGGCAAATCCCTCAGGCTGCTCGGCGGCGAGGCGGCGGACGCTCATTGGCTCGCTTCTTCTTCTCTTCTCGCTTTCAGATGTGGCTCAGCTGACGTGACTCATGCCTAGTGGTGAACGGTGCACGCGGCGATGGTGGTAAGCTTCTTACCTACATAAGCCTTCAGCGTGTAGAAGCAAACCGCAGTGGAAGTCGACTTCTGCAACGTGACAATGACAGCGTCCGAAGAAACCTTTGCCTGACTGACGCGTCACAGCATCCGCCGGAATGAAGTCCGTGGTGCGGATCACGAATCCGTCCTTGACGAGCTCGGCGAGCGGCACGAGACCGCCCTCGCCGCCGGCCGGTGCTTCCTCAGCTTCTTTGCCTTCCTCGCCTTGATCGGGTCCGCCTTCATCAGGCTTGCCTGCGTCTTCGGCCCCGTCGGCCCCGGGCTTCGCGGCTTCGCCCCTCTTGGCCCCGGCATCGGGCCGCGCGGCGCGTGCGCCATCGAGCGCAAACAGGAGCGTACAAGCGCAAGCCAAGGCCAGGACCAACTTTGTCACAGTGCCCTCTCTACCGGTCAATTTCCCCAAACACGATGTCGATCGATCCGAGCACGGCCGATACGTCGGCGAGCATATGGCCGCGGCACAGGAAGTCCATGGCCTGAAGATGCACGAAGCTCGGCGCCCTGATCTTGCAACGATAGGGTCGGTTCGATCCGTCGGACACGAGATAGACCCCGAACTCACCCTTGGGCGCCTCGACCGCGGCATAAACCTCGCCCTTGGGCACGTGATAGCCTTCGGTATACAGCTTGAAATGATGGATCAGAGCTTCCATCGAGCTTTTCATTACCGCGCGCTTCGGCGGCACCACCTTGTGGTTCTCAACGGTGACAGGGCCGAGCTCGGTGGTCAGCCGCTCGCAACACTGCTTCATGATGCGTACCGACTGGCGCATCTCCTCCATGCGCACGAGGTAGCGGTCGTAGCAGTCGCCGTGCTTACCGATAGGAATGTCGAATTCGAGCTCGTCGTAGCACTCGTAAGGCTGCGCCTTGCGCAAATCCCACGCAGCGCCTGAACCGCGCACCATGACGCCGGAGAAGCCGCGCGCCCAGGCCTCCTCTTGGGTCACCACGCCGATATCGACATTCCGCTGCTTGAAGATCCGGTTCTCCGTGAGCAGCCCTTCAATGTCGTCACAGACTCTTAGGAACGGATCGCAGAACGCATAGATGTCGGCGACGAGCTCTGGCGGGAGGTCCTGATGCACGCCGCCCGGCCGGAAATAGGCAGCATGCATGCGCGCGCCCGACGCCCGCTCATAGAACACCATCAGCTTCTCCCGCTCCTCGAAGCCCCATAGCGGGGGCGTAAGCGCGCCCACATCCATGGCCTGGGTCGTGACGTTGAGGAGATGCGAGAGCAGGCGGCCGATCTCGGAGTAGAGCACGCGAATGAGCTGGCCGCGTTTCGGCACGGTGACGCCAACAAGTCTTTCCACCGCAAGCGCGTAAGCGTGCTCCTGATTCATTGGTGCGACGTAATCGAGACGATCGAAATATGGCAGCGCCTGGAGGTAGGTCTTGTATTCGATCAGCTTCTCAGTGCCGCGGTGAAGCAGCCCGATATGCGGATCGACGCGTTCGACCACTTCCCCGTCAAGCTCGAGCACGAGACGCAGCACACCGTGCGCAGCGGGATGCTGCGGACCGAAATTGATGGTGAACTTGCGGTCGTCGCCTACCCGCTTGCCGGTATCGGCTTCGGCTGGGTGCACCTTGGTCTCTGACATCAAGCGTCCACCCCGGTTTGAGCTTTGGCCAGCTTGGCGGCGATGCCGCGGTTGAAGCGATCCCAAGAAACGATGAAGCGCTCATGCGTGCCAGCACCGATTTCATCGACGCCGTCATGGGCCGTGAGCTTGAAGCGGGCACGCGGCCCCCTCACCTCGATGCATTCGGCAGCGACGGTGACGGTCATCCCCGGCGGCGTTGCAGCCTTGTGCGAAACATCGACATGCACACCAAGGCTGCCTTCGCCTGCGTCGAGATGCGGCTCAAGAAGCTGCACGCAGGTCCATTCCATCAGCCCGACCAGGAAGCCCGTGGCGAACACCTCTGGCATGGCCTGGAGCTGCGGCGCCTCGCGGTAGAGGTGCGGCACGGTCTTTGTCTCGGGCACGCGGTACGAGAAGCGGTGTTTGAGACCGGACTTGAGCGACGGTTTCATGATTTGTCGCTCCCGTCGCGCGCTTCGCCTGCCTTCTCGTCGCCGGGGATAGCGGTGTCCATGCCCTCCCAGGGGCTCAGGAAATCGAAGCTCCGGTACTCCTGCTGAAGATTGACCGGCTCGTAGACCACGCGTTTCAACTCGTCGTTGTATCTGAGCTCGACAAAGCCGGTGAGCGGGAAGTCCTTGCGCAAAGGAAAACCCTGAAAGCCATAGTCGGTGAGGATCCGGCGAAGGTCTGGATGGCCGGCAAAGAGGATGCCGTAGAGGTCGTAAGCCTCGCGCTCGAACCAATCGGCCGCGGGAAAGATGCCGACAATGCTTGGCACGGGCTGCGCCGCATCGGTCTTGGTCCGTACGCGGATGCGGTGGTTCAACCACGGGCTCAGCAGATGATAGACGACGTCGAACCGCTCTTCCCGCTCTGGATAATCGACGCCGCAAATGTCGATCAGGCAACCGAAGAGGCAGAGGGGGTCATCGCGCAGGAAGGTAACGATCTCAGGAATCGCTTCGCGCTCGGCGTCTATGGTGAGCTCACCAAGGGCAACCTCAGAGCCTTTGAGCTTGGTCCCAAGACGATCGGCAAGGTAAGCGGCGAGCTTGTTAAGGCAGGCTTCGTCCATCAAGGCTCCACGACGGGAACGGACCAATCAGCGCTCGATAGTGCCCGTTCGCCTGATCTTCTTTTGCAGGAGGAGCACGCCATAGACCAGAGCCTCGGCCGTGGGCGGGCAGCCTGGGACATAGATGTCGACAGGTACGATGCGGTCGCAGCCGCGCACCACCGAATAGGAGTAGTGGTAATAGCCGCCGCCATTGGCGCACGATCCCATGGAAATCACGTAACGCGGCTCTGGCATCTGGTCGTAGACCTTGCGGAGCGCCGGGGCCATCTTGTTGCAGAGCGTGCCGGCCACGATCATCACGTCCGACTGGCGCGGGCTTCCACGCGGCGCAAAGCCGAAGCGCTCGAGGTCGTAGCGGGGCATCGACGCCTGCATCATCTCGACTGCGCAGCAGGCAAGCCCGAAGGTCATCCACATGAGCGAGCCGGTACGCGCCCAATTGATGAGCTCGTCAGCGGTGGTGAGCAAAAAGCCCTTGTCGGCAAGCTCTTCGGAAAACAGGCCAAAGCTCGTCGCACTGGAGGTGATTCGACCGCCTGCTCGGCCTTCTTGCTCAAGATTCGGCTCGGGCATCAATCCCATTCGAGCGCGCCTTTCCGCCACTCATAGATGAAGCCAACGGTCAAAACGGCGAGGAACACCATCATCGCCCAGAAACCGAAGGTTCCAACCTCCTTGAAGGCCACGGCCCAAGGAAACAGGAACGCGACCTCAAGATCGAAGATAATGAATAAGAGTGACACGAGGTAGAAGCGGACGTCGAATTTCATGCGCGCGTCATCGAAGGCATCGAAGCCGCACTCATAGGCGGAGACCTTCTCTGGGTCAGGCCTACGCACGGCGATCAAGAATGGTGAAAGCAGAAGGGCGCCGCTGATGAAAAAGGCGATGCCGATGAAGATGACGAGTGGCAGATAAGTCTGAAGTAGCTGACCCATGGCGTTCCGGCCTCTTATTCGAGTGCAAGGGAGGCCAAAAATGGCGGGAGTGACGGGACTCGAACCCGCG
>Ga0066905_100000117_pt1 | contig 15809 bp, 12 predicted proteins | sample PanSoiMetaPlot36_FD_67483 | JGI IMG/M metagenome (GOLD analysis project Ga0066905, IMG submission 67483) | Tropical forest soil microbial communities from Panama analyzed to predict greenhouse gas emissions - Panama Soil Plot 36 (version 2) | ecosystem: Environmental > Terrestrial > Soil >... | reverse complement strand
CCGGCCTTGTTGATCTCCTCCTCGGCGAGCTTGGCACCTTGCGCTACGTAGTTGCCGGAGGCGGCAAAGGCGCCGGTCAGCGGCTGTGTGACCCCGATCTTGATGCTGTCCTGGGCCGCGGCGTGGCCGGCGAGCAGCGCCAGCGCCAGGCCGGCGAGCATCCCACTCACAGTGCGCGTCATCATACCGATCTCCATCTCATTGGCCGTTTCTCTCCAGCGGACGCTCTCCTGCCGGCGGCCATCCGCGAGCCGAACCATAAGGGAGCGGGCGCTCGCCTCACAAGCTCACCTTTTGCGAGCCTTGCCGGCCGGCTAGGCAAGCGATTTCTTGAGCCGCGGGATAATCTCCTTTGCCACGGCCTCAACCTGCTCTGGTTCGTATTTGTAGGGGACGAAGATGATGCGGTCGATGCCGGTGGCAAGGTGCGCCTCGAGCTGCTCCACGCACTCCTCGACCGTGCCCATGATGGCGCTGTCCATGGTGGATTCCGACCAGGAGGCGTAGTCCCACTCGGTTTGCAGCCAGTGCTTCATGGGAGCCTCGATCTGGGCGCGCGGGCCGATGGCGATCGGCAGCTGATTGGTCGAGATCAGGCTGTCGGGGTCGCGGCCCGCCGCCTCCGCGAAGTCCCGGACCTTGCTCCAGGTGCGCGCAAAGCTCTCGGCGGTGTAGTAGTAGGTGAGCCAGCCGTCGCCCTTGGTGGCGGCGCGGCGCAACACGGCATCGACGTAGCCGCCGATCAACAGCGGTGGCCGCGGCTGCTGCACGGGCTTGGGATAGAGCACGGCGCCACGCAGATGATAGGGCGGGTACTCGCCATCGACCTTGGGTTCGGTCCACAACCGGTTGATGATCTCCAAATACTGGTCCATGAGCTTGCCGCGCTTGTGGAAATCGGCGCCCAGCGAATCGAATTCGCGCTTGTACCAGCCGACCGCCGCGCCCACCAACAGGCGGCCGTTGGAGATGTGGTCGATGGTGGCAAGCTCCTTGGCCAGCAGCACCGGATTGCGCACCGGCATCACCAGGATACCGGTGCCGACCTTGATGGTTTTGGTGCGGGCGGCGACCGCCGTTAACAGCGTCAGGGCCTCGTGAATGGGAAAGTTCGGATCGACGCCGAGCAGGATGTGGTCCCACGCCCAGACCGATTCGTAGCCTAGTTCCTCCATGCGCACGCCGTAGTCGACCAGCGCCCGGGCATCCGGCATCTCCGGATACTTGGTGAAGTTGCGCATGGCGATGCCGAATTCGGTCTTCCTGTTGGCGGCAGACATTGCCTCTCCTCTCTTGCTGGCGCTTTTGGCTGGCGCTCACAGCTCGCGTAGGGCGCCAAACTGCGCGACGTAGCCCGATGGGTCGATGCGGGCGGCGATCAAGGTGGTGCGGCCCGACGCCAGCGCCGCCGTCAGCGCATCAGCAAGGGCCTGTTCGCTGTCGACCACGGCGGCATCGGCGCCGAACGCCGCCGCCAGCTTGTCCCAGTCGATGCCGCCGAGCTTGACGCCGTGCTGCGGAATGCCCTTGATCTCCTGTTTGATGCGAATGAGCCCGATCTCGGCATCGTCGAACACCACGACGATCAGGGGAAGCTGCTCGCGTTCGAGCGTCTGCAATTCCGCCACCGCCATCAGCAAACCGCCGTCGCCGGTGAACGCCACGATCGGTCGGGTCGGATGCGCCAGCCGTGCCGCCATGGCGCCGGGAACGGCGTAGCCCATCGAGCCCAATCCGTTGGAGGTGAGAAACTCGCGCGGGCCGTAGGCCTGCCATTTTTGCACTACCAGCAGTCGGCTGGCGCCGGCATCGCAACTGGCGATCGTGGCGCGGGGCAACACCGCGCGCGCAACCTCTACCGCGCGTTGCGGCGAGAGGCCGCGGCTCGGCAGGTCGAGCGCCCGGCTGACCTGCTGGCGGAAGTCCCTGGCCGCGGCTTCGCCCCAAGGTACGCGTTCCGGCGTCCACTCCGACAGCGCCGACAGCAGGTGGTTGAGATCGCCCACCACCTCCGGGTCGGCGGGCACCAGGGCATCGAAGGTGGGCGCGCCGGACAGCGCCAGCACCGGCAGCCGGTAGGGCCAAGGCTTGGGCTGCAGCTCGACCGCATCGAGGCCGACGGCGATGATGAGGTCGGCCTCGGCCACGAGGTTGCGCTCGATCAGGCCGCCGATGATGCAGCCGGCGCGCAAGCGGTGGTCCTCGGGGATGGCGCCCTTGGCCTTGGAGGTCGTCAGCACGGGTGCGCCAAGTCGCTCGGCAAAGCCGACCAAGGCGGCGGCCGCGCCCGCCCACAACACGCCGAGCCCCGCCATCAGCAGCGGCCGCCTGGCGCGGCCGATGGCCGCCAACACCGCGGTGAGATCGGCGCGGTCCGGCCGCGGCGCCAACAGGCTGGGTCGCAACGGCGCCTCGGCGACCAATTCGCCGGCGGCGCGGGTGGTCTCGCTCTGCGGCAGGTCGAAATGCACCGGCCCCGGCGGCAGGCCGGTGGCGGTGCGCATCGCCCGGCGCACCTGCTGGCGCACGGCGGTGGCATCAATGCTGGTGCTCCACTTCACCAGCGGCGCGTAGAGGGCCTTGTGATCGAGCCGCTGGCGCAGGCCGGTTTCATAGGTCGGTCGGGAATAGGCATCGGTGATGGCGATCAGCGGCGCGCGATCGAGCAGGGCATGAGCGATGCCGTTGACCATGTTGGCCGCGCCAGGCCCGCGCGTCGACAGGCAGACCCCGGGGCTGCCGGTGATCTCGCCCCAGGTCGCCGCCAGCATCGCCCCCGCCACCTCCTGCTTCATCAACAGGAAGCGCATGCCTCGCTGGCGTGCGGCCTCCATCAGCTCGACCGACTCGCCGCCGGGGTGGCCGACGATGAACGGCGTACCCGCGTCCTTGAAGGCTTGAGCGAGCACCTCAACGGTTGTGGTCACGCGGCTCCTCCGGCAGGGCAATCGACGCCCAACTCTATAGAAGGTTGGGGTGGAGCGCATGCCCCTCGCGCCGACCGCGAGGCCTGCGGCGGGGCAGCAATGCCGAAACAACGTGGGCAAATGGCCGCGCCCCGTGTAATCCTCACCGATCTGGATCAGCCAGGGGGATCGGCGATGGCGAGCAATAAGAAAAAGCTACTGCTCACGGAATCGATGGCGAAAAGCGGCCGGGATGTACTGACCGAGCGCGGCGACATCGAGATCGTTGGCTTTGCGAATACGATCACCGAGGCCGAGTTTGAGGCCCTGCTCAAGCGCGAGGCCCCGGTCAATGGCGTCGCGCTCGGGGTCACCCGCTTTGGAGAAAAGGAAATCGACGCTGCCGGCGAGATGCTGGTGGTGGCGCGGATCGGTGTCGGCTTCGACGCGGTCGACGTGCCCGCCCTGACGGCGAGGAAGATCCCGTTGATGGTGGCCGGAAGCGCCAATTCCCCGTCGGTTGCCGAGCAGGCCATGTTCATGATGCTGGCGTTGGCCAAGCGCGGCGCCGAACTCAATGCCATGGTGCAGAACGACAAGTGGAGCAAGCGGCTCACCGCGGTGCCGTTCGACCTCTACGGCAAGACCGTGCTGATCGTTGGCTTTGGTCGCATCGGCACGCGCAGCGCCAAGCGCTGCCAGGCCATGGACATGCAGGTGTTGGTCTACGACCCTTACCTGCCGGCAGCGGCCATCGCCGCGGCCGGCTGCGAGCCCGTCGCCGACCTCGATCAGGCCTTGCCGCGCGCCGATTTCGTCACCATCCATTGCCCGAAGACGCCGGAGACGGTGGGCATGTTCAATGCCGAGCGCCTCGCCCGCATGAAGCCCTCGGCCTATCTCGTCAACACCGCCCGCGGCGGCATCATCGACGAGGCGGCGCTGCATCAGGCCCTGACCAGCGGCAAGCTTGCCGGCGCCGGCCTCGATGTGTTTGCCGCCGAGCCGACCCCGGCCGACAATCCGCTGCTGCGGCTCCCTAACTTGATCTCCGCCCCGCATATGGCGGGAGTGACGCGCGAATCCCTCGATCGCATGGGCCTCGAGACGGCGCGCAATATCCTGAGCGTGCTCGATGGCCACCCAATTCGAGACAACGTCATCAACAAGGAGGTGCTGGCCTGAAACGCGCGGGGCGCGCCGCCGATCGCGCGTGCTTGCGGTGTCGCCGAGCTCAGCCCACAATCGCGCCGGTGCGCACGCCGGTTGGCGCCACCGCCGCGGGTAAAGGCCGGGACGAAGCCTCACCACCGCCGGCTCGCAGGCCACCGCCGCCACCGCCAAAGGCAACGTGAAACAGGAGGAAAGGCGCATGCAACTCAGCATGAAAGGGCGCAACGCCCTGATCACGGGGGGCAGCCTAGGCATCGGCCGTGCCATCGCCAAAGCCTTCGTCGGGGCCGGCGCCAATGTCGCGCTGGTGGCGCGGCGCCAGCAGGTTCTCGATCTGGCGCGCGCCGATGTCGCCGGGCAGAGCAACGCCAAGGTGGTGACGGTGGCGGCCGACGTCGGTACCGCTGATGGCTGCCGCAGGGCGATCGCGGAGGCGGCGGCGGGTCTCGGCCAGATCGACGTCTTGGTCAACAATGCCGGCACCTCGCAACGCGGCGCCTTCGAGAGCATCAGCGACGAACTGTGGCAGCACGACATCGATCTTAAGCTGTTCGCCGCCATTAGGCTGTCCCGCGCGGTGTTGCCCGGCATGAAGGCGCAACGCTGGGGGCGCATCATCAACGTGCTCAACACCGGTGCCAAGGCGCCGCCCGCCAGCGGGGCACCAACGGCGGTGACGCGGGCCGCCGGCATGGCGCTGACCAAGGTGTTGGCCGGCGAGGGCGCCGCCCACAACGTGCTGGTCAATGCCGTGCTGGTCGGGCGCATCGAGAGCGACCAGTGGGAGCGGCGGCACGCCACCGAGGGCAAGGGCCGCTCGCTTCAGGACTACTACGCCGAGATGGGCAAATCGATCCCGCTTGGACGCATTGGAACCGCCGAGGAATTCGCCGGCATGGTGCTGTTCCTTGCCTCCGATGCCGGCTCCTACATCACCGGCACCGCCATCAACATCGATGGCAACCTGAGCCCGGTTGTCTAGAGCGCGGCGGCTCCGCTATCTTCGCGGCAGCCACGGGAGGCGAGAGGCATGAAGTTCGGCATCTTCTATGAGCTGCAGCTGCCGCGACCCTGGGCGGCCGATGGCGAGCTCAAGCTCTATCAGAACGCGTTGATGCAAGTCGAGCTGGCCGACCGGCTCGGCTACGACTACGCCTGGATGGTCGAACACCATTTCCTCGAGGAGTACTCGCACTGTCCGGCACCGGAGGCATTCCTCGGTGCCGCCAGCCAGCGCACCCGCGACATCCGCCTCGGACACGGCATTCTGCAGCTCACCACCAGCCATCCGGTGCGCGTGGCCGAACGGGTCGCCGTCCTCGATCTGTTGAGCAACGGTCGCTGCGAATTCGGCATGGGGGAGAGCGCCTCCATCACCGAACTTGAGCCGTTCGGCCGCTCCATGGACGACAAGCGGGCGGTGTTCGAGGAGGCGGTGCGGGCGATATTTCCGATGTTCAAGGCGGGCGGCAGCGAGCACCACGGCACCTATTTCGACATTCCGCTGCGCAACGTGGTGCCGAAGCCGATCCAGAAGCCGCACCCGCCGCTGTGGATGGCGTGCTCACAGCTCGACACCATCGAGCGCGCCGGTCGCTGCGGTCTGGGAGCCCTCGGCTTCCAGTTCGTCAGCGCCGAGGCGGCGCACGCCTGGGTCCACGCCTATTACAACGCCATCACCAAGCGGCTGGCCAAACTCGCCGACTACAGCATCAACCCCAACATCGCCCTGGTCAGCTTTTTCATGTGCGCCAACACCGACGAGGAGGCGCGCCGCAAGGCCGACGGCGCCACCTTCTTCCAGTTTGCGCTGCGCTTCTATGGCGCCTCCAGCGACCGCAAGCGCCCGGCGCCAGGCACGGTCAACATGTGGGAGGAATACTGCGCCTGGAAGCGAGCCAACCCGGCGGCGCAGGAGGCGGCGCTGCGGGGCGGGTTGATCGGCTCCCCCGAGACCCTGCGCAATAAGCTGCGCAAGTTCGAAAGCTCGCATATCGATCAGGTGATCTTGCTCAACCAGGCCGGCAACAATGCGCACGAGGACATCGTGGAATCGCTTGCCCTGTTTGCCCGCGAGGTGATGCCCGAGTTTCAGGGTCGTCATCCCCAACACGAGGCCTGGAAGCGCCAGGTGATGGCCGGTCAAATTGAGCTCGAGGAGATCGAGACGACGGCCTTTAAAGACCGCTACGGCGCCAAGTCGATGCCGGCGCAGGTGCGCTGAGCGGCCCGCTACCGCAACGGCTCGCATCGAACCGCCGGGCGGGCGCACCCGGCGGCTCCGCCGCTAGCCATAGCTGCGTTCGTCGGCGATCACCTTGCCGTCATTGGGGAGTGAATTCGGGGCTACCAGCTCGATCTCGCCTTTGAGCTTGGTGATGGCCTGCAGGCTCTCGGCAAGCTTGCCCTTGAGGGCGGCGTCGGGCACGGCGCTTTCGACCCGCAAGGTCATGGTGTCTTGCTCGCCCTGACGTCCCACCACCAGCCGCAGCCGTCCCAGTCCGGCGTGGCGCTTGGCGAGCTCGGCAATGTGCTCGGGGTGCACAAACATGCCCTTGACCTTGGTGGTCTGGTCGGCGCGTCCGAGCCAACCCTTAATGCGCATGTTGGTGCGCCCGCACGGGCTCACGCCCGCCAGCACCGCCGACAGGTCGCCGGTGGCGAAGCGGATCATCGGATAGTCGCGATTGAAGGTGGTCACCACCACCTCGCCGACCTCGCCGACGGCAATGGGATCACCGGTGCCGGGGCGCACGATTTCCACGATCGCCCCTTCATCGACGATCATGCCGTCGAGCGCCCGGCTTTCGTAGGCGATGATGCCGAGATCGGCGGTGGCGTAGGTCTGATAGGTATCGATGCCGCGCTGCTTGTATTCGGCGCGCAGCGACGGGAACAGGGCGCCGCCGCCGACCAGCGCCTTGCGGAACGAGGAGGCGTCCTTGCGCGTTTCCTTGGCCTTGTCGAGCAGGATCTTGAGGTAATCGGGAACGCCGACATAGGCGGTTGGCCGCAGCCGCTCGATCGCTTCGAGCTGCTGTTCGCTGTTGCCCGGTCCCGCCGCGATCACGGTACAGCCGAGCGCGCGCGCCCCGGAATCCAAGATCCAGCCGCCCGGCGTCAGATGGTAGGCGAAGGTGTTGTGCACGATATCGCCCTTGCGAATACCGGCGGCGTAGAGCGAGCGTGCCGCCCGCCACCAATCCTCGCCATTGCCCTCGGGCTCGAAGATCGGCCCAGGTGACATGAAGACGCGCGCCAACGCTCCGGCGGGCGCGGTGGCAAAGCCGCCGTAGGGCGGCCGCCGGCCCTGCAGATCCTTGAGCGAGTTTTTGCGCAGCACCGGCAGCTCTGCCAGCGCCTGCCGCGAGGTCACGGCACCGGCGTCGACCCCCTTGAGATGCTCGGCCCAGCCGGGCGCATCGGCCATCGCCCGCCGGATCAGGTCGGGAAGCAGATTGAATTGGGCCAATTCGCGCTGCTCGGGATCACGGGTCTCGAGCTGATCGAAATGGTCGCTGGTCACCATCTACTCATCCCTGTCGAGCTATCGATTCCGGTGTCGGGTTGGCAGCGCTGGCCACAACAGTGCCAGACCGCCGGCGAGGCAGCAAGCCGCGGGGGCGTACCCGGGTATCACGCCAGCCAGCGCTTGCGCCGCTTGTAGGACTTCACGTCGCGGAAGCTCTTGCGGTCGCCGCTGCCGATGCCGAGATAGAACTCCTTGACGTCCTCGTTTTCGCGCAATTGCTGCGCCTCGCCGTCCATCACCACGCGACCGCTCTCGAGAATGTAGCCGTAGGTCGCATACTTCAGTGCCATATTGGTGTTCTGCTCGGCCAGCAGCAGCGACACGTGCTGCTCGGCATTGAGACGCTTGACGATCTCGAAGATCTCCTCGACCAATTGCGGCGCCAGTCCCATCGATGGCTCGTCGAGCAGCATCATTTTGGGCCGCGACATCAGCGCGCGCCCGATCGCCACCATCTGCTGCTCGCCGCCGGAGATGTAGCCCGCCAACGACCCGCGCCGTTCTTTGAGGCGCGGAAAATAGCCGTACACCAGCTCGAGATCGGCGGCGATGGCAGCACGGCCGTCGCGGCGCGTAAAGGCGCCGGTCAACAGGTTCTCCTCCACCGACAGGTGTCCGAAGCAATGGCGGCCCTCCATCACCTGGATGCAGCCGCGGCGCACCAGATCGTTGGGCGTGAGACCATCGATGCGTTCGCCGGCAAATTCGATCGACCCCTTGGTGACCTCGCCGCGTTCCGAGCGAATGAGGTTGGAAATCGCCTTCAACGTGGTGGATTTGCCGGCGCCATTGGCGCCGAGCAGGGCGACAATGCTGCCCGGCGCCACCGACAGCGACACACCCTTCAGCACCAGGATCACGTGATCGTAGATGACCTCGATGTTGTTCACCCCGAGCAGGGCGGCCTGCGCGCTGGTCGGCGTGGAGGGCAGGGTTGCGTCAGACACGACGGCCAAACTCCAAAAACAGCTTTGCAAGGCCGCCAACTGGGCGGCCTTGCGTGGTTGGGCGGGATCGCCGCTCCGTCAGCTTTCCTTGGCGCAGTCGCGCGGCGTGATGTTCTTTTCTTTGGCGTACTTGGCCGCCGTGTCCTTGACCATCGGCGACAGCAACGACTCATCGGCGGTGTAGAAGTCGGTGATGATCTTCCACTGCTTGCCGTCCCACTGCTGCAGCCGGGCCTGGTCGGCGCCCTGGTGATCCTGGCAGGAGAACCGGATCGGCTTCAGCATGCCCTCGAAGCCCAGCTCCTTCAGCCGCTCGGCGGTGAGGTCGAGGTTTTCAAAGCCCCAGCGGATCTGCTCGCCGGTCAGCGGCTTCTTGCCGAATTTGCCCTGCGCGGTGCGAATCGCCTCGGTGCCGAGCATCGAGTTGATGACGCCGCGGTTATAGAGCACCTGCGCAAAATCGTCCTTGCCGGCGCTCTTACCCTTCGAGATCACGTACTTCTCGAGGTCCTCGTGCACTTTGAACTTGCCGGCGGGATGCTGCAACATCAGCGCCTTGTAGCCGATCGCCTGGTCGCCGGCCGGCGTCACGTCGGGCTCGGCACCCGACCACCATACGCCGATCATCTTGTCGCGCGGATAGGCGACCGCCGCCGCCTCCTTGATCGCGGTCGAGTTCATCACCCCCCAGCCCCACAGCAGCACGTAGTCGGGGCGGTCCTGGCGAATGGCGAGCCACTGCGATTTCTGCTCGACGCCGGGATGGGTCACCGGCACCGCCTTGAATTCGATGCCGTTGAGCTTGGCCCGCGCCTCCAGCGCCGGGATCGGCTCCTTGCCGTAAGGGCTGTCGTGGTAGACGAGCGTGATCTTCTTGCCCTTGAGCTTGTCGAAACCACCGAGCTCCTTGGCGATGTGCTGGATGGCGATGTCGGCTGCCGTCCAATAGCTGCCAAGGGCAATGAAGTTCCAGGTGAACACCGAACCATCCCGGCTCTCGGAACGGCCATAGCCGGTCGTCAGCAGCGGGATCTTGTCGCCGGGCACCTTTTCGGTCAGCGCGAAGGTGATGCCCGTCGACAGCGGCGAGAAATAGCCGGCGCCGGTCGGTCCCTTGCCCTTCAAGCGCTCATAGCATTCAACGCCCTTGTCGGTGGCGTAGCCGGTCTCGCATTCCTCGAAGGCGATCTTGACGCCGTTGATGCCGCCGTCGCGCTCGTTGAGGAGCGTCCAATAGTCGGCGACGCCGTCGGCAAACGGGATGCCGTTGGGCGCGTAGGGGCCGGTGCGATAGACCAGCGCCGGCAAGAACTGCTCATTCTGTGCCACCGCCGGCTCGGCGAGCGCCGCCACGCCGACGAGGGCTGCTGCCAAGGCGAGAGTTGATCGGTTCATCGAGTCCTCCTTCATTCCGACCGAGGGATTCCGACCGACGGCCGGATCCTTGTCCTCCTGGCGGTTGCGCCAGGAGCATTGACCGGGAGCTTGCCTTTTTTTCTGACCATGCGCGCCGCTCCGCAAACTAGCGCGTTGGGTATTCAGCGGGGCCAAACCTCAATAGGGATACGGCCACAATCTGAGCTTCTCCTTGGCCACGGACCACAGCCGGGCAAAGCCCAGCGGTTCGACCACCAACAGATAGCAGATCAGCGCGCCGGTGATGATCAGCACCAGCAGCGATACGGTTTCCACCGTCAGCGGGATGCCCAGCGCGTGCGGTAGCTGGTCCAGCACGATCGGAAGGATGAGGATGAAGGCGGCGCCCAGGAATGCGCCCAGGATCGAGCCCAGGCCACCGATGATGACCATGAACAACAGTTGGAACGAGCGGTCGATATTGAAGGCCAGCGGCTCCCAGGCGCCAAGATAGACGAACGCCCACAATGCGCCGGCAATGCCGACCACGAACGAGGAGATGGCGAACGCCGACAGCTTGGCATAAAGCGGCCTGATGCCCATCAGTTCGGCGGCGATATCCATATCGCGGATCGCCATCCACTGCCGGCCGAGATTGCCGCGCACCAGGTTCTTGGTCATCAGCGCGAACACCGTCACGAACAGCAGACAGAGCAGGTAGCGCTCGATTGGCGTCGAGAACGTCAGTCCGAGAATTTTCAGCTCCGGGGCCGCGACCGAGCCGGACGGCGTGTAGTTGGTGAACCACTTGACGCGGATGAACACCCAGTCGAAGAAGAATTGCGCCGCCAAGGTCGCCACCGCCAAATACAGACCCTTGATGCGCAGGCTCGGTATGCCGAACAGAATGCCAACCAGCGCCGCCAGCACACCGCCGAGCAGGATCGAGGGCAGCACGGGCAGCGCCGGGATGGCGATCTCGGCTGCAAACCAGTCGAGTGGCAAGTGCACGCCGGTGGCGAACTTGTAGGCGCCATAGGCGCCGATCGCCATGAAGGCGCCGGTACCGAGCGAGATCTGCCCGCAATAGCCCATCAGGATGTTGAGGCCGATGCTGCCCAGCGCCAGGATCAGAAACGGGATCAGGATTGCGCGCAATAGGTAGTCGCTGCCGAACGGCCAGATCTTGAAGGTGGCGAGCAGCGGGATGCCAACGTAGGCCAGCGCCAGCAACAGCGCCAACGCCACGCGATCCTGGCGAATGGGAAAGATCGCCATATCGGCGGCATAAGAGGTCTTGAACTGGCCCGCCTCGCGATAGAGCATGGGAGTTGCGTTCTCCTAGATGCGCTCGATGATGCGTTCGCCGAACAGGCCCTGCGGCCTCACCAGCAGGACCAGCAGGGCCAGCACGTAGGCGAACCAATATTCGATGCCGCCGCCGATGTGCGGTCCCAGGTAGATCTCGGCCAGCTTCTCGCCCGCCCCGACCATCAAGCCGCCAACGATGGCGCCCGGTACCGAGGTGAAGCCGCCGATGATCAGGACCGGCAGCGCCTTCAGCGCCAGGAAGGTGATGGAGAACTGCACCCCGAGTTTGGTTCCCCAAACCGTGGCGGCAACCAGCGCCACCAGCCCAGCCACCAGCCACACCACGAACCAGATCCAGCTGATCGGAATGCCGACCGATTGTGCCGCCGCATGATCATCGGCCACCGCGCGCAGCGCGCGTCCGGTTTTGGTATTCTGGAAGAAGATGGCGAGCCCCGCCACCAGCACGCCGGCGATCAGACCGCCCCAGACATCGAGCTTGTTGATCAGGATGCCGCCGGGAAAGAGGTTCTCGCCGACGATCCAGGCGTCGGTCGGGAACAGGCGCAGCGGATAGACGTCCGAGCCGAAGATCATCTGCGAGGCGCCCTCAAGCACGAAGGTGGCGCCAATGGTCGCCATGAACAAGGTCAAGCCGTCCTGGTTGACGAGGGGCCCGAGCACGAACCGCTGCACCAGCCATGCCGTCAGCGCCATGATGCCGGCGGCAAACATCAAGGCCAGCAGCACCGCCACCCAGGTCGGAAGCTCATGGTGGCTCAGAAAGTCGAGGCAGCGCACCATCGCCAGCCCCGCCAACAGCACCATCGCGCCCTGGGCAAAGTTGAAGACGCCGGAGGCCTTGAAGATCAGCACGAACCCCAATGCCACCAGCGAATAGAGCACGCCCGACAACAAGCCGCCGAGCAACACCTCCAGCACCTGCCCCGCCAGCTGCACCGGCACCTCCTAATGGGCCACGCCGAGATAGGCGTCGATCACCGCCTGGTCGCCCTGCACGGCCGCCGGCGTGCCATCGGCGATCTTGCGGCCGTAGTCGAGGACCACGACGCGATCGGACAGGTCCATCACCACGCCCATGTCGTGCTCGATCAGCGCGATGGTGGTGTCGAAGGTGTCCTTGACGGTCAGGATGAAGCGGCTCATGTCCTGCTTCTCCTCCAGGTTCATGCCGGCCATCGGCTCATCGAGCAATAACAGTTCGGGCTCCATGGCGAGCGCGCGGCCGAGTTCGACGCGCTTTTGCAGGCCATAGGGCAGCTTGCCGACCGGCACCTTGCGGATGTGCGCAATCTCGAGGAAGTCGATGATGTGCTCGACCGCCTCGCGGTGGCGGATCTCCTCGCGCTGCGCCGGGCCCCAGTGCAGCATATGGGCAAGGATGCCTCGGCGCATTTTCAAGGTGCGCCCGGTCATGATGTTGTCGAGCGTCGACATGCCCTTAAACAGCGCCACGTTCTGGAAGGTGCGGGCGATGCCCTGGCTGGCGGCGAGGTAGGGGCGCATGTTGTGGCGGCGCCGGCCCTTGAAGGTGATGATGCCGTCCTGGGGATGATAGAAGCCGTTGATGACGTTGAGCATCGACGTCTTACCGGCGCCGTTGGGGCCGATGATGGCCCTGATCTCGCCCTTGCGGATGTCGAAGGAGACATCGCGCAAGGCCCGGATGCCGCCGAACGACAACGACACGTGCTCGACCGACAACAGCACCTCACCGGGCGCCAGCGCCGCATCGCCGGCGACCACGGGTCTGGGTTCGACGTCGGCTTTCATTCGGCAGCCTCCCGCAACGGCTCGCTCGGCGCCGGATAGACCGGCATGTCGACGATTCTAATATCGCCCTCAACCACGCCCTTGCGCCCGTCCTCGAACGTCATTTCGGTGGCGACGTGGCATGCCGCCGAGCCGTCGTAGAGCGCCGCGATCAACGCTGCGTAGCGTTCATTGATGAACGGCCGGCGCACCTTCTGGGTGCGGGTAAGCTCGCCGTCGTCGGCATCGAGCTCCTTGTGCAGGATGAGGAAACGGCGGATCTGCGAGGCCGCCATCTGCGGCTCTTGCGCCAGTGCCTTATTCATCTCGTCGACGCGCTGGCGCACCATCTCGTACACCTTGGGGTGCGCGGCCAGCTCCTGGTAGCTGCCGTAGGCGATGTTGTTGCGCTCCGCCCAGTTGCCGACCGAGATCGGGTCGATGTTGATCAGCATGGTGGGGTAGTCGTGGCCCTGACCGAAGGCCACCGCTTCGCGCACTTCCGGATAGAACTTGATTCGGTTTTCGAGATACTTCGGCGCGAACAGTGCGCCGCAGTTGAGCCGGCCGACGTCCTTGGCGCGGTCGATGATCTTGAGGTGGCCGCGCTGATCGAAAAAGCCGGCATCGCCGGTGTGCACCCAGCCGTCCGGGCTCTTGGCGGCGCGCGTGGCCTCGTCGTTCTTGAAGTACTTGAGGAACACGCCGGGGCTGCGAAACAGCACCTCGCCGCTGTCGGCAATTCTGATCTCAACATCTAGCCCGGGCTTGCCGACACTGTCGGAATAGACCTCGCCATCGGGCTGCAGGGTGATGTAGACGCTGGCCTCGGTCTGACCGTAGAGCTGCTTCAGGTTGATGCCCAGCGCGCGGTAGAAGCGAAACAGCTCGGGGCCGATGGCCTCGCCCGCGGTATAGGCAACGCGGGTGCGCGACAGGCCCATGCGGTTCCTGAGCGGGGCGTAGATGAGGAGATCGCCCAGCCGGTAGCGCAGGCGATCGGCCAATGCCACCGGCTTGCCGTTGAGGATGTTCTCGCCGCAGCGCTGCGCCACCGCCAAGAAGTAGTCGAACATCTTGCGCTTCACCCAACCCGCGTCCTGCATGCGCACCATGATCTGGGTCAGCAGGTTCTCGAACACGCGCGGCGGCGCAAAGAAATAGGTGGGGCCGACCTCGCGGCGGTCTTCGACCACGGTTTCCGGGCTCTCCGGGCAGCACACGCACATGCCGGCGGCATAGGCCTGTCCGTAGGAGAACAGGTGATCGCCGACCCAGGCCATCGGCAGGTAGGCGAGCAGCGTATCGTCGGGACCGAAGTTGTCGAACCTGTTGCCGTTGCGGGCCGACACGACGATGTTGGTGTGCGTCAGCATCACGCCCTTGGGTCGCCCGGTGGTGCCGGATGTATAAAGCACGACGCTGACGTCGCTGCCCTTGCCCTTGGCAATCTCGTCCTGCCACCAACCGTCGGCACCCGAATTGCCGCGCAACTCGTCGCGGCCGAGTTTCTGGACGTCGGTAAAGGCGTGCAGATTGCTGCCCTGGTAGTCCTTGAGCCCGCGCGGGTCGTCGTAGATGATCTTCTTCAGATGCGGCAGTCGATCCGCCATCGACACCACCTTGTCGACCTGCTCCTGGTCCTCGACCACGGCGATGCTGGCCTCGGCGTGCTCGAGCACGTAGGCCATCTCGTCGGCAACCGAGTCCTGGTAGACCGGTACCGGGATGCCGCCGAGGCACTGCACGGCGGCGAAGGTTGCATAGAGCCGCGGCCGGTTGTCACCGATGATGGCGACGGTGTCGCCGCGCTTGAGATCGAGTTTGCGCAGCCCGATGCTGAGGGCGCGCACTTCCTCATGCAATCGCGACCAGCTCCACGTCTGCCAGATGCCGAAATCCTTGTGCCGGATTGCCGGTCGGTTTGCGTACTTGCTCGCGTTGCTGATCAGAAGCTTGGGTAGCGTGTCGAGTGCGTCTTCGCGGGCAGCTACCGCTGCCGAGGCACTGGTCCCATTCACGCTTGCGCACTCCTCCCTTTCCTGGCCAGCCTGGCCATCGCACCATGCCGGCTTTTTGTTTGGTGTTTTATCGTCGCCGACCCTGTTGTGCAATGCGGCGTCGGCCCAGCCAGCGGTCTTTCAGCTTGGACTTTAGTTCCAGATGCCGCGGGTCGGGATCGCGGCGGCGGCCGCAACCGGGCAACCGGCCAGGCCCTGCGGGCGTCGGCCCCCCGGCCGGCGCCGGCGCCCAAAGCCGCAGGCCCCGAGCCGCCCTTGCGACCCCCAAGCGGCCCATGTTAGCCGATTGCCTCGGAAGCTGACGTGAACCGGGAGTATGAAGATGATCGACTACGGGCATTTCGTCGGTGGCAAGTCGGTTGAGGGTAAAAGCGGCCGCAGCGGCGACGTGTTCCAACCAATGACCGGTGAGGTGCGCGCCAAGGTGGCGTTCGCCAGCAAGGCGGAGGTGGCGGCGGCGGTCGAAAATGCCAAAGCCGCGCAACCCGCCTGGGCGGCGACCAATCCGCAGCGTCGGGCCCGTGTGCTGATGAAATTCCTGGAGCTGGCGCACCGCGACTACGACAAGCTCGCCGACGTGCTGGCGCGCGAGCACGGCAAGACCGTCGCCGACGCCAAGGGCGACATCCAGCGCGGGCTGGAGGTGGTGGAGTTCGCCATCGGCATCCCGCACCTGATGAAGGGCGAGTACACCGAGGGCGCCGGCCCCGGCATCGACCTCTACTCCATGCGCCAGCCGCTGGGCGTGGTGGCGGGCATCACGCCGTTCAACTTCCCCGCCATGATCCCG
>Ga0066905_100000116_pt1 | contig 15887 bp, 14 predicted proteins | sample PanSoiMetaPlot36_FD_67483 | JGI IMG/M metagenome (GOLD analysis project Ga0066905, IMG submission 67483) | Tropical forest soil microbial communities from Panama analyzed to predict greenhouse gas emissions - Panama Soil Plot 36 (version 2) | ecosystem: Environmental > Terrestrial > Soil >... | reverse complement strand
CGGGATCGGCGAGGACGGACCCATCGCCATCAGGAAGTCGAACGACGCATAGGACTGGGTGAGATGGAAGATGATGGTCTTGTCGTCCGGTGTGTCCATCGACGGCTTCCCATTGACCTTCGGCTCACCCGACTTGTCCTTGTACGGCCCCTTGTAGGTCGGCGTGCTGCCGTCTGGGCAGGTGTCGAGCAGACAGAGGAAGTAGCCGGTCGGACCACCGTTGATCACGTCGGTTGCGTATGCGCGCTCCAGCGCGTACTTGATGTCCTTGCTGGTGATCGGCGTGCCGTCCTGGAACTTGACGCCGTCGCGCAACGTGTACTTGAAGGTCTTGAAGTCGGCGCTCGACTCACCGGGTGCCGTGGCGAGATCGGGCACCACCGTCGAGGCCTTCGTCGGGTCTGGCGCGAACCCCATCAGCGTCCGCGCATAGAGCCGCTGAAGATTCCAGCAGAACCCGTAATAGGCCCGTGCCGGGTCCCACGAGTCGCAGTCGGAACCGGCGCCGAGCTTGATGGTTCCGCCGGTCTTGTCCGACGGATTGATGATCGTCGTGGTGGAGATGTTGAACGCGGGTGCAGCGCCCGTCGAGGTGCCGCCTCCCCCGCTGCTGCCTCCACCACCGCAGGCGGCCAGGACCAGCGCGCCGGCAGCAGCGACGGCGGCAAGTTTGGCCGAACTACGGACATTCCTCATGAGGTTGGACCGCCTTCCCTAGGTCACCTCCGGCCGCTCGGGTGGCGGCCGGGCTCGGCAAACGGTCCTTAGCGGCCCGACGGACAGTTGTGCCGAGCAACCGCACGGTAAAACTTAGTTGGTGAAATCAAATATCGTGCGAAAGGCGTTGTCGCCAATTCGTGACCCAGCGGTTGTCGTTGCGCAAACCGGCGGATATGACACTCATCAGAAGGCACGGGCGCTGACAAGCACCTTTTACCTTTACTTTGCAATTTAGTGAGGGATTCTTTGACAGATTCTCATTTTGCCTAGGTTTTGCATTCCACTTACTCATTCGTGAAAGATGCAATACCGGCGCGACGGTTGAGTCGCTCGCGTTCTTTCGCGTTAAGCACCACTTTGCGGAGGCGTACGGCCGCCGCGGTCACCTCGACGCACTCGTCGTCACGGCAGAACTCCATCGCCTGCTCAAGGGAGAGCAGCCGTGGCGGGATGAGCCGTTCGAGTTCCTCGCCCGTGGAGGACCGGATGTTTGTCAGCTTCTTCTCTTTAGTCGGATTCACATCGATGTCGTTGGCCCGTGAGTTCTCACCGACGATCATCCCTTCGTACACCTCGGTCCCTGGGCCGACGAAGAGCGTGCCACGCTCCTGCAGGTTGAACAGCGCGTAAGAGGTAACGGTGCCCTGCCGGTCGGACACGAGCGCGCCAGTCGGCCGGGTCCGCAATTCGCCATGCCACGGTTCGTAGCGCTCGAAGACGTGGTGGAGCAGCCCGGTTCCGCGTGTCTCGGTGAGAAACTCGGTGCGAAAGCCGATCAGCCCACGAGCGGGCACGACGTACTCCATGCGCACCCATCCGGTGCCGTGGTTCACCATCTGCTCCATCCGGCCCTTGCGCAGGCCGAGCAGCTGCGTGACCACGCCCACGTAGTCTTCAGGGACGTCGACGGTGAGGCGCTCCATCGGTTCGCACCGACGCCCGTCGATCACCTTCGTGATCACCTGGGGGCGGCCGACGGTCAGCTCGAAGCTCTCGCGTCGCATGAGCTCGACGAGGATCGCCAGCTGGAGCTCACCCCGACCCTGGACCTCCCAGGTATCCGGCCGCTCAGTCGCCAGCACCCGCAGCGAGACGTTCCCCACGAGCTCTGCGTCGAGCCTGCCTTTGATCAGGCGGGCGGTGAGCTTCGCGCCGGACTGACCGGCCAGCGGCGAGGTGTTGACCCCTACCGTCATCGAGATCGATGGCTCATCGACCGTGATCAGCGGCATCGGCCGCGGATTGTCCTGATCGCTGAGCGTCTCGCCGATCGTGATCTCGGGGATTCCTGCGATCGCAATGAGGTCGCCCGGACCCGCTTGCTCCGCCGGCACGCGCTCCAGCGCCTCGGTCATCAATAGCTCACCAATGCGCACCCGCTCGATCGAGCCGTCTGCCCGGCACCAGGCCACCATCTGGCCCTTGCGTATCCATCCGGAGTGGATGCGGCACAGCGCCAGCCGGCCCAGGTATGGGGAGGCATCCAGGTTGGTGACGTGGGCCTGCAGTGGGGCATCGGCGTCGTAGGTGGGCGCAGGGATCGTCGCGAGGATGGCGGCGAATAGCGGCTCCAGGTCCGCCGAATCCGGCATCGCTCCGTCGGCCGGCTGATCAAGAGAGGCTCGGCCGGCCTTGGCAGACGTATACACAATGGGGAAGTCGATCTGCGTTTCGTCCGCGTCGAGGTCGAGGAAGAGCTCGTATGTCTCGTCAACCACCTCCTTGATGCGCGCGTCGGGCCGGTCGACTTTGTTGACGACCAGCACGACGGGCAGCCGTTTCTGCAAGGCCTTCCGCAAGACGAACCTGGTCTGGGGGAGCGGCCCTTCCGACGCGTCCACGAGCAGGAGGACGCCGTCGACCATCTCGAGCCCACGCTCGACCTCGCCGCCAAAGTCTGCGTGGCCGGGCGTGTCGACGATGTTCAGCGTGACCGTGCCGCCGTCGGCCGAGCCGCGGGCGTGATAGCTGACAGCTGTGTTCTTGGCAAGGATCGTGATGCCCTTTTCCCGCTCGAGATCCATCGAATCGAGTACGCGATCGGCAACCTCTTGGTTGGCGCGAAACGCGCCGGACTGCCAGAGCATCGCGTCGACCAGCGTCGTCTTGCCGTGGTCCACGTGAGCCACGATGGCGATGTTGCGAAGGTCGGGACGGACGGGCACAGCAGGTCTCCGGGTCGACCACAGGTGTCGCCAGCGTATCGATCGCGTCGGCCCGTACCACGCGGCGTCCAACGGGCCGGGCCGGCGCCTCGCCACATTGTCGTCGTCACCGTTAGCGCAACTGGCGGCGTCCTCCGTAGTGCATTGCAGCCGGCGGGACTCCGCCATACATCGCGGGACATGCTGCGCGACCGCGCACGCAACCGTGCTAACTGCTCATGCGCTGCGATTCGCCGGCCGCCTGAGCTGGGATCGAGGCCACGGCTGGTACCGCCGGAGCCGCCCGGCCCCGTATCAGCCGACCGGTCTGGACCGCAAACTCGGTCAGCCCCCAAGCCGCAAGCCCGACCAGCGTCACGACCGAGATCGAGGCAGACCGGGTGAACAGTCCGCTGACCATGCCCGTGATACCAACGCAGAGGGCTGCCGATGCGAGCCGAATCATCCAGCCGGCAGCGCGGCGCCGTGCCAGTGCCGCCCCGCGGTGCCGGCTGCTCCAGCCAAGCCCGGCGATGAGGAGCAGGGCGCCGAGCCCCGCTAGGCCCACGGTCTCGGCGTACCACCGTGAAGGGTCGATGAGCGGGCTCGCCGTGGTCTCGGCCGAGCGCCCCGCGGCGCTGGCGTGAACGAAGTCGCCACGCCAGAGACGCAAAGTGAGTCGGTTTCCCGGGTTCAGGATCGACCAGAGGTGGCCGCCATCGGCCAGCACGATTTCCGGCCCGCTGACATCGTTGATCTGCACTGCCTGCTCATCACCCGCGAACACCCGGTTGACCACATGCTTGCTCACGACGGTGGCGGAGACCTCCACCCAGCAGTCTCCACTCGGATCCGCCCCGCAGGCACGGGCATTCACATAGGCATTCCGCTCGGCCAGGCCACGGCCGAAAAGTACGGCCGAGCCGACGCTGGCCAGCAGGAGACACACGCCGATGAGGACACACAGCTGCGCCCACCGCGGACGGCGTGAAGGCTGCGCGGTCACGACCCCGCAGTGTGCCATGGGCCGCCGTCGCCCGGCACCTTAATTGTCATGCGTTGCCGAGACGATATCGACGGTAGTACCCCCCGCGGTGCGAGCCGTGGCGGCTACCGCCGGGCGGTCCGCCGTGCTCTTCCGGAGGCGGCCGAGACTGCCGACGAAGGGCCCCGCCCCGACAGTGAGCGATCTCACCCCACCATGTCCTGGCGAAAGATCGGAGAACGCGGCAGACTGCCCTCGGGCCAGGGCAGATAGGACGGCGCTGCGCGCCCCGCTCGAGCGACCTTCGGGGCACCGGCGAGCTCGCTCGCGGCGCTGAACTGGGTCTGCCGGACCCCGTGCCTCACTCGGTCGAGCCGGCGCCTTCGCTCTGTCGGCTCGGTGTCGACCGCGCCGTGAGCTCCACATCGATCATTCGGAAAGGCGTCCGCACATGGCCACGGAAACCGTGACTCAGCCAAGACGGGCAGCGATCGCGGCGCGGACGCTGCGCACTGATCGATGGTGGGTTTTGCCGGCGATCACCGTCGCAGCCTTGGTCACCTTTGCGATCTATGCAACATTGCGGGCGTTCCAGAACAAGTACTACGTCGCCGAGCCGCTCGTCTCGCCGTTCTATTCACCGTGTCTGGCGGAGAACTGCGTGGAGGGCAGCTTCAAACTGCCGATCATCGGAGAATGGTGGAAGCTCTCGCCCGCGCTGCTCGTGCTACCTATTCCGTTGGGCATCCGGTTGACGTGCTATTACTACCGCAAGGCCTACTACCGCTCCTTCTGGCTGTCCCCCCCGGCGTGCGCCGTGGCGGAGCCACACAAGAGATATTCAGGTGAGACCCGCTTCCCGCTGATCTGGCAGAACATCCACCGCTATTTCCTCTATCTGGCGCTGATCGTCAACGTCATCCTGTTCATCGACGCGGTGTTCGCATTCAGGAATGAGGACGGCGAGTGGGGTCATCTGAGCATCGGAACACTTGTCCTGCTCGTCAATGCGATCTTGCTCGCCCTCTACTCGCTGTCGTGCCACTCGTGCAGGCACATCGTCGGCGGGATGCTCAACACGTTCTCCAGGCACCCGGCCAGATACTGGATGTGGAACCAGGTGTCAAAGCTCAACGGGCGGCATATGCCGCTGGCATGGGTATCGATGATCGTAGTCGCCCTTGCCGACCTGTACGTCCTCCTCGTTGCCAGGGGCACGATCTCCAACTTGTACTTTTTCTGAGGGGTAGCACGCCGCGATGTCCGATCTGGAACGACACAGCTACGACGTGATCGTCGTTGGCGCCGGAGGAGCCGGCCTGCGCGCGGCAATCGCCGCTCACGACGCCGGGGCACGTACCGCGATTGTCTGTAAGTCGCTGCTGGGCAAGGCCCACACGGTCATGGCAGAGGGCGGGATCGCCGCAGCGATGGGCAATCTCTGGCCTGAGGACAGCTGGCAGATCCATTTCCGCGACACCATGCGCGGCGGAAAGATGCTCAACAACTGGCGGATGGCGCAGGTGCATGCGCAGGAGGCGCCCGCTCGGGTCTGGGAGCTCGAGGAGTGGGGCGCGCTTTTCGACCGCACCAAGGACGGGCTGATCTCCCAGCGTGACTTCGGTGGACACCGTTACGCGCGGCTCGCCCATGTCGGTGACCGCACCGGACTCGAGATGATCCGGACGCTCCAGCAACACGCGGTCGCCCTCGGCATAGACGTCTTCATGGAGTGCACCGTTACCCAGCTCCTCCGCGACACCGCAGGCTCCGAGCCGCGGATTGCCGGCGCCTTCGCCTATTGGCGGGAAAACGGAAAGTTCGTCCTGTTCGAAGCGCCCGCGGTCATCCTCGCGACCGGGGGCATCGGCAAGTCCTACAAGGTGACATCCAATTCCTGGGAGTACACCGGAGACGGTCACGCGCTGGCACTGCGCGCCGGCGCGTCCCTCATCAACATGGAGTTCGTGCAGTTCCATCCCACTGGGATGGTGTGGCCGCTTTCCGTGCAGGGGCTGCTCGTCACCGAGTCTGTACGCGGCGACGGCGGCGTCCTGCGCAACTCAGAGGGTCGCCGCTTCATGTTCGACTACATCCCTGAGTTCTTCAAAGCGGAAACGGCGGATAGCGAAGCAGAAGCCGACCGGTGGTACGAGGACAAGAAGAACAATCGCCGGCCGCCAGAACTGCTGCCACGCGACGAGGTCGCCCGCGCCATCAACGCCGAAATCAAGGCCGGCCGAGGGTCGCCACACGGTGGGGTGTTCCTCGACATCGCCTCCCGCCGCTCGCCCGACTACATCAAGAAGCGGCTCCCGTCGATGTACCACCAGTTCAAGGAACTGGCCGAGGTCGATATCACGGCGGAGCCCATGGAGATCGGTCCCACTTGCCATTACGTGATGGGCGGGGTGGAGGTGAACGCGGACACGGCCGCCTCGATCGTTCCCGGCTTGTACGCCGCCGGCGAGGTCGCCGGGGGAATGCACGGGTCGAATCGGCTCGGCGGTAACTCCCTGTCTGACCTGCTCGTTTTCGGCAAGCGAGCAGGTGATGCCGCCACCGCGTACGCCGCCAGCCTGTCCACGCGCCCGAGCGTGCCCGAGCGGGACGTCCAACAGGCCGAGGAGGAGGCCAGCTCGCCGTTTACCGTGCAGGGCGGAGAAAACCCGTACACACTCCACCAGGAACTCCAGCAGATCATGAACGACCTGGTCGGCTTGATCCGGACCGCAAGCGAGATGAGCGATGCGCTCGAGCAGGTCGCCGCGCTGTCCCGGCGATCGGAGCAACTCACCGTCGAGGGTGACCATCGCTTTAACCCCGGCTGGCACCTCGCGATCGACCTGCGCAACATGCTGCTGGTCTCTGAGTGCATCGCCCGCGCAGCCCTGGAGCGGAAGGAGAGCCGCGGCGGGCACACCCGTGATGACTACCCGATGACCGACCCCGAGTGGGGCAAGATCAACCTTGCCCTCAGACTCGAGGGCGACAAGGTCACGGTGACCCAGCAGCCGCTCCCTGAGATGCCGGCGGAACTCAAGCAGTTCTTCGAGGAGAAGTAATGGACGTCCAGAGCCCAGCGGGGCAGCCCGATGGAACCCCCGCCGGGAAAGGCACGGATGGGCAGACCTCCGACGCCGCCGCTGGGAGCCCAGAAGGACAGCCTGCCGGCGCTCCCACCGGGCAGACCGCCGTGGGACGGCCGCCCAGTAGCGGCCATGCCGGGACACGGCACTTCCGGATCTGGCGCGGCTCCGCGGCTGGCGGCGGGCTCGAGGACTTCCGCGTGGAGGTCAACGAAGGCGAGGTTGTGCTCGACGTCATTCACCGTCTGCAGGCCACCCAGGCCGGAGACCTCGCCGTCCGATGGAACTGCAAGGCGGGCAAATGTGGGTCCTGCTCAGCGGAGATCAACGGGATGCCGCGGCTGTTGTGCATGACGAGAATGGGCACCTTCGCTCAGGACGAAACGGTGGTCGTCACGCCGCTGCGCACCTTCCCCGTCATCAAAGACTTGGTCACGGATGTCTCCTTCAACTACGAGAAGGCCAGGGAGGTACCGGCCTTCATGCCACGCCCAAGAGAGGCGGACGGCACGTACCGGATGGCGCAGGTCGACGTCGAGCGGTCGCAGGAGTTCCGCAAGTGCATCGAGTGCTTTCTTTGTCAGAACACCTGTCACGTGATCAGGGATCACGAAGAGAACAAGAAGACCTTCTCGGGGCCTCGGTTTCTCATCCGGCTCGCCGAGCTCGACATGCACCCGCTCGACACCAATAACCGCAAGCGGCTGGCACAGGACCAGGCGGGTCTCGGCCTCTGCAACATCACGAAGTGTTGTACGGAGGTGTGCCCAGAGGGCATCAAGATCACGGACAACGGCATCATCCCGCTCAAGGAGCGGGTCGTCGACACCAGGTACGACCCGCTGGTCTGGCTCGGGAACAAGATCCGCCGTCGTCCTTCATGATCCACTCTGGCTTTCATCAGCGACAGGAGGGGACAGGGTACCCTCACCCACCCGACGGAATGACGAGCGCTCGACCCCAACCCCCATGCCATTACGAGCGCTCGACCCCGACTCCAACGCCATGAAGGGCACCCTCCTCCACCCCAACGGCATGAAGGGCACCCTCACCCCACCCGAACGGCATGAAGCGCACCCTCACCCCACCCGAACGGCATGAACCGCACCCTCACCAATTACTCGGGTGAGGGTTACGTTCATCTGCTGCGGGATAGGGCGTGACTTGCGCTCACCCGCCGTGGGCCCGGGCAGTGCTTCCTTTCATCGGTCACCCGCGCGGAGAACTAAGGACAAGCGCGGGCCGTCGGCCGGAGGTCCAGTGCTCCCGGAGCGTCGAGTGCTAAGGAGCGAGCCGCTTGCTGATCTCTTCGACGATCGGGAGATCAGCGGGCAGCCATGCGACGTCGTACAGCTCATCAGGAGCGAGCCACCGAATTGCGCTGTGATCTGCCAAGGCCATCGGCTCGCCAGAAACGATCTCCGCGAACCACACGTGGATCACCAAGCCGGACCGTAGCGGCCAGTCACCGTCGAGCCGATCAAGGAGCCGGACCTCAACGCCCAACTCTTCGCGGCATTCTCGGATGAGGGCTTCCTCATCGCTTTCGCCAGCCTCGACCTTTCCCCCCGGCAGCTCCCAGCCGCCGGCCAGGTGCGGGGGCTCGATCCGCTGTGCAGCGAGAAGCCGCCCGTCCCGGATGATCGCTGCGCCGACGACCGCCACGCTCATGCTGCCGGAGTCTGCCATCCCGAACGCACGCCACCGGCATTCCGGACCCTCTCCTCGCGAAGATCTCTAGTTTTGGTCGATAAATGCAGTCCGCTGCACGTTCCGACCAAAACTCGCGATCAAGTCCCGTATCGCTACGCTCTACGCCTGTGCCACCGCGGGTCCTCGCCGCTGATGAGATCGAGCGGCAACTCAACGATCTTCCGGAGTGGTCTGGCGACCAGGAGTCGCTGCGCCGTACTGCCACCGCGCCGGACTTTCCGACCGCTATCCGTCTGGTAGACGAGGTCGCCAAGATAGCGGAAGAGATGAATCACCATCCGGACATGGACATCCGCTGGCGCCGGGTGCATTTCAGCCTCAGGACGCACGTGTCCAAGGGAGTGACGCAGTACGACATCGAGCTTGCCCACCGCATCGAAGGGGCGATCGGTGAGCTCACCTCTGCCCGGGGCGCTGGCTGACGCGGGACGAGCCGGGCGCTGACCGGCAGGGCCGCCATCTAGGCGGCATTGAAGCGGAACTCGACCACGTCACGCCGCCGATCAACGCCAGGGTCACCCGGCCAGCGGGGACATCGGTCCAACCTTGCTGACGAGCCACGCCGCGAGCCAATTTCCCGGCATATCGAGGCAGGTGTCCGGGTCATCGGCCTTAGCCTCGTACCCCTGCCTGATACTCGCAGCCAGCTCGCTGGCACTGGCAAGGCGTCGAAGTCGCTGCTCATCTCGCGGCGGCGACATTCACGCTGACTGCAGCGGCTTGATGCCGTCGAGGGAGTCGCCGAGCGCGTCCTTCTCGACCTCGATGTCGTACCGGTTCTGCAGGTTGATCCAGAACAGGTCGGTGGTGCCGAAGTAGCGTGAGAGGCGGAGGGCGGTGTCGGCCGTGATGCGCCGCTTGCCATGGACGATCTCGTTGATGCGCCGCGGTGGTACGCCGATGGCCACGGCGACCTTGTGCTGGGTGACCCCGAGCGGCTCGATGAAGTCCTCCATCAGCACCTCGCCCGGGTGGATTGGAGCCAACTTGCTCATCTCCTTCACCTCCTCAGTGGTAGTCGACGATCTCGACGTCTTCCGGGCCAGTGTCTGTCCAGGTGAAGCAGATCCGCCACTGGTCGTTGATCCGGATGCTGTGCTGGCCCCTTCGGCCCCCCTTGAGCGCCTCCAACCGGTTGCCCGGTGGGACGCGAAGGTCGTTGAGAGTCACTGCGGCATCGAGGATCGCAAGCTTCCTCAGGGCTGTTCGGAGTACCCGAGGATCTAGAGACCTGACACGCTCGCGCTGCCAGAGTCGCTCGGTCTCCCGGTCCCCGAATGACCTAATCACCAAGGCCAAGTATAACGCGACACGTTAATAACGTCATACGTTAAAGCGGAACTCGACGACGTCGCCGTCTTGCATGACGTAGTCCTTGCCCTCAATGCGGACCTTGCCGCGCGCTCTCGCATCCGCCATGGATCCGGCGGCAACGAGCTCGTCGTAGCCGACCACCTCGGCCTTGATGAAGCCGCGTTGGAAATCGGTGTGGATGACACCTGCTGCTTCCGGCGCTGTCGCCCCCTTGCGAATCGTCCAGGCCCGCGACTCCTTCGGTCCCGCCGTGAGGAAGGTTTGCAGGCCGAGGGTGTCGAACCCCACCCGCGCAAGCAGGTTGAGACCGGATTCCTCCTGGCCCATTGACTGCAGCAGCTCGAGCGCGTCGTCATCAGGCAGCTCGGCCAACTCATGCTCGATCCTGGCGTCGAGGAAAATGGCCTCGGCCGGCGCGACGAGGCCACCCAACTCGGACTTCAACGCCTCGCTGCCAAGCTCCTCCTCATCCATGTTGAAGACATAGAGGAAAGGCTTCGCCGTGAGCAGATGCAGCTCGCGAAGCGGGCCAGGGTCGAGCCCGGCCGCGAAGACCGTCCTGCCGGCGTCGAGCACCTCTTGGGCACGCTCCACTGCGGCTACGCGAGCCTGCTTGTCCTTGACCAGCCGCGCCTCTTTTTTCAGCCGCGGCAACGCGTTCTCGATCGTCTGCAGGTCCGCCAGGATCAGCTCGGTGTTGATCGTCTCAATGTCGTCTTTCGGGGAGATCCGGCCATCGAAATGGACCACGTCCGGGTCGTCGAACACCCGGATGACTTGGCAGATGGCATCCGCCTCGCGGATATGAGCGAGGAATTTGTTGCCCAACCCCTCCCCGGCAGATGCGCCCTTCACCAGTCCCGCGATGTCAACAAAGGTCACCGTTGCCGGGACGATCTTGGCCGAGTCGAAGATCGACGCCAAGACTGGGAGACGTTCGTCGGGCACGCCCACAACGCCGACGTTCGGCTCGATGGTGGCGAACGGATAGTTCGCGGCGAGCACGTCGTTCCTGGTCAGCGCGTTGAACAACGTCGACTTTCCCACATTGGGGAGTCCGACGATGCCGATCTGGAGAGCCACGACCGTCCAGTCTAGGTGGCCGCTCCCCGCCCTCGGCCCGCCATGATCCCCCACGGCACGCGGACCAAGCGAATCGGCCGTCGCGCGACACGCCGATGGGAATCGAACAAACTGTCGGCCGAGACCGCCACCATGATTGTTATGACCATGATGGCGCTGGTCCTCTTAGCTGTCGGCCTCGGAGTCGGCTGCGTGATCGGTCTGCTTGGGGCGCGTGGTCAGGCGGCACCGACCATGGCCCGGCTCGTAGCCGAGCGGGAGGCGGCGCTCGAGCGCCTCCGCCTTGCCGACGAAGGCAACGACCGGCTAGCAGAGCAGTTCCGATCGCTGTCGGCTGAGGCGCTGACGCAGTCCAACCATCAGTTCCTGCAACTTGCGGAAACCCGACTGCGGGAAGCGCAAGCGAAGGCTGCCAGTGATCTCGACCACCGGCGCGATGCGGTCGAGCACTTGGTCGGTCCGCTGACGGAGGCCTTGGGCAAGGTTGAGACGCATCTGCGATCCGTCGAGAAGGAACGGACCGCGGCATACTCCGCGCTGAGGACGCAGGTCGAGCACATGCGGGCGACATCGGAGCAGCTCAGGCTCGAGACCTCGTCCCTGGTGACGGCGTTGCGCGCTCCGCACGTCCGTGGCAGGTGGGGTGAGCTGCAGCTGCGTCAGGTGGTCGAGTCGGCGGGCATGGTGGAGCATTGCCATTTCGTCGAGCAGGCAACCGTGACGACCCCCGACGGCGCTCTCCGGCCAGATCTGATCGTCAAGCTGGCCGGTGGCAAGCAGGTTGTGGTCGATGCGAAGGTCCCATTCGCCGGCTTCATCGAAGCCATGGAGGCTCGTGACGACTCAACTAGGACCGCCAGGCTGCGCGCCCACGCCAGACACCTGCGCGACCACATCGACCGCCTAGCGGCCAAGGCCTACTGGGAGCACTTCACACCCACGCCAGAGTTCGTCGTCCTGTTCGTGCCGGCCGACGCGTTCCTGCAGGCCGCACTCGAGCAGGAGCCGGCGCTGCTGGAGTATTCATTCGAGCGCAACGTCATCATCGCGACGCCGAGCAACTTCATCGCGCTCCTGCGCACGGTCGGATACGCGTGGCGACAGGAGGCGCTGGCCGCTAACGCGCAGCAGGTGTACGACCTCGGCCGCGAGCTGCACTCCCGGCTCGCCACGATGGGCGGTCACCTCGCCCGGCTCGGCGGCCAGCTCGAGACTGCGGTCAAGTCCTACAACAACACGGTTGCTTCGATGGAGAGCCGGGTGCTTGTCACCGCCCGCCGGTTCAGCGAGCTCAGGGTGACCGACGATGAGTTGCCTGAACCGCCGCAGATCTCACAGGTGCCCCGCCAGGTGCAGGCCCCAGAGCTGGTCGCTTCGGCAACCGACTCCCTTGTCCCGCTTCCGGAGAACAAGTCAGCGGGATGAGCTCCCCGCCGACCGCAGGTCACGACGCAGCTCTGGCGGCAGTGCGAAGAGCAAACTCTCGTCGGCGGCCCGGATCTCCTCCACCTCGGCATAACCGCGCTCGGCAAGCCAGTCGAGGACGCCACGGACAAGGATCTCGGGTACCGACGCACCGCTGGTGACGCCGACTATCTCGACGCTCTCTAGCCATGACTCGTCGATCTGATCGGACTTGTCGACGAGGTAGGCCGCCCCCGCCCCACTTTCCAGAGCGACCTCGACGAGCCGTACCGAATTGGACGAGTTGGGAGAGCCAACGACGATCACCAAGTCGGCGTCGCGGCCCATCAGCTTGACTGCGCTCTGCCTGTTCTGCGTGGCATAGCAGATGTCGTCACTTGGCGGATCAAGCAACTGTGGAAACCGCTCGCGGAGCTTGCCGACGGTAGCGATGGTCTCGTCGACCGACAATGTCGTCTGCGACAGCCACGCGACCTTCTCCGGATCCCGGACCTGCACGTTCGTCACATCGTCCGGCCCGTCGACGAGATGGACATGCTCGGGGGCCTCGCCGGTCGTGCCCACGACCTCCTCGTGGCCTTCGTGCCCGATCAGCAGAATGTCGTAGTCCTCGCCGGCGAATCGGCGAGCCTCGTTGTGGACCTTGGTCACCAGCGGACAGGTCGCATCGATCGCCTTGAGGTCCCGTGCTCGCGCCTCCTGATGGACGACCGGAGCCACCCCGTGCGCGGAGAAGATCACGATTGAGCCCTCCGGCACCTCGTCCGTCTCTTCGACGAAGATCGCCCCACGATCCTCGAGCGTCTCCACCACATGCCGGTTGTGGACGATCTGCTTTCGTACGTAGACCGGCGGGCCGTACAGATCCAGCGCCTTCTCGACCGTTTGGACGGCACGATCCACCCCGGCGCAGTAGCCGCGCGGCGCGGCCAGCAAGACACGGCGACCGGACTTTGTGGACATCCCGCCATCGTACGTGGCCGAAATGGCAGCGCTGGTCGAGGCGGTCCCAGAAGCACCGGACCAGGGGTGGCCTCTGCGGACGGCTAGTGTGGCGATCATGCCGCTGGAAACCTCCGCTGAGCATCCGGTGCCGGTCAGAACGGTCGCCCGGCTGATCGGCCAGTGGATCGGGAGGCTTGGTCGTATCTGGACTGAGGGGCAGATCACCCAGCTCACCAGGCGGCCGGGAAGCGGGATCGTCTTCCTCACCCTGCGCGACCCGGTGGCAGATGTGTCTCTGCAGGTCACCTGCGGGTCAGCGGTGATGGAGGGGGCCGGCGCTCCAATCAGCGAGGGGCAACGGGTCGTGATCCTCGCGAGACCTGAGTTCTATGTGCCGCGGGGGACGCTGACACTCAACGCCGAGCGCATCCAGCCGGTGGGACTTGGTGAGCTGCTGGCGCGGATTGAACAACTGCGCAGAGTGCTCGCGGCGGAGGGACTCTTCGATCCGGCGAGAAAACGCCCACTTCCCTTCCTCCCGGACAAGATCGGGCTCATCTGCGGGCGCGGCTCGGCAGCCGAGCGGGACGTCGTGGAGAACTGCAAACGTCGCTGGCCCGCAGTCCGCTTCAGGATCGAGGAGGTGGCGGTTCAGGGGCCGTATGCGGTCACCCAGGTCAGCGATGCCCTACGCGGTCTCGACCGTGATCCCGACGTGGATGTGATTGTCATCGCCCGCGGCGGCGGGAGCGTGGAGGATCTGCTTCCTTTCTCCGACGAGGCATTGCTCAGGGCCGTCGCGGCGAGCCGGACTCCGGTCGTCAGCGCGATTGGCCACGAGCAAGACGCACCGCTCCTAGATCTTGTCGCGGACGCGCGGGCGTCCACCCCTACCGACGCCGCTAAACGCATCGTCCCGGACGTAGCGGAACAGGTCCGCCGGATCCACGATCTACGGGCACGGGCCAGGCAGATCCTGCATGCTCGGATCCGGCGCGAGGACGAGTGGCTACTCTCGCTGAGAAACCGACAGGTACTCGCAAACCCAGGGCGGGATATCGACCGCCGCTCGAGCGATGTCGCCGATGATCTCGCACGGGCCCGTCGGAGCATTGCCCACCTGCTCGACCGTGCATCAGATGACGTCCGACACAGCCTCGCCCGGGTCCAAGCCCTCTCCCCTCTTGCAACCCTCCAGCGCGGCTATGCAGTGGTCCAGCATGCCGAAGAGATCGTCCGCTCGCCCACGGACGCGCCGGCCGGGGCCGCGCTCATGATCCGGTTGGCTGCCGGGCGGATCCGCGCGGTTTCTGAGGGCGAAGCCTGAGCCCGTCAGCGCTAGGCCCAGCGAGCCAAATGCTCCGCCGGGCGGACACCCACCGGCGTGTGCGCCGTGGTGGCGGGTGTGCTCTCGCTCATCCGCTCGCGTTCAAGCGCAAGTGCTCTTTCGACGCCTGCACGTGCCGCCTCCGCTCGACGACGCCACTTTCTGAGCATGACGAATCCGTGCTTGAACCGCGCCTCGCGGGCGTGCTCCAGCCGCTGGTCAGTCTCAGCACGAAGCAACTCCTCATGCAGCAACATTGCGCACTCTCCGGTCGTTTGGATCGCTTCTTGTCGCTTCATTCTCGCGTTCGGGTCTGACAGTTTCGGCTCGCCAAGTGCGGCCAGGACCAGCCCTCTCTTCGCTCTGCCAGGGCCCTTAAGTGGCCTGTCGCCGCAGGATCGCGGCGATTCGGTCGTATGCGTCGTCGAGGGCGGCGAGGCAGCCACCCAACTCCTCCTCGGTGAGCACCCGCTGGCCCGCCACCTCCCTCACTCGATGGCGGAAATCCCCTAGTGCGTGCTCGAGCCGTCCGTAAGCGCTGGTCACGCCCGCGGCCCCCCGACCCTCGCCCTTCCAGTCACTCGCAACCTCCTGCCAAGCGTCCTTGAGCTCCCGCTTGAGCTCCTGCCTGGCGTCGCGCAGCTCTTGCTTGGCCTCCCTGAGCTCGTCCTTGATCCCGAGCTTTCGCTGGCGGTTGTCGTGGCGTTGCTGCCTGCGGATGTCGCGCGCCGCATGCTTGAGCTCTTCGCGGACGTCGCGGATAGAGCCATGAACCTGCTCACGGACCTCCTCTGCCAGGTCGTGCACACTTCGGCTGATATCGGCTTCGAGCGCCGCCAGCTCCTCTGCTCTCGCTTGCAGCTCCGCGCGACCCTGGTCGGTGAGCCGGTAGATCTTCTTGCCATCCTCAATGCTGTGGGTGATCAGCCCCTCGGCTTCTAGCCGCGAGAGCCGCGGATAGATCGTTCCGGCCGACGGCGCATACGTCCCCATGAACGTGTCTTCGAGCAGCCGGATCAGGTCATAGCCGTGCCGCGGCGCCTCGTCGAGCAGTTTGAGCAGATAGAGGCGGAGGCTGCCGTGCCCAAACACCGGACTCACTGCATCTCCTCGTCTTGGGACGCGACTGCCGGGGCATCACT
>Ga0066905_100000115_pt1 | contig 15898 bp, 18 predicted proteins | sample PanSoiMetaPlot36_FD_67483 | JGI IMG/M metagenome (GOLD analysis project Ga0066905, IMG submission 67483) | Tropical forest soil microbial communities from Panama analyzed to predict greenhouse gas emissions - Panama Soil Plot 36 (version 2) | ecosystem: Environmental > Terrestrial > Soil >... | reverse complement strand
TCGAGCAGGTCGAGCGCGTCAATGTCCTCTTCGATCTCCGCGAAGAGCGCGTCCACGGCCCCGCGGCCGCGCTCGAGCAGTTCGGTGTCGCTCTTCGGCAGAACCTCGGCGGCGCGATCCGCCTCTTCCTGGAGCCTCGCCTCAGCCGCCGCGAACGCCCGATTCATGTCCTCGCGCGAAGGCGGACGGAACGGCCGGTCGTCAGTCGGGGCGCCCGAGGGAGGCCCGAGTTCGGGACGGCCGCCGCGCGCGACCTTCGCCTGCTCCGCCTCGAACTCGGCGATCCGTGACCCGAGCTCGCGGTACTCGTCGTTCAGGTCCTGAGTCAGCTCGCCGGGCCGGTCATACCGCAGGCGAGATAATACGTCGCGACGATCGCGGAGTTCCTCAATGTTTTCCGCCGAGGCTTTCGGAACGAATCGGCGCTCCGTCGGCCGGCGGGCCGGAGTCGCTTCCTGGACGGGCCGCGCCACGGCGCCTTCCGGCTCTGCCAAGCGTTCGGAGGGCGGCGCTGTCTCTGTCCTCCCTTGCCCCGCTTCGAGCGGCTCAGAGGGCAAATTCGCGTGAAACTCCGCCTCCTCTTCCGCCAGGCGACGGTCGAGGCCTTCAGTGTCGAGCCTGCCCTCCTTGCCCGAGTCCTGCAAAAATTGCAGAACGTCGTTCTCCGTCACTGACGGATCCGTGAAGCGGCGGCCGTCGGCCAAGAAGAAGCCGCCCTCGTCGAGCATCACCTGCGCGTCGGCGAGAGTCCACTTCGAGCCGCGGTTCGTCAGGCCGACGATCCCTGCCTCCTTCGCGCCGAGAAGCTGAGCCTCTCCGCGGTCGGAGACACGAATTCCCTCGCCGCCCGTCTTTCGCTTCAGGTATTCGACCGGCGAGAGAACCCCGGTGTCTTTGCGGCGCGACTGCGGCGCGGCCTCCCCTTCCGCCTCCTGCTGTCTCGCCAATCGCCCGAAGACACCCGACAGCGGCTCAGTGCGTGCCGAGACGCCGCCCTCGGGATTGTTGACGGTCTCGAGCAGCGGAGTCGCCGGAAGTTCTTTCGTCGGCGCGTTCTCGTCCACGACCTTCTGTCGCGGCGCCTTCCCTTTCTTCAGTTCGCCGCTGACGCCGCTCAATTCCGTTTCGACGGCGGTGATGGCGTTGCGGAGTTGCGTGCGGCGTCCGACTTCCGCCGCCGGCGTGATCTTCATCACGTCGTTCAAGGCCTGCAGGCTCGCCCTGTACGCGGCATGGGCGCCGAGGAGGTCGCCCGCCTCGTATTTACGCCGCGCCTCCGAGCGATACCTTTCCGCCAGGCGCTCGCCCGTCTCCGAGCGTCGCCGGCGCTCCTCGTCGGCCTGCCCGTTCTTTGACGGCTTCGGCGCGGCCTCGGTCTCGGCGGTGGCCCTCGCCCCCTGTCGCGCGGCGAGGGCCTGCTTCCGCAGCTCCGGAATGCGTTGGCCGATCCCCTCGACGATCGCGGCCACGTCGGCGCGGGTCCGGACCGCTTCAGGCGTCTCCGGCAAATACTTGACCGACTGGCCGAGGGCGTTCTGCTGCGCGCGGAGCTTGCCGATCGCGTTGGAGTAGTCGCCGGCGGAAAGCAGAGATTCGGCCTCTTCCATCGCCGTCCGCGCGGCCTCCACCGACTCGTCGTAGAGGCGCATCCGCTTGATCTCGCCCTCAGCCTCGTCGGCCGCCTGCTTGTCGAGCTTGGCCTGTTTTTCGGCCTCTCTCTCGGCCTTCTTGGCCTGTTTTTCGGATTCCTTCTCTTCCTTTTTGGCCTGCTTCTCCGCCTCTTTCTCGGCCTTCTTCGCCTCAGCCTCCGTCGGCCGGCGCAGCGACATCAATTGCTGGACGGCGGCGGCGAGCGGGTCGGCGGGGGCGGCTTCCGCCGGAGCGGCGGCTGGCTGTGCAGATTGTGGGGCGGCCACGGCTTCGGCGGGTGTGGCGGCGGGCGGCGCCGTCGCCTCTTCCAGCCGCTTGCGGAATTCCGGCTTCGCGGCCTCGCGCAGGCTGATCAGATTGGTCGGGCCGACGGTCGTCGGCGTGAGGTCGAGAGGCGCGAACGGCTCGGCGCGGACGGCCTCTGCGCCGGCGGCGCGCTCCGCCCGCCTCTCCGCCCGCCTGCCGACGCCTTCCGCAGCCACTCCGGCCGCGTGAGCGCCTCCGCCGAAGCCCAGGCCGACGAACCCGCCGAGCAGGCCCGCCTCGAAGACGCCCTCGCTGATCGCGCGCTTCGGGTCGTAGCCGCTGACGATCTTCGCGTTGACGTTGTTGAGGGCCTGGCTAAAGGCCTCCTGAAACGCCTCCTCCCCGAACTCCTTCGCGGCGGTCGCGCCGAGTTCGCGCAGGGCGCCGCGACGGGCCGCGCCGACGACGCCTTCCGCTTTGCCGCCGAACCTGCCCACCCCGGCCGCCTCGGTCAGCCCGATCAGCGCGCCCACGATCGCCGCGCGCTTGGCCGCCTCAGGATCTTGCCCGGCGGCGATCGCCTCGTCATACGTCTGCTCCGCGTTCGTCGCGGCGCCTAGGACCGCCGGCGCGAGCCAGGACGGCAGACCGGCCGCCCCGCTCGCCGCCGATCCCAGGGCGAATGGGACGGCGGAGCCGGCGGCCTCGACGCCTTTCGAAAGAAGACTTTCGTCCGTGGGATCGACAGGGAGTATCCGCCGCAAGAAATCCGCGCCCTCTTCCGGCGTCTGAAGGACGCCCTTGCGGCGCAGATCGGCCTCCAGCTCGGGATGCAGGAGCGACGCGCCACGAATCGTGGAGGTCGCTGTCCCGGTCGCGCCCCGCATAAAGCGGTTTAGGAGCTGCACGGGATAGCTCGGCGCCGCGGCCTTCTCCGCCGCGCGCTCGGCCACGAGCTGGTTTATTCGCCCCTGGAATTGTTCCTCCTGGTCGCGCCTGACGATGAGCGCGGCCGTGTTTTCTATCGCGCGCCTCGATTCGGGCGAAAGGGCGGCCAGTTTCGCGGGGTCGGCCGCAGTTAGAAGGATGTTCCGGTCGGCGGCCGTCGCGTCGAAGTCCGCGGGCCTGCGCATGGTGAACGGCTTCGCCGCCGGCGTCGGCGCCACGCGCTTCGGCCCCGGGCGGGTCGGGATCTGGAGATTCCGCCGCTCGTACTCGAGAGTCCCTTGCAAAAACTGTCGCTGCTCCGGAGGGAGCGCGGCCATCTTCGCGGGGTCGGCCACGAGGTCGCTGATTCTCTGGTTGGCCTCGTCGATGGACGCCGGCTGTCGAAAATCGGGGCGGAGTGTCCGGGACCTTCGCGTAAGTTCGGCTTCGCTTGCGAGCAGCCGGCCGACGTTACGTTGATGAGACTGTTTGAGTGACGTGTCGAGGTCGAGCGGCCTCCTTCCAAACTCCTGCCGCTCGGTCGGCGGAATGTAGGCGGGAGTCGAGGTTCGTGGACGCGGCAGAGGCGTCGGGGTCGGCGTCGGAGACGGCGCCGCTTTGCCCCCGGAGAGAAACGCCTCCAGTTCCTCCTTTTCGTCCTTCTCAGACGAAGAAGGCGCCCCCGAAGAGGCGCCTTTCTTCAAAAAGCGTTCGAGTAATTCTCGTTCGTCCTGCATATCAGTCTTTCACGGTGACCCCGAATTTCGCGGCCCGTTTGCGAATCTCCGTGTCGTCGGTGACGCCTCTGTCCTTGTAAAATGCGCGCAACTGATCCATGGTCGCCGACTTGCCGCCCTGGCCGCCCGACGACCTGCCCGAAGACGGCTTGCGGAGCTTCGAGCCGCCGGCGTCTCCCGCGGCCTCCTTGTCGGCGTCGATCTTGTTCTGTTGACGCCTATCCTGTCCCGCCTGCCGCATCGACTCCCGGCCGTATTCGCCCGCCTCGTGCTGTCTCGCGATCTCCTTCCGCGACTGGATATTTCGCAGGTCAATCTCGGCTTTGGCGGACCTGCCAATGACTTGCGTTTTGCCGCCCGGGTAGAACGCCGCCCTCTCGAACACGCCCGTTTGCGGGTTGTAGATGTCCTCGACCCTTTGGACCCCGGTCAGTTCCGCCAGCGTCCTCGCATCGTTCCACCTGCGCCGGGATTCGGCCTCAAGCCGCTGCCGCTCCTCGGCCTGGCGCGCGATCTCGACGTCTGCCTGCGCCTTGTTGGACTGCGAGCGCTTCAGCCCCGTTTCGGCGTCCATTCCTTCGAGCTTCGCCCGGTTGAGGGTCTCCTCCATCACCGCCGCCCTCTCCGCCCGGGCCCGCGCCTGCTCCGCCTCCATCTTCGGCCGCTCGCCGGCGTCAAAAGCGAACTCGTAGCCGGCCTGCGGGTTGATCGCAGACCCGGCGCCCGCGGTCAGCGCGCCGCCCAAGGCGCGGCCGAGCGGATCTTCGCCCGGGCCTGCGCTCCCGGCAGCCATCGACGCGCCGCGCAGGGCGTTCTGCAGGGTGGTCTTCCAGTCGCGGTTGAAGCCGTGAGTGAGATTACCTTCCGCGTCGCGCTTCGCGTGGCCCATCACGTAGTCATACTTCGCCGCGTCGATCGCGTTGTACGGAGTCGGCCCTCCGGCGTGGCCAGGAAGGCGCGGGATAGGCAGGTTGCGCCGGTCCATGTCCATTTCGGGCTTGAGCGCTTCCATGCCCGCGGCCACGGGCGCCGCGGCGGGAGCGGCCACAGGAGTCACTCGGCGCGCCGGCGGAAGAGACGGCAAAGGCGAGCGCATTTCGGCGAGCGACGGCGCGGGCGTGGGCGCCGGTATCGGGAGGTCGCGGCGGTTGATCGGGAGATCTGGCAGGTTGGGCATGTCGCCGTCCAGGAGCGGCGCCGGCTTCGCCCCGTAATCCGCGCGCGCGTCGTTCTCCGCCGCCGCGACGGCGTCTTCGATGCCGCGGACGCCCCCCTGGCCCGAATAGCCCGCGTTCGGGTTGATGCCCGGCGTGCCGCCCGGGCCGAGATCATAATCGCCTTCGCCGAGTTCGCCGAGCCGCTTGACGCCGCGGCCGATTCCCTTCCCGACAGAAGCCGCGCCGTGCGCGAAGCCCGAGCCGAGGTTTTTGAGGCCGCTTCCGAGATTCGATAGAAAGCTCCACATAGGTTTTTACCCGACAGCCGTCCTGACGCGCTGCGTAAACTCGACCGTCCCGCCGAGCGGCGTCGAGGCGTTGCTCGACACGTCGAAGACCTCCAGGTCCCAGACGTACTTCTGGCCGGCCGTGAAGTCGTCGGTCAACGTCTTCGCCAAAGTGAAGAGGACGATGGCGGTTCCGTTGACCATGCCCGAGTCGATGATTTGCCCGTCGGCGCTCGGCGTCGCGGTGACGATCTTGCTTGCGAGGCCGGGGTCGGGGTCGGTGATGGCCGCCTTGATCACGAGGCGCGCGACGCTGAGCGCGGTCGGAGTCTTGAGCGTAAACTTGATCCCGACGTCGTTGCCCCGCGTCAGCCCTGATAGCGCGATGTTAGTCTGGCGAATGTTTTTCTTGATCGTTCTAGCCATCGTCGTCGTCGCAGACGGGCACTTCGCCCTCCATCTCGACCGTGTAGACTACTTCGCCCTCGACGCACACGACCTCCGCCGGCGCGATGAAGTCGAAGGAGCCGGGGCCATTCCATGGGACCGTGTTCCAGAGGGTTGTATTCCAACTGCTTTCAGGCATTGCTAGGGTCGCCCATCAGTCTTTATACAAGTGCTGCCTGATGGCGTTACTAATATCTTCTGACGTGAAAAGATCCCGCCCGAACAAATTGCATGTCGGATTCCCGTCCGGTTCTCTTACATCAGAACCGCAAATGGGAGGATCGCCTGTGAGATGGAGTGACTCGTGAGCGAGAGTAACCATGGCGTCTTTGAGGTTCCATTCGAGTCTCGAATTAATAACAATCACTAGCGCGCCGGTCTTCTGATCCCGAAAAGACCACGACCTCATAACCTGGACGCGCGGCTGGTCGTCGTTATAGGCGAAAACAATGGTGGCGCGTTTCAGGGTGGGAATCACGCGCTTCAGGACGCATTCAGGATGAGCCTCCGCATGCTGTTCGATTACAGAGATCGCCTCCCTGCGGTATTGCCGAAACTCTTTCTGAAGTTTAGCGTCTCTTGATTGTGGCGCTGGGAGTAATAGCAGTAGGACCAGGAGCAAATTGTGCATAGCTTGCGATACGTCAGACCGGGCGCTGCGGTTCCTTTGTTACATCATTACTAACAGGTGGGTCTGATCCTGAGTAATAACTTCAATCCGGATGTTCGATATGGAAGCTGTTACCTGGGCGGAATTCCCGACGTTCGCCGCCACAGTCAGAGAGTCCCGCAGCCGAACTTGGGTGAGGTCTTGAGAGGTACTTAGGCTTACCTCGTCACTGCCCGAACTGGAGCTAGTTATGTCAGTATGGTTGAAGAGGAAATTCCAAGTGGAACCATTGTTCAAGCTGTACTCAACTGCAAACCCGTTAGACCTGAACCCGCCCCCAGTAAGAGATCCACTCTGAGACCAATCCGCTTTCAACTTGGCCGATAAGATTTGCCCGCCGACCGAAGGGAAACTCGTCCACAGGCAGGTAGCGAACGACGTGTCGCCACCCGACGCTGAAAGAGCTGTACTTCCGTGGCCGGTATTTATATTGCCGCTCACCGCAATGCCGCCCTGGCCAGAGTCGGGCGTCTCGTTGGCGGTCGGGTTTCTTGTCGTTATCGGCATTCTTATCCCTATCCGACGTTCTGATAGCCCTCAAACCAAATGCTGACAGACCGCTCTCCAATCGTTCCGCTGCGACCGTTCACTACCACCCAGACGGCATTGCCCGCCGAGATGGCCGAATCCGCGAAGTCGTTGACATAAACGGTAAATCCGGCGTTATTCGTATCGTCAAAGGCCACGCTGGCTATGGTGGAGCTGTTGACGACAAGCCCAAAAGAGATGGCGGTGCCGCCATTATGCGACCCTGCGAATCTTATAATCCCGAATCTACTTATAAACCCGCCAACTAAGCCGGCCGGAGCGATCCAGACCGGCAGTTGAGTGGCGTCTCCGAAGGGAGGGTTGACGGAAGGGTCAAGAATAAATCCGGCGGTAACAGAGAAGCGAGTTTTCCTGCTGTCGACGTATGCCCTGCGAGCCGCCTGATTCGCCAACGTCGGGTCGGAGCCAGGTAGAACGGGTATCTGCCCGAATGTGTAAACGCCGTTGGTGTTGTCAAGAGACAGGTCTGATTGAGCGACCCTGCCTATGTTAGTGGAGCCGCCGTTGCGGTTGATGAGGAACTCAGAGCCGCTGCCGCCCACGGAGTCGGTCAACTGTATAGCGGGTGAGTCTTTAGAGAGCGTCAGGTCCGAGATGATCGTCTGTAGCGTCGCGTCGTCCTTGCGCACGACGTTGGCCACGTCCGCCCCGGTGAGCGCCCGCCATATACTCGCGCCGGCGCCGTTGCTCACCAGGGCTTCTACGGCCGCGCCCGGCGCGTCGGCGCCGATCCCGAGCTTGGCCTCGATGGCCAGCAGCAAGTCAGCGAGCGCCGTGTGGTGACGCGCGGTCGGCCGCTGCTCGACGAAATTGCCCGTCGAGAAGGCCTGCGCGGTTGTCCCATACTGGCCGCGGCCTCCGGTCGGGACGACGAGGTTGGAGCCGCTCTTCCCGTTGTAGATAAAAATCTCGATCTTCGTCGGCGCCGTCAGGCTGTCCGTTAGCGTGGCTATGCCCGAGTTGGAGAACTTGCCGGGCTGCGCGACCGGGATCAGGAGGTCGCTCACGGCGATATTGCCGGTGAGCGTCGACGAGCCGTTGTTCGCGCATTCGATGAGCGAGATGGCGTCGTCGAGCGCGGCAGGGTAGTTAAGTACGCCGGGTGTGCTAGGCATTGTCGGTTGGGATCAGAGAGGAGAGGATTCTGTTTTCCCGCCGCGCGCGCGCGACGAGCATGACGATGTAAGCGACGAGCGGTAAGACGCCTATCAAATGGGCGCCGAGCGTCAAGAATGACCCCTCCGCCATCAAGGCGAAGCCGGCGTAGCCCGGATGCCTCAGCAAGCAATAAGGCCCCTCATAAACGACCCATCGCGGCTCTCGGATGACAGGCAGGAAAAACGGATTGACCCTGCGCGCCCAGATCAGAAGAGCCGCGCCGGCGACGAAGAAGGCCGCCCCCGCCGCCCTCTCCGGCCAGGTCGAGACAGACGGCGCGAGGAGCCACGAGAGCGGTACGGCCCACCACAGGCAATTTAACGCCTTAGCGAACGTGTCCTTCGGAGTCCGGTCATACGCGACGCGATGCTCGTAAGGGATCAGGAGCGCGCCGGCGACGAGGTAGGCCAGCATGAGCGTCAGCCAGGTCATGAAAACTGCGGCGTATCTCACTGGAGTAACACGCTGATCTTCTCGACGGTCCCGCCGACCGGCGCCGTCACCTGCTCGACGTAGGCCAGCCTGTGCGTGACCTTGACCATCTGGCTAGCGACGCGCCCCGGCGTCGCCGGGAAGTTGGCCGTGGCGATTATCTGGCCGCCGATCGAGAGGTCGTTCGTCAGCGCGCCTTTTAGAACCCATTGCCCCGCCGTCAGGGGCGCCGAAGTCTGGACGATCAGGGTCGCGCGCCGCGCGTTGTTGAGGGCGATCATGTCGCTCTTGAAAGGCGAGTTCGTGACTTTCTGGACGTCGACGGGGATCTCGACAAGAGCGCCCGGCAGCGGCGAGCCTTGTCCGGCCAGTGGATCTGAAGACTCGAAATCTTCGTGTCGGGACTGAAGGCCGCCCCCGCCTGACAACTGAACCATCCCAGGCTTACCGCCGGTAAGGTCGGTGTCGGTTACACTCCCGAGTAGCGCCCCCTCGAAAGACACGCTGATGAGGGAGCCGACCACTTGCACCTTGACCGTGTAGAGAGTGCCGAAACTGGTCAGGGCTGTTAGCCAGTCGTTGAGGAAAGTGCTTACTCCGCCGACCACTTTACGGAGCGTCACGTCTCCGTTTGCGCCCGTGTGTTGAAATGTCGCCCTGTAGCAGTCCCCGTTGGACTGGACTCTAACAGCCGCCCCGCCCCTTGAGTTATTTTGTAGCGGGTCGGTGTACTCGGTCTTGCACTGGGAATAGTGATCGCCCGAGAAATTCTCGGTTCGCCGTATCGCCGTCTCCTGATTGGTCCCGGTGGGCTTGATGACGTTACCGGAAATGGCCCACGCGGAGCCTCTGACAAGTTCCCACCCGCCGCCCGGATCACCGTCGGCCCTGTTGAAATCATCTGTGAGCGGCATTACTCGACCAGCACGCTGATCTTCTCGACGGTCCCGCCTGTGGGCGGTGTTACTTGCTCGACGTACACGTACTTTTGCGGGAGGTCCGCCGACGCGCTCGACACTCGCGCCGGCGTGGCCGGGAAGGGCGCCGTGGCGATCACCTGCCCCCCGATCGAGACGTCGGGCGTAATCGCGGCTTTTAGAACCCATTGCCCCGCCGTCAGGGACGCAGAGGTCTGAATGATCAAGGTCGCGCGCTGCGCGTTGTTGACCGCGATGATGTCGCTCTTAAACGGCGTCGTCGTGACCTTCGTCACGTCTACTGGGATTTCGATTACTTGCGGCATTGGATTCTCCATTTATGCGAACGCGCTCGCCAGCCCCAAGCCGCCGCTGATGATGCTGCCCAGCAGACTCGGCTGAGGCATGACGGTGACGCCGGTTCCGCTCGACGTGGCGCCGGACTGGATGTATTGAGGCCGGCGTAGGGACGCGAGGAATTGCTTGTTTTGAAGGCCCATCTGGTTGTACCTGGCGTCGGCCTCGGCGCGGGCGGACGCCTCTTTGTCGGCGAGTTCCTGGAGGCCGATCTCCTTCATCCTCGCGGCGAGCACGGGGTTATCAATCCCCGAATAGCCGCCGACGCCCTCCTCAATCCCCTGTCGCGCGGCGCCGAAAGTCGCCGCCGTCCCGGCGTCAAAAAGCCTCCGGTCGGGCGCCCAGTTCTTCAGCTCCTGCTCTTCCGGCGTCATGTCGTAAGACTGGAAGGCGCCCCGGTAATCTGTCGTCGAATTTTGAGTCGTCGTTTGTTGAGGGGGTTTGCGAGTGCCCATATTTTGAAATCAGGAAAATGGTCTCCGAGGTTTGCTCGAAGCCGAAAAACCTAGCCAGTTTTCTTGTAGGCGCGAATTCCGGCGAGTCTGGCAGATCCACGAAAAGCGCCTGCGCCATCGCCTCGAAGACCGCCCCCATGAAGCCGCGGAGGAGTTTGCAAATTTTGCGGAGCGACGCGTCCGGGTTCGTGATCAGCCCGACCTGGTAGACCTTGCGGACCGTAGCGAGCGGGATCAGCGTCACGAGCGCGACGGGCCGGTCGCCGGCGAAGACCAGGTACTCGACCGAGCCGAGCGGCGGGTCGAGGAAGTCTTCGGCGTCGCGGTAGCCGCCCCCGTCGAGGTAGATCGCCGGATTCGCCTCGGCCCACTTGTAGACCTGGCGCAGGAGGTCGCGGTCGCCCTCGTCGGCGTGGTTAAGCCGGCTGACATAGTCGCCGGAGAGATTCATGGAGCGATGATGCCTGCCCCGCGCAGGCTGTTGAGCAACTCGTTTACCTTGTTCTGTATGTTCGTCACTTCGGTCGTCGGCGGCGGGTTGCTGATCGACTGCGTCAGGTTGGTGACCGCGGCGCCCGGGTTCTGCGTCGAGAGGCCGCCGAGGCCCAGGTTGGTCCTAGTGGTCGGCTTGTTCGTGACGTTGACCGTGTTGAAGTTGACGTTCGCGCCCGTCCCGATCGCCTGCGGGGCTTCGATGTTCTGAACGGTCCCGGTCTTCCCGCCGACGGTGAGCGTGTTGGACGAGAGTCCAGTGATCGCCCCGCCGGGGTCGAGCACGGCCTGCGGCGGCAGCGGCTCGTTGGCCTGCGTGCTGAATTGCCCGTAGACGACCTCTTGTTCGAGGAGATCTTCGCGGTATTGCATTACTTCTTGTGCTGTCCCAGGACGCCGCGCGCGGCCCGTTCGTCAGAGCGGGCGCAAAGCCAGTGGATGGCCTCTTTAAAATGGGTGATCGCGTGAGCGCCTTCGTCGGTGGCGAAGTCGCCGTCCTGAAACGACTCCAGGTGATCGATCAGCACGCACGCCAGCGCGACTGAGAATATGCCGTTGTGGCGCGGGTTCTCGCCGAGCGCGCCTTCCTGGAAGTGGATCGGCAGCTCGTGAGTTATCACGCCGTCCTTGTCGAAAGACTGAATGACATAGTAATGGCGGCCGTTGCCGCAATCCGGATTGCGCGGCCCGGGTAGGATTCGACACTGCCGCGTGAAGTCGTTAAGGAAAGGAATCCGCACACTGGCGGGGACATTGACAGGGACGTTCTCGCCCTGCGATTGCGATTCTGACATGTATTTTCTCCTTGGTTGATCGTTGTTGTTTAACGGCTCCAGCCTTCGTGAACGATGTGCTCCGTCTCCAAGGCGTCGAAGATCCTCGCCCCGCCCGGCAGCGAGAAGCCGACGCGTATCGCGTAGGAAGAGCACACGGTGGCCGGAGCCCATTCGTCCTGATGGACGGTCTGCCCCGTCCCGCCGTCCGTGAGCGCGAACGAGGGCGCCGCGGCGTCGCTCTTCAGCCCCGCCTCGTCGAGCTCCGTGTAAATCTTCATGGAGCCGTTCGCGTTGCCGGTGAGCTTGGCCGAGCGAACGGTTTTGTAGAACCGGCTCTCGTCCGTGACGAATGGGAAGCCGACGAAGCCGGCCAGGGTCAGCCCGGCCCCCGGATCGTCCCATCGCCACACGAAGCCGTCGGCCGTCGTGAAGAAGAGGTCATTCCCGACAGAGGCGCAGCTCGTGACGGTGAAGTCGGTCACGCCGTCCCCCAGGTAGCATGGCGCGCTCCAGGCGTCGGTCTCCGTGTTGTAGACCATCGCCTTCGTCTGCCAGCCGCCGCCCGAGGCGAGTCTCGCGTTCGACCAGAAGACGACCACCTGCTTCTTCCCGGTGTCGGAGCCGATGCAGCTCCGGCCCGGCACGATCGCCTGGAGGTCCGGCCTCACGCGCTGCGCGAACACGTCGGAAGCCGCGAGCGCGTCCTTGCCGATCGTGCGATACAGGCCTCGCTTCGTGAGCCCGTAGAACAGATCGTTAGCGATGACCCCGCTGTACTGATGCGCGAAACCCGCGCCCCAGACCTTGCGGACGGCGAACGGATTGACGGCGTTGCCGGTGAGCGAGCATGCCTGAAGCGTGTTCGGCGTCAGCAGGAAAGCGAGCAACTCGCCGGCCACGACGCCGGCGATGACCTCGCCTCCCTGCGTCGGCGTCCGCGCGAAGGGTGAGAAGGCTTCCGGGTTGCCGTACTTCGCCGCCGCGATCTCCGCGCCCGGCGTGGTTTCGAGGTTCGAGACGTCGGGCGGGCCGCCCACCGACGCGACGCCCAGGTGGTTACCGAGCGAGAAGGTGAAGAGCGCCCGCGGCGGCGCGTCGTTGTCGTAGCTCGCGCGCTCAAGCAAGTCGTCGTCGAAGAAGTCGAAGTCGAAGTTCGCGCTCTGCGTCGTCGTCTCGGTGAACTTCCAGAGGCCCGGCCTTTCGTTCGCGCGCTCGGAAATTTTGTTGACGAAGATCACCCACGCGGTCTGGCCCTGGGCGCCGTCGAAGGCGCCGAGCGCGACCCTGATCCGGTTGTTGGCGACCGTGATCGTCACCAGGACGCGATCGGACGGGTTTCCCTGCCCGCTGAACCCTATACGCTTGCGCGCGACGGCGACCCAATACGCCCCCGTCGGCATGCCCTTCGTCCCGCCGCCGGTCTCGGTGACCGTCGGCGCCGAAGGCTTCGTGAAGCCGGCGTTGGTGACCGTGAAACCGCCGCCTGGCAGCGGATAGGCGACTTTGAGATTCTGCGTCGCCGCGAGAGCAGCGGAGATCGCCGCGCCGTTACTCCATAGGTCGCCGTCGCCGACGGCGAAGATCGCCTGCTGGCGGAAGCGGACGGCGTTGCCGGCGAGCAGCGTCGCGCGGTCGAGGTTGAGAGCGGAGAGCGCCGGAACCTTTTTGACGGCCAGCCCCGAGCCGGCCTCGTTCGCGTCCGGAGTGGGCGAGATCCGGAGCTGCAAGTCGCCGGGGACCGCCTCGATCACATACAACCTGCGGCCGATCAGGACATGCTGGAAGGCGCGGAAGTCTGCGAGCGCCGTCGCGCCGGCGGAGAGCGCGGCGATGTTGCTGCCGTTCGTCAGCGTGGCCGTGTACGCCATCGTCGGCACGGTCCGCGCCGGGTCGAACTGCTTCCAGCCGTTGAAAACTCTCCAGCCGTCGGGCTCGTGGATGGCGTTCTCGCCGGCGAAGATCGAATCAATGATCCCGGCGCCGATTTTGGGTTGAGCGCTGATGTAACCTTTTCCGCCAGTGTAGGTGATGCCCATTACTCAACGTCGGCGCGCGGCTCGACTGCCGCGATCATTTCATCCAACTTGGCGATGGCCTGGTCGGTCGCCGGCGCGGGCTCGGCGATGCGAAGGATGAGCGACGTGTCGCCGCTCGAATAGTTCGAGTGGTAGGCCGTTTGCCTGACCCAGCCGCCGCGGCAATCGTAGAAAGAGCCAGAGAAGATTTGCGCCTCAAGCGGCTTGTTCTCAAGCGTCGAAAGCGCCCTCTTCTCAAATTCGCTCTCAGGGGTGATGACGACCTGCAGGAGGCCGTCTTCGATGTAGATTGCGGTTTTCATTTAAGCTTTAACCCACACTCCGATTCACTTGGCCGTTGCGCCCGTCGTCGCGTAAAATTCACCTTCACATTTGGCCGTTGTTGCATTTTCGCAAAGGGGTGAGACCTCTAGCCTTTCTCAAAACAGGCATCTCACGCGACTGAGCAGATCACTAAAGAGAATTCGACAAGATCCGCATTCTGTCTAATATCTGAAGGCCGCTCTTTGTTACGGTCGATTGCGCTGGAACTTAATGGGTTTCACAAGCAAACCGCGCAAAGGGCGCGGAGAATAGTTAGACGGCGTCTCTTTCAATCAGACACAGGAGGTTCAGCCATGGCTACCAACCCAACCAACAACAAGCTTCGCAACCCTGGGTGGTTCAGCTTTGCCACTCTCGCTGGGACGCTTCTCGTCGCAGTTAGCTCCTGGGGCATTGAGCATTCCATGCATGGCCACGGGGAGGCCTGGACTCAGATGCTTGATCCTCAGCACGTATTCAGCCTTTTGGCCGTGATAGGAAGCGTTCTTGTAGCTTGGCTCTCGAAGAGCCCCGTGAAGGGATAGAAAGGTCAGGGCGTTCTAAGCCCTAACCCACTTGCCCTCGCGAATAAATCCGTGGTCGCCACATTCGCGACACAGCAGACTCGGCGAGAGTGTGAGCGGCTCCCAGGACTCGACGCGCCAGATCGGTTTCTCTCCGAACACGCGCCTGATCGCTTCGATGTCGAAGTTAATCCCGGACCAGCATTTCCCCTCTTTCGCGTCCGCGCGCGGATGCCCGACGATGGCGCCGCATCGCTCGATGTCAGGAAGGTCGGCGTACTGCGGATTGAGTTGGCGGTCCGGCCGCCAGTTCGTAAACGTGAGCGTGTGGCCGTCGCCCAGGTCGTGATCGACTTTCAGGTCGTCCATCATCCCTTCGCCGTCAAAAACGGAGCCGCCAGCCCCCACAGGATCGTCTGCGCGTCGTCCACCAGCTCGTAGGGTAAAGGGACGGTGTTGAAGTCCGGGATCGCCAGCGCGTGTAGGAGCAGCGTCCCGCTAAAAGCCGGCGACGTCGGCGGGCGCGCGATCAGTGTCGCGCCGCGCAAGCTGCAGTAGCCGTAAGCCGGATTGAGGTAGCGCGCCACGTTCGCCACGCGCTTCCAATCCTCCTTGTAGAGGAGCTCGAGCGGCTGGGCGGCCTCTTCGACGGCCGTCTTGTCGAAGCAGCTCGAATACTTCAGAGCCGAAAACAGGACCTGCCGGTAGGTGTCCGTGTTGATAGTTCCCTGCCATACGCCGTTGCCCTGGTTAGCGATCGGGACTTCGATCACCTTCAGAAGGAGCGGGCGCTTGGCCGGATCTTCGGCGACGTCCTCCGCGAGCTTGTTAAGCGCAGCCGGGAGGAGTTGCTTCACCCAATCGCGGTGGACGCCTGAAGCCGCAGCCCCTTCGCCGCCTTGCAGCGCGAGAGTGGACGTGGTCAGGAATTGATCGTAGGTGATGGCGGGCATCAGTTATTTTCGATTCGTCTTCTCCCGAATTCCCTTGGTGCGGGCCTCAAGTTTCGCCGCTTCACTTTCACGATTCAACTCTCGCATCAGGGCGGCATAATTCATTAAACTTGCCGCGGTGTCGGGATGCTCCGGGCCGAGCGCCTTCTCTCTGATGGCCAGAGCGCGCTTGTAGAGCGGCTCGGCCTTGGCGTGTCTCCCCTGCGATCTGTAGAGTTCTGCCATGTTGTTGAGGACGGTCGCAGTGGAGGGATGCTCCGGGCCGTGCGCCTTCTCTTCTATGGCCAGAGCGCGCTTGTAGAGCGGTTCAGCCTCGGCGTACTTCCTCTGGTTTCGATAGAGCGATGCCAGGTTGTTGAGGCTCACTGCGGTGTCGGCGTATTCCGGGCCGCGCGTCTTCTCTCTAATGGCCAGAGCGCGCTTGTAGAGCGGCTCGGCCTCGGCGTATTTCCTTTGCGAACTGTAGATTAATGCCAGGTTGTTGAGGCTGTGCGCAGTGTCAGGGTGCTCCGGGCCGTGTGCCTTCTCATCGATGGCCAGAGCGCGCTTGGAGAGCGTCTCGGCATCGGCGTACTTCTCCTGGTCTCGATAGAGCCCTGCTAGGATTTTGAGGCTGTTCACAGTGTCGGGATGCTCTGGGCCGTGCGCCTTCTCTCTGATGGCCAGAGCGCGCTTGGAGAGCGGCTCGGCCTCGGCGTATCTCCCCTGAGAATTGTAGATTAGTGCCAGGTTGTTGAGGATGATCGCAGTGTTGGAGTGCTCCGGGCCGTGCGCCTTCTCTTCGATGGCCAGAGCGCGCTTGGAGAGCGGCTCGGCCTCGGCGTA
>Ga0066905_100000113_pt1 | contig 15973 bp, 14 predicted proteins | sample PanSoiMetaPlot36_FD_67483 | JGI IMG/M metagenome (GOLD analysis project Ga0066905, IMG submission 67483) | Tropical forest soil microbial communities from Panama analyzed to predict greenhouse gas emissions - Panama Soil Plot 36 (version 2) | ecosystem: Environmental > Terrestrial > Soil >... | reverse complement strand
GGGGTGTTCCCGTTCGACGAGACCAGCGAGGGGATCAAGCTCGGCGTGCTGGTGGCCCTGGTGGCTCCGCTCGGCGATCTGTCCGAGTCGCTGGTCAAGCGCGACCTGGGCGTCAAGGACATGGGCAGCATCCTGCCGGGACACGGGGGGCTGCTCGACCGGTTCGACGCACTGCTGTTCGTGCTGCCGGCCGTCTGGTACCTGGCGAGGGTCTCCGACTTCTTCATCAAGTGACCGCCTACTCTGGGTAGGTGCCTCTGACCACGGTCGCCGTCGCAGGATCGACCGGGTCGATCGGGACCCAGACCATCGACGTGGTGCGGGCGGAGCCCGACCGGTTCGAGATCGTCGCCCTGGGCGCCTGGTCGTCGGCCGACGCGCTGGTGCGCCAGGCACGCGAGCTGCATCCCAAGCTGGTGGTGGTCGGCGACGAGCACTGCGCCGCCAACGTCCACGACGGCGTGCCGGCCGGCACGGAGGTGCGGTCGGGGGAGGCGGCGCTGGCCGACCTCGGCGCCGTGGCCGACGTCTGCGTCAACGGCGTGGTCGGCTTCGCGGGCCTGCGCGTGACGCTCGCCGCGCTGACTGCGGGGCGGCGCCTGGCCCTCGCCAACAAGGAGTCGCTGATCGCGGGCGGGCCGGTGGTGCGATCGGCGCTGAGTGGTCCCGGGGCGGGCCACATCGTCCCGGTCGACTCCGAGCACTGCGCCGTTCACCAGTGTCTCGCCGCCAACGCCAGCGGTGACCCGTCCCGGGTGGCGCGGATCGTCCTCACCGCCAGCGGGGGCCCGTTCCGCGGCCGCAGCAGGGCCGAGCTGACGGACGTGACGGTCGACGACGCCCTGGCCCACCCCACCTGGTCGATGGGACCCAAGATCACCGTGGATTCGTCGACGCTCATGAACAAGGGCCTGGAGGTGATCGAGGCCCACGAGCTGTTCGGCGTCGACTACGACGCCATCGACGTCGTGGTCCACCCCCAGTCGATCGTCCACTCCATGGTCGAGATGACCGACGGCTCGACGATCGCCCAGCTGTCCAACCCCGACATGCGCCTGCCCATCGGCTACGCGCTGGCGTGGCCCGATCGCATCGCCACGCCCTTCGGGCGCATCGACTGGTCGGCGTGCGACCGCCTCGACTTCCATGCGCCGGACCGCGACGCCTTCCCGTGCCTGGGCCTGGCGTACGAGGCGGGGCGCCAGGGCGAGACCGCGCCGGCCGTGCTGAACGCGGCCAACGAGGAGGCGGTGGCCGCGTTCCTGGCCCGGCGGATCCGCTGGATCGCCATCCCCGACGTACTGAATGCCGTCCTCGCCCGGCATGATGGGGGGCGTGCCGATGGGGTCGACGCCGTGATCGCCGCCGACCGGCGCGGTCGGGACGCCGCCCACCAGGAGATCGAGAGGATCAGTGGATGACTGACACGGAGCGACGCCCCGCCCCGAGCGCTCCGCCGTCCGCGCCGGAACCTCCTCCCGCCTACGAGACGGGTGGACTTCGCCTCGTCCTGCTGATCGCCGCCGTCGCCGCCGCGGGCCTGGCCCTCGGGTGGCCGGCGCTGGTGGTGATCCTCGGCATCGTCGTGATGATCTTCCTCCACGAGCTGGGCCACTACCTGACCGCCAAGTGGGCGGGCATGAAGGTGACCGAGTTCTTCATCGGCTTCGGGCCCAGGATCTGGTCGTTCCGCCGGGGCGAGACCGAATACGGCCTGAAGGTCGTGCCGGCCGGCGCCTACGTCCGGATCATCGGGATGAACAACCTCGACGAGGTCGACCCCGCCGACGAGCCCCGGACGTACCGCGAGAAGTCGTTCCCCAAGCGGCTGCTGGTCGTGAGCGCCGGGTCGCTGATGCACTTCGCCCAGGCGTTCGTGCTGCTGGTCGTCCTGCTCGGCGTCGTGGGGTTCCCCGGACGGAGCATCGCCAACCCGCCCGACCGGGCACCCGCGTGGGAGATAGACAGCGTGGTCGCCGCCAGCGCAGCGCAGGAGGCCGGCCTGCGCGAGAACGACCTCATCGTCGGCGTCGACGGCCAGCCGGTCTCGCGCTACGACGACCTGTCCGTCGCCCTCTCCCGCGCCGGGGTGGGCGAGGACGTCCAGCTCACGATCGAGCGCGACGGCGTCGAGCGGACCATCGACGCCCGGCTCCGGCCGCGGCCCGCGGATCAGGGCGGCGAGACCGGGTCGCCGTTCCTCGGCGTCGGCACGTCGAAGCACTTCTCCGACCAGCCCATCGGGCTGGGGACGGCGATCGTGCGGGCGCCCGGCGAGATGGCCCGGTTCACGGGCCAGAGCTTCGGCGCCCTGGCGGGGTTCTTCAGCCCGCGGGGCATCAGCGACTTCGCCAACAACGTGGGGGAGGCCAACAACCCCGACAACTCGGGCTCCGGCAGCGGTGGTGGCTCGGGCTCGTCCGCCGACGACAACGACCGGCTCATCTCGATCATCGGCGTGATCCAGCTCGGCTCGCAGGACGTCGAGAATCGGGCCGCGTTCCTGCTGGCCCTCTTCTTCAGCCTCAACATGTTCATCGGCATCTTCAACATGCTCCCGCTGCTCCCGCTGGACGGCGGCCACGCCGCCATCGCCGTCTACGAGCGGGTCCGGTCCCGGGCGGGGCGGGCGTATCACGCCGACTTCGCCAAGCTGTTGCCGCTGACGTATGCGGTGGTCATGGGCCTGGTCCTCCTGGGGGTGACCGCGATGTACCTCGACATCGTCAATCCGATCAGCGGGTGACCGGGGCACCCGCGCGCGTGCGGTAGACCACGGCCATGGAGCTCGGACAGTCCTCGCATCCCCGCCGCAAGACCCGCCAGATCATGGTGGGCGACGTGCCGGTCGGGGGCGACGCACCCATCACGGTGCAGTCGATGACGATCACCAAGACCGCCGACGTCGAGGGCACCCTCCAGCAGGTCTACGACCTGGCGATGGCCGGCTGCGACATCGTCCGCTGCACCTGCAACGAGATCGAGGCGGCCGAGGGCCTCGCCCGCCTCGTGCCTCGCTCGCCAGTCCCGATCGTGGCCGACGTCCACCACAACCACCGCATGGCGCTGGCGGCGCTCGAGGCCGGCGTCCACTGCCTGCGCCTGAACCCCGGCAACATCCGCAGGCCCGAGCACATCAAGCTGGTGGCGCAGGAGGCCAGGGACCGCGGCGTCCCCATCCGCATCGGCGTGAACGGCGGCTCGCTGCACCCTGACCTCTACAAGCGCCACGGCGGCAAGGTCACGCCGGAGGCGATGGTGGAGTCCGCGCTGATGGAGCTGGCCTACTTCGACGAGGTCGGGTTCGAGGACGTCAAGATCTCGGTGAAGGCGTCGTCGGTGCCGCTCATGATCGAGGCGTACCGGCAGCTATCCGACGCCGTCGACCATCCGCTGCACCTCGGGGTCACCGAGGCGGGGCCGATGCCGGGCGGCCTGATCAAGGCCACCGCCGGCATCGCCACCTTGCTGGCCGAGGGGATCGGCGACACGATCCGCTACAGCCTGACGGCCGATCCCGTCGAGGAGGCGCGGGCCGGCCGGGCGCTCCTGGAGGCCATGGGGCTGCGCGAGCGCAAGAACATCGACCTCATCGCCTGCCCCTCGTGCGGCCGGGCCGAGATCGACGTGATCGAGGTGGCCCGCCAGGCGCAGGAGGCGTTCGGCGAGCGGGAGATCCCGCTGCAGGTGGCCGTGATGGGCTGCGTCGTGAACGGCCCGGGCGAGGCGCGCGACGCTGACCTCGGCATCGCCGCCGGCAACAAGAAGGGCCACCTCTTCGTGCGGGGCCAGAACGTGGCGGTCGTTCCCGAGGATCAGATGGTCGGCGCGCTCGTGGAGTGGGCCACGTTCATCAACGACCACGGCCTCGACGCCGCCTTCGAGCGGGCGCGGTCCACCCGGGAGCAGGCGCGCCGCGAGGCCGAGCGCGACCGGGCGGCGCTGCTGGGGGCCCACGGCGACGACGTCAACCAGAGCGAGCAGCGGGTCGAGCTCATCCGCAGGTTGGACTGAGGCGGAGGCGGGGTCATGGCACGACAGGTCCGGCGCAGCGAGGGTTGGCTGGGCCGCGTCGGCCTCGTGCTGCTCGCGGTCCTGATCGTCTGGTTCCTCGTCTCGTCGGTCCTGGGCTTCGTCTTCTCGCTGATCCGCATGCTCCTGTTCGTCGGCCTGTTCGCGATCGTCGCCTGGTTCGTGCTGATCGGTCCCCCGGATCGCAACGAATAATCCCAAATCTGAAACCACATCGACACAATTGATTTGGGTAGATTTCGCCGGTCATGCGCGGTACGTCTGGATTCCGTGCCCCGTGGCTGGGGTTGGCTGGGCTGGGCTTCGCCGCGGCCGTGTTCGCCGGCTCCAGCGGTGGGCGGTCGTCGCAGCCCGCCGACGCGTCCCCGACGGCGCCTGGGGCCGCCGACGCGCCGGCCGACATCCGCGCCGTCGACTTCGGAGAGGTGGCGCCGCCCGGGTCCGCCTGCGCCGAGGGCCTCCGCTTCACGCCGCCGGCCGCCATCCCGGTCGCCAACGGCCGCAGCACGGTCCTCGACATCGGCCGCTACACCCGCCTCGAGGTCGACGCCGACGTCGCCTACGGCGACCTCGACGGCGACGGTGACGACGAGGCCGTGGTGCACGTGGTCTGCGGCTACGGCGCCAACGGCGCCGAGGACACCGTGCACGTATGGGCGGAGCGCGGCGGGCGCGCGGTCCATGTGGCGAGCCTGGCCGAGCCGCCCCGCTCGGTTACCGGCCCGCTGCTCCCGGCGGTCGACGACGTTGCCGTCCAGGGCGGGCGGATCGAGGTCACGTGGACGCGGTACGCCGGCGGCGATCCCAACTGCTGCCCCAGCCAGCTGACGACCGTGACCTACGAGCTCGACGGCCGCACCCTCGACCGGGTCGGCAGCCCCGTCACCCGCAGCGCCGCCTGACGCCGGCCGGGGCCGATCGGCCCGCGGCCCGAGCGGCCGTGGGAGCGGAAGGCGTGTGTACGATCCGTCGCCTATGGCGAAGGTGCTCACGGCACAGGCCGACGATTTCCCCCGCTGGTACCAGGACGTGGTGGCGAAGGCCGAGCTGGCGGACAACGGCCCGGTGCGGGGGACGATGGTCATCCGGCCGTACGGCTACTCGATCTGGGAGCGCATGCAGGCGGAGATGGACGCCCGCATCAAGGTCGCGGGTGCCGAGAATGCGTATTTCCCGCTGTTCATCCCCGAGAGCTACCTGCGGCGGGAGGCCGAGCACGTCGAGGGCTTCAGCCCCGAGCTGGCGGTGGTCACCCACGCCGGCGGCAAGGCACTCGACGAGCCGATCGTGGTGCGGCCCACCAGCGAGACCGTCATCGGCGAGTTCATGGCCCGCTGGATCCAGAGCTACCGCGAGCTGCCGCTACTGCTGAACACCTGGAACAACGTGGTCCGCTGGGAGCTGCGGCCGCGCCTGTTCCTGCGCACCACCGAGTTCCTGTGGCAGGAGGGTCACACCGCCCACGCCACCCGCGACGACGCCGAGGCGTACGCCATCCGCATCCTGCGGGAGGTCTACGAGGACTTCATGGTCAACGTGCTGGCGATGCCCGTGCTCGTGGGCCGCAAGACCGCCAGCGAGCGGTTCGCCGGCGCCGCCAACACCTTGACGTGCGAGGCGATGATGCGCGACGGCAAGGCGCTGCAGATGGGCACCAGCCACGAGCTGGGAACGAACTTCGCGCGGGCCTTCGACATCACCTACCTCGACGCCCGGGGCGAGACGCAGCACTGCTGGACGACCTCCTGGGGGTCGACGACCCGGATGATCGGCGGCGTGATCATGACCCACGGCGATGACGACGGCCTGGTGGTGCCGCCGGCGCTGGCGCCCATCCAGGCGCTGGTCCTGGTGGTGAAGGACGAGGGCGGCGTCGGGGAGCGGGCGGCGGCGCTGGCCGGCGAGCTGTCGGCCGCCGGCATCCGAACCCGGCTCGACGACCGTGTCGCCCAGACGTTCGGGCGGCGCGTGACCGACTGGGAGCTCAAGGGCGTCCCGGTGCGCATCGAGATCGGCCCCCGGGACCTGGCGGCCGACGCCGCCACGCTGGTGCGGCGCGACACCGGCGCCAAGGAGCAGGTTCCGCTGGCGTCGATGCCCCGGCGGGTCGAGCAGCTCGTCGCCGACGTCCAGCGGGACATGCTCGCGGCGGCCCTCAGCCGGCGAGACGCCAACATCGCCGAGGCCTCCGACGTGAGCGAGGCGGCCGTCGCCAGCAAGAACGGGTTCGCCCGGCTTCCGTGGCGGGTGGTGCGGGGCGAGGGGGAGACGCGGCTGGCGGCGGACGGTGTGACGGTGCGGTGCCTGCAGCGCCCGGACGGGTCGCTGCCCCGCTCCGACGACGAGGACGACCTCGTCGCCTTCGTGGCGCGCGCGTACTAGCCCCCACCCGAACTTGCGGCAGTAAGCGACCCCATGGGGGCGCTAGCCGCCGCACGTTCGGGGCGTCCGCGCGCGGCCTGTGCTCGGTCCCTACTCTCCGCTTGCGAGTCCCAGGCGGTTATACTCGGTGGTCCGTTCCGTTCGATCCCATCGAGCGAAGGCGTGGGCTTGGGCCCACGCCTTTCGTATGACAAGAGGAGGTGTAGCAGCAGGTGAGTGTCACCGATCGTGTGCGTGACATCGTGCTGCCGCTCCTCGACGATCGGCACCTCGACCTGTACGACGTCGAGATGCAGGGACCGGTCCTGCGGGTGGTGATCGACAGCCCGCCGGGCAGCGGTGCCGGGCTCGACCTCGACGCGCTCGCCGACGCCAGCCGGGCGGTCTCGCGGGCCCTCGACGAGGCAGACCCGATCAACGGTCGCTACACCCTCGAGGTCACCAGTCCCGGGCTCGAGCGCACGCTGCGTCGTCCCGAGCACTTCGAGCGGGCAGTGGGTGAGACGGTGAAGATCCGCACTGCGGCGGGCATCGGCGACGAGCGCCGGGTCGAGGGTCAGCTCGTGTCCGCCGACGGTGCCGGCATCGTCGTTCGGGCGGGGGCCGCCGGCGACCGGAGCGCCGTGGAGCGACGGCTCGACTACGACGACATCGAGCGGGCCCGCACCGTGTTCGAGTGGGGCCCCGCTACGCCCCTCTCCGCGAAGCGCAAGAGCGACGAGAAGAGGGAACGCAGGTAATGAGCGAGCGTCAGCGAGCGAATCATGGGCACAGTGCGTTTCTCGCCGCGCAGCGGCGATCGCTCATTGGCGGACCGGAGGTCCGACGATGAGCGAAATGATGGAGGCGCTGCAGGCTCTTGCCGCCGAGAAGGGCATCTCGGTCGACACGCTGATGGCCGCGCTGGCCGACGCGCTGGAGTCGGCCTACAAGCGCATGCCCGGTGCGCACGAGTACGCGTGGGTGACCATCGACCCGACCAACTTCGACATCCGCGTGTACGCGCAGGAGATCGACGAGGACGGCGAGCCCTACGGCCCCGAGCTCGACGTCACCCCCAAGGACTTCGGCCGCATCGCGGCCCAGACGGCCCGGCAGGTCATGACCCAGCGGATCCGCGAGGCGGAGCGCGAGCTGCGCTACGAGGAATACGCGGGCCGGGAGGGCGACATCGTCACCGGCACCGTGCAGCAGGGCGACAGCCGCTACACGCTGCTGAGCCTCGGCCCGGTGGAGGCCCTGCTCCCGCAGGCCGAGCAGGTGCCGCACGAACGGCCCGAGGCCAACAGCAGGCTCAAGGCCTACATCGTCGAGGTCCGGCGCACGTCCAAGGGGCCCCAGATCGTCGTGTCGCGCACCCATCCGGGCCTGATCCTGGAGCTGTTCAAGCTCGAGGTGCCCGAGATCGCCGACGGCATCGTCGAGATCAAGGCGTGTGCCCGCGAGCCGGGGCACCGCACCAAGATCGCGGTCTGGTCCAACGACCCCAACGTCGATCCCGTCGGTGCCTGCGTCGGCGCGCGCGGCGCTCGCGTGCGACAGGTGGTCAACGAGCTCCGGGGCGAGAAGATCGACATCGTCCCGTTCTCGGACGACCCCTACGAGTTCGTCGCCAAGGCCCTGTCCCCGGCGAAGGTCAAGGAGGTGCGCATCGACGAGGCCACGGGCGTGGCCGAGGTGATCGTGCCCGACTACCAGCTGTCGCTGGCCATCGGCAAGGAGGGCCAGAACGCCCGCCTGGCGGCGCGGCTGACCGGCTGGCGGGTCGACATCAAGAGCGAGACCCAGCTCGTCGAGGAGGAGGCCTACGGCCAGCAGGAGTGGGCCGAGGGCGAGTGGGTGGTCGACCCCAGCACCGGCGAGCAGGTGTGGCAGCCGGCCGAGGGCGGGCCGGCCGTGTCCGCCGAGGAGTGGGAGGCGGCCCTGGCCGAGGCGCCTACGGGCAACGGCGAGCCGGCAGCCGGCGAGTCCGAGGGGGGAGGGAGCCAAGAGCCTGCCGACGCGGCTTCCGACGCGCAGACACCAGCGGCTGACGACGCGAAGGAGCCCGCCGACGAGGCCGTTAACGAGGTCACGGCCGGCGACGCGGAGGTCCCGGCCGACGCCGTCGAGGTCCCGGCCGACGCCGTCGAGGTTCCCGCCGAGGCCGGCGCCGAGCCCGGAGCCGACGAGGAGTAGCGATCTCGCCGATCCGCACCTGCGTGGGGTGTCGGCGGCGGCGCCCCCAGAGCGAGCTGGTGCGGTTCGTGCGCTCGCCTGAGGGATCCATCGTCGAGGGCCGTACACTGCCGGGACGCGGAGCCTGGCTCTGTGAGGACGCTCTCGCCGCGTGCCGGGAGCGCGCCGAGCGGAGAGGCGCACTTGCCCGAGCGTTCCGGTGTTCGTGCCGGTAGCAGGGTCTGCGCGAGGATAGGGGACCGCGATTCGCACCGATCCGTGCGTGCATCGCGCCCGAAAGAAGACGGAAGGGCTGGTCTCAGAGAACTTGGCAGCAAAGATCCGAGTCCATGAGCTCGCCAAGGAGCTCGGGCTCACCAACAAGGAATGCCTCGACCTCTGCCTGGCACTGGGCATCGGGGTCAAGACGCACTCCTCGGGCATCGAGGAGGCGCAGGCCGACCGCGTCCGCCGTCGCGCCCAGCGCGACGGCCTCGTGCGCGACCGCCAGCCCGAGGCGCCCAGCCGCAAGACCGCGACCGACGAAGGCGGCGCAACCGCCGACGGCGACGAGGCTGCGGCGAAGAAGGCACCCGCCAAAAAGGCGGCCGTCAAGAAGGCTGCGGCGACCAAGGCACCCGCCGAGAAGGTGGTGGCCGCCGCACCCGTCGCCGAGGCTGCGCCTGAGGCGCCGGCGCCCGCGCGGCAGCCGGAGCCCGCGCCGGCCGAGTCCACCGAGGTCCCGGCGCCGCCCCGGCCGGTCGACACCCCCGCCGAGCGCCCAGCGGCCGCGGCCGCCGCGCCCCCGGATGCGCCACCGGCCGCCCCGACTCCCCGCGACGCGCCCCGACAGCGGATTCCCCCGCCCGCACCCCCGCGTCCCGCGCCGTCCCGCCCCACGCCACCGGCACCGCCGGGCCGCCTCGTCACGTCGTCCGGCAACGAGCGCCCGCTGCGGCGGCCCGACGTCGACGCCCCGGCGGCACCGCCGCGGCCGGCTGCAGCCGCGGGTGCTCCGGCGCCCGCCGCGCCCCGCCAGCGGCCCACGGCTCCGCCGCCCGGGCGCCCGAGCGCGCCGCCCGCCGGCCGCCCCCAGAGCGCGCCCCGGCCCCCCGAATCGCTGTCCGGCCGGCCGATCCCGCCGCCTCCGGGCCCGCCGGTGTCGTCGTCGGGCAAGCCGATCCCGCCGCCGCCCGGGCAGGGCGGTCGCGGCCCCACGCCCCCGCGGGGCGGCCGCCCCACGGGCGGTCCCCCCGGCCGCGGTCGACCGGGCGTCGGCACCGGTGGCCCCGGCGGTCCCGGCGCCGCTGGCGGCGGCGGCCGGCCGTTCGGTGGTGGCGGCGGCCCCGGTGGCAGACCCGGTGGCGGCGCCCCGCCCATGGGTGGGCCCGGCGCTGGTGGCCCGGGCGGCCGCCCCGGTGGCGGTCCCCGGGGAGCGCAGCGAACGCCGCCGCGCCGTCGAGGGCGGCGCCGCCGCAGCCGTGAAGAGCTCCAGCCCATGGAGGTGCCGACGTACACGCCGGCGTCCGCGCCGGTGCCCGAAGGCGTCGTCGTGATCGAGCGCGCCTCGACGCCTCAGGACCTCGGTCCCAAGCTCAACCGCACGGCGGCCGACGTCGTCCGGTTCCTCATGGCGCAGGGCGAGATGGTCACGGCCACGCAGTCGCTGACCGACGACATGATCGAGCTGTTCGCGGCCGAGATCGGCGCCGACGTGCGCCTCGTCGACCCGGGCGAGGAGCAGGAAGTCGAGCTGCAGCGCCAGCTCGGCGTCGAGGAGCTGTTCGCCGAGAACGGCGCCGGCGAGCTGGAGCCACGCCCGCCGGTCATCACCGTCATGGGCCACGTCGACCACGGCAAGACGAAGCTCCTCGACCGCATCCGCAACGCCAATGTCGTCGAGGGCGAGGCCGGCGGCATCACCCAGCACATCGGTGCCTACCAGGCCGAGAAGAACGGCCGCCTCATCACCTTCATCGACACGCCGGGCCACGAGGCGTTCACCGCCATGCGCGCCCGGGGGGCGCAGGCCACCGACATCGTCGTGCTGGTGGTGGCGGCCGACGACGGGGTGATGCCCCAGACGGTCGAGGCGCTCAACCATGCCAAGGCGGCGGTCGTCCCCATCGTGGTGGCGATCAACAAGATCGACCGCGAGGAAGCCAACCCCGACCGCGTCAAGCAGCAGCTCTCCGAGCAGGACCTGATCCCCAGCGACTGGGGCGGCGACACCGAGATGGTGCCGGTGTCGGCGCTCTCGGGCGAGGGCATCGACGACCTGTTGGAGACGCTCCTGCTGGTGGCCGACGTCCAGGACCCGCCCATCGCCGCCAGCCCCGAGGGCCGCGCCGCAGGCGTGGTGCTGGAGGCCAACCTCGACGTGGGCCGGGGCCCGGTGGCCTCCGTCCTCGTGCAGCGGGGCACCCTGCGGGTCGGCGATCCGCTGGTGGCGGGCGCTGCCTGGGGCCGAGTGCGCGCGCTGATCGACGACCACGGCGAAAACGTGAGGGACGCCGGGCCGTCCAGGCCCGTGCAGGTGTTGGGCCTCAACGAGGTCGCCGACGCCGGCGACGAGTTCATCGTCGCCCCCGACGAGAAGCTGGCCCGGTCGGTGGCCGAGACGCGTGAGCACTGGCAGCGGGTCGCCAGCCTGGGTCGCGAGGCTGCGGTCGCCGGCGGCGGCGCCAAGCTCGAGGACATCTTCGACCAGATCCAGCAGGGCGAGGTCGCCACGCTCAACCTGGTCCTCAAGGCCGACGTCACCGGCTCGCTCGAGGCCCTCACCGAGGCGCTCCGCAAGCTCGAGCGCGACGACGTCAAGCTGTCGTTCGTCCAGCGGGGCGTCGGTGGCATCACCAAGAGCGACGTCCAGCTGGCGGCGGCGTCGAACGCCACGATCATCGGCTTCAACGTCCGCCCGGACCGCACGTCCCGCGAGCTGGCGATGGCCGAGGGCGTGGAGATCCGGACCTACGAGATCATCTACCAAGTCCTGGAGGACATCGAGAACGCGCTCCTCGGCTTGCTGCAGCCCACCTTCGAGGAGGTGGTCACCGGCGAGGCCGAGGTGCGGGAGATCTTCTCGGTGCCGCGGGTCGGCCGCGTGGCCGGCTGCTACGTCACCAACGGCGTCATCACCCGCGGCTCGAAGGTGCGCTTCCTGCGCGACGGGACGGTCATCTGGAAGGGCACCATCTCGTCGCTCAAGCGCTTCAAGGACGACGTCCGCGAGGTGCAGTCCGGGTTCGAGTGCGGCATCGGGCTCTCCGACTTCCAGGACCTCAAGCAGGGCGACGTCATCGAGACCTACGAGGAGCGGGAGATCCCGAGGACGTAATCGCCGGAAGCCCCGGGGCCGGCGCCTGGTGACACCGGCTCTACGCTGGCCCTGTGCATGCCGCGGCGGTCCGCTTCGAGCTCTACCTCCGCGAGTGTCGCTCGCTGAAGGCCAAGCGGTCGGCGGTTCGCCCCATCGTCGAGGGCCTCTGGCGGCGCTACCGGGTCTCGGCGTCGGAGATCGCCCACCAGAACGCGTGGCACCTGAGCACGATCGGCGTGGCCGCGGTGGCGCCCACGCTGTCGCACCTCTACGAGGTGCTGGACGAGGTGGAGCGGTTCGTCTGGTCCTTTCCGGAGGTGGAGGTCCTCAGGGTGGATCGCCTGTGGATGGAGGAAGAGGAGGAGAAGAAGTCATGAGCGAGCGTCCCGCAGGGCGAGAGAGCGAGCGAGGCCCGAGCGGCCCGCTGCGAAGCAGCAAGAGCGGGAGACGATGAGCGGCAAGCGTGCCCGTTTGCACGGGACCGCCCGCGACTATCCGCGGACGGCCCGGCTGAACCACCTCCTTCAGGAGATCGTCGCCGACGAGATCGAGCGGCTCGGCGACGATCGGCTCGGCCTGTTCACCGTCGTGGCGGTCGACGTCGAGCCCGACCTGCGGCGGGCCACGGTGTTCTACACGAGCCTGCCGTCCGACGCGCCCGACGGCGAGAGCGACGAGGTCGGCGAGGCCCTGGCGCAGCACCGCGGCCGCCTCCAGGCCGCCATCGGCCGCCAGGCGCACCTGAAGCGCACGCCGGAGCTGGTGTTCCGGCAGGACACCGTCATCCGCCAGGCCGAGCGGATCGAGGAGATCATGCGCGAGATCGCCGGCGACGAGCATCGCTGATGGCGGGCCGTGGCCCGGCCCCCGGGGCCGGGCCGGCGCCGACCGGCGTGGCGGTGGTGGACAAGCCGTCCGGGTGGACGTCACACGACGTCGTGGCCAAGGCCCGTGGCCTGCTCGGCACCCGCAGGGTCGGCCACGCCGGCACGCTCGACCCCGACGCCACCGGCGTGCTGGTCCTGGGGGTGGGTGGCGCCACGCGGCTCCTCGCCTACGTCACGGGCCTCGACAAGTCGTATGTAGGCGAGGTCGTGCTGGGCACGGCGACGTCGACGCTGGACGCGTCGGGCGATGTGACGGGCACGTGGGACATGGCTGGTGTGGGTCTGGCCGAGGTGCGGGCGGCGGCGGCCGGCCTCACCGGGGACGTGATGCAGGTGCCGCCGATGGTGTCCGCCAAGCAGGTCGGCGGCCGCCGCCTGCACGAGTTGGCCCGCGCCGGCGTCGAGGTCGAGCGTCGGCCGGTGGCCGTGCGCGTGGAGCGGTTCGACGTGGCCGAGCCAGTTGCCCCTGGGGTGTTTCCGGTGTCGGTGACGTGTTCGTCGGGGACCTATGTGCGATCGCTCGCCGCCGACCTCGGGGCCGCCCTCGACGGCGGCGCCCACCTGCGCCACCTGCGGCGCACCGCCGTCGGACCGTTCGTCGAGGAGGAGGCGGTGCCGCTGGAGGCGCTGGCGCCTGAACGGCTGCTGCCGCCGGTCGAGGCCCTCCGGGGGCGGCCCCGGGTGGCCGTGGACGACGACGTCGCCGCCCTGGTGGGCAACGGGCGGGTGTTCGACGACGAGGCGCTGGGGGTGGCCGGGGACGGGCCCTGGGCGGTCGTCGACGGCGAGGGCGTGCTGCTGGCGGTGTATCAGCGGCACCGGGGCGCCACGGTCAAGCCCGGCGTGGTGCTCGCCCAGGGTCCTTGACGCTTTTCGGGGCCTGTGGGCCACCTTCCCCACACGGCGTGCGGCCTCCCGCGCCGGCGCGCGCCCGCCGGTAGGGTCAACGGCGTCCACCGACCGAAAGGGCGTGCAATGGAGCACCCCGAGCCCGAGGCGCAGATCGCCGACTCGCTGATCGACCTGATCGGCGACACGCCGCTGGTCCGGCTCAATCGGGTGACCGAGGGGCTGACGTGCACCGTGGTCGCCAAGCTGGAGATGCTCAACCCGGGCGGCAGCGTCAAGGACCGCCCGGCCCTGGCCATGATCGAGCAGGCCGAGCACGACGGCGCGCTGAAGCCCGGCGGCACCATCGTCGAGCCCACGTCCGGCAACACCGGCGTCGGGTTGGCCATCGTCGCCGCCCAGCGGGGCTACCGCTGCATCTTCGTGGTGACCGACAAGGTGGCGCCCGAGAAGATCCGGCTGCTGGAGGCCTACGGCGCCGAGGTGATCGTGTGCCCGGTGGCGGTGGATCCCGACGACCCCCGGTCCTACTACTCGGTCGCCGAGCGGCTGGTGCGCGAGACGCCCGGCGCGTTCCGCCCCAACCAGTACGGCAACGAATGGAACCCCTGGGCCCACGAGCACTCGACGGGGCCCGAGATCTGGCGCCAGACCGCGGGTCGCGTCACGCATTTCGTGGCCGGTGTGGGCACCGGCGGGACCATCACCGGCGTGGGCCGTTACCTCAAGTCCCGCGACCCGGGCGTCCAGATCGTCGGGGCCGACCCCGAGGGATCCGTCTACTCGGGCGGCTCCGGGCGGCCGTACCTCGTCGAGGGCATCGGCGAGGACTTCTGGCCCACCACGTACGATCCCTCGCTCGTCGACCGGGTCGTGCCGATCAGCGACGAGGACAGCTTCCTGATGGCCCGGCGGGTCACCCGCGAGGAAGGGCTGCACATCGGCGGCTCGGGTGGGACCGCCGTGGCGGCGGCGCTGGAGGTCGGGCGGGGCCTCGGTCCGGAGCATTTGGTGGTGGTGCTGATCCCCGACTCCGGCCGGGGCTACCTGTCGCGCGTCTTCGACCAGGACTGGATGGCCGGCTACGGGTTCCTCCGGGCGTCCGCCGAGCACACCGTGGCCGACATCATCGAGGGCCGCCGGGGCGACATCCCGCCGCTGGTGTACATCCAGCCCGAGGAGACCGTGCGCCGAGCCGTCAACGTGATGCGGGGCTACGGCGTGTCGCAGCTGCCCGTGGCCAAGGGGGAGATGCCGCTGGCGGCGGCCGAGATCCTGGGCGCCGTCGACGAGCTGGCGCTCATGGATCGGGCGTACCACGAACCCGCCGTGATGGACGAGCCCGTTGAGAAGGTCATGGGCCCCCGCCTGCCCACGATCGGCATCGGCCAACCGATCGCCCTGGCGGTGGAGCTCCTCGACCGGGCCGGTGCGCTGGTGGTCCTGGCGGGCGGCCGACCGCACGTGGTCCTCGGGCGCAGCGACGTGCTCAGCCACCTCTCACGGGGCGAGCGCTGATGGCCGAGCCCGACGGGTTCGAGACCCGGGCCATCCATGCGGGGCAGGACCCGGACCCCGCCAGCGGTGCGGTGGTCCCCCCGATCAACCTCTCGACCACGTTCGCCCAGTCCGCGGTCGGGGTGCACCGGGGCTGGGAGTACGCCCGCAGCGGGAACCCCACGCGCGACGCCCTGGAGGCCTGCCTGGCCTCGCTCGAGGGTGGCCGGCGTGCCTTCGCGTTCGCCTCGGGGCTGGCCGCCGAGGATGCGGTCCTGCGCCAGCTCCGGCCGGGCGCCCGGATCGTGCTCGGCAACGATGCCTACGGGGGGACCTACCGCCTCATCGACAAGGTCTATGGGCCCGCCGGCCATCCCTGGACGGCCGCGGACCTGACCGACCCGGCCGCCCTCGATCGAGAATGGCCCGCCGGCACCGCGCTCGTCTGGGCCGAGACGCCGACCAACCCCGCCATGGCCATCGTCGACATCGCCGCAGTGGCCGAGGTGGCGCACCTCCACGGCGCCCGCCTGGTGGTGGACAACACGTTCGCCACGCCCTACCTGCAGCAGCCCCTCGCCCTGGGGGCCGACGTCGTTGTCCACAGCGCCACCAAGTACCTGGGCGGGCACTCCGACGTGGTCGGCGGCTGCGTCGTCACCGACGACGCCGAGCTCGCCGAGGGCATCGGATTCGTGCAGAACGCCGCCGGCGCCGTGCCGTCGCCGTTCGACTGCTACCTGGTGCTGCGCGGCCTGCGGACCCTCGCCGTCCGCATGGACCGCCACAGTGACAACGCCCGGGCGGTCGTCGAGCTGCTGGTGGAGCATCCGGCCGTGGAGCGGGTGCT
>Ga0066905_100000112_pt1 | contig 16078 bp, 15 predicted proteins | sample PanSoiMetaPlot36_FD_67483 | JGI IMG/M metagenome (GOLD analysis project Ga0066905, IMG submission 67483) | Tropical forest soil microbial communities from Panama analyzed to predict greenhouse gas emissions - Panama Soil Plot 36 (version 2) | ecosystem: Environmental > Terrestrial > Soil >... | reverse complement strand
TTGGCCATGAGTCCGAGGCCGAGATCGTCGACCCGACTGACCACACACCGACCGATGCCATTCGGACAGCACTCGCGACCCTCGCGGCATACACGACCACGCCCGCCACCGGGTACGCCGCGGTCTGGGAGGGCTGGGGACCAGCCTTGGCTCCGCAAGCGCCGCGAGTGGAGATCCCCAATCGAGCCATGCTGCTGTTCGCCGGCCCGGTCGTAGCGCTCAGAGACGCACCGGCGCTGGCTTGGTACGGCTCGGCAGCGGGTGTCGCACAGGAACCGCACCTGGTGTGGCCGGAAGATCAAGCCTGGTGTCTGGCCTGTGAGGTCGACGAGGAGATCGAGTTTACGGTGGGTTGTTCAGCCGAGGCGTCCCAAGCTCTGGCCAAAGCGCTACCGGGCGGTGTCCGACGAGTGCGTTACGGGGAACCGGCTCCCATGTATCGCGACCGGGGCTAGCGTTGGCCGCGGCTACGAGAGGACCCGCGATCCGGTCGCCCGTTCCCGCGGGGCCCGGGATGACTGTTGGCAGGGGCGGACATCTGTTAGTCGAGGCACTACTGCTCGCGGCTCCGACGCGCGAGATGGACTGTGATGTCGGCGGTGATCTCCACCGTCTCCGGCAGAACCTGCCTGATCCGGCTATATACCTGCTCCTGCTCCGACGTCGGCAACGCGAGATAGGCCGAGATGGTCGCGAGATGGCCAAGGTAGTCGCGTGCGCTCATCGTCAAGCGCCGTTCGAGCACGGACTGCTGGACATCGGCGAACCACTCGGACCGCTGGAGTTCCGTGCCCGGCCACTGCATCTCATCTCCCGGGGGTGTCCGGTCTGGAGACGGAACCAGGTCGCTTTCCAAGTACGGTGCCCGGGCCGCGCGCACAGCTTCTTCCACCGCCGGTTCGGCCAGCTGGACCGGTCCACCGAACGAGGCAAACACGCCACCCGGCTCCAGGAGCGCGGCCATGCGCGACCACCGACCCTGCGGGTTCGTCCAGTGCAGCGCCGCTGCCGCATATACCAGCCGGTAGCGCTGGCCCGATCGCAAGTCTTCGAACGCGGCTTGCACGGTCTTGACGTTTGCCGGCACGTGCTTACGCAGCTCGGCGAGCATGCCCGGGTCAGGCTCGGTCGCGGTGACAGTGACCGCTTCGCGAGCGAACAGACGGGTGGCCTTACCTGTCCCAGCGCCGATCTCAAGGGCAGTCCGAACCGGCTGACCCGCGTACGCCATCACCAGGTCGAAAAGCTCCACGGGATACCCGAGCCGGAACCGCTCGTATGCTTCCGCCGCCAGCCCAAAGCTCAGTGCGCGACCAGGCACGTCCAGCATCCTGACACGACGCGGGTGAGCCTCGGGAGGTGGTGACGGATCGGTCTCGAGAGATGGATCAGCCCCGGCTGATTCGTCCGATGGTTTGCGGGTAGTCAATAGCGATCGTGGTGTACCGGATAGCTGGCCACGGCCGTAGCGTGAGCGGATGGAGGCCAGCCTGAGATGAACGTGCCCGGCCAGGCTAAGTCGCTAGCGCGCGAGTGGCCGGCGGAGGAGCGCGACCTGACGGCCGATGAGCGCGACCTGACGGCCGATGAGCGGGATCGGGTCGCGGACGAGCGGGATCGGGTCGCGGACGAGCGGGACCGCATCGCCGACGAGCGGGACCGCATCGCGGACGCCCGGGAGGAACGGCTCGACGCGTGGGAGGACGATCTTCAGGAGCGCAGCCGCGTGATGCTGGCCCGGCGCGACGATTATGCGGAGGAGGGCAACGATGTGGTCCAGCGCGGGCGGGACGCGCTCGAGCGGTCACGGGCTCGGCTGGAGCGAGCGGAAGCCGCGCTGAACTCCAGCCTGGAGCGGTCGCATATGGAGCAGGCGGAGGTCGATCGAGAGGTCGCGCGCAGCGAACGGGACAGCCCCGTCGAGTAGTCGGTGATCTGTCCGGCGATCGGGCCTGACCGTGCCTGGCGTCGCACTCGCCTCGCCTCCCATACGGTGGCTGCGGCCATCGCGGCTATCCTCCCGCCGCGCTGGGTAGCCCACCGGTCTCCGCTCAGATAGCCTGTCCGCCCTGTCCTGTTCTCCGAGCCCCGAAATGGGGGAGTGATGAACGGCCAACCTGAGCAGGTCCGGCCGCAGTTCGAGCCACTGGGAGCCCTCCAGTTCGAGCCGACCGACTGTCCCGTGTGCGGTGAGCGCACGGTCGATCGCCGGCTGGACAAGACGTTCCAGAATGTCGAGCTGCACTTCTGCGTCTGCGCAGTGTGCGGCACGCTCTACCTGAACCCCCGCTTGACGGTGGACTCGCTGCGGACCATCTACGGCTCCGAGGAGTTCTTCGAGGGCAGACAGGAGAACCTGAACTACTACTCTTTCCTCAGCGGCGAGCGTTACCTCCGTCGCACCGCACATGGCCGGATCAAACGCTTCCAGCCGTACGCGTCGGGGCGGCGGCTCCTCGAGGTGGCTTCGGCGGCTGGGTTCTTCCTGACCGAGGCGAAGCGTGCCGGTTTCGATGTCGAGGGTGTGGAGTTCTCCCGGCCGATGGCCGAGTACGCCGCGGAGCGCTGGGACGTACCGGTCACCGCCGCCTCGATCGAGGAGATCGAGCTGGACGAGGGCGCCTACGACGTGATCGCATCCTGGGGGGTCATGACGATCTTGCGCGACCCTAAGGCCGTGATGGCCAAGTTCCACGCAGCGCTGAAGCCGGGCGGCGTCTGGGCGTTCAACACCTACGACAACCGGTCGCTCTGGGCTCGAATGTTCGGGTCACGCTGGTACATCCTGGTGGCCAACACCAGCCAGATCCACAGCGACAAGACGCTGCGTCGACTCCTCGACGAGGCTGGGTTCGACCTCGTGGCGCGGCGGCGAGACCGGCCGTACGCCAGCGTCGAGCGGCTCATGTTCGTGCTGCTGTCGCACACGAGCAGCGGGGTGCGAGACCGGCTCTTCGAGCGCGTGCACTTCCTCGATCGGCTGATGATTCCGGTGCTGGCACCTGACGCATTCGAGTACGTCTGTAAGAAGCGGTAGCGCCAGCGGAGCTCGCGGCCCCGATCAGGCCACTCGTCGGCCAGGGGTGAATCAGCGGTCGATGGCCGCTCGGGTCTTCAGCGGTTCCCACCAGGCCCGGTTATCGCGGTACCAGTCGACCGTCTCGGCGAGACCCTCGTCGAACGCGATCCGGGGCGCGTAGCCGAGCTCCTCGGCAATCTTGGTCGAGTCCACCGAGTAGCGGCGGTCGTGCGCCTTGCGGTCCTCGACCATCTCGACGCGGTCTCGGCCCGAACCGCAGGCCCGCAGCAGCCGGTCGGTGAGCTCCTGGTTGGTCAGCTCGGTCCCGCCGCCGATGTTGTAGATCTCGCCGGTCCGGCCCTTGTCGAGGACGACCGCGATACCGCGGCAGTGATCGTCGACGTGCAGCCACTCCCGCACGTTCAGACCGTCCCCGTAGAGCGGCACCCGGCCGCCCTCGAGCAGGTTCGTGATGAACAGCGGGATGACCTTCTCCGGGAACTGGTACGGGCCGTAGTTGTTCGAGCAGCGGGTGATCACGACGTCGAGATCGTGGGTACGGGCGTACGAGCGGGCGACAAGATCCGCCGCCGCCTTGGACGCCGCATACGGCGAGTTGGGCTCCAGTAGGTGATTCTCCGGCCACGAGCCCTCGTTGATCGATCCGTACACCTCGTCGGTCGACACCTGCACGAACCGGTCGATGCGGTGCCGAGTGGCGGCTTCGAGCAGGCGCTGGGTGCCGACCACGTTGGTCTCGATGAACGCGGATGCGCCCAGGATCGACCGGTCCACATGCGATTCCGCGGCGAAGTTGACGACCGCGTCGGCATCGCCGACCAGAGCGTCGACCAAGTGGACGTCCAAGATGTCGCCCTGGACAAAACGCAGCCGCGGGTTGGTCCGAACCGGATCGAGGTTGGCCAGGTTGCCGGCGTAGGTCAGCTTGTCCAGCACCACGACATCGGCGGTGGCCAGGAATGCGTAGGCGCCGCCAAGCGCACTTCTCACGAAGTGCGAACCGATGAAACCGGCGCCGCCGGTGACCAGAATCCTCATCCGTCCGTCCATTCCCAACCATGGGTTCGCGGGCCCGGCGATACTACCCGCGCACCCGACTGCCGGGACTCGGCAGGTAACCTGCCCAGCCATGCGCGGCATCATTCTGGCCGGCGGATCGGGAACCCGGCTGTATCCGATCACGAAGGGCATCAGCAAGCAGCTGATGCCGATCTTCGACAAGCCGATGATCTACTACCCGCTGTCCACCCTGATGATGGCGGGGATTCGCGAGATCCTGATCATTACCAGACCCGAGGACCTGCCGCAGTTCCAGCACCTGCTGGGCGACGGGCACGAACTCGGAATGGCGCTGTCCTATGCCGTCCAGCCGCGCCCCGAGGGCCTGGCCCAGGCGTTCCTCATCGGTGCGGACTTCGTCGGCAGCGAGAGCGTCGCGCTCATCCTCGGCGACAACATCTTCTACGGCCAGGGCCTGGGCACCAGCCTGCGGAGGTTCCTGGACCCCGCGGGCGGCCGCATCTTCGCGTACCAGGTGTCCGATCCGTCCGCGTACGGCGTTGTGGAGTTCGACCGGAGCAGCGGTAGGGCGCTGTCCATCGAGGAGAAGCCGGCGCTGCCCAAGAGCAACTACGCCGTTCCCGGTCTGTACTTCTACGACAACACGGTGGTCGAAATCGCCCGGGCGATCCGGCCCAGCGCGCGCGGCGAACTGGAGATCACCGCCGTCAACGAGGCCTACCTGCGTGACGGGCGGCTCTATGTCGAGGTGCTCGCCCGGGGCACCGCATGGCTGGACACCGGCACGTTCACCTCGTTGGTGCAGGCAGCCGAGTTCGTGCGGGTGGTGGAGGAGCGCCAAGGGCTCAAGATCGGTTGCATCGAGGAGATCGCCTACCGCCTGGGCTTCATCTCGGCAGAGCAGCTGCAGGCCCTCGCCGAGCCGCTGCGCAAAGGGGGCTACGGCGAATACCTGCTCAGGCTGCTGAATCGCTGACCGAGTTGGCCGGATCCGGCGGCGGCAGCGGCGGTGGCAGCGGCGGCGGCACCGACCGGGATCCGGACCGGGCTCGGCATGCCGCTGGGGTACCGTGTACGACCATGTCGTCGGAGACCCACGCGCTTCGGCCCGACTCGGAGGCGAGTGACGCTGCGGCGAAGCCAGCCGACGTCGTCGTGCCCGCCCAGACCGCGGGCGCGGACTCCTCAGCCGGCCTCGCCGAGGTCCCGGTAGACGCTGCCGAGGTTCCGGTAGACGCTGCCGAGGTTTCGGTCGGTGTAGCCGAGGTTCCGGTAGACGCTGCCGACGCCGAGCCGACCGATGTCGCGGAGCCGGCCGCGGCGGCCACGCAGCCGACCGCCCCGACGCGGCCGCCGGCACCGAACCGGCAGCGGACCTGGCGGCGGGTCGCCATCGGGCTGACCATCGTATGCACGTTCCTGGCACTACTTCCGGTGCTGGCCGCCCCGATCACGGCGGATGACCGCTACGGGTACATCTGGACCTCGGCGCTCAGCGACGGCTCGCTGCCCAAGCTCCTCGAGTTCTCCTGGGACCGCCTGCCGTGGCGGATCGAGGCGGGTCGGGTGAACGTGCTCACCGAGGTCGAGCGCCGCACCGCCGCTCTGGGCATCACCAAGGCCGCGGTAACGACCTCGACACCGATCACGGTCTACCTGGCGCTGTTGAAGCTCATGCTGCTCGCCGGGGGGATAGCCACGGTCGTCGCGTTCGTCCGCAGCCTGCGGTGGCGAGCGGCCGGCGGAACGCTGGTCCGGGCCAGCCGCCGCACGCTCCTGCTGGTGACCGTTGCCGGAACGCTCGCGGTCGGCATGGGTGTGCAGGCTCAGGTGCAGGAACGCAACGGCTGGACCACGTACCCGGTTTCGATGTATGGCGGCGTGATCTCCATCTTCGGCTCGGTCGCGTTGCTGCTTTGGCTCACCCGGTTGGTGGCGACCGGGTCGCGGCGTATCACGATCGCCGCGGTCGCGGTGCTGGTGGTGCTTGGGGTAACCACCAACTTCCGCTATGAGCTGGTGTTTACCGCGGTTCCGGTGGCTGCGGTCGCACTGGCGATCATTCCGGTGACTACCCGCGCCGATCAGGCCGCCGGCCGCCGAGCCAAAGTGATCACAGGCGCCGCATACTTCGGCTCCTTCATCCCGCTTTTCATCGCGATTCGGCTTTATCTCGCCCACGTCTGCGCCGAGGCCAGCTGCTATTCCGGCGTAAAGACCGAGCTGGGCGGGCGCGCGGTGCGCACGACGGTGTACGGCGTGATCTCGTCGATACCCGGAGCGGGACGCAACGAGCTCCTTGCCGATCTCGATCGGGTCGGCTGGGGGAGTCGATATCCGGTGCTGCCGACCTGGTGGTCGGTCCTGATTGGCATCGGCGCCATTGCCGCGATGCTGCTCCTGTGGTGGGCACTGCAGCACGACCGGTCAGCGCCGGCCGATCTTGGTGACGCCGTGGCAGAGCCCGGAGAACAGCGGCGGGCCGAAGCCATCCTGCTGGCGATCGGCGCCGGCCTGTCGTTTCTGGTGGCGGTCGGGGCCGCGGCGGTGATCGGGGTTGCCAGCAGATCCCAGGACATCCTGGTCGCACCAGGAATTCCCTACCGCAATGCCGTTGTCACCTGGTTCGGCCTGGCCTTCTGCCTAGTCCTCGTCGTGGTCGCGGTCGGCATCCTGAGCTCCAGGCGTGGCGCGCTGCTGGCCTGGGGAGCACTCGCGGCCGTGATCGGGATCGTGGTCGCGATCTTCCTGCCGCCCAACCTGATGGCCCTGCGCGCGAACCGGATTACCCATCAGTTCACCGAGGCGATCCATTGGGAGTTCGTGAAAGGCGACCCGACTCAGCAGGGCAAGGCGCGGCGGTGCGAGCTCTATGCGGCGATCAGGGACCGGACCGCCGGCTACGAGGAAAAGGAGCTCCTGGCGAACATCAACCCGGCCTATGAGGCCTACCACGGACGACCGTTCTGCTCCGCCGTGGACCCGTCCGCGGCGCAATAGCCTCAGCCGTGCGGCGCAATGATCGATCGTTGGGCAGTGAGAGCGCTGCTCACGGCGTGTCGCGCTCGGTGTGTCGGGATTTCGCGTCCAATGATCGATCATTGCGGCGCGTCGACGAGCTGCGCGGCGCCGTCTGGTTTGACCGCCGCGATGAAGATCGATGACCCGAACGGGAGATCATGCTTGCGCAGCAGGCGCCGGTCCGCCCCGGCCCCTGCCATTAGGACCTTCTCCACCGCCGGCGGCGTGTGGGTAAGTCGGGGCCGGATGTCCGGCTGTCGCCGCCGTAGCCGCCGCATGGCGCGCTCGGCCACGAAGAACGGGAAGACGCTGGTGAAGCCGTACGTCGACCGGAGAATGTCCAGTCCGGTGGCCTCCACTACCGAAACCAGCCGCCGCCGGGTGTAGCGGCGGTAGTGCCCGGCCCAGACGTCGTGGTCGGTCCACGCCCACTGGTAGGCCGGCGTGGACAGCAGCAGCCGGCCGCCCGGCGACAACACCCTGGTGAGCTCGGTCATTGCCTGCTTCTCCGGCTCGCAGTGCTCGAGCACGTCGAAGGCGCCGACCACGTCGAACGACTCATCGGCGAATGGAAGCGCGAGCACGCTGGCGCAGACGCTGGTGCCCGCCACCAGGCCCTGCGGGTTGACGTCGAGCGCTATCCGCTGTCCGCGCCCGCGCATCCAGGCGATGCTCGGGCCGTCGGCGCTCCCCACGTCCAGCACGAGCGCCGGCTGCCCCAGGTAGGGCTGCAGCGCCGCCTCGAGCAGATCCGCCCGGGCGCGATACCACCAGTAGTCCGATTGCTCCAGCGAAGCGGAGACCGACTGCGCCGTGGCCATCACGCGACGATAGTTGATAGCGCGGTCAAGAAGGACGCGGTCACCCGCTCGCTCTCGCTTTCGGTGAGGTTGTTGTAGAAGGGCAGCCGGAGCAGCCGCCCGCTCATCTCGTCGGTGACCGGGCACTCGGTCGGCCGGGCGGCGAACTTCCGCCCGCCCTCGGAGCTGTGCAGCGGCACGTAGTGGAACGTCGGGTTGATCCCATCGGCCTGCATGTGTTTGAGCACGGCGTCCCGGCTCGGCCGGTCCGGCAGCAGCACGTAGAACATGTGGTAGGTCTGCTGGGCGCCGTCGGGGATGAGCGGCAGCCGGAATCCCAGCTCGTCCAGGTGCGGGGCCAGCAGGTCGCGGTAGCGCTCGAAGACGACCCGTCGCTTCGCCTGGATCGTTTCGCGCTGCTCCAGCTGCCCGTATAGGTGCCCGGCCAGGATTTCGGAGAGCCCGAACGACGAGCCGATGTCCTTCCAGGAGTACTTGTCGACCTGGCCGAGGAAGAACGCGCGCCGGTTGGTGCCCTTTTCGAACACCACCCGAGCCCGGTCGACATCCCGCGGCTGGTGAATGAGCAGCGCTCCGCCCTCACCGCAGACGATGTTCTTCGTCTCGTGGAAGCTCAGCGTCGCGAACCGGCCGAAGGCGCCAAGCGGATGTCCCCGCCACCGCCCGAACAGGCCGTGCGCGTTGTCCTCGATCAGCGACACCTGCGGCCGATCGGCCAGCACCGCGCGAATCCCGTCCAGGTCGCATGCCACGCCGGCGTAGTGGATCGGGACCACGGCCCGCACCGAGTCGTCCAACAGCGTCGCCAGGTGCTCCGGATCCAGACCCAGCGTCCGCGGCTCGATGTCGCAGAACAGGATCCGGGCACCTTCCCGGGCGAAGGCCAGCGCGGTGGTCACGAACGTGAACGACGGCACGACCACACTGTCGCCGGGCTCCAGGTCGAGCAGCATGGCCGAGAGCTCGAGCGCGGCCGTGCAGGACGTGGTCAGCAACGCGTCCTCGGCTCCGGTCTCGGCCCGCAGCACCTCGGCGGCGCGGGCCGAGAACGGTCCGGAGGAGGACGTCCGGCCGTTGCTGATGGCCTCGGCCATGTACTCCAGCTCGCGACCCTCCAGCGACGGCCGGTTGAACGGAATCCGAACCGGCTGCGGTGCGCCGTGGCTGTCGATGATCAACGAGACTCCGGAAACACGAGGTTGTCTAGGAGGGTGCTGAGCGGCCGGGCCATGGAAGCTCTCGCTCCAGTATCGTGCGCAGCCTCGCGTCGCTGTCCGCGACGTACCGCCGGATCTCCGCGACCAGACCGGGCGCCAGCCCGGGGGCAGCGCCGCGGCTGGTGTTGACCGGCCAGCCCAGGCTGGTCGGCTGGAAGCCCGGATCGACGCCAAGCTCCTTGTACAGGCTAGCGAGCTCGGCCCCGTCGCTGGTCAGCTCCTCCAAGAAGCGCACGTGCAGATGACCGGAGAAGTGCGCGTACCAGGGATCGAGGTAGTCCGCGTATCTGCCGCGCTCGAGGTAGGCGAACGGGGAGACCGAGCTGACCGCCCGGTCCCAGTCCCGGGCGCCGCGCAGGTTGTCGGCCAGGGCCTGGTCCAGCGGTCGGTCCTCCAGGCCGTTCTCGGTGCTGAACTGCCAGTTGGACACCGCCCGAGCGACCGGATCCCGGAGCATGACGAGGATCTCCGCCACCCCGAGCACCGAGGCAGCCCGGGCCGCGGCCTCCGGGTGCTCGAGGTAGCTGGTGCTCTTCTCGCCGAGCAGGGTCTCCGCGCGGACATGTGCGAAGTAGGTCGCCTCGTACCACTCCCGACCGCGCGCCGCGAGCTGCGCCGACAGGAAGACCTTCGGCTCCGGTCGAGCCGGCCGGGCCATCGTGATCTCGGGGTGCGAGTCGAGCAGGGAATGCAGGTAGGTGGTTCCGCTGCGCTGAGCCCCGACGATGAGCAGGTGCCGGCTCACTCCGGGACTCGCTGGCTGACGTGGTAGGTGTCCTGGACACTGACCGCGTTCAGCGTGCGGGTGACGTACTCGCCGAGCATCGACAACAGGGCGATCGTGAAGCCGTTGAAGATCGCGAGCAGCACGACCAGCGAGGTCCAGCCCTCGACGTCCGTGGATCCGAAGATGCCCCGGGCGAGGTAGATCCCGCCGAGCAGGAAGCTGAGCCCGGAGATGGCGAAACCGATGAGCGCGGCGAGCCGCAGCGGGTAGGACGAGTAGCTGAACAAGATCGTGAGCACCAGCCGGACGATCCGCACCAGGTTGTAGTTGCTGCCGCCGACTGAACGCTGCTCGTGCCGCACCGGCACGTGTGACCGGTTGCGTGAGTACAGCAGTGCCTGCCCGGTTATGTAGGGATGGGCAGTACGCGACGCGCAGATCCGGTTGACGACATCCCGGCGCAGGATCCGGAAGTTCGAGACCGCCAGGTCCGGCGGCTGGCCGAAGATCCGGCGGTTGATCATGGTGATGGCCTTGCTGCCGAGCCGGCGGTATCCAGCGGCCTGCTTGTGCTCGAACTGGCCGAAGACCACGTCGTGCCCGCGCATCGCCTCGTCGATGAGTACCAATACCTGGTCGGGCGGATTCTGGAGATCGTCGTCCATTGTGATCACGTAGTCGCCGCTCGACTCGCGGAACCCGGCGAGGTTGGCGTGGTGCTGCCCGTAGTTGCGCAGCAGGTCCAGCGCGATCAGCCGGGAGTCACCTCGAGCCTTCTCCGCGATGACCTCCCAGCTCCCGTCGCGGCTCCCGTCGTTGACCAGGATCAGCTCGAACGACAGCCCTTCCTTCTCGAACACCTCGACCACCCGGTCAACGGTCTCACCGATGATGCCGGCGCTGTTGAACACCGGGATCACCACGGAGTAGGTGAACGCGTAGCGGTCTAGCAGTGCACGTTGTTCGTCTTTGGCGTGCCGGCCAGCCCCCTGAGTCGGGCTGATAGCGTCCATTCCGGTTCCAGCGGGAGGTCGAGGGTCGATGGCGGGATCTGATGCTAGACCATCGCCCGCTGCCCGGTCGCGGACCAAGCGCCGGATCCGCGACTCCGGCGCCTTGGCCGCGGGCAGTGTGGTCGCCGGTCTGCTTGCGTACGGATCCTTCGCGCTGACCACGCATTCGCTGGGAGCCGAAGGCGCGGCACCGGTCTCGATCCTGTGGTCGTACTGGACCGCGGTGGCGGCCGTCCTGACGTTCACCCTGCAGCACTGGACCATCAGGACGCTTGCTCACGACCGCCATGAGGGCACGGTCGCCCGCTCCCTGCCGACCATCGCGATCATGGCCGCGGTGCTGGCCGGGCTGGCCGGCTTGGTCGCCTACGTGTTCCGCGAGGCCCTGTTCGGCGATCCCGGCATCATCTTCCCCGTCCTGGTGGCCGTCATCACGGTCGGCTCGATGTTCATTGGGCTGGTTCGCGGCGCGCTGGTGGGCCGGCACCGCTACGGCGCCACGGCGGCGTCCCTGGTCGGGGAGAACGCGGTACGGCTGATCCTGGCGGTGGCGGTCGCGGTCACCGGGGGCGGCTCGGTGGCGTTCGGGGTAGCGCTGGCCTGTGGTCCGGTCATCGGTCTGGTATGGGTGCGCAGCCTGCGCTTCGACCGCACTCCGGCCGCGGCGCCGGTGTCCGAGTCCGGCAGTGTGCTGGCCATGGTCTCCGAGACCGCCGGCGGATCACTGATCTCGCAGGTCGTGCTGACCAGCGCACCGGTCGTGCTGGCCGCCGTGGGCGGAGCTCCCGACCAGGTGACCTCCCTGTTCGTCGCGCTCGCCGTCTGGCGTGCGCCCTACGTCGTGGCGCTCGGGGTGACGCCGAAGCTGACCGGTGGTCTCACCAGGCTCGCCGTCAACCGCCAGGTCAAGCAGCTGGCCCGGTTCCGCATCCTGACCATGGCCGGGGTTGCCGGTGTCGCAGCGGTGGCTGTCCTGGTCGGCTTGACGCTGTTCCAGCCCTTGCTGCACGTGGCGTTCGGTTCCGACATCGGCCTGCCGAACTGGGCACTCGCCGCGACCGGCGTCGGCACCGCCATCGCCATCGGCAACCTCGTCCTGTTGCTGCTCATGCTGGCGTTCGGCCGGTCCAGGCAGGCGACGGCCGCCTGGGCGGTGGCGGTGGCGGTCGCCGCCGGTTGGCTGGGCTTGTCCAGCGCCCTGGCGCCGACCTCGCGAGTCGTCGCGGCGTTCGTGATCGCCGAGGCCAGCGCGTTCATCCTGCTGCTTGGGCTCAGCATCCGGGTGCCGGCCGCCGAGCAGCCGGCGCCGTATCCGCAGCCGCAACTGCGCACCTCGTAGGCCGCTGCCGCCAGCGATGAGTTCGACCGGTCAATGCGCTCCTTATTACCTAGAAGCGCCATTCGACCGGAAGGGAATCCGTCATGGCCAAGCTCACCAATACGTTCGACCTCGACCTGGACGCCATCGCGGCCTGGCGGGTGGTCGGTGATATCGCCGATGCGGCCAGCTGGGTGCCCGGAGTCGTGTCCGCGCGGTTCGACGGGACCGTCCGGACCTGCACGACCGCGGATGGTGCCGAGATCATGGAACGGATCAGCGATCGATCCGATCGGGACATGTCCTTCCGGTACGAGCATCTGGCCACCCCGGCGCCGGTGCGCGGCAGCCACGGCATCCTGCGAGTGCGGTCGACCGGGACCGGTTGCCGGGTCGAGTGGGACGCCGAGTTCATCCCGGCCGACCCGGCTCATGCCGCCGAGATCACCGCGGCGATGGCTGCCGCGTTCGGCCAGGCCGCGCAGTCGCTGCAGAACCGGATCGAGTCCGCGGCACAGCCGGGCCGGCCGGCCCGGTCATCCGGACTGGGCGGCTGACATCGCCTTGCGCAACTGCTCGGCGTCGTAGATGAGTTCGCCGTGAACGAGCTGCCCGTCGCGGACTCGCAAGATCTCGGCGGCGGTCAGCACTCCGGGCAGCGGATCCATCTCCCAGTCCACCACCGAGCAGACCAGGTCTCCATCGCTGAACTGATGGCGGACCCGGAAGCTGCGCACGGCCGCACCCGCCTGCCGGGCCATCGCGGCGTATCCGGCCGCGGTGTCGAAGCTGGCCACCGGGCCGACGAACGTGAAGTCGTCGGCCAGCGGCACCCCGGTCATGTCTCCGGCGTGCTGCTGCCAGGCTTCGTAGTAGCGGTTGACGATCTCTCCAGCGGTCACGAGTGTCCTCCTGGTGGGGCCGGTTTCGGCCGTTCTCTCTGTCTGATCCGGTTCGGCCCGCGAACTCATCGGGCCGCCCGGCGACTGGGTAGCGTGGCCCGGTGAGCCTGACCATGCTGACCGCCGCGGACCAGGCCCGGCTGCTGCGCGCGGCGCAGGCTGGTGACCAGCCCGCCTTCGAGACCTTGGTGGTAGCGGCCCACCAGCGCGCGCTGCACGTGCACTGCTACCGCATGCTCGGCTCGCTCGACGACGCCGACGAGGCCACCCAGGAAACCCTGCTACTGGCCTGGCGCGGCCTGGCCGGATACCAGCAGCGCGCGCCGCTGCGGCACTGGCTCTACCGGATCGCCACCACAACCTGCTTGAAGTTTCAGGCCAGCCGGGGGCGACAGCCGGTCAGTGTCGCGGAGCTGACCTACCTGTCGCCGTATCCGGACCGGTTGCTCGACGAGCTGGCTGCCACCGACGACGACCCGGCCGCGCACGCCGAACGGCGGGAGAGCGTGCGGCTGGCGTTCATCGTGGCCCTGCAGCTGCTCCCCGCGACGCAGCGTGCCGTGCTGATCCTGCGTGAGGTGCTGGTCTGGTCCGCGGCCGAGGTGGCGGAGCTGCTTGACACCAGTGTCGCCGCGGTCAACAGCCTGCTCCAGCGGGCTCGGGCCACCGTGCGGGCCACCGAGGCCGGCTCCGCCATCGCCGGCGGATCCGGGCGGCTGGATCGGCGCGATCGCGAGGTGGTCGACCGGTTCGTCGCCGCCTGGCAGCGGGTCGACGTCGACGCGCTCGCCGCGCTGCTGCGCGAGGACGCGGTGCTGCGGATGCCGCCGGAGCGGGCCGAGTACGTCGGCCGGGTTCCGGTCGCGCACTTCTTCGCCACCGTGCCGGCCGGCGGCCGGCTGGACCAGATCGAGCTCACCGTCACCAGCGCCAACGGCCAGCCGTGCCTGGCCGCGTACCTGACCGGCGACGGGATGACACGGCCGTACGGGGTCATGGTGCTCACCGTGGCGGGCGGCGAGATCGCGGCGATCACCGGCTTCCCTGACCCGGCACTATTCGGGCGGTTCGGTCTGAGCCGGAGCGATTCGGGGTAAGGGGCGCAGCATGAGGATTTCCAAGATCTCCTTGTTGCTACTCATGGTGGCGGTCCTGGCGGGCACGACCGGGTTCACCGCGAAGCAGCGGACCCCGTCCTGGGAGCGGTTCGACACCGGCACCGACTCCCGGCTGCGTGGCCTGTCCGCGGTCAGCGCGGACGTGGCCTGGGCCGGCGGGACCGACGGCACCGTCTGGCGTACCGTCGACGCCGGCGCAAGCTGGCAGCAGGTCGCCCCGGCGGGCTCGACCGACCTGCAATTCCGCGATGTGGAGGCGTTCGACGCGGATCACGCGGTGGTCATGACCGCGGGCAGCGGTACCGACTCCCGGGTGTTCGTCACCGACGACGGCGGGGCCAGCTGGACCGAGACGTTCCGCAACGACGAGCCGACCGCGTTCTACGACTGCATGGCGTTCTTCGACCGCACGCACGGGCTGGCACTGTCGGATCCGGTGAACGGCTTCTTCCGGATCATCTCGACCGCTGACGGCGGCCGCAGCTGGCAGGTGCTGCCGACGGCCGGCATGCCGGCGGCACTTGACGGCGAGTTCGCGTTCGCGGCCAGCGGCACCTGCCTGGTCACCGCCGACCGCGGCGCGGACGTCGCCTGGTTCGCCAGCGGCGGCGGCGCCGAGACCCGGGTGTTCCGGAGCACCGATCGCGGACTCAACTGGAGCGTGACGGCCACACCGATGCCGAGCGGACCGGCCGCCGGGATCTTCTCGCTGGCGTTCCGCGACCCGGTGCACGGCATCGCCGTCGGCGGCGACTTCCTCAACCCGCTCAGCGCGCCGGACGGCGCCCTCACCAGTGCGGACAAGGGACGGTCCTGGCAGCCGGCGATCGCCCAGCCGGGGGAGTACCGCTCCGGTTCCGCCTGGGTGCCGCGGTCCGGCCGGACCGTACTCGCGGTCGGCCCGACCGGCAGCGACGTCAGCTTCGACCGGGGCCGCACCTGGACCCGTTTCGAGACCGGCAGCCTGGACTCGGTCGACTGCGCGCCGGACGGGAGCTGCTGGGGATCTGGCGAGCTCGGCCAGATCGCCAAGCTGCACTGGGGATAGGGCGCCCTTCTGTCGCTTTCGAAACGGGGTTGGCCCCGGACCCGCCGCGGGTCCGGGGCCAACTCTGTGCCGGGTGAAACCGGGTTCTGCTTCAGCTCACGGCGTTGAAGGCATTCACCTCACCGGCGCCGTAGAAGCCGTTGCGCTCGCCGCCGGTGCACGTTGCCTGGAACTGCGGCAGCCCGGGCCTCGGGTCGTAGAGCCCGTCCGGGCACGGATGCGATACCGAGCTGTTCTGCAGCGCGGCCGCCAGGGCGCCCGGTGACATGTTGGGGTGCTGCGACAGGATCAGCGCCGCCACGCCGGCTGCGTGCGGGCTGGCCATCGAGGTGCCCTGCAGGTAGCCCCACCCGTTGACCCGGGTGTTTGTGTTGATCGTCGTCGACAGGACCGCGTTGGCGATGGTTGAGACGTTCGGGTTCGGCTGCCTGGTGTCGCCACCGGGCGCGCTGACGTCCACCACCCCGTTCCCGTACGACGAGTAGTAGCTCTTGCGCTGGACGGTGCCGAGCGCGGACACAGTCACCACACCAGGGGCCTCGGATGGCAGGTCGAGGCAGGCGGCGTTGATCTCGCGGATCTCGACCGGCCCACTGCCGTCATCCGGGCTGATGCTGTCGATGAACTTGTGCTGCAGGTCGACGTTGGCGTTACCGGCCGACGCGACATTGAGCACGCCCTTGCTCTGGGAGTACCGCAGCGCGCGCTGCACGGCCTGCCAGATCGGACGCTGCCGCTCATCGTTGCGGCAGTTGAACTGCCACGGGTCGATGAAGTAGCTGTTGTTGGTGATCTGAATGCCGTGCTCGGCGGCCCAGACGAAGCCGCAGACC
>Ga0066905_100000110_pt1 | contig 16106 bp, 11 predicted proteins | sample PanSoiMetaPlot36_FD_67483 | JGI IMG/M metagenome (GOLD analysis project Ga0066905, IMG submission 67483) | Tropical forest soil microbial communities from Panama analyzed to predict greenhouse gas emissions - Panama Soil Plot 36 (version 2) | ecosystem: Environmental > Terrestrial > Soil >... | reverse complement strand
GGCACGAATAGAGTGTATCGAGATCGGTGCCCCGCGCCGAGGCGACGAGCGTGGCTCAGCCCGGATCAATCGGTTGCGTTCCGGTACCGAACGCAGCGGAATCCGCGAGCTATTTGCAGCAGGTGAATTGCATGACGTCCAGGTGACCACTCCGGAAATAGCGAGCGCAGCCGGTGAGGTAATGCATGTATGTGTCGTAGACCTCTTTCGATGTCAGGGCGATCGCGCGGTCCCGGGCGGCCTGTAGGTTCGCGGCCCACGCATCCAGGGTAAGGGCATAATGAGGTTGCAGCGCGTGCACCCGCGTCACCCGGAATCCGCCCGCCTCGGCGTACTTCCGGACTACCTCCGCCGGTCGAAGTTGCCCGCCCGGGAAGATCTTTTTCAGGATGAACTTGTTGAATAGCACGTCCTCGTGACTGAGCTCGAGCCCCCGCTCGGCGAGCTGGTCCAGAGCCGGCCGGACGATTGAGTGCAGGAGCATCCGGCCGTCGGGCGGCAGGAGCCGGTGACACTTGGCGAAGAACGCCGGGTAGCGTTCTTCTCGGAAGTGTTCGAACGCACCGACGCTGACGATTCGGTCCACGGGTTCGTCGAACTCTTCCCATCCCTGCAGCCGCACTTCAGCCCGGTCGGCCAGGTCAGCGAGCCGGGCCCGGGCCAACTCGCACTGGTTCGCGCTCAGGGTCAGACCGACCGCCCGGACGCCGTGGGACTCGACGGCCCGGCGGATGACTGCCCCCCAGCCACAACCGATGTCCAGCAACCGCTTCCCGGGCTGGAGGTCGCACTTGCCCAGCGCCAGGTCAATCTTCGCCCGCTGGGCTTCCGCGAGCGTGAGTTCTGGCGGGTCAAAGAAGGCGCAACTATAGGTCATCGATGTGTCCAGGAACAGCGCGAAGAACTCGTTGGACAAGTCGTAGTGGGCCTGGACATTGGCGTAGTACGGCTGGAGTGGGGTCACCGAGTCTTCCTCCGCGAGTCAAAGGTCGGGGCGGCGACGTTGGCAGCGTACCCTCTGATGGAAGACTTTTCGATACGAGTCCGGGGGGGAAAGGAAGTACTTTGGGTTTGGGGACAGGGAATCGACGGCGAAACTCGCTCTCGAGCAGGTCCAGGCGGTTCGGGTTCTTGAGCGGGCCGGACTGCAAAAGCGGGCGGACGAACCCCAGGACGCTGCGGAAATACAACTCCTCGTCGGAAGCGCCCGGGTGCTTCGCCCGCAACCCGACCAACACGACGCGGTCGCCCACGGTAAGTTCGCGGAACCTCTCCGCGGCTTGTGTCAGGCTCAACTCACCGCGGGCGAGTGCCGCGGCCACCACTTCTTTCTCGCGGATCCGTCGCAGGACTACATGCTGCCGATCGTCTGCTTCCTGGTATTCCCGGCGGGGCCCTTCGTCTCCAGGAAACCGGATCAGGCCATCGTCCCACGGCACCGGAGCGGTCCGCTCGCCCCGGTTCGGTGAGAGACAGTTCGGTCCGGCCAGCAGTGCGGCCACCCCCGCAACCACGATCCCCGCACCGAGCCCCAATCTGACTTTAGGATTCATCGGAGGCCCTCGGCCCCGACCCCAAGCAACAGACGCCGGGCGGTCACGCACTATTTCAGATCCAATGGCCTGAGTCGTGAACGAAAAACCCGCGCGCGGTTTCGGTTGAACTGAGATGCGGGGACGAGCAGGCAGGGCCTTGATCGCGGGGACGGCTCACGCGAACAGGTCCCGTACGATTCTCGCACGGGTAACCGCGGCGTCCGTCAGGGTGTCATCGCGTCCCTCGTGCGGGAACGTCAGCTTCAGATGATCCAGTCCGAGCGCCTGGAGGAGCGTCGCGTGCAGGTCGGGGACGCGGACGACCTTCTCGACCGACTTGTAACCGAACTCGTCAGTCGCCCCGTGCACGTAACCCTTCTTGAACCCGCCCCCCGCAAGCCAAAGCGAGAACGCGTGGCGGTTGTGGTCGCGGCCGTCCGGCCCCTGCGAGATCGGCAGCCGGCCGAACTCACCGGTCCACATTACGATGGTCGAATCGAGCAGCCCGCGCTGCTTCAGGTCCGTGACCAGACCCGCGGATGGTTGATCCGTCATCGCGCACAGTCCCTTCAGCTTCTCCGCGTTCTGGGCGTGCGTGTCCCACGGCTGACCGCTCAGGAAGAGCTGCACGAACCGCACCCCGCGCTCGACCAGACGGCGCGCCAAGAGACACCGCTTCCCGTACTCGGCCGACTTCGGGTTGTCCATCCCGTACAGCTTCCTGGTCTCTTCGGTTTCCTTCGACAGGTCGAGCACGTCCGGCACCGCGGACTGCATCGTGGCGGCCAGCTCGTAGTGGCGGAGTCGGGCTTCAAGTTCGCCATCCCCCGGATGTCGGCGCAGATGAGCCGCGTTCAACTCGTTTAAGAGGTCGAGCTGATTCCGCCGAGCCGCCGCTGGCACATCAGCCGGCGTGCTCAAGTGCGCCACCGGCGTACCCGACGCGCGAAACTGTGTGCCCTGGTAGACGGCCGGGAGAAACCCGCTCGACCAGTTATTCGTGCCATCGACGGGTAGACCGGCGGGATCGGAGAGCACGACGTAGGCCGGCAGTTCCTTCCGTTCCGAACCGAGGCCATAAAGCAGCCACGACCCCCAGGTCGGGCGGCCCGCGAAGAACTTGCCCGAATGAATGATCCGCAGTGCCGACTCGTGGTCCACCGAGTCGGTGATCATCGAGCGCACGAGCGTGATGTCGTCAATGATCCCCGCCGTATGCGGAAGGAGCTCCGAGAGCTCGACGCCGGACTTGCCGCACTTCGCAAACTTGAACGGCGACGCGAGGAGCCTGCCCTGTTGCGTGTGGAAGTGGACTTCCAACTTGTCCGGGTGGTCGTTGCCGTTTCGGCGGTTGAGTTCCGGCTTCGGGTCGAACAGGTCCATCTGACTTGGCCCGCCGTGCTGGAACAGGCAAATGACGGCGTGTGCCTTTGCGGAATGGTGCGCCGGTTTAGGCGCCAGGGGGTCGCGCGCCGTCTCCCCGGCTTCGGCCGCCAGGTGTGCCAAAGCCAGCGAACCAAGCGCCCCGACCGATCGGCCGAGGAACGCGCGACGGGTTGCAAGAGTGTCGAATCGAACGTTCACATCGACCTCATTCGACGTACAGGAACGCGTTGGTGGCGAGCAACATCTGGCACAAGTCGGACCACGCCCGACCGTCCGGCTCCTTTTCCTTGGCATAGACCGCGCGCTGCGCGGCGAGGAACCGCTCACATGTGGTGCGCTCGTCCGCGGACGGTGGGCGGCCGTACGCAGTCGTGAACGCCAGGTCCAATCGTTTGTTCGAATCATCCCCGGCCTCGACTGCCAATCGCCGGGCAAAGCTCTTGGCCCGGTTGCGAACGAACTCGGAATTGAGCATCGCCAGCGATTGCAGTGGGACCGTGGACGGCGACCGCTTGCCGCAATTGGTCACGATGGAAGGGGCATCGAAGAGCTGCAGGAACGTGACCACTTGCGTCCGCCGCTGCTGGAGATAGACCGATCGCCGGCGGCCTCCGGCCTCGTTATCTGAAACCTCGACGATTCCGTCCGCGGTGCGTTTGCTGGCGACGTACGGCCCGCCGGCGCGGTGATCCAATTCTCCGGAGATCTGGAGCAACGAGTCGCGGACTGATTCGGCGTCCAACCGCCGGAGGGGGTATCGCGACAGCAGCCGGTTATCCGCGTCGATCGCTTCCAGTCCTTCACGCGGCGCGCTGCTCTGGCAATACACCGCGGACGACATGATCAATCGATGCATGGCTTTCACGCTCCAGCCGGAACGGACAAACTCCGCGGCCAGGAAGTCGAGTAGCTCCGCGTGCGACGGCTTCGACCCTGACGCGCCGAGGTTGTCGACCGTGGCGACGAGGCCGGTACCGAAATGGTGCTGCCAGATCCGATTGACCATGACGCGGGCGAAGAGCGGATTCTCCGGCGATGTCACCCAGTTCGCGAACGCGGTGCGCCGGCCGGAGGAGACGCGGCCTGGCGGCAGCGACTCGATCTGGAACCTGTTGGATGGCGAACAAAGCGCCGCGGGCACCCCGGGCTGCACTTCCTTGCCCGGTAGGCCGTGCTGTCCACGACGGAGAAGGTGGTGCGTGGCCGGCTTCGCGTCGGTTTCGACGCACGCGGCGATCTGCTCGAGCGGCGGCGGCCGATCCTTCTCCCGGTCGGCGACGGTCTTGTTGACGCGATCGCGTAGCGCCGCGAACTCCGGGAACCGCTTCGCCAGCTCGTCGTCACTGATCTCGACTGCCTTCGTGTGCGTCTTCAGAAGCTCCTTCTGCTCCGCGGTCCGCTTATCCTTCGGCGTCCGGAACGCATCGACCACTTCGTCGCGCTTCGGTTGCGGCAGGTCTTTCAGCCGCTCGCCAATGAATTGCTCGCGGAGCGGCTCTGCGAACGCGGTCAGTCCCCCGCGAGCGGCCTTGATCTGCCGCTCGATCAGGTCGTTGCGCCGCTTCCACGCGGCGACCTCCGCCGCTGTGCCGACCGGAACCACGCGGTCGTTCGGCTTGGTCCACCGCTCGGGGTTGTACACCGGGAAGAGAATCGCCTGCAGGCTGTAGTACTCCTGCTGTGTCAGCGGCTCGAACTTGTGGTCGTGACACCGGGCACACTGGACCGTGAGCCCGAGCAGGCAGTTCATGATGTTCTGCACGTTCCCTTCGAGCACGGTGAACCGATCGGTACGGATCTCGTCCGGGTTGCCGTCGCTCTCGCCGGTGCCGTCCGGGGCGTTGCGCAGGAAGTGCGTCGCGGTGAGAAGCTCGATCATGTCCGGCGTCACGTCGCCGCCCGGGACGAAGCCGGCGAGTTCGTCGCCCGCGATCTGTTCCTTCACGAACCGGTCGTACGGCTTGTCCACGTTGAACGACCGGACCACGTAATCCCGGTACCGCCACACGAACGGCCGGTTACTGTCGGCGTCGAAGTACCCATTCGAGTCCGCGTATCCGGTCGCGTCGAGCCAATGCTTGCCCCAGCGCTCGCCGTAGTGCGGTGAAGCCAAGTATCGATCGAGCATCCGCTCGTAGGCGCCGGGGGACTTGTCCGCGAGGAAGTTGTCGATCTCCGCCGGAGTCGGCGGCAGGCCGGTCAGGTCGAAGCTGACGCGGCGGATGAGCGTGCGCCGATCGGCTTCCGGGTTGAGTGCGAGCCCTTTTGCCTCCAGCACCGCGAGGATGAACCGGTCAACGTCGCTCCGAGCCGCGCCACGTACTGTCGGTACAGTCGTGCGGACGACGGGGCGGAATGCAGGGTGGTTTTCTGATGGCTCTGCGGCGGCAAGATTGGTGCAGCTCACTCCTAGGCCTATGAGGGCCCACAATGCAACCACGCGACTCGATTCGGGACGACTCATCCGGATTCCTCGGTCGCCTCCGCCATCTACATTGGGTGCCATGCGAATCCGGTCTGCACCGGCGGCACTTGTTCCGCGGCGATTTCTTCGATCTCTTCGAAATATACCTTCGCCCTTCCGGTCGGCGAGTATCCCAGCGGCGGGGCCCGTTTCGAGTCAGCCTGTAAGCGCTGGAGAGCGTCAGTTTCCGCTGCCTCCGCGTCGTTCGCTTCGATGAACCGGGTAGTGTAGAACCCAAACAATCCCTCTGCGCCGATCAATTGGCCAGGGAAGTTTTCGCCCCGAATGAAGCACTTGAACCACGGCACCGCGCATCCTCCGCCACCAAACATACCCATTACAGTACACCGGCCACCCACGCGCTTGCCAGCGATTAGCATTTCGCGGACGATGGGCTCTCATGAAGATCGCGCGCCTCGAAGTGTTCGTCCTCGGCGACGGGCCCGACGTCGATCCCGACAAGGGGGCTGTCGAGCCGCTCGCGTGCGTCCGCGTGCACACCGACGGCGGCCCGAGCGGGCTGGCGGAAGTGTTCCGCGTTCCGCCCGGCGTGGTGCAGGCCACCGTCGGCAGCCCCAGTACCCTCTTCGGCAAGCTCCTGATCGGTCAGGAAATCACGCACCCGGAGAGGCTCTGGCAGCGGATGTGGGACGCGTTGTTGCACACGAACCGCCGCGGGTGGGAGATCATCATCCTCGGCGCGCTTGATGTCGCCATCTGGGACATCTACGGGCGAATGCTCAATCGCCCGGTGTGGGAGCTGCTCGGCGGGGTGCAGCGCGGGCCGTTCCAGACGCCCGCGGGCGAGCGACCCGCGGTCACGCCATACTGCACAATCGTCTCGGACGTCTGGGGCGGCGAACCAATGTTCGCGCAGCAGGTGGCCAGGGCGGAAAAACTGGCCGCCCTCGGTTACCGGGCGTTCAAGCTCGAACCGATGATGTCCACGCCCGCGGACGTCGTCGAGTTGGCCCGGCGGTTCCGGCGGACGCTCGGCGACAAGCCGCCCCTGATGATCGATGTCGGCTACCTGTTCCACGATGTGCCCACTGCCACCCGCGTCGCGCGGGCGCTCGAGGAGTCCAACGTCTACTTCTTCGAGACGCCGTTCGCGGTGGATTCGCTCACGCCGTACGCGGAACTTGCGAGCCGCACCGCGATCCCCCTGGCGGCGGGGGAACACGGAGTCACGCGCTGGGAGTTCCTCGACCTGATGGACCGCGGCCGCGTCAGCGTCTTGCAACCGTACATGACCACCTGCGGCGGGCTGACCGAGGCGAAGCGGATCGTGGAACTCGCCCGGGCCCGCGGCGCACTGGTCTGTCCCGGCAATTGGTCCACGCAAATCCTCGGCGCCGCGACCGTGCACCTCGCGGCGTATTCGCCGATCTCGCCGTTCATCGAATTCGCGCCCGCCGAGGTCTACGAGTCACCGCTCCGCCGCGAACTGCAGGCCGCGGGCTTCCCGATTCGCGAGGGCCAGATCTCAATCCCGGACCGTCCGGGCATCGGTTACGAGTTGCCGTCCGAGGTGATCGAGGAGTTTCGCATAGCATGAATTCGTCCGCTTCACACACCCCGCGACCCGCATGCCCACCAGGCTCGCCAATACCCGCTGGCTGATTGTCGCCCTGTTGGTGGGTTTCACATTCCTGGGGCATTTCAACCGTGTGAGCGTCTCGGTCGCGGCAAACGCGCACTTCATCGGTCCGGGAAAGCTGTCGGAACAGGAGATCGGTTACGTCTATTCGGCATTTCTGCTCGTATACACGATCCTGATGCTCCCGGGCGGCTGGTTGATCGACCGCATCGGCCCGCACTGGGCGATGACCGTGATGGGTCTGGGACTGGGCACGTGTGCCGCCTTGACCGGCACGCTCGGCTGGCTTGGACTTTCCGTCGCGGCGATGTTCGTTCCGCTGCTCTTGATCCGTGGCATCGCCGGAGCATCGAGCGTTGCCCTGCACCCGGGCGCGGCGCGAGCAGTCTCGTTGTGGCTCCCGTTGCGCGAGCGCTCGACCGCGAACGGCCTCGTCACTGCCGGGGCGCTGGTGGGAATCGCCGTCTGCTATCCGGGATTCGGCTGGCTCATGGACCAACTCGGTTGGCCCACGGCCTTTGTTGTCGCCGGGGCGACTCTGGCGATTTTTGCTGTGATCTGGTTCTTGCTGGTGGCCAACCATTCGGCGACTGACCACGCGTCAATTCCGACGAAGCAGCACGTTGTGGACGATGCCGACAGCCGGCCCTTGAGCCAGGATGAACTGGACTACGCCGACCCGACACCGGTACAAACTCGCGGAGGCCTCGCGGACTTCTTTCGCCTTTTTCGCAACGGCAGCCTGGTCTTACTCACCCTCAGCTACGGCTCCATCGGCTACGTCCAGTACATGTTCTTCTACTGGGTCGAGTATTACTTCACGAAAGTGCTCGAGCGACCCCCGTCCGAAAGTCGGGAGGCCGCGTTCATCATCTCAATCTCCATGGCCGTCGGCATGGCCGTGGGTGGGTGGGTTTCGGATCGGATGTGTCGTCGGCTCGGACAAGGGTGGGGTTGCCGCGTCATGGCGCTCTTGGGAATGGGACTAAGTGCCCTGTTCTGCTTGCTCGGAATTGCCACGACCGACCCGGCCTACGTTGTCTGTTTCTTCTCGCTATCGCTTGGCGCCATGGGATTGTGCGAGGGGGTGTTCTGGACGACGGCGCCGGTGCTGGAGCCTCGACGCGCCGGGCTGGCGTGCGCGCTCATGAATACCGGCGGCAACGGCATCGGCATGCTCGGCCCGGTCGTCACCCCGTGGCTCGGAAAGACGTACGGATGGGACACGGCAGTTGTCGTCGCATGCTGCGTGGCCGCGGCCGGGGGCCTATTGTGGCTCGGCATCCGGCCCGGGTCGTCATCGGCACCGCCAAACTAGCCCGGTAGCGCGCCGAGTCCCCACAGGCGGGGCCGGAGCAGGTTGACTGGCGTGTCTGCCGGCCGATCACTTCCCCGGCGGCTTGCCATCGACAAATACACCCGGAACCTTCTTCTTGCTCAACATCTCGTTGAACGTCGGCAGGTCCTCGGACAACACCTGACGCAGTTTGGCCAGCTCCTCGTCCGCTTGTTGGGTCAGTTCCCTGCGCACTTGCTCTGCCTGGTCGGTCGGTCGGCTGTCGCCGGTCCCGACGGTCCCCGCGGCCGATGCCAACTTGTTGTTCAGGCGGATCGGGAAGTTCAGCACATCCTGCGAGCTCTTCGCTTTCGTCTGGTAGAGGGCTTCCTCGACGGCCGTCAGTTTCTTGTCGATCGCTTTTGCCGCGTCCGTGATTTCGGATTCGTCCTTGGTGCGCTTGGTGAGATTGGTCAATTGCTCGCGGACGTCGCGGATCGTCTTGATGCCGCGGTGGGTCTCGGTGAGCTTGTCACGCACCGCCAGCAGGAACTTCAATTGCTCCTCGTAGTCGGATTGCGACGCCGAGGCCCGCGGGTCGGGCTTCACGGAGAACTCGACAGTCTCCTCGAGGGCTCCGATCTTGAGGCGCGCCTTGTAGGAACCGGGGACGGCTCGTGGGCCAGTCAGCGATCCCCAGATGACCATGCCGGGGAAGCCCTCCGCGTCGGCGTGGCGAAGGTCCCAGACGACGCGGTTCATGCCGGCCTTCGCGTCGAATTTCGCGCCGGGTGAGTCGGCGTCGCTCTTGAATTCGCGGACCACGGCGCCATTCGCGTCGAGGATCTCGAGCCGGCTCTTCGCATCCTTTGCCGGCGCTTCCTTCAGGTGGAAGCGAATCACGGCGCCGGCCTCTGGGTTCTGGCCGTCGGTCCGCGACGGCCGGCCGCCTTCATCCTCGCCGCCGCGACGGCCGCCTGGTAGGCGGTACGCCGAACGCGGCTGGAACATGTGCAGCGGCCGATTGGTGATCTCGGGCTTCATCTGATGCAGCGGCGTCAAGTCGTCGAGCACCCAGAACGACCGCCCCTGGGTCGCGACGATCAGGTCGTCGCTCTTGACCGCGAGGTCAGTGACCGGCACGATCGGCAGGTTGAGCTGGAAGCGCTTCCAGTTCGCGCCGTCGTCGAACGAGACGTACATGCCGCTCTCGGTGCCGGCGTACAGCAGGCCGGACCGTCTCGGGTCGGCGCGGACCACGCGAGTGAAGTGGTCGTCCTTGATCCCGGTCACGATCTTCGTCCAGGTCTTGCCGTAGTCGGTCGTCTTGTACAGGTAGGGGCGGAAGTCGTCGAGCTTGTACCGCGTCGCGGCGAGATAGAGGCCCCCTTTTTCGGTCGGGTGGGCCTCCACGCTATTGATCATGCTCCATTCGGGCAGGTCGGGTGGCGTGACCTTGGTCCAGTTCTTGCCGTCGTCGCGGCTGAGGTGTAGAAGGCCGTCGTCGCTGCCGCACCAGAGGACCCCCTTCTCGTGCGGCGACTCGAGGGCGGCGAAGATCGTGCAATAGTATTCGACCGACGTGTTGTCCTTGGTGATCGGTCCGCCGGACGGGCCGAGCTTCGACTTGTCGTTGCGCGTCAGGTCGGGGCTGATCGGTGTCCACGACTGCCCCTCGTCGGTCGTGCGGAAGAGCACGTTGCCGGCCGCGTAGAGCGTGTTCGCGTCATGCGGCGAAAAGAAGATCGGGAAGTTCCACTGAAAGCGGTGCTTCAGGTCCGCGGCCCCGTGGCCCAGGGGGTTGTCGGGCCAGACGTTGATGTTGCGCACCTCGCGCGTCCGGTGGTTGATGCGGATGAGGAAGTTGCCGTAGGAGCCGCCGTAGACGACGTCGGGGTCCTTCGGGTGGACAGCGATGTGCCCGCTCTCGCCGCCGGCCGTCGGCTCCCAGTCGCGCTCGGTGATGCCGCCGCCGTCGCCGCGACTGCGGATGCGGACCGTCGAGTTGTCCTGCTGGGCGCCGTAGATGCGGTAGGGGAACGCGTTGTCGGTCGTGACGCGATAGAACTGGGCGGTCGGCTGGTTGTGATACGTGGTCCAGGACGCGCCCGCGTCGAACGAGACCTGGGCACCGCCGTCGTCGCCGACGACCATGCGCGTCGGCTCGGTCGGATCGATCCACAGGTCGTGATGGTCGCCGTGCGGCGTGCGGAGCGTGGTACCAAAGGTCTTGCCGCCGTCGGACGACTTGAGGAGGGTCACGTTGACGACGAAGACTTCGTCGATGTTCTTCGGGTGAGCGTAGATGCGCGTGTAGTACCACGCCCGCTGGCGGAGATTGCGGTCGTCGTTGATCTTGGTCCAGGTCTTGCCGGCGTTGTCGGAGCGAAAGACGCCGCCATCCTCGGCCTCAATCAGTGCCCAGACGCGCTCCGAGTTCACCGGCGAGACCGCGATGCCGATGATGCCGACCGTGCCCTTCGGCAGGCCCGGCGACTTCGTGATCTCCTTCCACGTGTCGCCGCTGTCGGTGCTCTTCCACAGCCCGGACCCCGGCCCGCCGCTCTCGAGGCTGTACGGCGTCCGCTTCACGCGCCAGGTGCTCGCGTAGAGGATGCGCGGATTGCTCGGATCGAGGATCAGGTCCACAGCGCCGACTTCTTCGTTCACGAACAGCACTTGCTTCCACGTCTTGCCGCCGTCGGTGCTCTTGAAGACGCCGCGTTCATTGTTGGGCCCATAGAGATGGCCCAGAGCGGCGGCGTAGATGGTCTCCGGGTCTTTCGGGTGGATGCGGATGCGGGGGATGTGCCGCGTGTCGCCGAGGCCGACGTGCTTCCACGTCTTGCCGGCGTCGGTCGACTTCCAGACGCCATCGCCGTGCGAGACGTTGCCGCGGACGGTCTTTTCGCCGCCGCCGACATAGATGACGTTCGGGTCGGACTCGCTCACGGCAACGGCGCCGATCGAGCCGCCGAAGGAGCCGTCGGAGATGTTCTCCCAGGCGGACCCGCCGTCGGTCGTGCGCCAGACGCCGCCGCCCGTGCTGCCGAAGTAGAAGAGCTGCGGCTTACCGGGCACGCCGGTGACCGCCGCCGACCGCCCGCCGCGGAACGGGCCGACGAGACGGTAGCGCAGCCCGCTCAGCAGTGGATCATCGGACGCGGCTGGCTTCTCTTGTGCCGCGGCGAAACCGGGCAGCGTGACCGCGATGAGAAGCGCCGCCCCGACTTTCGCGCGGTGGAACATGTCGGAACCCGGTACCCAAGGTGCTGCGTCCAGAGCCGACCTGGGCCGGATTCTACCCGCGTTCGCGCCGGCGGGCGAATCCTTTCCGGCCGTACCGACCAGGCGGTCGAGGTCATTCGCGGCCACAGCGGATACCGGCTTTCTTAAACAACGTTTTCCACGATCCGATAACAGATAAACAATTTTTCTTTAACAAGCGTCCGGGATACGGTGCAGTAGCGGCCGGCGCGGCAATGTGGCCGTGGGCCCGCGAAACGGACCACCGGACCCGGTGGTCCCCGACAGGAGGGTTTACCATGACCCGGTTCCTGATGGCGGCGGTGGTGGCGATCGGGCTGGGGGCCGTGGCCCGGGCGGGCGGCCCCCCGCCGGTGTATGTGGTGGTGGACGAGGTGACCGTGAGTACCTCCGGCGGCCCGGAGCGGGTGACCATCCGGGGCAGCTTCGTGCGGCTGAAGGAGGGGCCGGGGTACCAGTACGGCAAGCCCGTTCACGGGTTCGTCTGCCTCGGCCTGGACGAGAAGAAGGCGGCCGAGTGCCGGGCCGAGTGGAAGGAGTGGGCGAAGGCGGCCGGCACCGGCAAGGTCATGGCCGTCGGCAGCTGCGGCGAGGCCGGCAGCCTCCTGGCCGTGAAGATCCACGAGCCGGGCGACAAGGCGGCCGGCCCGGACGCGGCCTACACCCCGGGCTTCCTCGGGAAGCTCGAACCGGGCGCGCGGGGGTGGTCGGAGGAGGAGCCGGTCAAGGCCCTCCTGGCGTTCGTGAAGGAGCGGCGGGCGGCCCGGCCGGCCCGGGAGTAGAGGGAGAGGCTAACGGGGCCGGGCCGTCGGTCAGACGGGCTCGACGGTCGTGGTCGTTGGTTCGAACGTGTTAGGTCGGCGGCCCGACTGCTGTACTCCCTGATGCAGCCCCCACACTTCTCAACCGGGGGTTGCCGGCCCGTCCGGGTATGCGAGTCCCCGGCGGGCCACCTTTCTGAACCGCGCCCGCGGGGACGAAGGTCACCCGCGGGCCGTTTTCCGTTGCTCCCATCGCCCGCCCGCGATACATTTCACCACCCGGAAAGCGACCGACCGCCGGACACGCGCCCTTGACTGCCCGGAGTTTGTGCCATGCCCCGCCGTTTCGACGAACGCGCCGACTATGACGACCAGCCACATCGCCGGCAGACGAGCGGCCTGGTCATCGTGGTGATCGTGCTCGGCAGCCTGATGCTCTTCGGGGTCGTGGCCTGCGTCGGCCTGCTCCTGTTCGGTTGGACGTCCGCCCCGAAGCCGATGGGCGGGCCGGCGGCCGTGGTCGTCCAGAACGACCCCGATGAAATCATCGCCGGGACGCGGCGGATCTACTCGCAGAAGGAGTTCCGGGACCTGGTGCTGGGGAAGACGCCGGACGAGGTGGTCGCGGCCGTGGGAAAGCCGGACATCACCGACCAGGAAGCGGACACGGTCCGGTGGACCTACCGGGGCCGGGTCAAGGGCCCGCGGGCGGACGACCCGGTCGCGGCCGCGGTCGTCGTCTTCCGGGACGGCAAGGCGGCCGAGGTGGAGTACTAAAGAGTACGGCGGCTACTTCACGAGCCGCCAGCCGGTGGCGTCGGCGGCGAGGGCCGTGTGCCCCTTGTGCCGGTCGTACACCTTGTGCATGTCCTCGATCGAGTCGAAATACCCGACGACGTGGGCCGCACTGAACGTGTCGCCCGCCTTGGTCGGCCGGCCGTGAACCTCCTCGATCATGACGATGATGTTCCCCGGCCGCTGACTGCACCAGGCCTCGTAAACGACCCCGGGGTCGAGCGTCAGCCCGGCCAGCCACGGGCCGTCCTTACCCGAGTTCTTGTCCCGGAGCCGGTACGCGCGGATGAAGTGGTCCGGCGTCCGGTGCGTGTCCCGGCGGTAGCCGAACTTCCGGTCCGGCGGGAACGGCTCGAAGAATTCCTTGGCCGGGATGCGAACCCCCTTCGGCCCGCTCAGGTAGCTGAGGTAGACCTCGCTGAACGTGTCCCCCCGGTCGTGGCGGATGCACCCCGGGGTGTCGTTCCGGAGGAACATCTCGGGCGAGTCATTCACGCTCTCGATCCGGTCCATGAGCAGGAAGTACCGCGCCCCGGCCGGGAACACGACGAGCTGGGTCCAACGCGACCCGGGCTTGCGGCCGGGGGCGGCGTACTCGAACTGGTATGTCGTCTTCACCGCAACGAAGTCCGGGCCGCGGATGACCTCGGGCCGGACCGGCTTCATCCGGTGGCACAGCTGCGGGCCCTCGACCACCCGCTTGCGGTGGCTCGTTCCGTGGGCGAGCAGGGCGTACTCCCGGCGGGCCGGGTCGGTCTCGTTGGTATGCCAGGTGTACCGGCCGACTCCGTGGCCGTCCGGGGCGATGACCTTGTCTGCCCAAGCCTCGTCGCTGCCGGCCTCCATGAGCCAGTCCACGACCATGAGCCCGTCCCCGACCTCCCGGAACCCGGTCGCCTTGTCCAGGAACGACCCCTTCTCGATCCCGGTCATCCACTGCTTCGGGTTGTTTTTGGGGATGACGGCTTCGAGCTTTTCGGTCTCGACCTTGATCGCCCGGTCATCCTCGGTGACCCGGGCCCGGTCGGGTGCCTTCGCCGACTGGCCGCGGGCGAGACCGGCCCCGGCGACCGCCTGGAGGGTGAGCAGAGTCATCGACGTGAAGGAAACTCGGAACGTTGGCATGGGGCGCCCCCGTGAAGGATCATTCTGGACTGCTGACGGGCCGTCCCGGCGGGCCTGACCCGGCCTCCCACTCCTGGCGCGTAACCCGGTAGATCAGCGCCGGTCGACCGAACACTTCCGTCGAACCCGCCATGCGCTCGCCGAGCCGCTCCGCCACGCGGACCGAGGCGGCGTTCTCCGGGTGGATCAGGCTGATGACCTGCGGCTGCCGGAGGCGGGCGAACGCGAACCCGAGGGCGGCCCGGGCCCCCTCGGTGGCGAACCCCCGGCCCCAAAACTGCCGGCGCAGCACCCAGCCGAGTTCGAACCCCGGCCACCCGTCCGGGTACCAGAAGCCGATCCGCCCGACCAGGGCGCCGGACGCCCGCTCGACCGCGGCCCACACGCCATAGCCTCGCAGGGCCCAGTGGCCGACCATGAGCGCCATGTTCCGCCAGGCCATCGGCCGCGCCAGCGGCTGGCCGTCGCCGATGTACCGCATGACGTCGGGGTCGGCGGACATCTCCGCGTACTCTTCGAAGTCGGACTCGCGCAGCATGCGCAGGGTCAGGCGGTCGGTTTCGAGTGTTTCCATTTCGGGTAAGACTCACCCGCCCTTCGCCAAGTCGAGGAACGCGACACACGACGGGTTGCCGACCGGGGCGTAGTGGCCGGTGAACGCGAGGCCGCCGGCTTTGGGGTCAACCCGGAACACGGTCACGTTGTCGCCCCGCTGGTTGCAACAGTACAGGAACCGGCCGGTCGGATCGAACGCGAAGCTCCGCGGGTAGCTCCCGCGCGTCCACTCCTCGCCGACGTACGTCAACGCCCCGTCCCGGCCGACCGAGAAGACCGCGATCGAGTCATGCAGCCGGTTGCCGGCGTAAACGACCTGGCCGTCGGCCGACACCAGGATTTCCGAACAGAAGTTGCTCCCGGCGAACCCCGGGGGCAGGGTTGAGACCGTCTGCCGAGCAGTCAGCCGGCCGGCCTTGGCGTCGTAGTCAAACCGGACAACGGTCGAGCCCTCTTCCTGGACCGAGTACAGCCAGCGGCCGTTCGGGTGAAAGTGGAAGTGCCGCGGCCCGTCCCCTGGCGGCAGCGCTACTGCCGGCAGGTCGTTCGCGGTCAGCGTCCCCTTCGTGCCGTCGAACCTCCAGAAGAAGATGGCGTCGAGGCCCAGATCGACGTGCAACACGAACCGACCCGCCGGGTCGGACTGGATCATGTGGGCGTGCGTCCGGTCGTGCCCGCTAATGGCGAAGCTGCCCGGCGGGGCGTGGGCCGCTTTGGTCGGACCAACTTTCCCCTCGGGAGCCTTCACGTCCACGGGTTCGCCGAGCCGGCCGTCGTCCAGCACCGGCAGCACCGCGACCGAGCCGCCGAAGTAGTTGGCCACCAGCAGGAACTTCCCCGACGGGTGGAGGCTGATGTAGGTCGGCCCGGCCCCGCCCGAGCGCACGGTGTTGAGCGGCTTCAACTTCCCGTCGGCCCGGTCGATCGCGAAGGCGCTGATCGTCCCCTCCTTCTTATCTCCCTGGCGATCCGTCTCGTTGGCCGAGTACAGGCGGGTGCCGGAGGCGCTCACGGCCAGGTGGCTCGGGCTGGTGCCCATCTCGTGGACGCCGGCGGGGGCCAGGGCCCCGGTGGTGCGGTCCGCCCGAAGGATGTGGATGCCCCGGCCGTTGCCGGGCGGGAGGTCCACCTGAGTCGGGAGCACGTCGCGGAGCGGGGAGCTGAACGTCCCGACGTAGGCGATGAGCGGCGCACCGTCCTTCGGTTGAGCGTGCAGCAGCCCGGCCGCGAGCGGGGCCGCGCCCGCCAGCGCGGCGGATTTCTTGAGGAAGGATCGCCGGGACCGGTCGGGTGGGTGCATGTTGGGAGCTTCCGGCTTCGCGGCGCCGGTTAGCCCGACGCG
>Ga0066905_100000109_pt1 | contig 16128 bp, 16 predicted proteins | sample PanSoiMetaPlot36_FD_67483 | JGI IMG/M metagenome (GOLD analysis project Ga0066905, IMG submission 67483) | Tropical forest soil microbial communities from Panama analyzed to predict greenhouse gas emissions - Panama Soil Plot 36 (version 2) | ecosystem: Environmental > Terrestrial > Soil >... | reverse complement strand
CGACGGCGATCCGTGATCTGGCCCGCCGCGCCCGGATCGACCTGAGCGCCCGGGCCGAACCGATCCCACAGGAGGAACCCGCGACTGGCAAGGCCTTCGAGTTGACCGACCGGGAGCTGGACGTGCTGCGGCTACTCGGCAAGGGCAAAACCAACCCCGAGATGGCGACCGTGTTGTTCATCAGCCCGCGCACCGCCGGCGCGCACGTCGCCAACATCCTGCGCAAACTCGACGCCACGACACGGGTGCAGGCCGCGACCATCGCCGAACGCGCCGGCCTGCTCGCGAGCGAGCCGACGCGTCCCCGGGTGACTTAAGCGGCGGCGACCGGATCACGGTGCATCACCTGGGCGTGTCCGGCCGTCGGAGGGATGGTCACGTTCTTGGCCAAGTCGCCGCGACTGGCTCCGGCTGGACCGACTCCGGCGGGACGCTGCCTGGGACGATGCAGTCGTTGTCCCGGTTGGACCAGTACGCCTGAGCGGTGATGCCGTCGATCGTCGACGAGGTTGATTGGCAGATGTCGGCGATTTCGCACCAGCCGGGTCCGTCGCAGGTTCCCTCGACGCCGAGGAAGCCGCTGCCGTCGGGGTCGGTGGCGGCTTCGACCAGCTCGTGGGAGATGATCCCGGTGATGCTGGCCAGGTCGCCGGCGTTGGTGAACCAGGCGTAGGGGATGTGCTGCCCGGACCGTTTGTAGGAGTTGTGCTCGCCGGCCCAGCCGGTGAATCCGGGGGTCACCCCGGCAGGCATGACCACGCCGTACACGGTCTGGTTGTCGGGGGTGGGGATGGTGCCGGCGGTGATTTGGGCGTCGACGAAGTCAGCGACCTGCTCGTCGGTGAACCCAACCGGTGGGTCGGAGGTGGCGACGAGGGTCGAGCCGCGCAGGGCGCCTCGCCCGGTGCCGCGGTACTGGGTGAGGCCGGTCAGGTAGGTGCTTTCCATCAGGGTGCGCACCGCGTCGGTGACCTGATCGGCGGTTGGCGTCGGTGGCGTCCGCCAGGCGGTTCCCCAGTAGATCAGGTACAGCTGTGGGGTTGGCAGCACTCGTCCGTGCTTGTCGACGAACAGGCCGTGCTGTCCGCCGCCGGTGGGCTGGTCGGCCGCGGAGGCGGTCAGGGCGGCGCCACTGGACAGGACAACCGCAAGCGCGGCTGCGACTGCCGCGACGGATCTGCCTGCTGAGCTGCGGAATGGTGTGTTCACACCAGCCACGCTCGGCCGCAAATGATCTTGTTACATCGGTTGGCCGTGCAAGGTCAGCAGCCGCGGTGACCCAGATTTCGGTGCACCGTGACCTAGGCCGGGCGCCGACATGACCTAGCCGTGGCCAGCCAGCATCAGCAGTCCCGGGGACGCACGTTCCGGCAGCGGCGACCAGCCCCGCTGGCCTGACTAGGGACGAGTCAGTCAGTTGACGAGCAGAGTTCTGGGCTGGTGATGTGTGCGTATGGCCGGCAAGGGAGGCCTTCGTCGGGAGGGGGAGTCGTCCCGGCTGGAGTCGGCGCTGACCGAGCGCGTACGCCTGGTGTTGGTGGTGGGGGATGCCGGGATCGGCAAGACCCGATTCGTGGCCAAGGGTCTGCGCCGCGCGTCGGCCAGTGGGATGGTCGCGGTCGGTGGGGGTTGTTTGCCGCTTGCCGTGAGGCCGCCGCTGCTGCCCGTCACCGACGCACTTGCGGCGCTGAGCAGGCTTGACGGAGGTGCGCCCTTCGAGGCGGCACTTTCGGCAGCGCCGCCCTACGTTCGGGCAGAGCTGGCGCGTCTACTGCCAAGGCTGGCCACGGGCGAGAACATCGCCGCCGAGCCGGTGGAGGCCTGGGCTATCAGCGCCTGTTCGCGGGGGTGGCCGAGCTGCTCGACGGGGTTGCGCGGCGGTCTCCGCTGGTGTTGCTGGTCGAGGACGTGCGCTGGGCGGACACCGCGACGTCGAGCCGGCACCGGCCCCACAGACGGCGAACCAAACGGCGTCGTGGCGGGCTCATCGCCCTGTCTGTCATCTGCATCTCCTCAGTTCAGCGGAGACGCCCTTCCACAGAAGATCTGACACGCCCGGAGCATCTGCCGCTGATGACTGCGATCCGGGATCTGGCCCGCCGCGCTCGCATCGACCTGAGCACCCCGACCGAGCCGGTCCCAGGTCGGGAGCCAGCGGGGGCTCCTGCGTTCGGGTTGACCGACCGGGAGCTGGACGTGCTGCGGCTCCTCGGTCAGGGCAGGACCAACCCGGAGATAGCCGCCGTGCTGTTCATCAGCCCACGCACCGCCGGCGCCCACGTCGCCAACATCCTGCGCAAACTCGACGCGAGCACCAGAGTCCAGGCCGCCACCATCGCCGAACGCGCCGGCCTGCTCGACGCCGGGCAGACCGACACCCCGCTCGCGCACACCTAGCGGACTTGCTCGGTGACGTGGCCGCAGTCATCGTGACCGCTCCTCGCCGCACTCGCGCATCCAAGAGTGGGCCCGCAGAACGCGCACCCATCCTCAGCGGCTCACGCGAGCCCGTCGTCGACGGCGCTCTCGCCGCGATCTGCGCGTGATGGATCACACCAGAGTAGAGGATCTGCAGACTTGCGGCGGTCGTGTGGGCGCACCTCGACTGCATCGTCCAGCTCGAGGCGCCGCATCACGCCCCATGTCGAACGATCGGAGCCCGCTCACGTGAAGATGGTGGATCGGCGCGATCCCTGCGGCGAAGACCGGCTCGGCACCGCGGTCGGGCCGCCAGGCAGTCGCCTCCCGGCCAGTCCGTCCCGTTGAATGGCTCGACGGCCCCGGACAGGGCCGCCACCTGCCCCTTCCCGCACTATGGCGGGAACTCTTCACGCACGATCCGCAGCTCCACGGGCTCCAGGTCCTGGCGGATCTGTTCAGCAAGGTCTGCTGAACACTGCCCCAGGTCGAGTTCGTACCGATGGCCGTCGTAGGTCCTGACGACCCTCAAGGACCACGCCGGCCAGCCGTGGGCGCTCAATCGTCGTTCGATGCGGTGGCCTACCTCATCCGCCTCAGCCTCCGCGGCCACCGACTCGAGGTCGGGCTCTCGAGACCATTCGCGAAACTGCCGCTGGGCCCGGAGCGGATGCCGCAGCGCCCACCACGGGTCTGCAACCCGTTGCGCGAGCCAACGCACCGAGCTCTTGGACATGAAGATGTCGCGTTCTCCGAAGGCTCGGATCAATCGCTGCTCGGCAACATCAACCGGCGTCCCACGGATTTGCCGCCTAAGGCCGTCCACCACTGACCGTATGCGCGAAGCGTGGTCTGCAGCGTAGTCCTCCAGCTCACCCACGATCGCAGTATCCAAGCGAGCGCCCCCGCCGGTCCAGAACCCCGCAACATCCGGGGACGAGTACGGATACTCGCTTAGCGTTCGTAAATCGAAACCGCGGCAAATGCCGCCCGAATTCGCCCCGGTCCCTCGCCGTTATCCGCACCCATGACGAGCGGCGTAAAACGTTGCGCCTAGCGCTTCCGCCCAATTGACCAATCGGCTGATCCCAAGCCGCCATCCGTCCGCGTACTATGCGCGCTCGTATCCTCCGAGAAGGGATCACCACCAGTGAAGAAACGCCATCCAGTCGGCGTGTGGCTCCTCGCCCTTGTCACCCTCGGGATCTACGGCCTGGTCTGGTATTACAAGATCAACAACGAGCTGCGGCGGTACAACGACGCCATCAAAGTCGACCCCGCCATGGCCGTCATCGCCGTCACCCTCGGCGCCTTCATCCTCGTCCCGCCGTTCGTCAGCGTCTTCAAAACCGGCGAGCGGATCAACCAAGCACAGGGTTTCGCGGGCCTCGAGCGGACAAGCAGCGGCGGCGTCAGCCTACTGTTGTTCCTTATCGGCCTGCACCCGATCTACATGCAGCATGAGCAAAACAAGGTGGTAGAGACGACACTGCCGCACCCAACACAAGCCATGGAGGAAACACCGACAACCTGATCTGACGGCTAAGGCGGAATCCCCCGGTCTCCCCCGTGGCCGGGGGGTTCTTTGTCGGTGCGTGGGACCGGCTCAGGCCACGCCGACCGGGTGTTCGATAACAGGGTGTCGTCCCTCCAATCTGGAGCCGCTGTCCGCTAGAGGTCCTCCATGGTGATGGCGTCTTCGCCGACCTTGAGAAACTTCGTATAGCTGGCCACCACGTCGTCGGGCGCCCCCTGCATCACGAGGCGACCCTTATGCAGCCAGATCGCTTCTGTGCACATCTCGATGACGCTGCCTAGGGCGTGGCTCACGAGGAAGATCGTCCGGTCCTCTGCACAGAGCTTCTTCATCCGCTCGGAGGACTTGTGCCTGAACCTGGCGTCTCCGGTGGACAGCGCTTCGTCGATGATCAGGACATCGGGGTCCATATGTACGGCCACTGCGAACGCGAGCCGGGAGTACATGCCCGAGGAGTAGGTGCGCATGGGGACGTCCATGAAGTCCTCGAGCTCGGCGAAGTCAGCAATCTCCTGGTACCGCGCCTCGACCTCGTCCCGGCTCATCCCCGCGGCGAGCCCGCCGAGCACGACGTTCTCCCGGCCGGTCAGTTCCCTGTTGAAGCCAACACCGAGGGAGAGCAAGGTGCTGACCCTGCCGTGCACCTCGATCCTGCCGCTGCTCGGCGGCAGGATGCCCGCGATTGTGCGCACCAGCGTCGACTTGCCGGCGCCGTTGGCGCCGACGATGCCAAGAACCGAGCCGTGTGGAACCTCGAATGAGACACCCTTGAGTGCCTCGACTTCGAAGACGCTGCGCTTCCTCGTGAACAGCGCATCGCGCAGTGTTCTGCGACGCTCGACCGTCGTCCGGTAGGTGAGGTGGACATCCTCGACGCGGACGGCGAGAGTTTTAGATACGGACAGCAAACTCACGCTCCCGGGAGAGGAAGACGTAGCTGCCGACGATCAAGGCCGCGATCGCCCAACACGCGGAGATGAGAAGATAGATGGGCTGCGGCGGCTTATCTTGGACCATGACCCGGCTCCAGGTGGCCAGGGGCGCAAAGAGCGGATTCCCGAGGACGACGACGCGGTCCAGGGCCGCGGGCAGCCTGCCGAGGAGCTGGTCGGGGAAAAAGAGCACGGGTGAGAGGTACAGCCAGAGTCGCAGCATGTACGGCAGGAAGTTGGCGACATCTCTGAAGTAGAGATTCAGGGTCGCAAAGAGCATCGCCATTCCCGTACCGAAGATCGTCAGCAAGACGAAGACCGGCACCCCCCACACCATCGTCCATGACAGCCCGTCGCCTTTGAGCAGCCGAATCGCAAGAAAGACCACCAGAGTGGGCACGAACCTAAACGCCCCGACGAGCACCGACGACAGCGGCAACAGCGCTTTGGGAAAGGCGGTGTTGAGGATAAGACGTCCGCCGCCGACGACCGACCCGGCGCCACCGCGCACGCACGAGTTGAAGTAGTAGTAAATGAACAACCCCGCCATGATGTGAGGCAGGTAGTCGCGCTGTCCGTGCCCCCGACCCAGGATCAGCACGAGTGCGAAGTAGACGAGTGCAAGCAGCAGTGGATTGAGGATCAGCCAGAGTTGGCCGAACACGGTGTTCAAATGCTGCGCCCGGATCTGGGTTCGCGACATCTCGACCACGAAATGACGGCGGTCCCAGAGGTCCTTCAGGTAGACCCGCAGGTTCGGCAGACCTCTACGGTAAGGCGTGTGCACGCGGACGATTTCCGCGGTGGCGCGGCCCGTCTCAGTCGTACTCATTCACCCACCACTCGGGACTTATCCTCACTCACCTGACGATGCACCTGGGCGGCAGCAGGATGCCACGGGCCATCAACGCGACCGTTCCCCCGCCGTCGCGTGCGGCTCACCGTACCTTAACAACGGGAGAACGCCGGTGTTCGATGCGCCGATGGCATAGTGATCAGCTGAGGTCGGTGGCTTCGCCACGGAGGACATCAAGCGCATCCGCGAGATCCGGCGGATACTCGCTGGCGATCTCGACCCAATGGCCGCTAACCGGATGCTCGAATCCAAGCCGCACGGCGTGCAGCCATTGCCTGGTCAAGCCCAGGCGGTGGGCAAGGGTCGGGTCGGCACCATAGGTCAGATCACCGACGCACGGATGGCGAAGCGCGGCCATGTGGACGCGTATCTGATGGGTGCGCCCCGTCTCCAACGAGATGTCCAGCAGCGACGCGGCCCGGAACGCCTCCAGGGTGTCATAGTGCGTGATCGAGGGCTTTCCGCCGGCGACGACCGCCCACTTATAGTCGTGTGTCGGGTGTCGGTCGATGGGCGCGTCGACGGTGCCGCGAAGCGGGTCGGGATGACCCTGGACGAGCGCGTGATACCGCTTATCGACCTGGCGGCCGCGGAAGGCCTGCTTGAGCGCGGAGTAGGCCCGCTCCGATTTCGCCACCACCATCAGACCCGAGGTGCCGGCATCGAGACGATGCACGATCCCCTGGCGCTCGGCCGGGCCGGAGGTGGAGATCCGATAGCCCCCAGCGGCGAGCCCGCCGATCACGGTTGAGCCGGTCCAGCCAGGACTTGGGTGTGCCGCGACGCCGGCCGGCTTGTCTACGACGACGATGTCCTCGTCGTCGTAGACCACTTGCATACCTGGGACGAGCTCGGCCTGGACTTCGATCGGTGCCGGCGGGGCTGGCAGCTCCACCTCGAGCCAAGAACCCGCGCGTACCCGGTCTGACTTCCCGGCCGGCGCACCATCAACTTGCACCAGGCCATCGCTAGCGAGGTCAGCAGCCTTCGTGCGGGACAGCCCGAACAAGCGTGCCAGGGCTGCGTCGAGGCGCTCGCCCTCTAGCCCTTCTGGTACGGGCACGGTGCGGCGGTCGGTCACTGGTCGGGGCCGGCGCGTGCAGCAGACTGCGCCGAGTCGGCGGGTTCAGCAGATCCTGGCTGCTGGCGACCCTCGATGGGGACCCCAAGCACCGCGAGGATGAACATCAGGATCCCAGCGCCGACGATCGCCGAGTCGGCAAGATTGAACACGGGCCAGTTCGGCAGCTCGATGAAATCGACAACGTGACCGCGGAAGACGCCCGGGGACCGGAAGATCCTGTCGGTCAAATTGCCAAGGGCTCCGCCGAGCAGGCCACCGAGGGCGATCGCCCAAGGCAGGGAGTACAGCCGCCGCGCCGTCCGCAGGATCGCAAAGATCACGATTACCGCAACCGCCGTGAACACGACGGTCATGCCGACGCCTATGCTAAATGCCGCTCCGGCGTTCCTGGTCAGGCGAAGTGTCAGGAACCCATCGAGCAGGTGGACGGATGATCGATTGCTCAAGGTGCGTACGGCGACGATCTTGCTTGTCAGGTCAACGCCCAACACGATGCCCGCGACGAGCAAGAGGGCGCGCATCTGTGGCCGGGCACCTCTGGCCGGGGTAACGGCCAGATCTTCCGGTTGCCGATGAGTGTGACCGTGGTCGTCGGGTTGGCGCCCGCTCAGCGACGCTCCTGGCGTTGTTTGCATGACATGCATAGCGTCGCACGTGGGAACGCCTGCAGCCGCATCTTGCCAATCGGGTTGCCACAGGACTCACAAACGCCGTAGGTCCCGTCGGCGATCTTGGCGAGGGCACGCTCGGCTTGCACCAGCATCTCGCGCTGGTTGTTGGTCAGCGACATCTCGTGTTCGCGCTCGAAGGTGCGGCTGCCTTGGTCGGCCTGATCATCGCCGGCGCCGTCCCCGCCGTCACGGAGCAGGTCGGCAAGGTCCACCTCGGCCGCTGCGATCTCCATGTGAAGCTGAGCGATCTCGCCCTCGAGCTCACTGCGAAGGTCGACGACCTCCGCCTCGGTCCACGGCGACTCGGTGGCAAGCACGGCCATGGTCGACGCGTCCGCCGGGCGCGCCGCCACCGCGACCGCGACCGCAGTCTGCCGCGTCGACGGTTTGCTGACCGATTTCCTCGTCGCCGACTTGGTGGCTGGCGCCTTCGCGGCCGTCTTCTTCGCCGCGGGTGCAGTGCGCGCTGCCGACCTGGTGACCTTTGCCGATGCCGTGGAGGTGTTCGAGGCGGTCCTACTCACAACGGCCTTCCTTCGCGTCGTGACCTTCGATGAGGCTGCCCGGGCCGAGCTCGCGGCCGGGCTGGTGGGTGAACTCGTGCGGCGGGAGCCGGTCGTGGCTGACCTCGTGGATCGTGGGGCCGCCGCTGGACGCTTGGCATGGCGGGCATCGGCGGCCGAGGCCCTCCCTGTTCCTGTCACTCGAGCTCGCGTGGTGGTGCTCGGACTTCCGGTTGCTCGGCTCCTGGTTGCGGACGAGCGATCCGCGGTCGCCCTCGTGGTGTTCTTGGCGCTGGCCGCTGTCGTCGGTGCCGCCCGGCTCGCTGTGGCCCGCCCGGAAGCCGCTGCCTTGTGGCGACGTTCCCCCGTCGTCCCGGCTGCCATGATCGACTACCTCACTCCCCGTGTGATCACAAACACAGGCGGTGGCCGCTGGAGAGGGCCACCTCGTGTCCCTTCAACGCGCCGTGCCGCCAGGTTGTGCCCGGAGGGATACCCTCCGCGAGGCCGGGCCGAAACCCAGCCTCCCCGCGAATCGACGGCGGTTTCCGGTTGTTGCTGTGTTACTCGTTCGGACGCCATCAACCATCCAGAGGTTCAGTTCCTTCCCAACCCGATCACGGGATGCGCAGCTAGCCGCCCGATCGGCGGGAGTCTCTGAAGATCGAATTGAGCCGCCGCCCCCGCTCGGCAGTCGTCAGCGGCGGCGGTTGCGAAGCTCGGTGAGGCGGGAACGGATCCGGGCCTCCTCGCCGACGACCTCCACGATCTTCGTACGGCTCGTCGCCCCGGTGACTAGGCGGACCTGCCGCCGACGCACTCGGAAGGCAGCGGCGACGGCTGCTAGGGCCGCATCGGTCGCACGGCCGTCGACCGCCCGCGCTGCGACGGCGACCACGAGCGCCTCTCCATATGCGCCGCCGACCCTGGTGAGCGGGGCTCCAGGACGGACCCTGATCTCAATACGCACAGCAGTAATGCTTCCCCGCTGCAGTAATGCTTCCCCGCTGCGCATGCCCGTGCCGACCGTTCGACGTCGGCCTCGGTGCGCCGAACGGTGAAATTGCTGCCGGCGGCGCCGCGCGGCGACATAGACTGATCGAGACTGCATGGCATCGATGGGGACGAGTAGGCACTTACGCAGCCAAAGCGACCCGGGGACGGTGTGAGCCCGGGGGCGTGCATGTGACGAAGATCACCCCAGAGCCGCCGGAAGAAACGGCCGTCAGGCCTGACTAGAACCGGCCGCAGCGCCGAATGAAGAGGGCAGCGACGCCCGACCGCCCACGAGGCCGGACCGGGTTGACGCCACCAAGGAGGGTGGTACCGCGGGGCCGCCGGCACGACCGGGCCTGCCTCGTCCCTCCGCCGGAGACAGCGGTCCAGGACAGCCTGGACCAGCCAAGATCGCCGTCGGAGGACCGATGTACCGCCAGGTTTCGCCGCAGGTCGAGCTGCCTGCCCTCGAGCACGAGGTGCTTGCCTTCTGGCGCGAGGAACGGATCTTCGAGCGTTCGATCGAGCAGTCCGCCGGCAGACCGCTCTGGGTTTTCTACGAAGGTCCGCCCACCGCCAACGGAATGCCCGGCACCCACCATGTCGAGGCGCGCGTGTTCAAGGATGCCTTCCCGCGCTACCGCACCATGAAGGGTTACCACGTCCCCAGAAAGGCCGGTTGGGACTGCCACGGTCTGCCAGTGGAACTCGCCGTCGAGAAGGAGCTTGGCTTCTCGGGCAAGCCGAACATCGAAGCCTTCGGCGTTGCCGAGTTCAACGCGCGCTGCCGGGAGTCGGTCCTGCGGCATGTCGACGCCTTCGAAGAGATGACCGAGCGGATGGGCTTCTGGGTCGACCTCTCCCAGGCCTATCGCACGATGGACCAGGACTACATCGACTCGGTGTGGTGGTCGCTGAAGGTCATCTTCGACAAGGGTCTCCTGGTTGAAGACCACCGGATCACGCCTTACTGCCCCCGGTGCGGCACCGGCCTGTCCGATCACGAGCTTGGACAGGAAGGCGGCTACGAGACGGTCGTCGACCCATCTGTCTACGTCCGCTTCCCGCTCACCTCTGGACCGTACGCGGGCAAGGCCTCACTTCTGGTGTGGACCACGACGCCGTGGACCCTCGTGTCCAACACGGCCGTGGCGGTCCATCCGGACGTGACCTACGTGGCGGCCACAGATGGTACAGAAATGCTGGTCGTGGCAGAGCCACTGGCCGAGGCCGTCCTCGGAGCCGACTGGCGCGAGGTTGCCCGCTTCAAAGGACGCGAAATGGAGAGGTGGGCCTATGCGCCGCCCTTCAATCTCGTCGATGTCCCGGACGCCCACTTCGTCGTCCTTGCGGACTATGTGTCGACCGAGGACGGCACTGGACTGGTCCACCAGTCGCCTGCCTTCGGCGACGAAGACCTGTCTGTTGCCCGTGAGTATGGGTTGCCAGTCGTCAACCCGATCCGGCCCGACGGCACCTTCGAATCCGACACTCCCCTGGTCGGCGGTCTGTTCTTCAAGAAGGCGGACGAAGTGCTCGTCGCCGATCTCACGGCGCGTGGTCTGGTGTACCGCCACCTGGAGTACGAGCACTCCTATCCGCATTGCTGGCGCTGCCACACGCCGCTCCTCTATTACGCACTGCCGAGCTGGTACATCCGCACGACGGCGATCAAAGACCGGCTCCTCGCCGAGAACGAGCGCACCACCTGGTATCCGCAAACGATCAAGTGGGGCCGCTACGGCGACTGGTTGCGCAACAACGTCGACTGGGCGCTGTCACGCAGCCGTTACTGGGGCACGCCGCTGCCGATTTGGCGCTGCCAGGAAGGTCACCTGACCTGCGTGGGTTCTCTTGCCGAGCTGTCGGGGCTGACTGGCACGGATCTGACCGGGCTCGACCCGCATCGTCCTTACATCGACGAGATCATGTTTGGCTGCCCGCGGTGCAAGGCTGAGGGAATGGCCGCGCCCGGCGACGCCATGGCGACCCGGGTGCCTGAGGTGATCGATGCGTGGTACGACTCGGGCGCGATGCCGTTCGCGCAGTGGGGCTTCCCGTGGGTCGACGGTTCGCAGGCGGAATTCGAGCGGGACTATCCCGCTCAGTTCATCGCCGAGGCGCTCGACCAGACCAGGGGCTGGTTCTACACGCTGATGGCGGTCGGAACCCTCGTCTTTGAGCGGTCGTCGTACGAAAACGTCCTTTGCCTCGGCATGATCCTGGCCGAGGACGGGCGCAAGATGTCGAAGCACCTCGGCAATATCCTGGAGCCGATCCCCCTCATGGAGCAGCACGGTGCGGACGCGCTGCGCTGGTTCATGCTTGCCGGAAGCTCGCCGTGGGTGGCGCGGCGCGTCAGTCACGCGGCACTGCAGGAGATCGTCCGCAAGGTCCTGCTGACCTACTGGAACACCGTCTCCTTCCAGACGCTGTACGCGCGGACCGCCGGATGGACACCGGCCGGAGACTCTCCGCCGGTGGCTGAGCGACCACTGCTCGACCGGTGGGTGCTCTCCGAGCTGCAGACTCTGGTCCGCGAGGTCGACGCCGCCATGGACCGCTTCGACAGCTACCGGGCAGGCAGGCTGCTGTCCTCGTTCGTCGACGACCTGTCGAACTGGTACGTCCGCCGGTCGCGGCGGCGGTTCTGGGACGGCGATCCAGCTGCCTTCGCCACCTTGCACGAGTGCCTGGCCACGGTGACGCTGCTCTTCGCGCCGCTCACTCCCTTCATCGCCGAGCGGGTGTGGCAAGACCTGGTGCGCCCGGTGACGGCCGACGCACCCGAGTCAGTTCACCTCGCCTCTTGGCCGGTCGCGAACGAGTCGCTCATAGACGCCGAGCTGTCGAGCCAGGTGGCGCTGGCGCGGCGGCTGGTCGAGCTGGGTCGCGCCGCGAGGGCGGCATCCAGCGTCAAGACCCGGCAGCCGCTGGGCCAGGCGCTGGTAGGCGCGGCCGGGGTCGCGGAGCTACCAGGCGACCTGCGGGCGCAGATTGCGGACGAGCTGAACGTCGGTTTGGTTACCGTGCTCGGCGAAGAAGCCGGCTCAACCGGTGAGCTCGTTGACTACGCTGCGAAGGCGAACTTCCGCGCTCTGGGCAAGCGGTTTGGTGCCAGGACCAAAGCGGTGGCCGGGGCGATCGCCACGGCGGATGCGGCGGGGTTGGCCGCGGCCCTCAGGGATGGCGGGACGGCGAGCGTCGCGGTCGACGGCGAGACCGTGACCCTATCGCCCGACGAAGTTGTCATAACGGAGACGCCACGTGAAGGCTGGGCAGTCGAGTCGGCGAGCGGCGAGACCGTCGCTCTCGATCTGACCATCACCCCTGCCCTACGGCGAGCCGGGCTGGCTAGAGAGGTCGTACGCATCCTTCAGGAGGCGCGCAAGTCGGCTGAGCTTGATATCACCGACCGAGTGTCCGTCTGGTGGACGGCCACCTCCGCGGAGACCGCGGAAGCACTGATGGAGCACGGCGGGATGGTGGCCGATGAGGTGCTGGCGAGCACTTTCGCCAAGGGGACTCCGCTGCCCGGCGATCCAGCGGCAAACGCGGTGCCGCAGGAATACCCGGACCTGGGCCTAACCGTCCGTCTCGCCAAGGCCGCCGCCTGAGCGAGCACCAGAGACCAGCCGAAGACTGCCCAGTGGATCACGGTGTCCTCGTCGGCCGGCGATTTGATCTTATGCGCGCGAACGCAGCATGCCCGCTCGGGTGGTAGGCCGCCACGGTGGCGGCGCGCATCCCGCCACCGCCACCTGAGTTGAACCTGCTAGTCGTTTTCCTCGTCGATGAGGAAGCCGCGCATCGGCTGCGAGCCACCAGCGGGCGGTGGCACGGCCGCGCGGGCTTGCGCACCGGCCCCAACCGGCTGCGGCCCAGAGCGGACCGGCGCCATTGACTCGTCGGCCTGCGCCTCGAGCTGGCGCAGCTGACCCTCAAGGTAGGAGCGCAGGCGGCTGCGGTATTCGCGCTCGAACTGGCGTAGATCTTCGACCTTGCGCTCAAGAATGGAGCGCTGCTGGTCGAGGTTGCCCATCGCCTGACGGTGCTTCTCCTGCGCATCGCGCTCGAGCGCGTCTGCCCGAGCACGGGCCTCGCGCTCGACCGCCTCCGCCTTCGCGCGAGACTCACTCACGATCTTGTTGGCCTCGGTCCGCGCCTCCGCGATTGCCTGGTCGGCCGTCTGCTGCGCCAGCGCGAGGACCCGCGCGGCGCCATCAGGGCCGGGGCCGCTGGGAGCAGGCGGGCCAGGCGGCGTCGGGATGAGGTCGTCCTTGCGCTCGACCGGGAGTGGCGCAGGCCCGCCGCTGGCGGCAGCCGCGCGGGTCGCGGCGGCGAGCTTGGCTCGCAGCTCGTCGTTCTCCCTCAGCAGGCGCGTCAGTTCTGCTTCGACGTCGTCGAGGAACTGGTCGACCTCGTCCTCGTCGTAGCCCTCACGGAGCCGAACGGTCGTGAACTGCTTGTTCCGAACGTCCTCGGGCGTCAGCGGCATCTCTTCACCTCAGGCTGATCCAACACGACCGGACAGACCTTACCGTGTCACAGGCGCTGCGCGAGGGCGATCAGCAGATACACGATGACGAAAAGCACCAAAAAAGATAGATCAAGCGCGATTCCTCCGAAGCGCAGCGGCGGAATGTATCGCCGGAGCAGCTTGAGAGGCGGATCAGTAATGGAGTAAGTGGCCTCAAGCGCGATCAGCATCGGGCCCTTGGGCTCGTACGACCGCGCGAACATGAAGACGTAGTCCATGATCAGTCTGAAAATCAGGAAGAGTAGGAAGATCCACAAGACGACGGTGAGAATTTCCCCGACGGTGCTCACCGGGCGTCACCGAGCCAGAACATCCCGCTCCTAAAGCCACTTCAGAGCGTGAGACCTACCGCATAGCTCAGCTCTGGTTGAAGAACTCGCCCTCAGCGATCCGCCTCTTGTCCTCGGCGGTGACGTCGACATTAGCAGGGGTGAGCAGGAACACCTTTGCGGTGACGCGCTCGATCCGCCCGTGCAGGCCGAAGATCAACCCGGCCGCGAAATCGACCAGGCGCTTCGCGTCGCTGTCCTCCATGTCGGTGAGGTTCATGATGACCGGAGTGCCCTCGCGAAAGTGCTCACCGATCGTGCGCGCCTCGTTGTAGGTGCGCGGATGCAGGGTGGTGATGCGGTAGGTGCTGTCGCCAAGACGCTGCGACACGGCAGTGACCACCGGCCGGCGATCGGTCATCGTGGCGACCGCGCCATGCTGCTCGCCGGTCGCACGGCTGTCACTGTGCTCGTCGATGATGTCGTAGTCGTCGAAGCCGTCCTCGTAGCGGTCCTCGTCCTCGACCAGGCCGAGGTAGACCGCCATCTTCCTCATGGCGCCGGCCATATCCTTGCCCTTCCTAAGAGCCTGTGTGCGAATCTCGTTGGCTCACGCGTGTCCATCCCACCTGGTCGGCTCGAGCCCACCAGCGGAAGCCATAAGCCCGCGATGGTGCCCGAGGCCCGCAGACAACCGCCAGCCGAGCGCGGTCTCCAGCCAGGCGTCAAGCCCGATGAGATCGCCCCTGTCTCGTGATCGACGCTACCGGACAGGGGGCCGCGAACCGAGCAATGACGTTCCGACACGCACGTGTGTCGCGCCATGGGTGATTGCGTCCTCGAGGTCATAGCTCATCCCGGCGCTGATGACCGCCGCGGAGGGGTGATCCTGTCGGACGACTGCGGCAACCTTGGCCAGGCGTTCGAATGCGGCCGCGGTTGGCCGGTCCAGAGGCGCGATCGCCATCACGCCAGCGAGGTGCAGGCCATCGGCCGCGGCGACGGAGTTCGCAAGAGCGGGTACGGCATCTGGCGGCGCACCACCGCGGCCCTCGAGGTCGCCCTCATCTCCCCGTGAGCCAACTCTGTCGTCGCCGCCGAGATCGACCTGGACTAGGCAGCCGATGTCGCGGCCGGCGACCGAAGCCGCGCGCGACAGCGCGGCCACAAGCTTGGGACGGTCGACGGAGTGGACGAGGTCGGTGTAACGCACGACAGATTTGCATTTGTTTGTCTGCAGCTGGCCGACGAAGTGCCACACGAGTGACAGATCCGAACACGCCGCGGCCTTGGGCGCAGCCTCCTGGTCGCGGTTCTCGCCGATGTCAACGACTCCGAGTTCGGCGAGCAGCCGAATGTCAGATGCGGGAAAGGTCTTGGTGACCGCGATGATAATGACCTCACCGGGGTCGCGCCCCGCTGCGCGACAGGCACGGTCGACGCGTGCTCGCACGGCCGCGAGGTTCACCGCTAGCTCGGCTCGCCGCGTGCCGATGCTCACGCCTCCAGCCATATGTATCCCGCCGCCCTTCCGGTCAGCTGATCCCGGCGGTGCGAAAAGTGATCTGTGGACTCCACGGTGCAGACCGGGATCCTCGTAATGGTCGAGACACCCACATCTCTCAGCTGGGCGGCGATACCGGCGGCGATGTCGAGCGAAGGCTCCCCCGCGCGCGTGACCGACCGTGCCGCCGGCGCCACCGCCGCGACCTCTGCCTGCATGATGGCGGGGACCTCATAGCAGGCGCCGCAAACCGCGGGGCCGGTCACGGCCCGGACGCGCTCGGCTATCGCACCGAGCTCCCGCATCCGGGCGACGGCGGCCGGCGCAATCCCCCTGGCCAGTCCAAGCCGGCCCGCGTGGACGGCTGCGATCACACCTGCGTCCGGATCCGCGAGAAGTACGGGGACACAGTCGGCCGCGAGCACGGCAAGCGCCAGTCCGCGAGCGATGCTGACCAGGCCGTCCGCCCGCGGTGGGTCGCCGGGCCAGGCGGAAGTGGCGTTCACGACCTGGGCACTGTGGACCTGGTGGACGAAGACCACGCGGTCCGCCGCGAGCCCAAGTCTGGTCGCCACAGACGCCCGGTTCGCCGCGACCTTCGCACGGTCATCGCCAGAGGCGAAACCGAGATTGCAGGAGTCGAAGGGTGCCGCGCTTACCCCGCCGTGCCTGTCGGTGAACGCGAAGTGGACTCCTGGCGCCAGTGTCCCGATCAGCACGACCTCCGGCGGCGTGCAGGCAGGTCCAAGACCTGCGTCACCGCCGACACCCCTTTCCATCCGCGCGTTTACCGCTGCTGCTATCTGCTGTCCGTGACC
>Ga0066905_100000108_pt1 | contig 16185 bp, 16 predicted proteins | sample PanSoiMetaPlot36_FD_67483 | JGI IMG/M metagenome (GOLD analysis project Ga0066905, IMG submission 67483) | Tropical forest soil microbial communities from Panama analyzed to predict greenhouse gas emissions - Panama Soil Plot 36 (version 2) | ecosystem: Environmental > Terrestrial > Soil >... | reverse complement strand
CTTGAAGCCCATCGGAGAGGTCCCTTGAAGGAGCGAGAGACGCGTTGTGATTGGGGAGAGTGTAAGCAGGGCACCGGGGGGCGAGCAAGCACCAAGCCAGCCCGGGCGCTCAAATGGTCAGCCGGCCGCGCAACCATCCGCCCTTGAGGCCGCACATGGTCATGAGCATTTGCCGCCGCACCCACGGCAGTCGCGGCATGATCGGCAGGGCGAAGTCGCGCCAGAGGCCTTTCAACCGGCCGTCCCCCTGGAAGAACGGGGAGAGCAGGAACGTGAGCGAGTTGTAATACCGGATGTGAGCGGCGCGAGCGTGCGCGTATGCCCGGAAGGCCGAGGGCAGATCGGTGAGTCGGTCCAGGCAGCCTGCGAGGGCCCACGCGTCGAGGAGTGCAAGGCTACCACCTTGTCCGAGGTGCGGGCTGGTGGCGTGGGCCGCGTCGCCGATCACGACGACGTGTCGCGTGTGCCAGCGCCGCATCCACACGTGGCGGTAGGTGGTGAAGAGAAGCTCGCGCATGTCGGTCAGCGGCTCGACCAGCTCGCGCGACTCTGGACAGAACGACACGATTTCCGACTTGAGCGCATCCAGTCCACGGGCCCGGGCGGAGTCGAGTTCGCGGCAGGGCATGCCCCAATAAAGACTGCAGGACCCGTTGCCGATCGGGAGGATGCCGAGCAGGTTTCGCGTGCCGCGGCAGACCTGATACAGCTTGTCGCGAACCGAGGTGCACGCGCCCGTGATCCAGAATGCGCCGTGGTCGTACGCGAGGACCCGGTGCGGAAGTCGAGCAAGCGAGCGCAAGGTGGACCGCGACCCGTCCGCGGCGACCACGACATCGAACGGGCCGTGCTCGGCGTCGTGGCAATCGATGAGGTAGGCGCTGCCCTGTTGTTCCGCCAGCTTCGCGACCTCGCATCCGAGGCGGACGTCGATTTTCTCGGAGTGAACGGCTCGGGCCAGGACGTTGAAAAGCGTCCCCCGGTGGACGCCGTACGCGCAACACTGTTGGTCAAACTCCCGGTAAGACAGCCGCAGCAGCGTCCCGCGATCCTTACGGACGACGTACAGCTCCTCGATCGGGGCCGCGCCCGCGACGACGGCGTCGAGAAGGCCCATGCGCCGTAAGACGGCCTGGCCGGCCGGTTGCAGGAGAAGCCCGGCCCCGATCGGGCCGACATGCGTCGCTCGTTCCAGAAGGGTGACTGCGTGGCCAGACCGGGCGAGGAGGATCGCGGTCGCGGCCCCCGCGATCCCGAAGCCGACGACCGCGACCCGGTAGCGGCGAGCGGCCGTCACTGAGCCGCGGCCAGCAGCTTGACGAATTCCCGCATCCAGGCTGGGTTGTCGTGCCAGGTCCGGGCCGTGACCAGGTTGCCGCTCACGACCACGTCGCGGTCCACGTACTCGCCGCCAAAGGACTCGATGTCGAGCTTGCACTTGGCGACAGTGGTCGCGACCCGGCCCTTCAAGACTCCGGCGGCTGCGACGATCTCAATCCCGTGGCAGACGGACGCCACCGGCTTGTCCCACTCGAAGAACTGACGCGTCAGGCGCAGGAGATCCGCGTTGTAGCGCAAATACTCCGGGGCCCGCCCGCCGCTGATGACCATGCCCGCGTACTCCATCACGGACACTTCCCCGAACGCAACGTCCGCCGCGAGTTTATAGCCGGGTGATTCCACCGTGATGTCCCAGTCCGGGTGCCGGTCGTGCTGGACGAGATGGTAGACGCGCTTGGCCGGCCCGCCGACGTGGACGACATACCCTTCCTCGCGGAGGCGGAAGAGCGGGTAGAAGGTGTCGAGCACCTCGGCGGCGTCTCCGATGACGAGCAGCACGTTTCCCTTGCTCATGGCGGCCTCGGCGGCGTAGTGTGACTGGGAGTCGGGGGGATTCTATTCGTGGCCGAACCGAGTGTGACCGTCGAGCTATTCGGCCTGGCCCGGCACCGGGCGGGTCGGGCGGACCTCCGTGCCTCCGGTCGCACAGTTGCGGACGTTCTGCGGGCGATCGTCCGCACATGCCCCGGCCTGACGGGTCTGATCGCTGCCGACGGGTCGCTGTCCCGGCAATACGTGGTGTCGCTTAACGGTGAGCAGTTTATCGACGACCCGGCCGAGCCGGTGCCGAAGGGGTGTAAGGTACTCATTCTCGGGGCCGACGCCGGAGGCTGATCGTGTTCGGCTACCACGGAGGCTATTTGCGGATCGACGTCTCGTCCGGTCGGGCGGACTTTGTTCCGGTTGCCGAAGGAGTTTTGCGCCGGTTCATCGGCGGCGTTGGGCTCGGCACGTGGATCCTGAGCCGGGAGGCCGCCGCCGGGGTCAATCCGCTATCACCGTTATCCCCACTTGTCTTCTGCTTCAGTCCGCTCGTCGGTACGCCGCTCACGACCTCAGCCAAGTTCGCGGTCGTGGCTAAGTCGCCGCTGACGCAGCGACTGAACGACGCCCTGTCGTCATCTCACTTCGCGATTGCCGGCAAGCGGACCGGGGCCGATGCCATCGTGATTGCGGGCCGTGCCTCGCGACCCATCGTCCTCCTCGTTGATGACGGCGTCGTTCGGCTGGAGTCGGCGGACGAATTTTGGGGACTGTCTACCGAAGAAGCGACGGCCCGGCTGAATGAGAGGTATGGTCCCGACTTTCACGCCGCGGTGATCGGTCCGGCGGGGGAGCGGCTCGTCCGGTTTGCGACGCTCAGCCACAACAAACGACACGCCGGTCGCGGCGGGCTGGGTGCCGTGTTCGGGTCCAAGATCCTGAAAGCCGTTTGCGTTCGTGGGTCGCGACGGGTGGACGTCGCCGACCCCGCCGGGGTGGTGATGGCAGCGAAAGAGCTTTCCGCAAAGTCATTCGGGCCGGCGACGGCCAAATACCGCGAACTCGGGACCGTCGCAAATCTGCTCACGTTCAACCGCCTCAACGCGCTGCCGACGCGTAATTTCCAGGCCGGGACGTTTGACGACGCTGAGAGCATCGCCGGCGAGGCGCTCAACGCCGGGCGGCGTATTGCCCGGAACTCGTGCGCCGCTTGCACCATTGGCTGCGAGCACGTCTACGCGACGAGGGACGGGGCCGGGGTGCGGCTCGAATACGAGAGCCTGTTTGCCCTTGGGCCACTGTGCGGGGTCTCCGACCCCGACGCCATCCTCGCCGCGGCTCGAGTCTGCGATCGTTTCGGATTGGACACAATCTCCGCGGGGGCGACGGTCGCGTTCGCGATGGAGTGTGCGGAGCGGGGGTTGATTGACGCTCCCGAGCTGCGGTTCGGCAACGCGAACGCGATGCTCGACACGTTGCAACGGATCGCGACTCGTGACGGGCTCGGCGATTTGCTCGCGGAAGGTACCCGGGCCTCGGCCGCGCGGATCGGCGGCGAAGCCCCGAACTTCGCGCCACACGTGAAGGGGTTGGAGCTCCCCGGGTACGAGCCACGGGCCCTGCAGACGATGGCTCTCGGGTTCGCGGTCGGCTCTCGTGGCGCGGACCACAATCGGTCCGGGGCGTACGAGGCCGATTTCTCCCACCGGGCCGACCGGCTGCACGGCTGTCCCGAGTCGGCGCGGCTCGCGGTTGAGACGGAGGATCGCGCCGCCTTGATCGACTCGCTCATCCTGTGCAAGTTCCTTCGCGGCGTGTTTACCGACCTGTACGCCGAGTCGGCGGAATTGTTGCGCCGGGTCACGGGATGGGACGTCACCGGCGACGAGCTCCGGCAGACCGCCCGGCGGATCGTGACCGCGAAGAAGCTCTTCAACATCCGCGAAGGTTGGACGCCAGCCGAGGACACCTTACCCCCGCGAATGCTCAATGAGAAACTACCCCCCGGCGTCAGCCCGGGCGCGACACTGCCGGAAGACCGGTTGCGCGCTATGGTCGGCGCGTACTACCGCGAGCGCGGCTGGGACGACCGCGGCGGTGTGCCGGATCAACAAGTAGACGAACTCGGCCTTTCCGAATGGCGAACCGCGCACACCCCGGGCTAGACTGGGCCATTTCCCCGCAGGACTCGTGACATGTCTCGCACCCGTTTCCTGGTGCTCGCAATCCTCCTGGGCGCAACAGCCGACCGCGGCTCCGCCATCGACCCGTCGGTCGCGAAGCCGCCGGTGGCCAGGCCGCTCGCGCACAAGACCGAGCTCCATGGCGACTCACTCATCGACAACTACTTTTGGTTGCGCGAGAAGAAGAACCCGGACGTCGTCGCGTATCTGGAGGCGGAAAACGCCTACACCGCGGCGGTCATGAAGCCGACGGAGGAACTGCAGTCGAAGCTGTACAAGGAAATGCTCGGCCGGATCAAGCAGACCGACCTGAGCGTACCGTACCGCGATCGCGGATACTGGTATTACACCCGGACCGAAGAGGGCAAACAGTATCCGATCGCGTGCCGAAAAAAGGGGAGCATGGATGCCGCCGAGGAAGTCACGCTCGATCTCAACGTGCTCGCCAAGGGCGAGAAGTTCCTGCGCGTCGACGAGGTCGAGGTGAGCGACGATGGCAACTTGCTCGCCTACCTGATCGACACCACGGGCTTCCGGGAGTATTACCTGTCCGTCAAAGACTTGCAAACGGGCAAACTGGTGGAATCGCGATTCGTGAAGGCTGTCCGGTCGGAGTGGGCGGCGGACAGCAAGACCCTTTTTTATCTCACCGAGTATCATGCCAAGCGGTCACACAAGCTGTGGCGGCACACGCTCGGCGAGCCCAAAGACAAGGACATTCTCATCTACGAGGAGAAGGATGAACTCTACCGGTTGAGCGTGAGCCGGTCGCGCGATCGCAAGTATCTGTTCCGCACGTCACATAGTTCAACGACCACCGAGCAGTGGTACCTGCCGGCCGACAATCCGGCGGGGGAGTGGAAACCGATTCTGCCCCGCGAGGAGCGGCACGAGTACACGGCCGACCACCGTGACGGGCTTTTCTACATCCGCACCAACCGCGGCGACGCGACTAACTTCAAAGTGGTCACCTGCCCGGTCGACAAACCGGAGCCGGCGAACTGGAAGGACTTCATCCCGTACCGCCCGGACGTGATGGTGTCGGGCTTCAACCTGTTCAAGAACCACGCGGTCGTTTCCGAGCGCGCGGCCGGTTTGTCGCAGTTGCGCGTCGTTGAATTCGGCTCGGGCCAGGAGCACCGGGTCGAGATGCCCGAACCGGTCTTCGACGTCTTCTCGTATGCGAATCCCGAATTCGACTCCCGGCTGTTCCGATTCACGTACACATCGCTCGTCACGCCCAACTCCGTGTACGAGTACGATCTGGACAGCCGGGATCGGAAGCTTTTGAAGCGGACAGAAGTACTCGGCGGATATGACCCAGAGCAGTACCAGTCGGAGCGCATTCACGCCACCGCCCCGGACGGCACCAAAGTGCCCATTTCGCTCGTTTACAAGAAGGGGACCAAGAAGGACGGCACGGCCCCCATGCTGCTCTATGGCTATGGCTCGTACGGCTCGACGCTCGCCGTCGGGTTCAACTCGAACCGCCTGAGCCTTCTGGACCGGGGGGTTGTGTATGCCCAGGCCCACATTCGCGGCGGCAGTGACCTCGGCCGCAACTGGTACGAGACCGGCAAGTTGTTGTCCAAGAAGAACACGTTCACCGATTTCATCGCCTGTGCCGATCACCTGGTGAAAGAGAAATACTGCGGGCGCGATCGACTCGCGATCGAGGGCCGCAGCGCCGGCGGCCTGCTTGTCGGGGCGGTGCTCAACATGCGGCCGGACCTGTGCAAGGCCGCGGTGCTCGGCGTGCCGTTTGTAGACGTGATCAACACCATGCTCGACGAGGCGCTCCCACTCACCGTCCAGGAGTTCCTGGAGTGGGGGAACCCGAAGAACCGGACCGATTACGAGTACATGAAGTCGTACTGCCCGTACACGAACCTCGCGAAGACGGCTTACCCGGCGATCCTGGTGACAACATCGTTCAACGACAGCCAGGTCATGTACTGGGAGCCGACCAAGTACGTGGCGAAGCTCCGGACCGTCAAGATGGACAACAACCCCCTCCTGTTCAAGTGCAACATGGCTGGCGGGCACGGCGGGTTTTCCGGCCGGTACGACGCGCTCAAGGACCAGGCGTTCATCACCGCGTTTCTCATGGACCAGCTCGGGGTGACGGAATGACGCGGGCCGGGGGAATTGTCTTGTGTGGCGGCCGGAGCAGCCGGATGGGCCGGCCGAAGGCGTGGCTTCCGTTTGGCAACGAGGTGCTGCTTCAGCGCGTTGTTCGAGTATTGCGAGAAGTGGTCCGCCCGGTCGTTGTCGTCGCCGCGACCGGTCAAGATCTCCCACCGTTATCGACTGATGTGCTTGTGGTCCGGGACGACCGTGAATTCCTCGGGCCGCTGAACGGACTCGCCGCCGGCCTGGCCGCGTTGCCGGACGCAGTTGAAGTCTCTTATCTGTCGTCGTGTGACGTCCCGTTCCTTCGGCCGGAGTTCGTGCGGCGCGTGCTCGAGCGCCTCGGAGACGCGGACATCTGCCTTCCCGAGGTCGGCGGGTTCAAGCATCCGCTGGCGGCCGCATATCGAACCGGCGTGTTGCCGGCAGTTCGCGAACTATTGGCTGCGAACCGGCTCCGGCCGGTGTATCTCACCGACTTGCGGCCAACCCGAGTCTTGCGCGAAGTCGACCTCATCGATGTCGATCCATCCTTGCGATCGTTGCGGAACCTGAATACGCAGGAGGAATACGCGGCGGCAATCGATGAACTGACGCGCGAGGAAACTCAGGCCCCGGCCGGACCCGGGTGACGGGACCGTGGCCTCGCCTCGGCCGGCAAGACCGGCCGGCCGCTCTCGTCGAGCAGCATGGCCACGGGCAAGAGTTGCGATTGGACCGGTCGCCCGGCGTTCGGAGCGGACTCGGGTGAAACGGGCGGGCTGCGTTGGGGTTGTCCCGAGCGTTCGCGGATAAGGTAAGCGCCGCCCGCGATCAGTAGGCACGTCGCGGCACCAATGGCGCCCAGCACTCCGGTCACGTTGACAATGTCGGAGAGCGGTACCTCGGCCGGGATTGCCGGACCGAACCACCGGACGGCAAGGATAATCGCCACCGCTATTGTCGCGGGGGTAAGAGCACGGCCGAACCACAACGAATGCGGAACCCCCCGGGCGTCGCGCATCCAGAATGCTCCGGCGACTGCCAGGAGCGCGAGAACGACCACGCCACGAACAACCACCGTCCGCCCGGTCCATGCACGGGCCTCGTCCGGAACCTGGTCCGCGAACCAACCGCTCGCCAGCCACATCGCGATCGCGGCCAGGCCCAGTCCGGCAAATCGCCACGCCAGCCGGGCGAATGCGCCCCGGACCCAGTGAGCCGAGAGCATCACGAACGAACAGCCGAGGAGAATGGCGACTGCCGCGGCCCGGGTCAGTCGGTCCGCGTCGGTCCACGGCTGTAGCCAGTCGGGGACCTGATCGGGAAACCCGCGGGCGACCACGAACAGGCAACCGGCGAGAAGGCCGATCGCAACGGCGATCCAGAGCGCGGGAAGGAGATTCCCGGCGCGTGCGGCGCGCCGGAGAGCAGACAGGCCGAACAATCCGAGAAACAGGGCCCCGGCCAGGTGGCCGATCTGGGCCGTGCTCAGGCCGACGCCGAGGGCCTCTCCCAGGTCGAAACCGCCGATTGATTCAGCCAGGACCGTCATGGCATCCCCGACTCGATCTCCTCCGCCCGCTCGCGGAACCCTTCGCGGACCTGTTTGTTCATCAAGATGATCAGGCACCACAGGCCGACGCACGACAGGCCGAAGTCGAGGACGGCGAGGAGAAGGCCGAGCGGTCCGAAGATGAGGAGCAGCAAGAGCGCCAAGAAGATGCCGGTCGGGATGTAGATGATCAGGGCCATGATCGACCCGATGATCGCCCATGTGTAGGAAGTCAAGTCGTGCATCTTCGCCGCCCCGGTACACATGATGGCGCCGAAGACGAAACCGAACGTGGCATGGAGCATGAGGTCTACGCGCGGGCGGATGAACGGCCTTAGCGGCGTGGCCTCACAGAAGATGATCGGGAACAGGGCGAAGATGAAGTAGATCACCGCCCCGACGCAGCTGAACAGGCCGAGCCGGAGCAGCCAGTTCGACGGGATCACCGTCTTGTACATGGCCGGGCCGATCTTGCTCTTGGCGAATCGGTCGCGCAGGCTGCCCAGGTAGATTTCCGGCTTGTTGTCCTTCCCGGTCTCGCGGATCACCGTGTACGGGTCGCTGTTCTCCTCTTCCTCGACGGGCTTGGGCGGGGCCGACGCTCCCGCGACCGCGTAGCCCTGGGCCCCCTCCGCGGCGGCCTTGGCCGGCTCGTCTTCCGGGAGCGGCTTGGCCGCGAACACCGCCTCGCACTTCGGGCAGCGGATCTTCTTCCCGGGGGCGACCGCCTCGGCCCGACGCAGGACGGCCTCGCACTCCGGACACTGGTACTTCGGCATCGGTGGACCTTCGGACGTGGCGCTTATTCGTCAGGGGACACTTTACCCGTTTCGACCGGTTTCTGCCAGACACCGATGGTCGCCGGCTGGCCAAGAACCTCGACCCGGAGCTGCCGCGTCGGTTGCCAGCGGTGCGGCCGGACCGCGTCCCGCAGCGCGTCGGGATCGGACACCAACATAACTGCCCGGCCCCCCGGACGGAGGACGCGGTCCGCTTCTTTCATTGTCGCCCGGTACAACGGGCCGATCTCCTCGGGTGTGGACAGTTGCTTCCCGAACGGCGGGTTGGAAACGACGCGGTCCACGCTCGCTGTTGGGAGCGGCAGCCGCGTCGCGTCCCAGTGGACGAGCATGGCCGGGCCGACGCGGTGCAGGTTGGACGCCGCGGCCCGCAGCATGTTCATGTCCCGGTCGCCGCCCCAAACTTCCACGCGCCCGGCCTTGCGGGCCTTGCTCAGCTCGATCTGCTCGGCCAATATTGTTCCGGCCCCGCACATCGGATCGAGGACAACTTCACCAGGACCAGCGCCGGCCAGTCGGACCATGGCCGCCGCGATGGTCGGTCGAAGGGACGCCGGCTGGTGCTCGGCCTTGTACGGGCGGTGTCGCAACGTCTTGTCGGACAGGCGGAGTCCGCACACGGCCGTCGCCCCGCGAATCGTCAGCCAGACCTCGACGGCCGCGTTCTCCTCCGCGGGCTTCCACGACGCGGGGAAGACGCCCGCGAGCCCCTGCGCCAGGGCCTTCCCCGCGTCCACCCGGCGGTACCCATGCGTTCCGCCCATCTGGGTCACGAATCGGTAGCTCGGTTTGCCCTTCGGCTTCGGGCGGACCGCGTGGTGAAGCTCCAGGAGCTGCTGCCAGGCGGCTTCCTTTGCCGTCCAGTGCCGGATCGACTTGAGGTCCTCGGCCCGGTAAGTGAGTGAGTCAGTGCCCCAGGCGAGGAGGAAGACGTCCTCGACGGTGCGGAGTCGGAGCAGGGCGGGGGTGATTTCGGGAACGCGGAAGACGACGGCCCCTTTCTCGGCCTTCTTGACGTCCCCCCCCAGGTCGCGAGCGATCTCATCGGCCGCGATCGCCTCCAGGCCCGGGAGGACCATGGCGTAGCAGGCTGGGGTCTGCCTCTCGGTACGGTGGGGTCGGGCCATCGGGTTGCCATGAGTCAGAACGCCAGCGCACCGGGGGTGAATTGGCAACCTGACGGATTTGGCAACCTGAACCGCATTCCGCAAATGGTTGTGAGGAAAGGAGTACGGGTTCAGGTTGCCACTCAGGTTGCCAAATCCGCGCGCATGGTCGGCCACGCGGTGGGCGGCAATGCAACGAATCGCCAGCATCTAGCCGCAGCGCCGCGCCGACGATCGGTCAACGGTTTCAGGCCGCGGATAGTTCTTTGACCAACTTCGCCAACAGCTCCGGGTCCTTCTTTCCGAGGAGGTGGTCGATTCGTTGCTGCGGGACCTCCAATCGTTTCATTGCAGTCGCCGCGTTTTGCCACAGCTTGTCCTTTTTCTTCCCCTCGGCCAGGTAGAGGTCGCTGACCAGCTCCGCGAGTTTCTGGAGCTGGATCTTGTCCAGGTTCTGGTAGTACCGTTTGATGATGCCTTGCTGGTGGCGGGTGTAGTCATCGAGCATCGGAAATCACCATCCTTGAGCAGTAGAATTCCCTCACTCTAACTGCTCATCGTCGAATCACCAAGCCATGCGTGCCGTCGTTCAGCGGGTGTCATCGAGCCGGGTCGTTGTCGGCGGCAATGTCGTCGGCGAGATCGGCCGCGGGCTTTTGGTTCTGCTCGGCGTGCGGACGGTCGACACAATTGAGCAAGCGCGCTGGCTGGCGGACAAGGTGGTGGGCTTGCGCATCTTCGAGGACGACCAGGGGAAAATGAACGTGTCGGTCGCCGACGCCGGCGGGTCGGTACTGGTCGTCAGTCAGTTCACGCTCTACGGCGATTGCTCGAAGGGGCGGCGGCCGAGCTTCATCGACGCGGCGCGGCCCGAAGTCGCGGAACCACTGTATGAGGCGTTTGCCAACGCGGTCCGGATGCAAGGCGTGCCCGTGGCGACGGGGCGGTTTGGTGCGATGATGCAAGTTGAGCTGGTGAACGACGGGCCGGTGACGGTAATCCTAGAAAGTCCGTGATAGTCCACCGGAGTCGGGACAGTCGTGATCAACAGAAATGGCCTGATGCCCGTGTTACTTGACGCCTGCCCCTCTTTCGCACCGGCTTGGAGAGGATTCGTCGATGAGTGGGACGCGGAGTCTGAGAACCTGCCGCTATACCTGGCGCTTGCTCAGTTGGCTCGACACCTTTGTGCGATGCTCGCCCGCGGCGAGACGGGCGCGTTCCCCCAAGTGTTCGCGGCGGTAGAGCAGCTCCTCGTCGATGGCGACGAGTACGTGCAAGAAGCGACGTGCATCGGACTGCTGGAGAATCTCCAGAACGCCAACGTGCACACGGGAACCGAGCCAGAGCAGTTCCGCCCGCTGCTTGGCCCGAAAGCTGCCCAATGCTGGTCCGATTTGAGCCGTTTCTGGCGCGATGTGGGCGGCCGCGTCGAGCAATCAGGAGAATCGAAGGGGCGCGGCGGCCCCGTCGGAATGCGTTGACTCCGTCCGCCGCTTGGCCTAACATCGACTCCGACCTTCCCACCCAATTACCACGAGGCGGCCCATGCGGTTCCGCTGGTTTTATGTGATTTTCGCCGGGGCCGTCGCCTTCCCCCTCTCGGCCGGCTGTTCCGGCTGCGGCTCCTCGAAGGGCGACCCGAATACCATCAAGATCGTTTCCAGTCTCCCGCGCACGGGCAGCGCCAAGGCCCAGACCGACACAATCGTCAACGGCATCAAGATGGCCTTCGACGAGGCGGGCAACCAGGTCGGCCAGTTCAAGATCGTCTACGAGGACCTCGACGACGCGACCGCCGCGGACGGAAAGTGGAACTCGGACCGCGAGACCGCCAACGCGGAGCAGGCGACCAAGGACCCCGACGTCATGATCTTCATCGGCCCGTACAACTCCGGGGCCGCCAAGTTCTCGATGCCAATTACCAACCGCGCCAGCCTGCTGATGATCTCCCCGGCCTGCACCGCCATCGGCCTGACGCACGAGCCAGGCGATCCCGGTGAGCCGGGCATCTACCGGCCGACCGGGAAGGTGAACTTCACCCGCGTCGTCCCCGCCGACGACATCCAGGGCCCGGTCGGCGCCGACTTCGCCAAGGAGCTGGGCGTCAAGACCGTGTACGTCCTCGACGACACCGAGGTGTATGGCAAGGGGATCGCCAATGTGTTCAAAGAGCGGGCGATCGAGATTGGCTTGAAGCCGGTGGGCAGGCAGGAGAGCCTCGACTACAAGCAGTCGGACTTCCGCACCCTGATGGCCCGCATCAAGCGCGACCACAACCCGGACATGATCTACTACGGCGGGACGTCGCAGACCGGGGCCGGCCAGGTCGCGAAGGACATGGTGGCCGAGGGGCTCGGCGACAAGATCCTGATGGTCCCGGACGGCTGTTACGAGGCCGCGTTCATCCAGGCGTCGGGGCGGGACATTTTCCGGACCCTCAAGTGCTACGTCACCTTCGGCGGACTCCCCCCCGACCAGCTGACCGGGAAGGGCAAGGAGTTTGTGGACAAGTACGTCGAGAAGTACAAGGTCCAGCCGGAAGGGTACGCGATCTACGGCTACGAGGCGGGCAAGGTGGCGCTCGAGGCCATCAAGCGGGCCGGCAAGAAGGACCGGGCGGCGATCACCGACTCCTGCCTCGGGATCAAGGACTTCGACGGGGCGATCGGCAAGTGGTCGTTCAACGAGAACGGCGACACGACCTCGACGACATTAAGCGTGAGCAAGGTGGACGGACCAACGGGCGACTTCAAGTTCATCAAACTCCTCGAGAAGAAGACGAAGTAACCGCGATCGGCCGGGCCTCGGGCCCGGCCGGTCCTGTTTTCCAGACACGCACACCCACCCATGCACACCCTTCTGGCGGCCGGCGACACGTCCGGCTGGCAGAGCTTCCTGCAATACTGCCAGGGCGGCCTGACCGTGGGCGCCCTGTTCGCGCTGATCGCGCTCGGCTACACGATGGTCTACGGCATCATCGAGCTGATCAACTTCGCCCACGGCGACCTGTTCATGCTCGGGACGTTCATGGCCATCACGGTCCTGTCCGTCCTGGGCATCAACACCGCGACCGCCGGCGGCACCGGGATCGGGATGATCGTCCTGGCCGTCTTCCTGATGCTCGTCATCGTCCCGGTGTTCTGCGCGGCCCTGAACTGGACAGTGGATCGGGCCGTGTACCGGCCGCTCCGGACCGCGCCGAAGCTCGCGCCGCTCGTTTCGGCCATCGGCGTGTCGTTCCTGTTCATGAACCTCGGCCTGTTCTGGAATGCTGGGGTTTACGAGGACGGGCGCCCGGTCCCGGCCGCGTCGCCTCGAGCGTTCCCGGACCTGATTTCGGCGAAGAACCTGTTGCCGGACGACCTTGGCCTGCGCCTGACCGGCAAGGACGCCCTCGTCCTGGCCGTGACGATCCCGATCATGATCGGGCTGACGCTGTTCGTGAAGTACACGCCGCTGGGCAAGGCCATGCGCGCGACCGCCCAGAACCCGACCGCGGCGAAACTCATGGGCATCAACGTCGATCGCGTGATCGGGGCGACGTTCGTGATCGGCGGGGCGCTCGGCGGCGTGGCGAGTGTCGTGTATGCCCTTTACATCAACACGATCAGCTACCAGGTCGGGTTTCAGATGGGCCTGTACGCGTTCACCGCGGCCGTCCTGGGCGGCATCGGCAACATCCCCGGGGCGGTCCTCGGCGGCCTAGTCATCGGGCTCGTCCGGTCGCTCGGCAGCGCGTACATCGGGGAAACGTGGACCAGTGCCCTCGTCTTCGTGGTGCTGATTCTGATCCTGGTGTTCCGGCCGTCGGGGTTGCTCGGGGCTCGTACGCGGGAGAAAGTATGACCCCCCGCCTCGCGGCCTTGCGCGTCCTGCCGTGGACAATCGCATTCCTCATCTTGGCCGCCGCGTACCCGCTCATCCCCGGCCTCGACGACCAGTTGCTGCGCGTCACCGGCCTGCCGATCGGTGGTCGGATGCCCAAGCTGTTCATCTACGCGATTCTTGCCCTCGGCCTGAACGTGGTTGTCGGCTACACCGGCTTGTTGCATCTCGGGATCGGCGCGTTCTTCGGGATCGGCGCGTACATCACCGGCATCCTGACCGTACCGGCCTATCCGTTCTACCAGTCGTTCGGTCCGTACGGCTTCCTCGTCTCGCTCCTGGTGGCCACGCTGGGCGCCGCCGCGCTGAGCGTGGTCCTGAGCGCGCCGGTCCTGCGCCTGCGCGGCGACTACCTCGCGCTGGTGACGCTCGGGTTCGGCGAGGTGGTGCGGTTCGCGCTGCGAAATCTTCAGGAGATCACGGCCGGGACGAAGGGGTTGAACCCGGTCCCGCCCCCCGGGTTCCCGTTCCCGGCTGAGTGGAACTGGGCGGGCGACTACCGGTTCTTCTACTTCCTCACGCTTGGCATCCTGGCGGTGATTCTCTGGGTGCTCTGGAACCTGGAGCGCTCGCGCGTCGGACGGGCGTGGGTGGCGATCCGCGAGGACGAGCTGGCCGCGACGTGCATGGGCGTCAACTCCGCGAAGCTCAAGCTTCTCGCGTTCGCGCTCGGGGCCGGGCTGGCCGGGCTGGCCGGATGCCTCTACGCCCACAAACAGGGGGGGACCGCGGACCCGGACCAGTATGGCTTCAACACGTCGATCCTGGCCCTCCTTTGCTTGATCCTGGGCGGAATTGGGAATCGCAAGGGGGTATTGCTCGGTGTGCTCCTGGTCGTCGGGTTCGACGAAATCCTCTCGCCGATCATGGACTCGTACATCCAGCGGTCACTGGGGCAGGCCGGGCCGGAGTATTTGCGGTTCAGTGGCTGGCGGCTGGCGGTCTTCGGCCTGGTGCTGATTCTTGTGATGCGCTTCCGACCCGAAGGAATCCTCCCGGCCCGCCGGGGGACGTGAATCGACCACAGATGTGAGCCACTCGTGGCCTTGCTCGACGTCCGACAACTGACGATGCGGTTCGGCGGCCTGACGGCGGTCAACAAGGTCGATCTGCAGGTCGAGAAGGGCCAGATCTTCTCGGTCATCGGGCCCAACGGGGCCGGCAAGACGACAGTCTTCAACGCGGTGACCGGGATCTACAACCCGACCGAGGGGACGGTCCAATTCGACGGCCGGCCTCTGGAAAAGCAGCCGGGGATTCGACTCGTTGTTGGCTGCGTGCTGATCGGACTGCTGACGGCACTCCTCGCCGCCATCGTTGCAGTGGATGTGGAGGGACTCTGGGTCGCGGCGGTGAAGCGGCAGCCCATCAACGATTTCTCGTATCGCAAGGCAATTGCGAACGCCTGGGACTACTTGCACGGCGAACCGGCGGTTGAGAAGCGTCGCGGGAACCGGTGGAACGTGGTGTCGTCCGACGGCAAGATCATTCTTGCCGAAGGCATCGCATCCGACGTGGCCGCGATCACGATCCGCGACGACCTGGCCGCCGGGCGATTGCTCATCGTCACCGGGCCCGGCCGGTACGAGGTTCGCGTCGCGACCGGCAACCAGGTCGTCTTCTCCGGGACCGAGCGCGAGTTGCAGGATTACGTCGCCCAACTCGGACAATTCAACAACTCGCGGACAAGTCGGCCGGTCACCGCGCTCGCGGCCCTGATCGGCGGTTTCCTGGTCGGCGCCTTCGGGTCTCTGGCCGTTTGGCAGCGTTCACGCCGTACCGCCGATGTGATCGCCCTGTTCGGCATTGCCCGGACGTTTCAGAACATTCGTCTGTTCCAGAACATGACCGTGCAGGAGAACGTCCTCCTCGGCATGGACAGGAGCTTCCGCGGCAACGTCTTCTGGATGACCGTCCGCGCCCCGTGGGTGCATCGCGAAGAATTGAAGCGCGAGGCCGAGGCGCGCGAGCTCTTGGCCTTCGTAGACCTCGAGGGCAAGGCGAATGCCCTGGCCAAGAACCTCCCCTACGGGGAGCAGCGACTTCTCGAAATCGCCCGGGCCATGGCCTGTAAACCCAGGCTCCTCCTCCTCGACGAGCCCGCGGCCGGGATGAACCCGAGGGAGACCGGTGAGCTCATGGCCCTCATCCGCCGCATCCGCGACCGGGGGATCACCGTCCTCTTGATCGAGCACCACATGAGCCTGGTCATGGGTATCTCGGACCGGATCGCCGTCCTCGACTATGGCGTGAAGATCTGCGAGGGCCCCCCGGCCGAGGTGAAGTGCGATCCCAAGGTCATCGAGGCGTACCTCGGCAAGGAGGAGGTCCACTGATGACCGCCTTGCTCGACGTCAAAGAACTGCGCGCCGGTTACGGGCCGATCGAGGTGCTCAAGGGCATCTCCCTGACCGTCAAACAGGGCGAGATCGTCACGGTCATCGGGGCGAACGGGGCCGGCAAGACAACGACCCTCATGACCATCTCCGGGTGCGTCCGCGTTCGCGGGGGGAGCGTGTCGTTCGATGGGACCAACCTGTCCGCGGTCCCGGCGCACGAGATCGTCCAGCGCGGCCTGTCGCAGTCGCCGGAGGGGCGGAAGATCTTCCCGCGACTGACCGTGCACGAAAACCTCGAGATGGGCGCGTTCACCCGGAACGACAAGCCCGGGATTCGCGAGGACATCGAGAAGGCGTTCCACCACTTTCCGATCCTGAAGG
>Ga0066905_100000107_pt1 | contig 16191 bp, 12 predicted proteins | sample PanSoiMetaPlot36_FD_67483 | JGI IMG/M metagenome (GOLD analysis project Ga0066905, IMG submission 67483) | Tropical forest soil microbial communities from Panama analyzed to predict greenhouse gas emissions - Panama Soil Plot 36 (version 2) | ecosystem: Environmental > Terrestrial > Soil >... | reverse complement strand
CCCGCCCGGGGTGCCTGCGGCCGGCCCGGAGCCCGAGCCAGCGGCGGCACCATCGCCCGGCGCGCCCCGCGCCCGCCCGCCACTCTCCGAGCCGCTGCGCCTGCCGGGCGAGCCATCTCTGACCCCGCTGACTGACCGGGCGGCGGCGCAGGCGATGATGGGCACGCGCGCCCGACACGTCGGGGCCGCCATCACCGCCAAGCAGGCCATCGAGCTTGAAGGCGTCCCGCTCAGCGTGGACGAGAGCGCAGTCAACGCCTGGCAGCGCGTCCGCCTCGCCTTCCAGCGCGCGCCCGAGAACAAGATTGCCATGCTGCGCGCCCAGCCGGGCGTCGAGGACGTGCGCCAAGCCGAGACAGGCGACATCCTGGTCGCCCGGCGTGACCCCGGGGGCAAGCTGCGCGAGGAAGTCGTCGACCCGTGGCGCCCGGACGTGGGCGACATCATCGACCTAGCCCCGGACCTTCTGAATGCCCTTGGCTGGGCGGTTGGTCAGAAGAGCCTCCAGAAGCTCCTCCCGATGGATAAGGCGCGCGGGATGCTGCCCGCCCTGCGCAACCTTGTCGGGGGCGTTGCCGGGGCCGCCGCCGTCGGCGGTGCCGCCGACGTGGCCAGCGCCGCCCTCGAACCTGCCGTCGACGTCGACCTGAAGCGCATCGCCACCGACAGGGCCTTCCAGGCCCTGACAGACCTGGGCCTGGGCGCAAGCACCATGGCTGCGGGCGGTGCCCTGCACTGGCTCAAGAACCCTTGGATACGCTCGCGCGGCCAGGTGCAGATTGACGCCCTGGCCGCCCAGCGCTACCTCGCCGACAAGTACAACGTGCACATCGACCTCACCCCGGCTGAGCTGACAGGCTCGCCCACGCTGGGGGCCAAGGAGCGCTTCGTCGAGAAGGTCACGGGCGGGGCCGAGGTCTTCCAGAAGTTCCTGGGCAACCGCAACGCGAAGCTTCAGCAGCTTCGGAGCATCCTGTTTGGCGGGACGGTGCCTGAGTCCGACGTCGTCGGGCGCCAAGCCATCGACGCGCTGCAAGGCGGCATCGCGCCGACGGAGAACGCCGTGCGCGCCACCCAGCAGGCGCTCTCCGAAAGCGCCTTGGACCAGATTCAGCAGCAGGCCGCAACGCTGACCTTGCCTCAGCGCGTGGCCAACCGCGCCGCCGTTGGGGACGCCCTCAAGAACCGCTTCGCCTCCCTGCGCCAAGCCGCTCAAGAGGGGGCCGAACTGCGCTACGCCGAGGTCGAGAAGCTGACGGGGGACCAGCGCCTCTTTGGCGCTGACAAGTTGGCCGACGAAGCCAAGAAGCTGCGCGACTCGCTCCCGCCCAAGTTCCGCACGACAGAGATTGAGACGCCGACGGGCGCGACACCCGTCACCATCCGCACGCCCTCGAAGGTGTTCAACCCGTCGTCCGTCGTCGGCGTCCTCAACGAGCTGGTCGAGTCCAAGGGCCAGTCATTCACGCTCAAGGAACTTCAGCAGATGCGCCGCGCCGTCTATGACGGCTTGGACAAGGGCATCGCCATCCCCAGCTACGAGGAGCATTACCTGTCGGAGATTGGCAAGATGCTGACGGGGGCCATCGAGCGCGGCGTCGAGAAGATGCCCACAGGCGAACTCAAGACCGCCCTCGCCGAGGCCAACACCTTCTACAAGGCGAACGTGCTGCCCTTCGACGAGAAGGGCGTGCGCGAACTGTTCCGGCCCTCAACAGAGGGCGGCTACGTCGGCCCGACTCAGCTTGCCGCACGATTGGCCAGCGGCACGCCCGGGGCCATCGACCACTACAACACGCTCCTCAAGTTCCTTGCCCCCAACTCGCCCGAGATGCGGGGCGTCAAGCGCATGGTGCTCGACGACCTCATCGGCAATAGCATGGACCCGACGACCAAGCTGCTCGACGCTAAAGCCTTCCTGCGCCGCCTCCAAGGCTTTCAGGAGAACTCGCCCGAACTGGCGCAGCAAGTCCTCGGCAACTCAGGCTCGAAGATGGCGCGTCAGGCGCACATGGTCATCGCCAGCGAGGGCGACAAGCTGCCCGTGGCTGAGGTTGAGAAGCTCCTGCGCGACCCCTCGCCGACCGCGGGCAAGCTCGCTGACGCCATTCAGGCCCAAGCCAAGCTCGACAAGCTCTACCGCAATTCCATCCTCGAGGGCGTACGCAAGGGCAAGTTCGACGCGACCAAGATTGACGCAGGCGACTTCGTCTCTCGCTTCGCCAGCAAGGCGTCCCCGAGCGAGATTAAGGAGGTCATGTCCTTGGTGCGCAACCCGCCCCCGGGCGTCTCTGTGCCGCCCGACCTGGAGCACGACATCCAGGCCGCCGCCCTGCAGTCTTGGCTGGCCAAGACGCGCGATAAGCGCCTCGGTGTCGCCGGGGCCATCGAGGAGGCCGGGCGCGACCCGGCCATGCGAACACTTCTGGGCGACAGCTGGTTCAACGACATCAAGCAGCTGGGCCTCTTGGAGAAGGGCATGGCCGCCAAGTACGAGACGGCAGAGGCGGCGGGCACGATGGCGCGCGGGCGTCGCGCCAACCTCATCTTCGACGCCTTCACGACGGTGCCCTTGGCGGCACAGGAGTGGGTAAGCGCACGAGTCCTCACCCACCCGTCGCTGCGCTGGTGGGCGACCCGCATCCCCAACGAGGAACCCTCGAAGTGGTATGCCATCCTCGCCTCGGCCCCGATGCAACACGCCATCTACCGCGCCTTCAACGCCGACGACAGCGAGGGCTACAAGCAGGCGGCCCTGCTCGCCAACTCGCTTAAGCTCTCCGTCGACGACTACGTCTCGCGCAAGGGCGCGCCCCGCGACGCGCCAGTCCCCGGACCCGCCGCCGCCACAACCAATCGAACCGTAACGCTCCCGCTCAGCCCGGAGCCCTAGACGCCATGCCTTACACCGAGAAAGCGCACAACTTCTTCGCCCTCTGCTCGACGCCCAAGGGGCGCGCGAAGGCGCGCGGCAAGTGCCCGTCGCTCGCCGCCGCCAAGCGCATGATGGGCGAGGGCATCAAGGGCGGCGGGGCGCGCCGCAAGCGCAAGCGCCGTGCCTGACGCCCCGCCGCCGCCCGCCCCCGCGCCCGCACTGCCTGCGGTGCCGCCTGCGGCGCCGAAGGTGCGCAAGTCCTACCCGCACGCCTACGGCGTCAACCTGGGCGTGCGCCTCAACCCGCTCGAACTCGAACAGTGGTGCTTCCGGCGCCGCTGGCCGCCCGAGCGCGGCGGTCTTGGGCGCTACCGCCACTTGCGCAACGCCGCCCGTTACCTCTGGCCCGGCCTCGAATGGAACCCGTGGCTCGAACGCCAGATTGCCGCCCTGTGCGACGAGTCCACCGCCCTCGTCTCCGGCGTCACCTACGTCAAGGCCGTCGCCATGACCGGGTGCGCCGCCGCCGGCAAGACCTTCGCCGCCGCCCTCTACGCCTCCTTCTGGTGGCGTCTGGCCCCGCACCACAGTGCGGTCATCTTCTGCTCGACCACCAAGGAGATGCTGCGCCGGCGCGTCTGGGCCCCCGTCGTCTCCCTGCACATGGACGCCTGCGACTCGGGTGGCTACTACGACCCCGTCGGGCGCCTCATCGACTCGCGCACCAAGATTGTCGCCGAGACGGGCGACGACTTGCACGGCATGTTCGGCATCGCCGTCGCCGGGGGCGAGACCACCAGCGCCGTCCAGCACATCAAGGGCATGCACTGCGAGCGCATCGCCGTCGTCATCGACGAGGCCGAGGCGACGCCCGAGGCCATCTTCCAGACCCTGCCCAACCTGCGCAAAGGCTGCCGCGAGTTCATCGTCATCGCCCTCGGGAACAGCGTGTCGCACCTGGACGCGCACGGCCTCTGCTGCCAGCCCGCCGCCGGCTGGACCAGCGTCAGCATCGAGGACGAGTCTTGGCCAACGCGCGGCGTCTCCAAGTGGCAAATCGAGCCGGGCATCTGCCTGCACTTTGACGGGCGCAAGTCGCCCAACGTCCTCGCGGGCGAGACCCTCTACCCCTACCTTTACAGCTGGGAGGACCACCGGGCGGCCTTGGCCCGGCCCGATTACGCGGCGTCGATGGCCTATTGGTCGCATGACCGTGGGTTCTGGCCCCCCGAAGGTCTCGCCGACCGCCTCTTCACCGAGCAGATGATTGAGAAGTACAATGGCATGGGCCGCTTCGAGTGGCGCAGCCGCCGCACCCCGCTTGCCTTTCTCGACCCCGCCTTCGGGGGCGACGAGTGCAAGCTGGTGTTCGGGGCGATGGGCGACACGCCCGAAGGGCGTCTTGCGCTCGAGGTCACGGAAGCCGTGACCTTGAACCTGCGCGTCGACAGCAAGGACGAGCTCGACTACCAGGTGGCGCGGCGCGCCATCGCCGAGTGCAAGAAGCGCGGCGTCAACCCGCGCCAGTTCGGCTGCGACGCCGTCGGCACCGGGCGCGGCGTGCACGCCATCATCGCGGGCGAGTGGTCGCCCGAGGTGCAGCGGGTCGAGGCCACCGTGATGCCGACCCTGCGCCCATCCTCGACGGCTGACGGCCGGCCCGCCAAGGAAGTCTACGACCGCATGGCCACCGAGCTGTGGTGGTCGGCGCGCGAGGCCCTGCAGGCGGGCCAGCTGCGCGGCCTCTACCGCGACGCCGTCGTCCAGCTGTGCTCGCGCCTCTACGCCATGCAGGGCCGCAAGTACCGCATCGAGACCAAGGCCGAGTTCAAGCTGCGACTTGGTCGCAGTCCAGATGACGCGGATTGTTTTGTGGCGGGCACCCAGGTGTTGACGCCAAATGGCGAGGTGCCCATCGAGCAGTTGCGCGAAGGCGATGCCGTCGTGACACCGATGGGCGTCAGCCGAATTGAACGATTGCACGCGCGCGAAGTGAAGGAGACCGTCTGTGTGCGATTCTCCAGCGGCGCGATTCTGGAAGGCAAGGGCAAGCATCGCGTGTTCACGCGCGAGGCAGGCTGGGTACCCCTGCGCGAGTTGTCGTTGACTCACACCATGGAGTCAGCGCACAATCTCTGGCGATGGCGGCTCCTCAATCAGTTGTTTACGCCGGTGAGCGCTACTGGCTTCAAAGCACAGGTCGATATTACGCGCGCTCTCGGCGCAAGGCTCAGAAGGAGAGACTTCTTCATCGAGTCATCTGGCAAAGGCATCGCGGGCCTGTGCCTCGCGGCTGCTTCGTCCATCACAAGAACGGGGATTGGCAAGACAATCGGTTGTGCAACCTCGCGCTTATGTCGGCTGGCGAGCACTCTCGGTACCATTGCAAGTCCAACTGGGCCCACAATCCCGCTTATCGCGCTATGCGCCTCCGCCTCTTGGCCAAGGCCCGAGAATTGGCTCCTGACTGGCATCGCTCGGACGAGGGCAGAGTCTGGCACAGGAGACATGGCCGGGAAGTGGCGCGAGCGCGCAAGGCGCGCGTTTCGGTCTGCACAGTCTGCGGGAAGCGCTATCTCACCAAGTGCACCCGCCAATCCTTCACCTGTTCCCGCGCCTGCCTCGATAAAAGGACGTGGCAGAAGCAGAAGCGGCGGAAGGTTAGCCGCACTTGTCTTGTCTGCGGGAAGGCTTTTGCGGTCATTGCGAAGTATCGTGCTCGCCACTGTTCCCGTCACTGTGCAGCGCTTACCACAGCCCGCATCAAGGCGGGTTTACAACCTCACGTTGGAGGCGCACAACGCTTACTACGCGAACGGGATTCTCGTCGATAACTGCATCGTCGGCCTCGTGGAAGTCGCGCGCCGCAATGGCCTCGACTTGGCGACGCCCGTCGCCGTGCGCGCCGACAAGGACTGGGAGCGCCTCCTGAAGGCCGCCGACGCCGTGCATGCGGACGGGCGCGAAGCGCGCCCGCAGCTCGCGTACGAGCAAGCCGGGTTCGACGACGGCGAGGGCATCGACTTGGCGTCGCTGCTCGCCGACAGTGCGGACAGATGAGCCTCCAAATCCGCAACTGGAACGAGACGCCCCCGGGCGGCTGGCGCTTCAGACTCGCGCAGACGGGGCGCTGGTTCCCCGACGCCGTCGCCAACCGCGGCTTCGGCCACTACAGCTACAACGACCTCGAAGCCGAGGTGACGCGCTACTGCGGGGCCAACGGCATCGCCGTCCCCGCCAATCTCCGCCAGGAGATTGTCGAGCAGCTGTGCCAACAGCTGCCCGCCGGCTGGTGCCGCGACACCGAGCGCGCCGAATGGCGCGGCGGGGCGGGGGCCATCGCCGCCTTCGAGCGCGTCGTCCAGGGCACGCTGACGCTGGCCGACTGGTTCGTGCGCGGCGGGCGCCTGCGCGTGCCCATCGAGGAGTCGGCGCGGCGCGCTGCCATCTGCTCCGGTTGCCTGTTTAACCAGACGCCGCAAGGCTGCGGCGGCTGCTCCAGCGGCGCGCTGGCGACGGCGGCGAACACCATTGTCGGAGGCGACCGGCAGCCGTTCGACGCCCTCCTCAAGTCGTGCCTCATCTGCGCTTGCACGCTCAGCGCCAAAATCAGATTGCCTGTTGACGTGCTTCGGCGTCATATGAAGCCCGCCATGCTCGCTCAGCTTCCCCCAGCGCACAGCGGGTTCCCCGGATGTTGGGTCAGAGAAGACGCGACGCCCCCATCCTTGTAACCATGCCCGACGACGACCTCAGACCCACGCGGACGCCAACCGGCCTGCGGACCCTCGACGATAAAGGCAAGCCCCCGAAGTCCCGCCTCGACGACTATCAAGCCGCGATGACCATCGTCGAGCGCCTGCGCGAGGGCAACGAGCCGCGCAACGCCAAGGCCTCCCGCATCAAGGCGCAAATCGACGGCCAGCCGCCCTTCAACCCCGCCAAGCTCATCACGGCCGGGATGCGCTACTACCCGAACTTCAACACGCTCGAGGCAAAAGCGTTCATCAGCAGCGCCCTCGTCCCGTATTACGACCTGTATGCCAGCGCGCCCAACTACTGCGAGGTGGTGCTGGACATGGCGGACCAGCGCGAGCGCGAGTACGCGGGCCGGGTCGTGACCGAGGAGCTGCAGCGCGCCCTCTGCGACACCTCTTGGTTCGAGCTCAACATCTGGAAGGCGCTCTACGACTACATCGCCTTCGGCAAGGGCTACGTGCTCTGGCCCGACAACGCCACCTGGCGCTTCCGGCACGTCGCCTGGCACCGCGTCTGGTTCCCCGACCAGAGCGACGTCGACCCCGACACTTGGGAGTACTTCGTCGTGCAATGGCACTACGACGCGCACGACCTGTACCGGCGCGTGCGCAACCGCGAGCGCGCCGAGCAAGCCGGGTGGAACGTCGACAACGTCATCCGCGCCATCCAGTGCGCCGCCATCTACGACCCCATCACGCAGGACGACTGGATGGGGGTCCAGCGCCAGCTGCGCGACCACGACCTCGCGGCGGACACGCAGTGCGAGAAAATCATCACCGCCTGGCTGTTCGTGAAGGAGTTCGACGGCAAGTGGTCCTGGTTCGTCCTGCCCCTGACCCGCCTCATGGACCCGGACGGGCGCAAGGTGCCGCCCGAGGAGCACGGCTTCCTCTACCGGCGCATCGGCCTCTACGAGCGCCCGAGCCAGATTCTGGCCCCGTTCTTCTTCGAGGTGGGCGACGGCTCCCTCAACGGGCTGTCGGGCCTGGGCAAGGACATCTTCGCCCCGACGCAGCTCAAGGACCGGATGGCGTGTTCCAAGGCCAACAACGTGTTCCTGCGCTCCAGCGTGCTGATGCAGGCGCAGTCGGGGTCGGCGCGCCAGAAGGCGGCCCTGGCCCAGATTGGCAACGTCTGCGTCATCCCCGAGGGCTACGCCATCCAGCAGTCGACGATTCTGGGCGACATCGAGAGCACGATTGCCGTCGGGCGCGACCTGGACATGATGCTCCAGAGCAACACGGGCATCTACCGCCCGCAATTCGAGAAGCCCAGCGGCAACCCCGAAACCGCCACGGCGGCGACGCTGCGCTTCCAGCAGGGCACGGTGCTGTCCAACAGTGCTGTCAACCGCTTTCACCGCCAGCTCGACGGCTGCTACGCCGAGATGTATCGGCGCATCGTGCGCTCGCGCGAGGAGGACGCCGCCCAGTTCAGGCGCTGGTGCGCCGAGCGCGCCGTGCCCGAGGCCGCCCTGAGCAAGACGCGCAGCGTGCGCAGCTACCGCAACGTCGGCAACGGCTCGCCCTTCCTGCGCCAGACCAACATCGCGGCTCTGGCCTCCTTCTACGCCGAGTTCCCCGAGGACGGCAAGCGGGCCTTCCTTGAGGACGTCGTGGCCGCCTACACCAGCGCGGGCAAGGTGCCGCGCTACGTCGAGACGCGCCAAGCCAGCGGGTTGCCGACGCAGGACGTCTGGGACGCCACGCAGGAGAACGCCGCCCTCAAGGGCGGGGTGCCCGTCGTCTGGACGCCCGAGCAGGACGACAACGTGCACCTTGGCGTGCACGCGCAGGCCCTCAGCCAGGCGATGCAAGGCGTCCAGCAGGGCGCTGACCCCGCCGCCGTCGCCATGTTCGGCCAGGGCGTGCTGCAGCACGCGCAGGCGCACCTGCAGGCCCTTGGACGCCGCCAGGAACGCCCGGGCACAGTGCAGGGCGGGCGCAAGGCGCAGCTCAAGCAGTGGCAGCAGGCTTATGGCCAGCTGGGCCAGCAACTGGCCCAGGTGCAGAAGGCCGCCCAGCAGCGCCAGCAACAGGCCAATCAACAGCGCCAGCAAGAGGCCGAGCTGACGGGCGACCAGCGCCTCGATATGATGGAGATGGCGGGCAAGCAGCGCCTCGCCACGATGAAGACGCAGCACCAGATGGCCCTGCGCGAGGCGCAAGCGCGCCAGAAGCTGGGCATCGCCGACGCGCAAAGCGCGTCAAAGATTAGCCGGGACAACGCCGCCGCGGCGGCAGCGGGCAACGGCGAGGAAGCGCCGTGATGTTCCGATGGCTGCGCCCCCGTCCCCCCTCGTCGACGTTTACGGCGCTGCCTTTCTCGCGCCTCACCCTGCCGCAATGGCGCGAGAGCGAGGTGCGCGTCACTTTCGCCCGCACCCTGTTCGCCCAGGGCCTTGGGCAGGATATGCTCGCCGTGCTCCAGAACACGATGCCCGTGCCCGACCTGTCGCGGCCCGAGATGGCCGCCATCGAGGCGGGGCGCGTGCGCGGCTATCAACAGGCCCTCGCCGTCCTGCTCGCCATGACGGAGCCAGCCGACAAGCTCTTCCCCGAGGTGCCCGCCGACTACGGCGTCGAAGACCCCGAAGCGGGGTCTATGGCGCCCGCAGCCGCGCCAACCCCCAACCCCTGATGCCTTATGCCCGCAACCTCCAGTAACCCCATTATCCAGGAGCCGACGACCGAGGTCCAAGTCGGCTTGATGGACGACAACATTCGGGGCCGCCTCGACGCGGCCTACCAGAACCGCAATGGAGGCATCCCCGCCTCGCCCCCATCGGGCGAAGCGCCCGACGAATCCGCCGCGCCCGCCGCGCCCGCCGCGCCCGCCGCCCCGGCGGCGAAGCCCGCCGCCCCGGCGGGGGGCAAGGTGCCCGACAAGCCAGCCGCGCCCGCAAAGGCGGGCGCACCCGCCGCAGGGGCGGCGGAGACGTTTGTGCCCGGCAAGATGAAGGCCGCCGACTGGGAGCGCCTCAAGGGCGAGCGCAACTCGGCCCGGGCCGAGCTCGCGCAACTGCGCGAGCAGCTGAAGGCGAGCAAGACGCCCGACGCCGGCGCTTACGAGATGCTGCGCAAGGAGCGCGACGACCTCGCAACCCGCCTGCAGACGGTGGCCATCGAGCGCGACCCGAAGTTCGAGCGCGAGTTTGCCGCCGCCATCGCGCCCGTCGTCGCGGCAGCGCAGGCGACCGTGGGCGCGGGCAATGGCGACGCGGTGAAGCGCCTGCTCGACATGCCCGCGGGCGAACCGCGCGACGCCGCCATCGAGAAGCTCATCGAGGGCCTCGCGCCCTACAAGCAGGCCGCGCTCGGCTCGGCAATCGCCGAGATGGACCGGCTGCGGGCCGCACGCGCCCAGCGCGTCGTCGAGTCGATGGAGAACTGGACTCGGCTCCAGGCCGAGTCGGCGGCGGCGGTAGCCGCTGACCAGGCCAAGCGCGACGGCGCGATGAAGGACGTCCTGGAGCGCACCATCACGCAGTGGCAGAGCCCCTCCGAGGGGCTCCCGGTGCTGCAGGCGCGCGACGGCGACACCGAGTGGAACGCCGGCGTCGCGCAGTCCATCCAGCTTGCGCGCGACATCTTCGGGGGCGAACTGGGCATCGACGAGCTGGCCCGGGCCGCCCTCTGGGCGGCCAGTGCGCCGCGCCTCCTGGAGTCGCTAGTCGCCTTGCAGGCCGAGGTCAAGGCCCTCAAGGGCGAGCGAGACGAGCTGCGCGGATTGTCGCCCGGGGCCGACGGCGACGGCGGCGGCGAAGCAGGCGAGGGCGAGGCGGGCGAGGACAGCGCCCTGGACAAGCTCGGCTACGGCGCCGCCATAGCGGCGCAGGTGCGCAAGGCGGGCGCGCTCCGCTAATGCTGCTCGTTCTCGCGACGTGTGCTAAAGATGTCGGGCTGTCCATCAGCGCGCTAAAGTGGGCGATTAAGCTCGATACCCGCATTCCATTCGTCGGCGTGCTCCATGCCGAGACGGATACGCCTTTGGATGAGTTGCAGAGGCTTGCAAGCGCTTATTTTGAGCGCGTCATCGTCCATCGCATCGACAAGTACACAGGCGACCCCCGGTGGCCGCGACCCCAGAATTATGCATGGCAAAGCGCGGCACGCTTCATGTCCTCCCTTCAGGATGTTTGGCTATGGTGGGAACCTGACCTTGTGCCGCTGCGCGCCGGTTGGGCGCAGGAGCTCGACGCCGAGTACAAGCGCGCCGGGCGCCCCTTCATGGGGCGGGTGAGCGAGCGTGGGCTGGCCGGGTGCGCCCTCTACCCGCCTGACGTCAGCCGCCATTCGACGGCGCCCCTGCTCTGCCGCACCGCCCCCTTCGACGCCACCCTCTGGCCCGACATCAAGGACAAGACGCACCCCGCCAATCACCTCATCGGGCTGCACCCGCGCTACACGCGCGTCACCTTGCGCGTCGTGGCCCGTGACGTGGCCGAGCGCCTCGCGACCCGCTACGCCGTGTTCCACGGCGTCAATGACGGCAGCCTCGCCGCCGTCCTGGCGGGCCAGCGCCCGCCCGAGGCCCCAAAAGGGGCCTTGGTGCGCGTTTTGGACGCGCCCGACATCGACGCCGACGCGGACGAGAGCGAGGCGGTCTGGCAGCGGGACGCCCTCGACCTGTCGGCGGCGGGCTACGCGCCGCACCTGCCCTATCGCCAGACGCAGGCCGAGCTGCCCTCAGTCGCCCAGCAAGGCTGGCAGGTCGGCTTCGTCGCCCTGCCCGCGACGCATGTCCAGGTTTACTTCAACGCGGCCCTCGTCCCCTCGCTGGCCCCGACGCCCGAGCGCCCATGGCAACTCGTGACGCGCCGCTGGACCCGCACCCCGGCCGGCCCCTGGCACAGCGACCTCGTCGCCTGGACCCTGGACGCCGACTTCTACCCGTCCGCCCCCGTCGAGCTGCGGTTCCCCAAGCAGCGCCCCGGGCACCAGCGCGAGGACCCGCGCGTCGTCGCCGCCGGCAACAAGTTCCTCGTGTGCTACGCGCACTGGCAGCAGGGCCGCGTCTACACCGCCCAGCAAGCCTTCGCCTGGTTCAACGCCGGCTGGCAGTTCCAGAGCGGCTTCAGCATCGCTTACGGCGGCAACGGCTGGAGCGAGGCCCTCGCCGGCCCCACGCACGAGAAGAACTGGGCCCCCTTCTTCCACGAGGGCGTCCTGCACATCCAGTACGGCATCGTGCCGCACGTTGTCCTGCGCGCCGATACCCCAACCTCCGTCCGCAAGTACGAGTCGACGCCCAAGGCGCTGCCCTGGGCCTACGGCGAACTGCGCGGGGGCACGCCCCCGCTGCGCGTCGGCAACGAGTACATCACGTTCCCGCATAGCGCCTACGCCTGGCGCAAGCACCAGAAGCGCTACGTCACGGGGGCCCTGGCCTTCCAGGCCAAGGCTCCATTCGCGCTGACGCGCGTGGCCCGGGAGCCGCTCCTGAGCGGCTCCGAGCAGGACCGCATCTGGAAGCTGGGCCCGCCGACCGCCTATGCCGTCGGGGCCGTGCTAGATGGCCCGGACATCTTGCTGTCCCTGGGCATCGGGGATGAGCGCGTCGCCATCGCCCGCCTGCCGTGGGCGCGCGTCGACGCCCTCCTCAAGAAGTGCTGACGATTGCGTACTGTACGGCGCGTCGGGAGCCGTGCCTGGACTGGTTCCTGGACTCGCTCCGGCATCAGGCGGGCGAGCAGTGGCCCTCGCTGCGCGTCGTCGTCGTCGACTTCCACGCCGCTCAGCGCCCCCCGAGCACGCCCGAGTACCTGCGCGTCCCACCCAAGCCGACGGTGTGGCAGGGACCCGGGCGCAAGACGCGCCACGACTACTTCTGCGGGTCCAACGCGCGCAACACCGCCGCCTGCTACGCACCCGACGGCTGGATTGCCTACGTCGATGACCTGTCCGTACTGATGCCCGGCTGGCTCGACGCCGTCGGGCGCGCCATGCGCGCCGGCTACGTCGTGGGCGGGGCCTACCGCAAGGTCCGCCAGTTGGTCGTGGGCGACGGCACCGTCCTCTACTACGACGAGCGAGACGAGAGCGGCTGGGACACGCGCTACAAGCGCGGTCCCCAAGACGACTTGGTCGACATGGACGGGGGCCAGCTTTACGGCTGCTCGATGGCCCTGCCGCTGGCGGCGCTCGAGGCGGTGAATGGCTTCGACGAGGACTGCGACTGCGTCGGCTTGGGCAGCGAGGATTACACGCTCGGCTTGATGCTTCAGGCGCACGGCTACCCGCTGCGCTACGACCGGACCATGCTGACCCTCGAGAGCGAGGAGCGCCACGGTTGGGAACCGCCCCTGTTGCGCGTCATCGAGCACCTGCCCCCGCGCCCCGACGCCTCCTGGGAGCTGCTCAACGCCGTCAGGGCGGGGCGCAGGCGCGCCCCAAACCCTGCCCTCGGCCCGGGCGGCCTGGCCGCCCTGCGCCAGAGCATCCTTGCGGGCGAGCCGTTCCCCGCCGTTGACGTCCCGACCCACAACTGGTATAGCGGGCTTTTGGTCGCCTCGTACTAAGTGAGCACTTACTGAGCATGAGCACCCCACCCAACGGCAGCGCCTCAGCCCCGCGCTGGACCACCGCCGACCTCGACCTCGTCCCGCCCTCCATGACGCCGCTCTTCGAGCAGTGCGCCCGCCTCGAGGGCTGGGCCACGCTCGACAAGATGCGCGTCCTGGCCTCCATCATCTTCAAGCTGCGCCCCCGTTGCGTGGTCGAGTCGGGCGTCTTTGGCGGGCGCTCCCTCATCCCCTTGGCGCTGGCGTGCCGCGCCATCGGCCACGGCCATGTCACAGGCTTTGACCCTTGGAGCGCCGCCTGCGCCCTCCAAGGCGAGCACCGGCCCGAGGACGCCGACTGGTGGAGCCGCTCCGTCGATTACGAGGCCATCTACAAGGGGTTCGTGCGCGCCGTGCTGGACTTTGACCTGACGGCGTGGTGCTCGTGGCACCGGCTACCGTCGCGCACCGGGGCCGCCTGGCACCCGCCCCGCAGCGTCGACGTCTTCCACCAGGACTCTAACCACAGTGAGCTTGTCAGCTGTCAGGAGGTGCGCCTCTGGTGCGCCAAGGTGCGCCCGGGCGGCATCTGGGTGTTCGACGACTCGGACTGGCCGACGCAGCGCAAGGCCCTTGCGGCCCTCGCCGAGCGCGACTACGACCTGCTGCACGACGCGGGCACCTTCCAAGTGTTCGAACGGCGACCTTCGCGCCCCGCCGTGCGCGCCCACGCGCCCGTCACCGCCCAGCCGGAGGTCGCGCCGTGAGCGACATCCCGACGCCCGAGGTCGTGCACACGCTCGAACTGTCCCCCAACTGGCACGAGGTCGCCGTCCAGCACCTCGTCAACTTCTTCGAGTCCCGCGGCCAGCTCAAGAACGCCTTCAGGGGCGAGGGCGGGCGCTGGAACCTGGTCGTCCGATTCACCGACGACAAGCAGGCTGAGGCCTTCATGGAGGCCCTGCGACGCAACGAACTGCGCGAGTTCCGGCGCCCCAATGGCCCCATCCGGGGCCTCGACACCCCCTAAAGGGCGGACAATTCGCCTGCCCGCGGAAAGTTGAGGCGTGCGAACGTGCCGTAGGCCTCCCTAGCCGCCTCGTCATAGCGTCGAGCCGCTTCCTCCTCCGTCCGAAACGAGCCGAGATAGCGCCTAGGCGATTCCAGCCCATACAGCCGTCCCAACATCGCGACCCATCTCAGGTCCTTCGTGTTCCAGTGCACGCCCTTGTAGCGCGACGTGTACCTGCAGTACTGGCTCTTACGCTTGCGTGTGTTCCAGTTGTTCTCAGCATTGTTCGCCAGACGCAGGTTGCATCTCCGGTTGTCCCAGCGAAACCCGTTGATGTGGTCGACTTGCACACCCTTTGGAGCGTGTAAGACCTCACGGTGCAACAGGAAAGAGCGAGACGCGCCGCCTTTGCCGTGCGCTTTGTAGCTGCCGGGGATGAAGCGCCCCGTGTTGCGCACGATTGCGCCCGTCCTGTTCTGACGCGACCAGCGGTGCTTGTTGAACTCGGGGAACAGGTCCGCATCAATTATGGCGTAGCCGCCGTTCGTGAGCGCGAGGAAGGCGAGGTCGTTCATTGGATGTTGACAGCCTACGCCAATCGTGCCTACCGTTGCAATGGCAATCACAGCTCCGGCTGCGCTGTGAGCCCATCCGTCAGCCAGCCTTCCGCGAGCCAAACATAGTCCCACGGCTCAAGACATCCTGACCGCAACGCTACCAGTGTAGCACTACGACGGCGGACAACGTAAAATGATGTAATAGCTTGACCCACAAAGACTATGGCGTGTGAAGGAATTACGGACATTGTCGTACGCGAGACGGGGCGTTTCCTGCCGCGCAACATTTACCAGCGGGTCTTTGGCACCTCGCCCTGGATGGACCTCACGGGTCGCACGCGGGGCGTCTACCCGATGGGCCTGTCGGAGACCATCAACGTGCTGACGTACGAGCGCACCGCGCCGTACACGGCGGAACCGACCTGGACGGAACTGGCCGTTGTAGACGGCCAGGAGGGTGGCACCTGCCTCCCGCCCGTCACCGAAATCAAGGTGGGGAGCACGACCCGCAACTTCCGCCCGGCAACGCGCGCCATTCACGGCCCGCAGTTCTGCGCCGAGGACTTCCGCAGCGTGTTCGACCTCGAGATGCAGTTAGACCGCATCGCGGACATCCTCGCCAACTACGTGACCATCGAGTGGGAGATACGCGACCGGCACGAGTACTTCCGCATGACCAAGACGAAGGTCAGCGCGACGGACTGCTTCAACCCGGCCGAGGTCAGCTCGGGCGAGACTGCCTACCCCGCCTCCTGCCCCACGGTGCCCATCAGCTTCAGCATCCTCAGCAAGTATCGGATGCGCCTGCTGCGGGACGGGGCCAACAAGAGCGCCATCATGCGCTCCAACGGCGCCCCCCTCCTGACGGTCATCGCCAGCGGCGAGGCCATCGGCAACCTCATCCGGCAGAACAGCGACATCCGCCAGGACATCCGCTGGGCCGACTCGGGCAAGGGCTCCGCCGCCCGCCTCTTGCAGGAGTACGGCGTCTATCACGACTACGGGGGCTTCATCTTCGTCGAGGACCTCTACCCGCGGCGCTTCACCTGCAGCGCCGGCACGTTCACGGAGGTGCCCGCCTTCGTCGAACTGAACGCGACCAAGGGCACCAAGGCCGAAATCAACCCGTCGTGGCAGAGCGCCCCTTACGAGGAGACGCACATCTGGGACCAGGACGTCTTTCACCAGCTCATCCCGACGCCCATCGTGGCCCCGCACCCGAAGTTCCGCTTCGACCCCGTCCAGTACACGGGCGAGTGGAAGATTCTCAACATCCCGGACAAGGTCTGCAACCCGGACGGCAACCAGCTTAACCACCGGGCCGTGCTCAAGGCGGCGTCGATGCCAGTGCACCCCGAGCGCGGGGTCAGCATTGTGCATCAGCGTTGTGACCCGCTGGGCTGCGTCACCACCTGCACCTAAGCGAAAGGACGACACCTATGCCAGCAGTACAATATCCAGAGCGCGTCCGGGGGACGCGGGTAAC
>Ga0066905_100000106_pt1 | contig 16248 bp, 16 predicted proteins | sample PanSoiMetaPlot36_FD_67483 | JGI IMG/M metagenome (GOLD analysis project Ga0066905, IMG submission 67483) | Tropical forest soil microbial communities from Panama analyzed to predict greenhouse gas emissions - Panama Soil Plot 36 (version 2) | ecosystem: Environmental > Terrestrial > Soil >... | reverse complement strand
GAGTCCGATGTTACGCGGCAAGGTGCGTTTGGCGTACTCGACATAGCGTTCCTGGGCGCTGTCGATGCGCTTGGCGCGGCCGATCCGCTCCGGCGCCACCAAAAGCTCAGCGCTCGGTCGATCCATCAGCTGTTCGATCGCGCGCTCGGCCTCGTCGGACAGCTTGTAGCCATCGCGATCGAAGATCTTCATGCCGTTGTCGTCGAACGGATTGTGCGATGCCGAGATCATGACACCGAGATCGGCGCGCAGCGAACGCGTCAGCATGGCCACGGCGGGCGTCGGCATCGGGCCCAGAAGAAACACGTCCATGCCCACCGCCGTGAACCCCGACATTAATGCCGATTCGATCATGTAGCCGGACAGGCGGGTGTCCTTGCCGATCACCACACGATGGCGGTGGGTGCCATCGGTGATGTACTTGCCGGCCGCCATGCCAACCTTCAGGGCGACCTCCGATGTCATCGGCGGATGGTTGGCCAAACCGCGGATACCGTCCGTTCCGAAGTATCGCTCAGTCATGCCTCGTTCTCGCTCAAGCCTCTCCTGCCCCCTGGCAACGTCGGCCGCACAACGCCGGACCGGTTGACGGGGAATGCCGTCACAGGCGCCGGCAGGGGATCGGGGGCCGGCGCAGTTTACACCAATGTCCCAGCCGCTTGCGAGCCGCCGATTCGGGCTTTTCACCCCTCAAAGCGGCGACCAGCCTCGGCCGGATCGCGGGCGTCAGGGCCTCTACGAAAGCGCGCGCGCCTCCCGGCCCAGCCATACCGCCAGGGCCTGACGGGTTGCGGCGACGTCGTGCACGCGCAGCAGCGCCACGCCTTGAGCTGCACCGATGAGGGCGGCGGCGAGCGACCCCGGCAGCCGGTCGCTGGGACCGCCGCCGCTCAAATGGCCGATGAAACTCTTGCGCGAGGCCCCGAGCATCAGCGCGCACCCCAGCCCGTGGAAGGCGCTGAGTGACGCCAACAGCTCAAGATTGTGCCCCAGCGTCTTGCCAAAGCCAATACCCGGGTCGAGAATCAATCGGCTCTTGGGGATACCCGCGGCGACGCTGGTGGCCACACGTTCAGCAAAAAAGTCGTAAATATCGAGCACGACGTCATTGTAGCGCGGCGCATCCTGCATGGTGCGTGGATCGCCCAGGGCGTGCATCAACACCACCGGCAAGCCGGTACCGGCCACCGTCGCCAGGCTCTCAGGGTCGTGCCGCAAGGCCGAGACATCGTTGATGAGCCGCACGCCCGCGTCGGCGGCGCGCAGCATCACTTCGCTGTTGCGGGTGTCGATGGCGAGCGGCACCTGGGTTTCGGCCACCAGCCGGCCAATCACCGGCAGCACGCGGCGGCACTCCTCCTCGACCGTGATCGGGCTGGCTCCCGGCCGCGTCGATTCCCCGCCAATGTCGAGGATATCGGCGCCCTCGGCCACGAGTTTTAGGGCATGCGCGACGGCGGCCTCGGCGTCGAAATAGCGCCCGCCGTCGGCAAAGCTGTCCGGGGTCACGTTGATGATGCCCATCAGGCGCGGACGATCGAGGGCGATGCCGGCGATGGCCGCGCGCGGCCGTTCCAGCTCGGCCAGCAGCACCGCCAGCCGCGGATCGGGCTCGGTTTTCAAGGCCGCGGTGGAGACCACACGCCGGCGGCTTCCGGTGGCATCGCGGGCCATGATTTCGGCCGCGGCAAACGTCAGATCACTGCGGCCAGCAAGCCGCAGCGGGCGGCCGTCCCCCTCGCCCGCGGTGGCGCCACGGGCGAGCTCAACGATCGGCCGAACGGCAAGTGTCGATGTCACGCCGGCGTTGATACGCCCATCCGGGCGCGGCGGGAAGCCGGCTTCCCGCGCTAGGGTTCGGCGGTGCGAATGCCGGCTGGCCCGCCCTTGGTTTTGATCGAGCCCACCCGCTGCAGCGAACGGCCAGCCAGCCCCGAGAAGCGGATGATGTTGATCTCCTCTTCGACCATGCACTGCACCAGTATGGTCTTGCCATTGGCCGACCAGGCAATGCCCTGACACCAGCGACCGATCGGAAGTTCGGCGGTCTTCACCAGCTGGGTGCCGGTCCGCGACCAGATCTGCAGGAGACCATTGCCATTGAAAAAGGGAGAGTTGGCGGGCTTGTTGGAGCCGTTCATGACGGCGACGGCGACGAATTTGCCGTCCGGTGACAACTTGATGCCTTCCGGCGTCTGCCCGACCGTGTAGGTCTGCACCACGCGCGGTGGGTCGAGCTTGAGGTCGATGACGCTGATGGTGTCGGCATCGCCGGCCCCCACCCCGATGTTGGCGACCACCGCCACCTCGCCCTTGGCGCTGATATCAAGACCATAGGGGCGCAAACCGGCGGCAATCTCGCGCTTGCTGACCTCGACCTTGCTGCCCTCAATCGACAACAGAGTGATGCGGTTATCGTTGTCGCGCGTGACGAGCGCATGCTTGCCGTCGGGGTCGAAGATCACCGAGCTCGGCCCGGACTTCTCGGCCCCGACCGTGACCTTGCCCGCGGCGGTGACCGTGCTGCCGCTGATGGTGAAGACGGAGACGGTGCCCTCATCGCGGTTGGCGACCAGCGCCAAGGTTCCGGCCTTGTTGATCGACACGCCTGCCGCACCCTTGCCGGCCTGCAGGGTGGCCACAATCCGCGGCGTGGCGGTGGCATTGTTGCCGGCTCCCACCACCGATTTGACGCGCGTCACGAGGCTCGGCTTCAGCGGCGTCAGATCGATCACCGTCAGGCGGTCGTCGGCGATGGTCTTGCTGGCATCGGCCGGATCGATGCGCTGGCTTGAGGTGACGAGGGCGATATCCTCGTGCGGCGACACGGCGACGTTGAGCGGTGGACCCACGACGCTGTTGGGGACCTCGATCTCGGCCAGCAGCTTGGGCGGGTTGGCGCGCAAGTCGATGATTGACACGGTGTCGGCAGATGGCTCCTTTTCAACCACCACCTTGCCGTCGATGAGTTTCACTTTGGCGTCGTTGGCCGAGACCGCCAGCTGCGCCGCGGCACCAGCGGCTGCGACCATCGACAGCACGCCTGCCATCACTGCAGTTCGCCACATGCTTGGCCTCCCCCAAGAGTAAGTTCGCGGCCAAACCTTAGCATCCGCCGGCGACGGCAAGGAAGGGCCGTCGCTGGCGGTCGCACCAACCCGATGGCAATGACCTTGGCCGCCTCTCATGCTAAGACGTGTTGCAAAAGAGCGAACGGAGCTGCGTGAAAATGTTCACTAAACGGACGGAGAAGGAGGCCACGGCAGGCGCCGGCGCTGCCAAACCGAAGTCGCTCCCCGGCAGCGAGCACGCGCAGCCGGGCCGGCCGCCGGTGGCAGCGAGCGCATTGGCCACCGTCGTCGGCAGCGAATTGTCGATCAAGGGCAACCTGGAGTCCAAGGGGGAGGTGCAAATCGACGGCGCCATCGAAGGCGACGTCAACGCAATTCGCATCGTGGTCGGGCAAGAGGCGCGGATCAAGGGCAACCTCTTGGCCGATGATATCGTGGTGTGCGGGGCGGTAGCCGGATCGATTCGCGGCAACAAGGTAACACTGTTGGCCGCCAGCCACGTCGAAGGCGACATCGTTCACGGCACCTTGGCGATCGAGCGGGGGGCTTATTTTGAGGGAAAGTCGCGGCGCGCCGAGGACCCCAGGGCCGTGGCCGTGCAGGCGGGGAGCGGGTCCGGGACCGCCTGAAGCGGCCTGTGCCACGTCCTCGCCAATCAACCGACGCTTGACGCGGGGGGCCTAATCGAGGAGTAAGAGCCGCGCCCAGCCCACGGGCGCCTGCGGGTGACGCGGGGTCACCGGGGTCGTTGGGCGCGGCGGCCGGCACGGCCGGTCGGAGTGCGAGTGGATTACAGGGGCGCTGGGCGCGTCGCGGCAAGCCTGCCGGCTTCAAGCGTCGGGCCTGCCGGACCTCCGCGCGCGGCAGGTTGTGGCGTTACGAGGCTGTGAAGTTACCCCGCTATCATGGTCCCGGGTGCGATGGTGCTGAGATCTGGCAATAGGGGGCGCCGTGCCACTCGCGGTCCACAAGGGCCGATCACGCGCATTTGCAGACTGCGGCGATGGGGGTTGTATTCAAGCCACGCAACCTGGCATAAAATTGCCACAAGTGGGACGATGTGGGGCCCAGATTTCGATGGTCCATGTGGAGCAGTCTACGCCGCTGCCACCGGGAGGAGGCGCGCATGAACGCGACCGACTATGCCGTTCTCGAGGCCATCCACGTCTCGTGGGCGGCCAATGATCTGCGGGCGACAGTCCGCTGCTTTGCTGAGGATATCGAATTCGCAGTGAACGCGCCCGATGGTGCGGCCTCGTTCGTGGGCAGCGGCCGCGGCCGCGAGGCCCTGCGCAAACGGCTGTCGGACTTTTTGGACAAATACGAAGTCCTGGCCTTCACGCCTGAACTCGTCAACAAGCGCGAGGACGGGCTCGCCTGTCGCGTACACTATCATTACCGCCATCGGCAAACCGGGATGGAAATCGACGGCCGGATGCGCCTGTTGTGGTGCATCGCCGGGGACAAGGCGACCAGCCTGCGGGTGATCCACGACGCCGTGCGCATGGGCGTGTTCTTCGAGATGGCGGATCGTTGCAGCCGCGGCGAGCTTTACATGTGATGCGCCTGGAAGCGGCGGGCGGCGTCATCGGCTCGCTCGATCACGACACCTCGGCGCCAACTGCCGCGCTTGCGCTGTCCGCTAGCGCGTGCGGCCGGCGGGCCGCTCGGCGCTGTGCGCCGCGCCACACCAACACACGCCTCTGCGCGCGGTTCATAGAAATCGACAATCGAGCGCCGTGACCAACAAGGGTGTCGGTGCCTGTGGGTGGTTTGGGATCGGCTCGAACTCGGCACCGACATTGTGTTCGCCGCGCCGATTGGGCGCGCACCCAACCGCAACGGCAGGCGGGGATTGGCGCCCTCGGCGCTGGCGCCGCTGACCTTGGAGGAGTGCCAGTACCGGCGCCTTCCGGCTTCGACGCCGCGGCCGGCGAGACGCCTTGCCGCAAGCGGCCATGGCCTGGCGCCCAGCTCCCGGGCTAGAACGTCATGCCCCCTCGGCGGTGGTGGCGGCCTCGGCAGCATCGGGCTGCGCGCGTGCCGGTTCGCTTGTCGGGGGCGATCGAGTGAAAGTGCCGCGCCGCACCGGGTTGGGCCTGGGGCGCTCAGAGGTCAGCACAACGCGAGGGAGGCAATGCCGAAGTTGCCGTCATCGATCTCGTCCGGCTCCGACGAGTTCAAGGCCAATGCCGCCGCTATGCGAGCGCTGATCGCCGATCTCGCGGCCAAGCGTGCCGCGGCGGCCTTGGGGGGACCGGAGCGCCTGCGCGAGCGGCACGTCTCCCGCGGCAAGCTGTTGCCGCGCGATCGCGTGCTGCGCCTGATCGATCCGGGCTCGCCGTTTCTCGAGCTCTCGCCGTTGGCGGCGCTCGATCTCTACAGCAAGGACATCCACGCCGCCGGCATCATCACCGGCGTCGGACGCATCTGCGGCCGCGAGTGCGTGATCGTGTGCAACGACGCCACCATCAAGGGCGGCACCTACTTCCCGATGACGGTGAAGAAGCACCTGCGCGCCCAGGAAATCGCCCGCGAAAATCGGCTGCCCTGCATCTACCTGGTGGACAGCGGCGGTGCCAATCTGCCGCAACACACGGAGGTGTTTCCCGACCGCGAACACTTCGGCCGCATCTTTTACAACCAGGCGACCCTGTCCTCCCTCGGCATCCCGCAGATCGCGTGCGTGATGGGCTCGTGCACGGCGGGCGGCGCCTACGTTCCGGCCATGTCGGATGAATCCATCATCGTGCGCAAGCAGGGCACGATCTTCCTTGGTGGGCCACCATTGGTGAAGGCCGCCACCGGCGAGAGCGTCAGCGCCGAGGACTTGGGTGGGGCCGAAGTGCACACCCGCCAGTCGGGTGTAGCCGATCATTACGCGCTCAACGACGAGCACGCGCTTTCGATCGTGCGCAACATCGTTGCCAACCTCAATAGCGTCAAGTCGATTGACATCACGCTGCGCGAGCCGCGGCCACCGGCCTACGATCCGGCCGAGCTCGATGGCATCGTGCCGGCATCGCTCATGACGCAGTACGATACGCGCGAGATTATCGCGCGATTGGTCGATGGCTCGGAGATGGATGAGTTCAAGACCAACTACGCCGACACCTTGGTGACCGGGTTCGGGCACATCGAGGGATTGCCGGTGGCAATCCTCGCCAACAACGGCATTCTCTATTCGGAGACGGCGCTCAAGGCCACGCACTTCATCGAACTCGCCTGTCAGCGCCGGATCCCGCTGCTGTTCCTGCAGAACATCACCGGCTTTATGGTTGGCCGCGCCGCCGAGGCCGGCGGCATCGCCAAGGACGGTGCCAAGATGGTGACCGCGGTCGCCTGCGCACAGGTTCCGAAGCTGACGCTCATCATCGGCGGCTCCTATGGCGCGGGAAACTACGCCATGTGCGGGCGCGCCTACTCGCCCCGCTTTCTGTTCACCTGGCCCAACGCCCGCATCTCCGTCATGGGTGGGCCGCAGGCCGCGGGCGTGCTGGCGACGGTGCGCCGGGAAAACATTGAGGCGGAGGGCAAGACCTGGTCGGCCGCCGAGGAAGCCGCCTTCAAGCAGCCGGTGTTGGAAAATTTCGAGCGCGAAGGCCATCCCTACTATGCCACCGCCCGGTTGTGGGACGATGGCATCATCACGCCCAGCGAGACCCGTCGGGTGTTGGCCCTGGCGCTGTCGGCGAGCCTTAATGCGCCGATCCCGCCGCCCCGGTTTGGCGTGTTCCGGATGTAGCAGCCGTTGGCGGCCGATCGGCCAAGGTCGCTACGCGCCGCGATGGGACGCGCCGCGCGGCCCGAGCTGCGGTGCCGGCAGGCGCGCGCAATCGGCCGCTTTTGACCCTCGCCCACAAGTGCTATCGATACCGCTACGGGCGTGAGCGACGCCAAGCGGCGGTAACATGAGGGACGAGCGATGCCTCTCTTTGGCAGCGATACAGTGCAAAGGATACGCGGCGGTCAGTTGACATTGGGCCTCGGCGTACACCATTTGCGCGGTTCAGCGGTACCCTTGCTCGCCAAAGCTGCCGGCTACGATTGGCTGTTCATCGATGCCGAACACGGCGCCATCTCGACCCCTGAGATCGCCCAGATCGCCATGGCCGCGCTGCCGATGGGCGTGGTGCCGATCGTGCGCATTTGCAGCGGCGCGCTCGACGAGGGAACGCGAGCGCTCGACAACGGCGCGCTCGGCATCGTCGTTCCCCACGTCGACACGCCCGAAGAGGCCCGCCGCCTGGTCGAGGCCTTCCGCTTCGCTCCGATCGGGCATCGCAGCACCGGTGGTTCGAACGCATGCTTTGGCTATCGCCCGCCGCCGGCGGCGGAGGCGCAGAAGATTTTGAACGCCGAGATCCTGGTGATCGTCATGATCGAGACGCCGCGCGCGGTCGATAACGCGGCCGCCATCGCCGCCGTCGAGGGTATCGATGCGCTGCTGATCGGCAGCAATGATCTGTCGCTCGAACTGGGCATTCCCGGCCAGCTCGGCGATGAACGGGTGCGGTCGGCCTACGCCAAGGTGGCGGCCGCCTGTCGCCAGCACCACAAGGTCTTGGGTATGGGCGGCGTCTACGACCAGGAGCTGGCAAGCCGCTATATCGGCATGGGTGCGCGGCTGGTGCTTGCTGGCAGCGATCATGGCCTGTTGTTGGAGGCGGCCTCGCGCCGCGCCGAGTTCTTGCGCACAATCCCGCTGCAACCGCCGGCCTGACAGCGCCGAGCCGTTGCTCCCGCGCATGCCGTCGATCCCGGCGCGTCCGGGATTTGCGCCTCAGCCGCCCAAGCGTTCAATCAACGCCATGGCGGCGGCGGGCGCGCGGACCTTGCCCTCGTGGATCACGTAAAGAAAGACGTCGCGTGCCGACTTTTTGGCGGTTTTGGCCTCGATCACGGGCAGGTCGGCCGGTGCGCCGCCGGCGGCCCAGGCCTTAGCGCGTTTGGCCCAGGCGTCGAGATCCTTTGCCGGATAGCCGGTGGCGATCGCATCATCGCCTTTTTGCAGGCGCGCGTAGATGAAATCACCGGCCACGTCGGCAATCGCCGGGTAGGTCTCGTGCTCGGCAAACACCACCGGCGTCTTGTGCTTGCGCAGCAAACCAATGAACTCTGGCGTTGCAAACGAGGCATGCCTGACCTCGACCACGTGCCGGAGCTCGAGCCCATCGAGCTTTGCTGGCAGCATCGCCAGAAACGCCCCGAAGTCGGCCGCGTCGAACTTCTTGGTCGGCGCAAACTGCCACAAGATCGGTCCCAACCGGTCGCCCAGTTCGGAGACGCCCGACTTCAGGAAAAAGCCAAGCGCCTCACCGGCCTCCGCCAGCAGCCGCTTCTGCACGACGTAGCGCGGCCCCTTGACCGAGAACACGAAGCCATCGGGAACCTGCTGGCGCCATTTGGCGAAAGTGGCAGGCGTCTGCGTGCGGTAGAAGGTGCCGTTGATCTCGATGGTGGTGAGCTTGGAGCTGGCATATGCGAGCTCCTTGGCGTGCGCCAAACCCTTCGGATAGAAGGCACCGCGCCAGGGTTCGAACGTCCAGCCGCCAATGCCGACCCTGACCTTGCCTGCCTTCGGCATCGATCCGACCCCAATGACTATGACGCGCATGCTCGGCAAAAGTCGCCGCTGGCGCAAGGGGTGTTGCTGCCACTACAATCCCATCGTTGTCTGCCGGGGTATTTTCGATGGTCCTAACCAACGGCCGCTGCCAGTGCCGCGCGATCGCGTACGCCTTCGAGGGCGCGCCGAAGTGGGTGATGCATTGCCACTGTGCGAGCTGCCGGCGTGCCGTGTCCGCACCGGTGGCGACCTACATTGGTGTACGCCTGGAGCAGTTTCGCTACCTCAAGGGCGAACCCGCGCGCTATGCCTCCTCGCCTGGCGTCGAGCGCCACTTTTGCGGCCGTTGCGGCTCGCCGCTGGCCTACACCGGCGTGAACTGGCCGGGCGAGATCCATCTGTTGCACGGCACGCTCGAGGATCCCGGGCAATGGCCACCCTCCGGCCATGCCTATGTTGGCGAGCGGCTCCCCTGGTTCGAAGTCAACGATCGTCTGCCACGATACCAGACCACCGCCGGCAGGGGCGCCAAGCCGATCGGGCACGGGCCCGGCTGATCGAGGCGACGTGGGTGCCCGCCCTTTCTCGGCGTGGGCCTTTGCCATTGGCTGGCGCTTGCGCGGCCGCCATCCGGTCCGGCGCTGGGCCAATCGAGCGTGCCAATGGTTTGCACCTCCGGACGCGCGCAGGACCCCGAGCAACGCGCTTAGGACCAGTGTCGACCGCGCGTGGCGAGCAAGCTTGCGAGCCATCTGAAGGCGCACGGCCGGCGCGGCGGGAGTTTGTCGGCCTCACCCAAAAGCGAGATCTCGACCAGTGCCCATCAGCAGCGGCGCGATCCTCGAGCCCGGCGTCAAGGCGGCACCATACGTTACAGGTGTTGATCGCCGCACCGTCGTCGCTCTGGTCGAGCTCGGCATCCGTTCGCTGACCACAGGCGGCGCCTGATCGCGTAGTTTTGAACGTTCGTGTGCCCGAATGCGGCAGCAACCGGTGCGCCATTTGTGGTTAAAGTCGACTTGGGATCGCGGCCGGTGTCGGCCGCCGGACCATGTCATAGAGATACCGATCCAGACGTGACTGCCCATGTATGACTGCCCATGTATGACTGCCGACGCCTGACGGGATAAGCGACCTTCGACCTTCACCCGATCACCACCACCTGATCAACAACGAACCGAGGAACCAAAAATGATGCGGCTCGCCGTCCTAGTTATGCTGGCTGTTGTGCTGCCGCTCACGGGCAGCGCGGCCTCGGATGCGTCCGACAAAAAAGCCAAGGTGCACAAGCACGTCGTGCCCCACAGCAGCGTCGCCAACTCAACCCCACGGCCCGACCACTATCAGGAGCTGTTGGCCGACAAGATGCCGATGGGCTCGCGCGACTGGTGGGAGCAGATGCGACGCGAAGGACGCCTGGGCGGCGAATCGCCCTAGGAGGTCGGTTCAAGGCAACGCCGACACGCGGCAATTGGGGGGAAGACGCCCTGATGCGGAAACTGGTGCTGGCGCTGGGGTTGGCGTCACTGGCATCGCCTGCCAACTGAAGCGGCGGCGATCGCCGCTTCGACCCTGCTGCGGTCGCACGCCGCACGTGCTATAGCGCGCGGCATGAGCGATGCCGTTAAGCCTAACCGAGCAGTGGTGGTCGGCGACGTGACCTTCGGCAACGAACGGCCGATGGCGCTGTTCGCCGGTCCGTGCCAAATGGAAAGCCGCCAGCATGCGCTGGACATGGCCCACGCACTCAAGGATATCGCCAGCCGCCTCGGCGTCGGCCTCGTCTACAAGACCTCCTTCGATAAGGCCAACCGCACCAGCCTGACGGGCAAGCGTGGCCTCGGCCTCGACGGCGCCTTGCGGGTGTTCGCCGAAATCCGCGAGTGGCTTGGGCTCCCGGTCGTCACCGATGTGCACGAGGCCGACCAATGCGCGCCCGTGGCCGAGGTCGTCGACGTGCTGCAAATCCCGGCATTCCTGTGCCGCCAGACCGACCTGTTGGTGGCGGCGGCCAAGACCGGACGGGCGGTCAAAATCAAGAAGGGTCAGTTTTTGGCGCCCTGGGACATGGCCAACGTGGTGGCAAAGGTGACGGGCAGCGGCAACGCCAATGTGCTGGTGACCGAGCGCGGCGCCTCGTTTGGCTACAACACCCTGGTGGTCGACATGCGCTCGCTCGCAATCCTGCGCGAGACCGGTTGCCCGGTGATCTTCGATGCCACCCATGCCGTGCAGCAACCGGGCGGGCTGGGCAGCGCCTCGGGTGGCGAGCGCCGCTTCGTGCCGGTGCTGGCCCGGGCAGCAGTGGCGGTCGGCATTGCCGGCCTCTTCATCGAAACCCACCAGGATCCCGATCGGGCCCCGTCTGACGGGCCCAATATGGTGCCGCTCAAAGAGTTCGAGGGCCTGGTGCGCGATTTGATGGCCATCGATGAGCTGGTGAAGCAGCTGCCCGCGCACTAGAAGCCGTGCCAGGGCTGCAGCAGGCGTGCCAGCAGGCCAGAAAAGCGGGTCGGAGCCTCATTAGCGATGGCGCAGATGCAACCCGTGCCGCGATCCGCAACCGGGGTGTGCTCGATGGTCTCATCGAGGTCGGCGACATCGCCGTGGCCGTAGCGCCCGGTGCGATCGGTCATGGCCCCCTGCAGGATCAAGGTGAGTTCGCCGCCGGCATGGCCGTGATCGGGAACCGCCGCGCCGGGGGCGGCCTTGATCAGCTGCAAGCTGCCCTTGCCCCGGATCGGCAGCGGGTGGTGCCATAGACCAATGCCGATGCGCCGCCAGCGAACGCCTGCAAAATCGTGCCGGGCCAGCCGCAGGATGGGATTGGCGGCATCGCCTCCAACTTGGGCGAGCGGCGTCGAAGCCGGCTCCGGTGCGGCGCGGGACGGCCGCCGGTCGGTAAGTGGCACCGGGGCCAAGCCTTCAAGCAGCGCCCAGCCGATGCGTTCCATGAGCACGAGCTCGTGCTGGCAACGGTCACACATGGCAACGTGGGCGGCGGCGACCGCCGACAGTGCGCTCGGCAGCGCGCCGGCCGCGTAGCTCATCAGGGTATCGGCGCCCGGATGGTGGATGATCGTCATTTGAGATCCTCGACCGCCGCCCGCATTTTCTGGTAGGCGATGCGGACCCGCGACTTCACGGTGCCGAGCGGCAGCGCCAAGCGGGCGGCGATTTCAGCGTGCGACAAGCCCTCAAGGTAGGCGAGTTCGAGCACTTGGCGCTGCTCGGCGGGCAGGCCGGCAAGCGCGTCCCGGACGCGCAGCTGGAGCTCGGTCTCCGACACCACCTCGTCGGGCAGCGGTTCGGGCGAGGTTGCCTCCTCGTGCGCCGGGGTGAGCTCCTGCCAGGGCACATCGCGCCGCAAGCGATCGATCCATAAATTGCGCGCAATGGTAAAAATCCAGGTGCTGGGACTGCCCTTGTCGCTGGCGTAGAGCGCCGCCCGTCGCCACACCGTGAACAGCGTCTCCTGGGCGAAATCCTCCGCCGTCGAACCATCCGCTCCATGCCGCATGAGGTAGGCTTTGACCCGCGGTCCATAGCTCTGATAAAGCTCGTGAAAGGCGGCGGCATCGGCCCTTAGCGCAACCCGCCGCAGGAGCTCTGACATGGCGCCGTAGCTGTTCGTGGCCAGCGACCCGGGGTCGGCCTTCAATGATTGCCGCGCACCAATCATAGCCGATCCCTGGGCCTTTGCCCAAAGCATACGCAAACCGGGCCGGATTGGATCAAAGGCTTGGGCGCCGCCAGCGCCCTTTTCCTGGCCCAGGGTGGGGGTTATCGTTGCCGAGGGCGGCGTTTTGCAAGGGATCTCAGGGCTTCGCGGCCCTGGGGCGACGGCATGGCAGCGGCCAGGCGGATCATCTGTGTGGGGCATGCGGCGCTCGATCGCATTTATCGGATCGAGGCGTTTCCACCCGAACCCACCAAGGTGCGGGCGCTGGAGCACATCGAGGCGGGTGGCGGCATGGCCGCCAATGCCGCCGTGGCCATCGCCCGCCTAGGGGGTGCGGCCGAACTATGGAGCCGGACCGGGGATGACGCCGCCGGCCAGACGGTGCGCGCCGGTCTCAAAGCCGAAGCTGTCGACGTGCGCTATCTTGAGGCCTTCGAAGGCGCGCGCACCTCAACGTCAGCCATCATCGTCGACCGCGCCGGTGAACGCTTGATCGTTGGCCAACGCGATGCCGGCATGCCGGCGGGCACCAGTTGGCTGCCGCTCGAGCGGGTGCGCGGGGCCGACGCGGTGCTCGGCGATCTGCGCTGGCTTGAGGGCTTGCGCGCCGTCTTCCAGCGCGCCAAGGCGGAAGGCGTGCCAACCGTGCTCGATGCCGATCTCGGCGCGCGCGAGGCCCTGGAGGGGATTTTGCGGCTCACCGATTTTGCCATTTTCTGCGCACCGGCGCTGCGCGAGCTGATCCCAGCCGGAACCGACGAGGAGCGCCTGGCAGCGGTGCTGGCGCACGGCCCCAAGTATGCCGGGGTGACCTTGGGCGCGGAGGGATATCTGTGGCGCGACCACAGCCAAATCGCCCGCGTGCCGGCCTTCGCCGTGGCCGTCGCCGACACCACCGGCGCCGGCGATGCCTTCCACGGTGCCATGGCGCTGTTGCTGGCAGAAGGTCGCCCGCTCCCCCAGTGCGCGCGGCTGGCAAGCGCGGTCGCGGCCATGAAGTGCACGCGGCTCGGCTCGCGCTCGGGATTGCCCAGGCGCAGCGAATTGGACGCCTTCGTCGCGGCACGCGCGCTCTAGGTCGCGCCCTCGATCGGCGCGGCGCCGTCCGCAACTTATCCACAGCTATGCAATCGTTTCCTGAAAAGTTGATTTGATTTCTGATGCGTTACCCAAAGCGCCGGATAGAATCGGGGCACGCATGGCAAGCAGGAGGAACACCTTAATGGCTGACAAAACTACGAGCAGTGGGCGAGCGGAGAATGGATTTATGCCAATGGCCTTGCCTCTCGGGTTTGAAGCCTTGCTTGAATTCCAGCGGCCGGCGCTGACGGCAATGGCCCAGGTGAACGGCAAGGTCTACGACAATCTGGCGGCCATGAACCGCAATTGGGTGACCTTCATCAATCGCCGCCTCAAGGAAGAGCTGGCGATGCCGCAACACCTGGCCGGCTGCAAGACGGTGCAGGACATGTACGGCGTCTATAGCGAGTTCTTTCAAACCGCCGTCGCCGACTACCAATCCGAGTTCGAGCAGATGACGAAGCTTGGCAAGTCGCTGGCGGAGGACACCGCCCAGATCATGCAGACGCGGCTCGACGAGGCCCAACGCGAGGCGCGCAGCACCCACAGCGCCCGCTAGGGCGTGGACAGACGAATGACCCGCGCCCGGCTGCCGGGCGTGGGTTGATAGGGCCCGCTTCGGTCAGCCGTCGAGCTTGTGGCCGTGGCGGCCAGCCAGATCCTGGATGAACTGCCAGGCGACGCGGCCGGAACGCGCGCCGCGGGTGATCGACCACTCGAGGGCTTCGCGCTTCAGGAGCGCGGCATCCACCGCCAGCTGATGATGGGCGGCATAGCCGGCCACCATCTCCAGATATTCGTCCTGCGTGGCGTTGTGAAACCCGAGCCACAGGCCGAAGCGGTCCGACAGCGACACCTTCTCCTCCACCGCCTCGGAAGGATTGATGGCGGTCGAGCGCTCGTTCTCCATCATGTCACGCGGCATCAGGTGGCGCCGGTTGGAGGTGGCGTAAAACAACACGTTCGGCGGCCGCCCCTCGATGCCCCCCTCCAGCACCGCTTTCAAGGATTTGTAGGAGGTGTCGTCCTTGTCGAAGGAGAGGTCATCGCAGAACACGATGAAGCGGTCGGCGGCGGTGCGCAGATGCGCCAGGCATTGCGGCAATGCGGCAATGTCCTCGCGGTGGATTTCGACCAGCTTCAAGTCCGGCTGGCCCTTGCGCGGCAGCCCCAAGCTGGTGCGCACGTGCGCTTGCGCCGCCTTGACGAGCGAGGACTTGCCCATGCCGCGCGCACCCCACAACAGCGCGTTGTTGGCGGGTAAGCCTTGCGCAAAGCGGCGGGTATTGTCCAACAGTTGCTCGGCCGCGCGGTCGATGCCCTTGAGCAGGGCGAGGGGCTGGCGGTTCACCCGCGCCACCGGCAGGAAGGCCTCAGGCGTGGTTTGCCACACATAAGCCTCGGCTTGGCTGAAGTCGAATTGCCGCGATTCCACGGGCGCCAGGCGTTCCAGCGCCGCCACCAGCCGTTCCAGGTATTGGACAAGACCTTTCCGGTCGCTCATGGGGCAGAAATTTCCTTGTGCGGAGGCTGGGCGCGGTTTTGTGCGGCGACAAGCGGGCCAAACGCCGTTTCTATAATGCAGCCCGCGCCCTGCGTCATCGGCCGCCCCCAAGATTGGTTGCAAACAGGGGCGCAAACACTATATTCCGGGCCAAAATCGAACCGGGGCTAGTGGGGACGCGGTTGCCGCAGCCCTGAGCGCTTTGGCCCCGATCCTGCCCCGATCTCAAGGACGCGACTCCGATGCTCATTTCGCCGGCCTACGCCCAGGGTATCGGGGGAGGCAGTGATTTCATCATTCAGCTCGTTCCGATCTTGCTGATGTTCGTCATTTTCTACCTGCTGCTGCTACGGCCGCAGCAGCAGCGCGCCAAGGCGCACAAGGAAATGGTGGCCAACCTGCGGCGCGGCGACACGGTGGTGACGTCCGGCGGCATCATCGGCAAGGTGACGAAGGTGAGGGACGACAGCGAGATCGAGGTCGAGATCGCCGAGAACACGCGGGTCAGGGTGCTCAAGGGCACGGTGGCCGAGGTGCGGGTCAAGGGCGAGCCGGCGAAGGAACCGGCCTGACGGGTGGCGCGGGAAAGCGCGCGGTTGAACATTAAGGTCGGTGTGAGCCAGACATGCATTTCACTCCCATCAAGCAAGCGGCGGTGTTGCTCACCTGTCTGTTCGGGCTGCTTATGGTGGTGCCGAACTTCTTTTCCAAGGAGACCTTGGCGCATTGGCCAAGCTGGGTGCCGACCCGACAGCTGAACCTTGGGCTCGACTTGCGCGGCGGCGCCCACCTGTTGTTGTCGATGGAAACCAACGAGGTGCGCAAGGATTGGCTCGACACGGTGCGCGACGACGCCCGGCGCCGGCTGCGCGAGGCCAAAATCGGCGTCACCGGCCTCGGCGTTGCCAACAATGCGGTACAGGTGCGCCTGGCTAAGCCCGAGGATGCCGATGCGGCGTTCAAGGAGCTGCGCGGCATGGTGCAGCCGGTCGGCAATCTACTGGTCGGGTCGGGTGGCGGCGACCTCGAAGTCAAAAAGGGCGACGGCGGCCTTTTGACCATCACGCCGACCGAGCCCGGGATCCAGCAGCGGATCGGCAACGCCATCGGCGCCGCCATCGAAACCGTGCGCCGCCGCGTCGACAGCCTCGGCACGGCGGAGGCCCAGATCGTACGCGAGGGGCGCGACCGCATCCTGGTGCAGGTGCCGGGGCTGCAGGACACGGCCGGCTTGAAGGAGCTGATCGGCAAGACCGCGCGCCTGACGTTCCACGAGGTCAGTCGCGACGTATCGGCGACCGAGGCGCGCCAGACGCGCGTGCCACCCGGCTTCAAGCTTTAC
>Ga0066905_100000105_pt1 | contig 16287 bp, 6 predicted proteins | sample PanSoiMetaPlot36_FD_67483 | JGI IMG/M metagenome (GOLD analysis project Ga0066905, IMG submission 67483) | Tropical forest soil microbial communities from Panama analyzed to predict greenhouse gas emissions - Panama Soil Plot 36 (version 2) | ecosystem: Environmental > Terrestrial > Soil >... | reverse complement strand
ACGGGCGGGGGCACTTCTTCGCGGCCGCGGCCGAGGCCATGCGGCGGATCCTCATCGACCGGGCGCGGCGCAAGCGCCGGCCCAAGCACGGCGGCGGCCGCGAGCGGTGGGACCTCGACGACCTCGAGCTCCCGTCCGACGACCGGGCCGACGAGCTGCTCGCCCTCGACGAAGCCCTTAGCGCCCTGGCCCGGGCGGAGCCGGCCAAGGCCGAGTTGGTCAAGCTCCGCTACTTCGCCGGGCTCACCCTGGAAGAGGCGGCCGCCTGCCTGGGGATCACCGCGGGCACCGCCAAGCGGCACTGGGCGTTGGCCCGGGCGTGGCTGTTCGCCGCCCTGTCCGACCGCTCGGGGCCGGTCGACTGACATTCGCTTTTTTGCGCCGTTGCGGCCCGGGAACTCGCACTGTCCGGTAGGGCCCGCGGGGAGGTTACGTCGTGACCGCGCCACCGAGCCTGGACGGCATTTTCCTCGCGGCGATCGAACTGCCATCCGCCGCGGATCGCGCCGAGTACATCGCCCGGGCCTGCGGCGAGGACACCGGCCTGCGGGAGTTGGTCGCCGAGTTGGTGGCCGCCCACTTCCGGGCTGGGACATTCCTGGATTCGGCCGCCCCGGAGCTGGGCGCCACGATCAACCAGCCGGCCCCGGAGGGCCCCGGCACGGTGATCGGGCCGTACCGGCTCCTGGAGCAGATTGGCGAGGGCGGGTTCGGCGTGGTGTTCCTGGCCGATCAGTCCCGCCCGGTCCGTCGGCGGGTGGCCCTGAAGGTATTGAAGCCGGGGATGGACACCCGGCAGGTTGTGGCGCGCTTTGAGGCCGAGCGCCAGGCCCTGGCCCTCATGGACCACCCGAACATTGCCAAGGTGTTCGACGGCGGGGCCACCCCGGAAGGCCGCCCGTACTTCGTCATGGAACTGGTCAAAGGTGTTCAGATCACCGATTTCTGCGACCAGAGCCATCTGACCCCGCGACAGCGTCTGGAGCTATTCGTCGACGTCTGCCAGGCGATCCAGCACGCCCACCAGAAGGGGGTGATCCACCGGGACATCAAGCCGTCCAACGTGCTCGTGTCCCGCCACGACACCACCCCGGTCGTTAAGGTGATCGACTTCGGGGTGGCCAAGGCCGCTGGCCAACAGCTGACGGACAAGACGGTATTCACCGGGCACACTCAGATGATCGGCACCCCCATGTATATGTCCCCGGAGCAGGCGGGGATCAGCGACCTGGACGTGGACACCCGCAGCGACATCTACTCACTGGGCGTCTTGCTGTACGAGCTGCTGACGGGCACAACGCCGTATGCCAAGGAGCGCTTCAAGCAGGCGAGTTACGAAGAGATCCGCCGCATCATCCGCGAGGAGGACCCGCCGCGGCCGAGCACTCGCCTGAGCACCCTGGGGCAAGCGGCGACCACCGTGTCGTCGAACCGCGGCACCGAACCGCGAAAGTTGTCGACTCTGGTCCGCGGCGAGCTGGACTGGATCGTCATGAAGGCGCTGGAGAAGGATCGCGACCGCCGGTACGAGACGGCCAGCGCTTTCGCGGCGGACGTGGAGCGGTACCTGCACGACGAGCCGGTGCAGGCGTGCCCGACGTCGACGTGGTACCGGGTCCGGAAGCTCGCGCGGCGGCACAAGGGAGCGCTCGTCAGCGCAGCGCTTCTGGTCGGGATGTTGTTGGTCCTGCTCGGAGGCCTCGCGTGGGTCGTGTCCGACCGGGCCGCGCGTCGGGCGCGGACGGCGTTCGAGGTCAATCAGTTCCTCCAGCGGGCCGATGCGCTGTACGCGGACAACAAGCTCCCCGAGGCGGTGGCGGAGGTCCAGAAGGCCCGCGGCCTCCTGGGCACAGCCGGCGGCGACGACGAGGATTTGCATCGGCGAGTACAGCAGCGGCTCGCCGAACTCGAGACGGCCGCAAAGCTGGAGGAGATCCTGATGGATTCTGAGGGACCCGCAGTTCGGGACCATGCGTATGCCGAATATACTCGGGTGTTCCAGGAGTACGGGATCGACGTGGAGGCGCTTTCGACCGAGGAGGCGGCGGCTCGCATTGCGGACAGCAACATCAAGCTCGATCTGGTGCTCGCCCTGGACCGGTGGGTCTCGTCCTTGCGGTTCGACTCGCGGGGACTCGACCCTGCCCGCTGGCACCGGCTGCAGGCGATCTCGCGGGCGGCCGATCCCGACCCGTGGCGGCTGCGTTACAACGCGGCGTCAGAGACCAAGGACTTGAAGGCGCTCCGGGAACTTGCCGATGGAGCGGACCCGAGCCGGCTACGCACCCGCGTCCTGGCGGCCCTCGGGGAATCACTGAGGGTGTCGGGCGACGTGAAGGCATCGGTCGCCTTTCTCCGCAAGGTTCAGAGGCAGTATCCCGCGGACTACTCCATCAACGCCAGCCTGGGATGGAGCCTCAGAAGCTTGAACCCGCCGAAGTGGGACGAAGCAATCATTTTCCGCAGTATCGCAGTGGCCGTCCGGCCCCAGAGTGCCATTGCCAACTGGCACCTCGGCTATTCCCTGCATCTGGTCGGAAAGCTGGACGAGGCGATGCCTTACTACCAGACGACCATCGATCTCGATTCGAGTCACGCCCCTGCCCACTTCTCCCTCGCCAATATTCTGCGTGTGCGGGGAAATCCCGAGCAGGCGCTTGTCCACTTCCGGATTGCCGTCGAACTCCTTCCCACTGACCCCAACCCCCTGAACGGACTGGCCTGGGAACTCGCCACATGCGTCGAGCCCAAACTCCGCGACCCCGGCAAGGCCGTTGACATGGCCAAGAAAGTGGTGGACCTGTCGGTCAAGCAAAAAGACGACCGGGATAGGCCTGGCCGCGATAGGCTCGGCAACTACTGGAACACGCTCGGAGTGGCCCACTATCAGGCTGGCAACCTGGAAGAGGCGCTCGCCGCCCTGCAGAAGTCTCTGGAGATCTCCAAGATCGCTAAAGGCGACGACAGCCGTTATGTCTGCGAGGACTGGCTCTTCCTGGCCATGGCGAACTGGAAGCTGGAGCGGAAGGACGAGGCTCGCAAGTGGTACGACCGGGCGGCGGACTGGATGGTGAAGAAGAAGCCCAAGGAGGAGGAAATCCGTCGCTTCCGGGCGGAGGCGGCGGCGCTCTTGGGTATCGAAATGAAGGAGTGAACCGTCTGCCGGTTCAACGATTGGCAGCGGGCGGTGACCGGGGCCCGACTACATACCGTCGAGGTGAGCTGATCCGGCTCGGAAACTCGCACTACCCCGGTAAGGCCGGCAGGAGGGGTACGTCGTGACCGCGTCACCGAGCCTGGACACGATCTTCGCCGCTGCCATCGAGCTTCCGTCCGTGGCGGACCGGGAGGCGTACATTGCCCGGGCCTGCGCGGGGGACACCTCACTGCGGGACCGGGTCAGTGAGTTGGTCGCCGCCCATTTCCGGGCCGGGAGCTTCCTGGAATCCGCCGCCCCGGAGTTGGCCGCCACGACCAACCACCGGGCCGGCGAGGGGCCGGGGACTGTCATCGGCCCGTACAAGCTGCTCGAACAGATCGGTGAGGGCGGGTTCGGGATCGTCTTCCTGGCCGAGCAGACCCAGCCGATGCGTCGCCGGGTGGCCCTGAAGGTGCTCAAGCCGGGGATGGACTCAAAGCAGGTGCTCGCGCGCTTTGAGGCGGAGCGGCAGGCCTTGGCCCTGATGGACCACCCGAACATCGCCCGGGTGCTGGACGGCGGGGTGACGGACGCCGGCCGCCCGTACTTCGTCATGGAGCTGGTCCGGGGCCTCCCGATCACTGACTTCTGCGACCGGAGTCAGGTGCCGGTGCGCCGGCGATTGGAGCTGTTCGTTTCCGTCTGCCGGGCGGTGCAGCACGCCCACCAGAAGGGGGTGATCCACCGCGACCTCAAGCCGTCCAACGTCCTGGTCGCCGTTCAGGATGGCGTCCCGGTGCCGAAGGTCATCGACTTCGGAGTCGCCAAGGCGGTCGGCCAGGCGCTCACGGACAAGACGCTCTACTCGAACTTCGCCCAGATGATCGGCACCCCCCTGTACATGAGCCCGGAGCAAGCTCAGCTCAGCGGGCTGGATGTGGACACGCGCAGCGACATCTACTCACTCGGCGTGATGCTGTACGAGCTTCTGACCGGGACAACTCCATTCGACCGGGAGCAGATGCGGACCGCCGGTTACGACGAGATCCGCCGCATCATCCGGGAGGAGGAGCCGCCCCGGCCGAGCACCCGGCTCAGCACGCTCGGCCCGGTGGCGGCCACCGTGTCGGCCAACCGCGGGAGCGAGCCGCGACGGCTGTCGGCCCTCTTTCGCGGGGAGCTGGACTGGATCGTGATGAAGGCCCTGGAGAAGGACCGCAACCGCCGGTATGACTCGGCCAGCGCGTTCGCCGCGGACGTCGAGCGGTACCTGGGCGACGAGCCGGTGCTCGCCCGGCCGCCGTCGGCCCAGTACCGCCTGGGCAAGTACCTGCGGCGGAACCGGGGACCGGTGCTGGCCGGGGCACTCGTGTCGGCGGCCGTATTCGCCGGGGTGATCGGGGCGGCGTACGGGGCGATCGAAGCCCAGAAGCAGCGCGAGGTCAATTCGCAACGGGAGCAGGCGGAAGTCGCCCGCGATGGCGAGGCGTCGGCCAAGCGGGAGGCCCAGGAGGCCCGGGACCGGCTCGCCGCCTGGGAGTATGGGCGGACGATGCAGGTGGCCCACCAGGAGTGGCGCGAGAACAACGTCCCCACTACCCTGGCCCTGCTCGGTAGCACCCGGCCGGAATTCCGCGGCTGGGAGTGGTCGTACGTTCGCCGCTTGTGCCACGCCGATCTCCTCACGTTGAAGGGGCATTCGGGCGACGTCCGGTGCGCGGCCTTCAGCCCGGACGGGGCACGGGTGGCGACCGGAGGCCTCGACCAGACGGTCCGGGTGTGGGACGTGGCGACCGGCACGACCGCCGTGACGTTCAACGGGCATGCCGGGCCCGTCCAATCGGTGTCGTGGGACGCGGGCGGGACGCGGATTGTGACCGCGTCCGCGGACCAGACGGCGAAAGTGTGGGACGCGAAGACGGGAGCCGAACTCCTCACCCTCCGGGGTCACACGAATCAAGTCACCGCGGCGGCCTTCAGCCCGGACGGGGCCCGAGTGGTCACCGGCGCGTACGACAAGACCGCCGAGAAGACCGCCCTGGTGTGGGACGCCAAGACGGGAGCCGAGGCCATCAACCTCCGCGGGCATGCCCTCGGCGTCACTTCCGTGGCTTTCAGCCCGGACGGGACGCGAATTGTGACTGGGGGCATCGACAAGACGGCCCGGGTGTGGGACGCGAAGACCGGGGCCGAGGTCTTGATCCTGAAAAATGGGCACACCGGGCCGCTGACCGCGGCGTCGTTCAGCCCGCGCGGGGACTGGATCCTGACTGCGGGCGACCGGACCGCCCGAGTGTGGAATGCGAAGACCGGGGTCGAGGTGGCAGTCCTCCAGGGGCACCCCGAACTCGTCCAGTCGGCGTCGTTCAGCCCAGACGGGTCACGGATCGTGACCGGCAGCTTCGACCGGACCGCCCGGGTATGGGACAGGGAGACCGGGGCCGAGATCCGCCTTCTGAAAGGCCACACGCATGCCATCACCGCGGCGTCGTTCAGCCCGGACGGAGCCCGGGTCCTGACCGCGGGCGGTAACGACGCGACAGCGAAACTCTGGGACGCGAACGGTAACCCTGAGAGCTTGACACTCCGGGGCCACCTGAAATCGATCCAGTCGGCCGCGTTTAGTCAGGACGGCGCCCGGGCGGTGACCGGGGGCTTTGACGACACGGCCCGGGTGTGGGACACGAAGACCGGTGTTGAACTCCTCACCCTGAATGGACACGCCGACTCCGTCGCGGCGGCATCGTTCAGCCCGGACGGGACCCGGGTGGTCACAGGGTCGGGGGACAAGACGGCCCGGTTATGGGACGCGACAACCGGGGCCCACCGGCTCACGCTCCGGGGACACAAGGATGCCGTCCTCGCGGCGTCGTTCAGCCCGGACGGGAGCCGGGTGGTCACCGCCAGTCATGACCGGACGGCCCGGGTGTGGAATGCGACGACCGGGGCTGTACTCCTCACCCTCGAGGGGCACGGCGACGCCGTCACGATGGCGTCGTTCAGCGCGGACGGGTCGCGGGTGCTGACCGCGAGTCTCGACCAGACGGCCCGGGTGTGGGATTCCACAACGGGGGCCACGCTCCACACTCTCGGGGTGCCGGTCGACCGCCTGTCCGCGGTGGCATTCAGCCTGGACGGGTCGCGAATCCTGACCGCGGGACAATCGACCGCTCGAGTGTGGGACACCCAAACCGGGGCTGTGCTCCTCACCCTCATCGGGCACACCGATCGCGTCACGTCGGCCGCGTTCAGCCCGGACGGCAACCGGGTGATGACCGGGAGTTATGACAGGACGGCGAAACTGTGGGACGCAAAGACCGGGGCCGAGGTCCTCACTCTGAAAGGTCACGCCATTTATGTCACCGCGGTGGCATTCAGCCCGGACGGCACCCAGGTGATGACGGGGAGTTATGACCGGACGGCGAAGGTCTGGGACGCGATGCCGGTGCCGAAGATCAATGCCCCGACCGTCGAACCCGCGAGGTGATCGGTAGCGGCCGTGACACGCCCGCGGGAACTCGCTCGCCTGTGTTCGCTTTTTTGGTGAGCCGTTCCGGATCGGAAACTCGCACTGCCCCGTAAGGCCGGCGGGAGGGGTAGGTCGTGACCACGTCACCGAGCCTGGACACGATCTTCGAAGCCGCGATCGACCTGTCGTCCGCGGCGGACCGGGAGGCCTACATCGCCCGGGCCTGTGGAGAGGACACGGCCCTGCGCGACCGGGTCCGGGAGCTGGTCACCGCCCACTTCCGGGCCGGGAGCTTCCTGGAGTCAGCTGCCCCGGAGCTGTCGCCGACGATCAGTCAGCCGCCCGCCGATGGTCCCGAAACGGTGATTGGGCATTACCGGCTACTTGAACAAGTCGGCGAGGGTGGGATGGGTGTGGTGTTCGTGGCCGAGCAGCAGTATCCGGTGCGGCGGAAGGTGGCCCTGAAGGTGATCAAGCCGGGGATGGACACGAAGGAGGTGGTCGCCCGGTTCGAGGCCGAACGGCAGGCGCTAGCGCTGATGGACCACTCGAACATCGCCAAGGTGCTGGACGGCGGCATGACCGACCAGGGCCGGCCGTACTTCGTGATGGAGTTGGTGCGGGGCATTCCGATCACCAATTACTGCGATCGGGCTCGACTGGGCGTGCGCGACCGGCTCGGGCTGTTCATTCAGATTTGCCAGGCGGTGCAGCATGCGCACCAGAAAGGGGTGATCCACCGGGACCTGAAGCCCTCGAACGTCCTGGTTACCGAGCTCGACGGCGCACCGGTGGCCAAGGTCATCGACTTCGGGGTGGCCAAGGCAGTTGGCAGTCGGTTGACGGACAAGACGGTGTACACCCGGCACATGCAGCTGGTCGGGAGCCCGATGTACATGAGCCCGGAGCAGGCCGAAGTCAGCGCCGTGGATGTGGACACGCGGGCCGACATCTACTCGCTCGGGGTGCTTCTGTACGAACTCTTGACCGGGACGACGCCGTTCGACAAGGAGCGATTCCGGTCGGCGGAATATGACGAGATCCGGCGGATCATCCGTGAGGAGGAACCGCCGAAGCCGAGCACGCGCCTGAGCACCCTGGGGCGGGCGAGTGAGACCGTGTCGGCGAACCGGTCCAGCGAGCCGAGAAAGTTGTCCGCCCTGGTCCGGAGGGAGCTGGACTGGATCGTGATGAAGGCCCTGGAGAAGGACCGCAACCGCCGGTACGAGACCATCAGCGCCTTCGCGCAGGACGTGCAGCGCTACCTGAACGACGAGCCGGTGCTCGCCTGCCCGCCGTCGGCGTGGTACCGGCTGCGAAAGTTCGCCTGGCGGAACAAACGAGCAATCGTCAGCGCAGTGCTTCTGGTCGGGATGTTGCTGGTGCTGCTCGGAGGCCTCGCGTGGGTCGTGTCCGACCGGGCTGCCCGGCAGGCACGGACTGCTGTCGAGGTCAACCAGTTCCTCCAACAGGCCGAGTCGCTGTACGCGGCCAACAAACTCCCGGAGGCCGTGGCGGAGGTGCAGAAGGCTCGCGGCGTGCTGGTCGCCGGCGGCGACGAGGAGCTGCACCGGCGGGTCCGGCAATGGCTCACCGACCTCGAGACAGCCGCAAAGCTAGAGGAGATCCTGATGGAGTTCGCGGAGCCCGCAGCTCGGAAGCGACTCTATCCCACAACTCCGGAGCCCGCAGCTCGGCACGGAGCAGACGCCAGATATGCTCGGGTATTCCAGGACTACGGCATCGATGTGGAGACCCTTTCGACCCAGGAGGCCGCGGCTCGGATCGCGGACAGCCATATCAAGCTCGATCTGGTGCTCGCCCTGGACTGGTGGGCAACGTCGTTGCGGTCCGACCCCCGGCGGCTCGACCCCGACCACTGGCAGCGGCTGCAAGCAATCTCGCGGGCGGCCGATCCCGACCCGTGGCGGTTACGCTACAACGCGGCGTCCGAGACCGAGGACTTGCGGGCGCTCCGGGACCTTGCGGATGGGGCGGACCCGGGTCGGCTGCGCACGCCCGTTCTGGCGGAGCTTGGAGACTCACTGAGGACGGTGGGCGACGTGGAGGCATCGGTCGCCTTCCTCCGCAAGGTTCAGAGGCGGTATCCCGCCGACTACTCCATCAATGCCCGCCTGGCATCGAGCCTCGAAAGTTTGAATCCCCCGAAGTGGGACGAAGCGATCGCTTACCGCAAAATCGCGGTGGCCGTCCGGCCCCAGAGTTCGACCGCCAACTGGTACCTCGGCAGGTCCCTGCACTATCATCTGGGAAAGCTGGACGAGGCAATGGCCTACTACCAGACAACCATCGATCTTGATCCGGGACACGCCGCTGCCCATTACAGCCTCGCCTATGTCCTACGCGCTCAGGGAAAGCCGGAGGAGGCGCTGGTCTACCTTCGCAAGGCCAGCGACCTCCTTCCGGATGACCCCAGCCCCCTGAACGGCCTGGCCTGGGAACTGGCCACGTGCGCCGAGCCCAAACTCCGCGACCCGGGCCAGGCCATTTTCCTGGCCAGGAAAGTGGTCGCACTGTCAGTCAAGCAAGGAGACGACCGGGATCATCCCGGTCGGCACGGCAACTACTGGAACACGCTCGGAGTGGCCCACTATCGGGCCGGTCAACTGAACGAGGCGGTGGACGCCCTGCAGAAGTCCCTGGACCTCGGTACCGGCGGCGGCGACCGTTATATCTGCTTGGACTGGTACTTCCTGGCCATGGCGAACTGGAAGCTGGATCGGAAGGACGAGGCCCGCAAGTGGTACGACCGGGCGGTGGAGTGGACGGCGAAGAAGGGACCCAAGGACGACACACTCCGTCGCTATCGGGCGGAGGCGGCGGCGCTCTTGGGTATCGAAGGGAAGGAGTGAACCGTCTGCCACCTGGAGCGACATCTCCGTGTCGGAACCTCGGCAGCGTCGGCGCGGCTACTCTAGATTACAAGTGTGACAGCGCACTAGTCCAGCAACAGATTCCCCGCCGCTTGGTGTCACAGCGGACCAGAAAACATGACTCGCGATCGATGGCAGCAAGGGGGAGAAGAGGGTCGGGAGTCTTCAAAAACGACTCCCGTCCCCTGACCGGGCGCGTCGTCAGTCGGCCTGCGGCGGGGATGAATCCCCACCGGGCGTCGGGTCCGGGCAGTCCACGCAATCAACGTTCATTTCCTGGCCGTCAAAGCCGGCCGTCGCCGGGGGTCGGCAACACTTCCCCGTGCAGTTGCAGCCCAGGAGTACCCACCCGCCGTTCACCAGGACCTTCGGGTCGTACTTCCACCGGGACTTGCCAGCCGGGATGGTGCCCGTTGCGATCGTACAGCGTGCATTCAGATCCATGAGTCGGCCTCCAGGAAGGGGTACAGCCGGCCGGAACGGGTCAGTCCGCGGGCGGCCGGGCCGGCAAGGTACGGGCCACCCGGAAGCCGGTCGGCCCGTACGGCCAGTCCGGGGTGACTTCGCTCCGGTGGCCGGCGTCGATCGACCGGCCCATGACGTGCGCCCCCTGGCCGCGGAGGACCTCCTCGCCGTACACCCCGGGGCCGCCGTCGCGGTGACACCACTCGGCGACATTTCCCAGCACGTCGAACAGTCCGAACGCGTTCGGCTTTAGCCGCCCGACCGGCATGGCAAAGAAGCCGGTGATCTCGTTGTGCCAGGCGTACCTGGGGACGAGTTCGTCCGCGTCCCCGAAAAAGCGCCGGATCGGCCGCGGGCCCCGGCAGCCGTAGTCCCACTCGGCCTCTGTCGGCAGCCGGTACCCCAGCCGGAGCGTGAAGTCTGGCCGGGGGACCATCACGTGCCCGTGCTCCTCGTAGCACATGTCGGCATTTCCGAGTCCTTCGTGGCGGCTGAGCCAGTTGCAGTACCGGGCCGCCTCCCAGAAACTGACTGCGGAAACCGCCTCGATGTCGGAATCCCGGGACCGAGTCTTCACCCGGGAGGACGGCCGGTACCCCGGTTGGAACCGGCGGTACTCCCCGAGCGAGGTCTCCCGGATGGCGAGCGCGAAGGGCGCGAGTGTCCTCGAACTGCCCGTGGCCGTGGTGACCTGCACCAGTGTGGGGAAAGCCGTCAGCGTCAGCCCGGATGGAGTGACGACCCAGTGTACCCGATCCGTCGGTGTCGAGCCCGATGTCGTGGGTGGGGGATCAACGCCCCAGGCCCGCAAGGCCCAGTCGGCCGCGGAGTGGACCCCGGGGTCCGGGTCGGTTCGCAACAGATCCACCAGGCGAGCGGCGTAATCCCGCTGCTGGCGTGGCGACCGGTCGGCGGCCGGCACTTCCCCGAGGGCGAGGATGAGCGCCTGCCGGAGCTGGGGGTCAGTGGCCGCGCCGAGCCGGCCGACCATATCGTCGGGCCCGACCCCGAAGGCGGACAGCCGGTGCAGCAGGAAGGCCGGGGTCGGGTCGGTCAGGACCACAACGCGGGGCAGCCGAAAGGCGTCGGCAAACACGTGATAGAGGATGCCCGGGGCCGGGTCGGGCGGCCGGAGCCGCTCCCAGACCGCCCCGTCGCCCGGATCCAGGCGAAGGAGGGCGGCCGCCAGGTTCGCACGCCGTTGCGGGTCCGCCGCCTGGTCGGCTGCGGCCAATCTCGTGTGCAGTGCGGGTAGCGCGGCCGCTCGGCGGTCGCGGAGTCGCGGCCACAGGTAGATGAACTGGGTCGGGTCGGCCGTCTCCGCCAACTCGACGACCAAAGGTAGGTCCGCAGGGTCCGTTAGCCATTCGGCCAGCACGGCCGCCGCCAGCCGGGCCTCGGCCGGGTGCGTCCGGTCGTGAAACCAGTCCGCCAGTCGGCCGCGCAGGTGCCGACCGGCCGGCCGGAACAACTCAACCCAGGCGGCCACGAGGGCCGGGTTCTCCGCGAGCAGCTGCCGAGTGACGTCCTCGGCCAGGGCGGCCCACCGGTCGTCGTTCGGGTCCCAGCCGGCAAGCACGGCGGCCGCGCGGAACCGGTGGCCGGGCGCCGACTCCGGGTCCGCGGCCATCTGCCACAGGCCGGGGCGAAGCGCGCTTGCCTCGTCCGCCAGGGCGTCGCGGATCAGCCGCAGGGCGTGCGGCCCCGCCTCCGGGATCCGGCCCTCGAGGAACCGGGCCTGCTCGGCCGAGCGGTTAGCCGGGGCGATGGCCTTCAAGGCGACTGCCAGGCGGACGCGGTCGGGCGCATCTGGGCCGGCCGACTGCCAGGCGTCGGTCAGGTACCGCTCGGCAGTGTGCGGGTCGCGGGCCAGCGCGGCCATGAACTCCCCGGCCCGGGAGTCGTCGGCTTGCCGCAAGGCGGCGACCGTGGCCTCCACCCGGGCGGTCCGGTCCCGGTCCCGTTGCCAGACAATCGCCCCGACCAGGACGCCCAGGCACACGACCGTCGCGGCGACCACGGTCGCCGCGAGCGGGTGCCGGCCGACCCACCGCCCGGCCCGTCGCCACACGGGTAGCTGCCGGGCGAGAACCGGCTTACCGTCCAGGAACCGGTGTAAGTCCGCGGCCAGTTCGGCGGCCGACGCGTACCGATCCCGACGGTCCTTCCGCAGGCACTTGAGACAGACCATTTCCAGGTCGCGCGGGACCGCGGGGTTCAGCACCCGAGGAGGGGCGGGGTCGGCGGTCAACACCTGGCGGAGCGTTTCCTCAGTCGTGGCCGCCTGGAACGGCGGGCGGCCGGTCAGGCCCGCGTACAGAGTCGCCCCCAGCGCGTACACATCAGCCCGCCGGTCGAGTCCCTCGCCTCCGCGAACCTGCTCCGGCGAGGCGTACGCCAACGTTCCGAGCAACGGGGCGGACGGGGCGGCCCGACTGCGAAACTCCTCCAGGCGCTTGGCCAGTCCGAAGTCGGCGAGGTATGCCCGGCCGGCCGAGTCGAGCAGCACGTTGTGCGGCTTGATGTCCCGGTGGAGGACCCCGATCTGGTGGGCGGCATCCGCCGCCTCCGCCACGTCGGCGACTGACTCGGCCGCTTGCCGGACCGGAAGCGGCCGCTCCCGGACCGCCCGGGCGAGCGAGGTGCCCTCGATGTACGGCATGACGTAGAAAGGCCGCCCGCCTGACTCACCGACGTCGTACACCGGGACCGCGTGTGGGTGCCGGATGGCCGCCTGGGACCGGAACTCCTCGGTGAACCGCCGGAGGGCGTCGGCCCGGACGGCCGGGTCGGCGTCGAACACATCCGGGCGAATCACCTTGACCGCCACGACGCCCCCAGTGACCCGGTGCCTGGCCTTGAACACGGCCCCCATTCCGCCCGTGCCGATCGCCTCGATCAGCTCGTACGGTCCGAGCGCCTGGCCGGTCATCGCCGCCGACAGGTCGGGGTGGAACGGGGTGTTGCTGCCGTTCAAGGGAGGGGTCCAAGTCCCGGTCGTTGCCTCCGTGAGGTCTGGAAATCGCATCTGGTACTCGATTATTTCCGGTGCCTCGCCGGCGGCGGCCCGGAGCTCGAGTTCGATCGCGATCAATTCCCGGAGGACGGCCCGTCGGAAGTTGGTGGGCCCGGTGGGCAGGAAGGACTCGATGGCCGGTCGCGGGCCGGCCCGCCAGGCCGCTTCGAACTGGTCGCACACGTCCAGCACCCGCGCGAGGGTGTGCAACGTCCGGGTCGAAGCGTCGTTGAGGTCATTCATGGCGCTTCGGCCGAGTCGAGGTAGCGCCGGAGGTGCCGTTGGATCAACCTGAGCTTATTCGACACGGTTCGGACGGTACAGCCGATTTCCGCGCCGATCACCGTGTGCGGGACGTCGTCGAGCTTTCGGACCAGGATCGTCTGCAGGGCCGGGTCGGCCAACGAGTCGAGGATGCGGCGGAACTCGTCCGCCCACAGGGCCGGGATTTCCGGGTCGGCCGTGGGGTCCGGGAACTCGTCCAGTGCGCGGTCCGGGCCCGGCTGCCGTCCGCCGCCGCGCATCGCGGCGTTCCGCCGCTCGAGGAGCCGGGCGATCTTCCGCCGGGTGATCAGGGTCAGCAGGAACCAGACGTCCCCGCGGTCTTCGAGGCGAGCGAACGCCCCGCGAGCGCTCGCCCGCCAAAAGCTGTGGAAGGCGCTGGCCGCCACACCGTCCGGGTCCACCGTCGGGTCGCCCGGGAGTCGCGTCCGCGCGTACCGGACCAGCCGGGCGAAGTAAGCGTCCCACAGCGGGCGGGCGGCGGCCGCGTCCCCGGCCTTGAGCCGGGCGGCCCAGTGCGAGATGCCCGCGTCGGGGTCCATAGGAAGAATCCGGGGAATGCAGGCGAGTCGAGATTTCGTTTCCGGTCTGCGGCCGCGGCTCACAGTTCCATCATAGGACCCGTTCGATCGGGCGCCGCCGTCCGATCGGTCGCCGACTACGGCGATATCGGTACGAATTCCCCACTCTTAGATAAACTCGCGGGAACTTGTCCGCCCATGATCGCATTTTTGGTGAGCCGCCCCGGCCCGAAAACTCGCACTGTCCGTTGGGGCCGGCGGGAGAGGCAGACTGTGACCGCATCAGCGAGCCTGGACGCGATCTTCGCCGCCGCCATCGAGCTGCCATCCCCGGCGGAACGGGAGGTCTACATCGCCCGGGCCTGCGGGGGCGACGTCGCCCTGCGGGCGCGGGTGAAGGAACTGGTGGCCGCCCACTTCCGGGCCGGGAACTTCCTCGAATCCGCCGCCCCGGAGCTGGCGGCCACCATCGACCAGCCGGCCCTGGAAGGCCCGGGCACGGTGATCGGGCACTTCCGGCTGATGGAACAGGTCGGCGAGGGTGGGATGGGCGTGGTGTTCGTGGCCGAGCAGCTGCACCCGGTTCGCCGCAAGGTGGCCCTGAAGCTGATCAAGCCGGGGATGGACACCCGCGAGGTGGTGGCCCGGTTCGAGCAGGAGCGCCAGGCGCTGGCGCTCATGGACCATCCGCACATCGCCCGGGTGCTCGACGCCGGGGTGACGGACCACGGCCGCCCGTTCTTCGTGATGGAGCTGGTCCGGGGGATTCCGGTCACCGACTACTGCGACCGGGCTCGCCTGGGGGTGCCGGAGCGACTCCACCTGTTCGTCCAGGTGTGCCAGGCGGTGCAGCATGCGCACCAGAAGGGGGTAATCCACCGCGACCTGAAGCCCGGCAACGTGCTGGTGACCGAGCACGACGGGACGCCGGTCGCGAAGGTGATCGACTTCGGGGTGGCCAAGGCAGTCGGCCCGCGGCTGACGGACCGGACAGTGTACACTCGGTTCATGCAGATGGTCGGGAGCCCGCTGTACATGTCGCCGGAGCAGGCGGGCTTGAGCGGGCTGGACGTGGACACCCGGGCCGACGTGTACGCTCTGGGCGTCTTGCTTTACGAGCTTCTGACCGGAACGACCCCATTCGACCAGGAGCGGATGCGGGACGCGGAGCACGACGAGGTCCGGCGGATCATCCGGGAGGAAGAGCCGCCGAAGCCGAGCACCCGGCTGAGTACGCTTGGGCGGGCCGCCGACACCCTTTCGGCCAACCGGGGGAGCGAACCGCGCAAGCTGTCGGCCCTGGTGCGGGGGGACCTGGACTGGATCGTGATGAAGGCCCTGGAGAAGGACCGCAACCGCCGGTACGAGTCGGCCAGCGCTCTGGCCGCGGACGTCCAACGGTACCTGGCCGACGAGCCGGTGCAGGCATGCCCGCCGTCGTTCTGGTATCGGTCCCGCAAACTGGCCCGGCGGAACAAGGCGGCGCTCGCGACCCTGTCCGTGATGGTGCTGGCGGCCCTGGTAGCCGCAGGCAGCCTCGCCGTCAGTAACGTGCGGATCAGCCACGAAGCAGAAGAGAAGGCGAAAGCCTTTGCGGCCGCCACGGCGAGCGAGCAGGACGCCAAGATCCAGGCAGGGCTGGCGAAGACAAGCGCGGACAACGCCGAGACCGAGCGACGTGCCGCGCTGGCGCAGGAGAAGCTCGCCAAGCAACAGGAGCTGACCGCCCGCCGGCGCTTCTATGCCGCGCAGATGAACCTGTCTTACCAGGCCTGGGAGGCAGGGAACCCTGCCCGGGTGTTGGAGCTGCTGGAAGGCCAACGACCCAGGCTCGACCAGGAGGACCTCCGCAGCTTCGAGTGGTATTACCTTTGGCGACTCTGCCATAGAAACTGTCGGTTGACCTTGCACGGCCATGCGAATGCGGTCTTCGCCGTCGCGTTTGGCCCGGACGGCAAGACCTTGGCCTCGGCCAGTTGGGATGGGACGAGCAGGCTTTGGGACCTGACGACGGGCAAGGAGCAGGCGAAGCTCAGACGCCCGGGAGCGCTCTGGGCCCTGGCCGTGTCTCCGGACGGCAAAACGCTGGCGACGACCGGCGAAAGCGAACCTGTGACGCTGTGGGACGTGGCCACGGGACAGGAGCGGCCCCTCGGCTCACCTTCGGGCTTCACGGGCCTGGCTTGGACGCGCGACGCCAAGACGGTGGCAGCGGCCGGCGCGCGCCTCATCAAGCTCTGGGATGCGGCCACAGGGCAAGAGCAGGCGACGCTCCGAGGAGACCCGAAAGAAGTATTCCCTTCCGTGGCATTCGCGCCCGATGGGAAGACAGTGGCGGCGGGCACTTCGGAGAAGAGCGTGAGGCTGTGGACCTCGGAGGGCGGCAACTGGCGCAAGGGCACCGTCTTGAAAGGGCTTGAAGGCTGGGTCAGGTCGGTAGCGTTTTCGCCCGACGGCAAAACGCTGGCCGCGGGCTCGGGCTGGACCGCGAAGGTGTGGGA
>Ga0066905_100000103_pt1 | contig 16381 bp, 15 predicted proteins | sample PanSoiMetaPlot36_FD_67483 | JGI IMG/M metagenome (GOLD analysis project Ga0066905, IMG submission 67483) | Tropical forest soil microbial communities from Panama analyzed to predict greenhouse gas emissions - Panama Soil Plot 36 (version 2) | ecosystem: Environmental > Terrestrial > Soil >... | reverse complement strand
ACGTACCCGGCCAGGAACGCGGCCTGGTCGGTCGAGAACGTCAGCTCCTTGATGTTGTCGAACTCGTCCTGGGCGTCGCCGCCGGCGACGCTGAAGTCGTAGTCGACGATGGCGAAGTTCCGGTCGGGGTTGGCCAGGGCCGCGTCGGCGGTTGCTCCCCCCAGCAGGAACCCGACCGTGACGATCAGGTCGCAGCCCTGGTCGAGGAAGCTCTGGATGTTGGGGGCATAGTCGGATTCGGCCTGCGACTCGAGCACCGCAGGCTCGAAGCCGAGCTGGTCGGCCGCATCCTGCAGCCCCTTGTAGGCCGTCTGGTTGAACGACCGGTCGTCGACGCCGCCGGTGTCGGTGACCTGGCAGCCCTTGAAGTCGCTCGCCGCGGCGCCGCCCCCGTCGGCTTCGGTGGTGTCACTGGTCGATGAATCGTCGTCGTCGCCGCAGGCCGCGGCGACCAATGCCAGCCCTAGGAGGACCGCCAGCCCCCTCAGGGCCCTTCGCTGTCGCATCTGGGTCTCCTGTCCCGAAAAGCCTTGTGGCCCGCGCGGGCCACGGCCCGCACGTTAGTCACTCCGTAGGATCGAGGCCGATGACCCCGGACGATCTGGTCACCGCGGCGCGAGTGTGGCATGACCAGGATCCCGACCCCGAGACCCGGGCCGAGGTCGAGCGCCTGCTCGACCGCAACGGCGGCGGGCCGGACATCGACGGCCTGAGGGACCGGTTCGGGGCGACGCTGGCCTTCGGGACGGCCGGCCTACGCGGCGAGATGGGCGCCGGACCCAACCGCATGAACCGGATGACGGTCATGCGCGCCACCGCAGGCCTGGCGCGCTACCTGGCGGACACCGGGCACCGGGGGGAGCCGGTGGTCGTGGGCTTCGACGCCCGCCACGGGTCGGCCGGCTTCGCGTCCGACGCCGCCTCAGTGCTGGCTGCCGCGGGGTTCGCGGTCCGTCTCGCCGCCTGGCCCATCCCCACCCCGGTCGTGGCCTTCGGCGTGCGCCATCTCGGCGCCTGCGCCGGGGTTCAGGTCACCGCCAGCCACAACCCGCCCCGCGACAACGGCTACAAGGTGTACCTCGGCGACGGCGCCCAGATCATCCCCCCGGCCGACGCGGAGATCGCCGCCCGCATTGACGCCGTGGGGCCGCTGGCGTCGGTGGAACGCGCCCCGGCCGGCGACGCCCGCGTGAGGCCGGCCGGCGCGGACCTGGTCGACGCGTATGTGGCCGGCGCCGTGGCCGCCGTGCCCCGGCGGTCGAGCGCAGAGGGGGCGCCGCTGCGGGTGGTCTACACACCGCTGCACGGCGTGGCGCGGGACGTCCTGCTGGCCGCGTTCACGCGCGCGGGCTTCGCGGGGCCTGCGGTCGTGCCGGAACAGTCGGACCCGGATCCGGACTTTCCGACGGTGGCGTTCCCCAATCCCGAGGAGCCCGGCGCCTTGGACCTCGCCCTCGGCCTCGCTGTCGAGACCGGAGCCGACGTGATCCTCGCCAACGACCCGGACGGCGACCGGCTCGCCGTCGCCGTGCCGGCCGGGTCGGGGGGCTGGCGGGCGCTCACCGGCGACGAGATCGGGGTACTGCTGGCCGACTGGCTGCTGGAGCCGGGCGGCGGCGCCGACCGGCTGGTGGTGACGACGGTGGTGTCGTCGTCGATGCTCGGACGGCTGGCCGCGGCCCGCGGTGTCGCCTACGCGGAGACGCTGACGGGGTTCAAGTGGGTGGTCCGGCCCGCGCTCGACCGGCCCGACCTGCGCTTCGTCTACGGCTACGAGGAGGCGCTGGGTTCGTGCGTGGGCACGCTCGTCCGCGACAAGGACGGCATCACCGCGGCGCTGGCCTTCGCCGACCTGGTCGCCGCAGAGAAGGAGCGGGGCCGGAGCGTGCTCGACCGCCTCGACGACCTCGCCCGCGAGCTCGGCGTCCATGCGACCGGCCAGCGATCGATCCCCTTCGAGGGCCTCGACGGGATGGCGCGCATGCAGGCGGCGGTCGATGCGCTGGCGGACACGCCGCCCGCGACGCTGGCCGGTGCGCCGATCGTCGGGGTCGAGGACCTCCGCCGGGGTGAGCGACTGCCGCCCACCGAGGGCATCGTGCTGCGGGCCGAGGGGATGCGCCTGGTGGTCCGCCCGTCGGGCACCGAGCCGAAGCTCAAGTGCTACGCCGAGGCGGTGGTGCCGGTGCGGGGCGACGATGCGGACGACCTGGCGGCCGCCCGAGCGGAGGGCGCCGCGAAGGTGACGGCGCTGCTCGACGCCGCGGTGGGGTTGGTGGTCTGACCCGGGATCAGGCGGTCCCGAACAGGCGGTCTCCGGCGTCGCCCAGCCCGGGGACGATGAACGCCCGCTCGTCGAGGTGGTCGTCGACCGCGGCGGTCACGACGCGCTCGACGAGCCCCGACTGCTCGACCCGGCGCAGCCCCTCCGGGGCGGCCAGGACGCACACGCCCGTCATCGGCCCGGCGCCCCGCTCGCGCAGGAGGCGGCAGGCGTGCTCGAGCGACCCGCCGGTGGCCAGCATCGGATCGAGCACCAGGACGGGGCGGCCGGCCAGGTCGGCGGGCACCGAGTTCATGTAGGGCTCGGGCTGGAGCGTCTCCTCGTTGCGTGACACGCCGACGAAGGCGGTCTCGGTCTCCGGCAGCAGGCGGATGACGGCGCCATGGAGCCCCAGGCCGGCCCGCAGCACCGGCACCACCAGCGGGGGACTGGCGATGCGGACGCCGGTCGCCGGCGCCATCGGGGTGCGGATCTCGACCGCCTCGGTCGGCAGCGTGCGGCACGCCTCGTAGACGAGCATCCCGGCGAGCTCGTCCATCGCCAGGCGGAAGGTGGCGCGATCGGTCGTCTCGTCGCGCAGGCGCGTGAGCAGGCGGGCGGCGAGCGGATGGTCGACGATGAGGACGTCCATACGGGTGCGCAGTCTCGCGGATGGGTACTCCACGGGCATGGACACCGACCATCGACCCCCTGCGCCGCGGGTTGCGGTCTTCGCGCCGGCACCCGTGCTGGTGTGCACCTTCGAGTATCCCCACGATCGCTCGGATCCCGACATGGCGCTGAACGTCGGTGGCCAGGGGCCGTGGGTCGCCCGCGCCGTCACCGCCCTCGGCGCCGGTGCCGTGCTGGTGGTGCCGCTCGGCGGCGACACGGGCCGCGCGGCCCGGCACCTGCTGGCGGATGAGCCGCACGAGGTGCGGGCGGTGGACACCAAGGCGGCGATCGCCTGCTACGTGGAGGAGCGCCGCGACGGCAAGCGCTCGTGCATCCGGGACGCCCCGCCCGGTCGCTTCGGCCCGCGCGAGCTCGACGACCTCTACAGCGCCGCCCTCACCGCCGGCCTCGACGCCGACGTGTGCGTGATCACCGGCTCGCCGTGGCGCGATCACGTCGACGCGTCGTTGCTCACCCGCCTGACGGCCGACCTCGCCACCTTCGGCCGCACCACGGTCGCCGACCTGTCGGGCGAACAGCTCGAGGCGGCGCTCGCCGGGGGCGTCGACTGGCTCAAGATCGCCGACGAGGAGGTCGCCGAGCACGACGGGGGCGACATCGTCGACGACGGGGCCCGCCTGTGGGAACGGGCCATGGCATTGGCCGGCGCCCACGGCCACCGGCGCCGCGTGGTCGTGTCCCGGGCGGACCGGCCGGCGCTGGTCGTCGCCGACGACGCCTGCTACATGGTCACGGCGCCCGCGCTGTCGACCGTGGACGCGCGCGGTTCCGGCGACGCCATGACCGCGGCCCTGGCGACCGGCCTGGCCGCGGGCCTGCCCCTGGATGCGCTGCTCCGCCGCGCCGCGGCCGCCGGGGCGGCCAACGCGGTCCACAAGGGGAGCGCCACCCCCGACCCCGGCCTGGTGGACCGATTGGCCGAGGAGATCGCGGTGGACGAGGTGGGATGCCCGGGCTGAGCGGCTAGGAAGGAGGGATGACCGATACCCCGCCCGCTGCCGGCTCCGGCACGATCACCATCGGCGGCGACCTCTCCGTCAACCGCCTCGGCTTCGGTGCCATGCGCATCACGGGTCGGGGGATCTGGGGACCGCCCGCCGATCACGACGAGGCGGTGCGGGTCCTGCGGCGGGCGGTGGAGCTCGGCGTCGACTTCATCGACACCGCCGACAGCTACGGCCCCGACGTCAGCGAGGAGCTGATCGCCGAGGCGCTCGCGCCCTATCCGGACGGCCTGGTCATCGCCACCAAGGGTGGCCTGGTCCGCCCCGGCCCGAACAACTGGAAGCCCGACGGGCGGCCGAAGCACCTGCGCGAGGCGTGCGAGGGCAGCCTGGCGCGCCTGGGGCTGGAGCAGATCCCCGTGTACCAGTTTCACCGGGTCGATCCGAAGGTGCCCCTCGAGGACTCCGTGGGCGAGCTCGTCGCGCTGCGGGACGAGGGCAAGATCCGCCACATCGGCCTGTCGAACGTCGACCCCGACGAGATCGAGCGGGCCTCGGCCCTGACGCCGATCGTCTCGGTCCAGAACCGCTACAACCCGTCGGACCGGGCATCCGACGCAGTCGTCGAGCTGGCGGAGGCCCAGGGATTCGCGTTCATCCCGTGGGCGCCGGTGGGCGGCTACCAACCTGGCGGGGGCGGCGGCCTGGCGGCGGTGGCCCGGCGGCGGGGTGTGTCGCCGGTGCAGGTCGCGATCGCCTGGCAGCTGGCGCGCTCGCCGCAGATGGTCCCCATCCCCGGCACCTCGTCGGTGGCGCACCTCGAGGAGAACGTGGCCGCGGCGGCGATCGAGCTGTCGGACGACGACCTCGCAACCCTCGGCTAGCGCCGGCGTGGCGGCCGGGGGCGCGGCCCTAGCCCGGGACCGCGGCGGCCCCGGGGTTGACGTGGTCGCGCACCTTGCGCAGCAGGGCGGCGAGCTGGCGCTGCTCGTCCGCCGCCAGCGCGCTGGTGAAGTAGCGCTCCACGTGTTGCAGGTGGGGGCCGACGGCCGCCTCGATGCGGTCCAGGCCCGCCGGCGTCAACGATGCGAACGCGCCCCGGCGGTCGGACGGGCACGGCAGGCGCTCGACGAGGCCCGCCGCCACCAGCCGGTCTATGGCGCGGGTGAGCCCGCTCGGGGTAAGGCTGGTCTGGGCCGCCAGGTCGCTCATCCTGAGCTGGTGGCCGGGCGAGCGGGCCAGGCGGATGAGCAGCTCGAACCAGAGCAGGGGCAGGTCGGCATCCCGCTCCAGGCCCCGGTCGAGCTCGGTGCGCAGGGCGGTGTAGCTCTCGACGAGGAGGCCGACCAGGGTGATCCGGTCGTCTTGGAGGCCATCCATCCCGGTCATCCTATGGGGAGGTAGTTGCGCGGCGAACCATCTGTGCGTGCCCGCCCGCGCCCGGGACAGCGGTCAGTAGTGCCAGGGGTAGGCGGACCAGTCGGGGTCGCGTCGCTCGAGGAAGGCGTCGCGGCCCTCCTCGGCCTCGGTAGTGCCGTAGGCCAGGCGGGTGGCCTCGGCCGCGAACACCTGCTGGCCCACGAGGCCGTCGTCGATGAGGTTGAAGGCGTACTTCAGCATCCGGATCGACGTCGGGCTCTTGCCCAGGACCTTGCGGGCCCAATCCAGCCCGACCGCCTCGAGCCGATCGTGCTCCACCACGGCGTTCACCATGCCCATGCGGTGGGCGTCGTCGGCCGAGTAGGTGTCCCCGAGGAAGAAGATCTCGCGGGCGAACTTCTGTCCCACCTGCCTGGCCAGATACGCCGAGCCGAAGCCGCCGTCGAAGCTGGCGACGTCGGCGTCGGTCTGCCGGAACCGCGCGTGCTCGCGGCTCGCCAGCGTCAGGTCGCAGACGACGTGGAGGCTGTGCCCGCCGCCCGCCGCCCACCCCGGCACCAGGCAGATGACCGCCTTGGGCATGAACCGGATGAGGCGGTGCACCTCCATGATGTGCAGCCGGCCCGTGCGGGCGGGATCGATCGTCTCGTTGGTCTCGCCCTCGGCGTAGCGGTAGCCGTCCCGGCCGCGGATGCGCTGGTCGCCGCCGGAGCAGAACGCCCAGCCGCCGTCGCGGGGCGACGGGCCGTTGCCGGTGAGCAGCACGCAGCCGACGTCCGACGTCTGCCGGGCGTGGTCGAGCGCCCGGTACAGCTCGTCCACCGTGTGTGGGCGGAAGGCGTTGCGGACCTCGGGGCGGTCGAACGCGACGCGCACCGCGCCCACGTCGACGGCGCGGTGGTAGGTGATGTCGGTGAAGTCGAAGCCCTCCACGGGACGCCACGCCGCGGCGTCGAACAGGGCAGAGACCATGTGCACCTCCAGGGACCCCGTGGGTCTAGCGCGAGGCGTGGGCCGGGATCACGTTCGCGGGAGCACTACGGTGAACGGACCGGGTGCGCGACAGTGGGGTGAGCGGATTGGCGAGAGCGGTGGTCATCTACGAGAGCCTCACCGGCAACACGGCGCGCGCGGCGCGGCTCATCGGGGAGGCGGTGGCGCGCCAGGGCGTCGACGTGGCGATCTATCCCGTCACCGGCATCGGGCTCAAGGACCTGGCCGCCGCCGACATCGTCTTCGTCGGTACCTGGGTCGACGGGCTGGTGCTCTTCGGGCACCGCCCGGGCCGGGCGGGCAGGATCCGGGCGATGCCCGTGATCGACGGGAAGCGGGTGGCCGCGTTCATGACCTATGCCATCCATGCGGGCAAGGCGCTCGACAAGTTTGCCGACGTGCTGTCGGAGCGCGGCGCGACGGTGGTGGCCCGGACCCTGCTGCGTCGTGACCGGCTGGAGACCGGGCTCGACGATTTCGTCCTCGACGCTCTGGCCACGGTTCCGGCCTGAGGCACGCGGGCCGCGTCACCGGTGCGCTCGTCGACCCGCAGGATCCTCGTCTGGGGGCTGGGGTCAGCGGGTGTGGTGGCGGCGGTCGTCGCCGCCACGATGATGGGCACCGACGACGGCGGGGGCGACGACCGCACGGCGACGGTCGCCACCTCGGAACCCGCACCCTGGCTGCCCGACGACGTGGGCGCGGGCTGCGGGTCCGCCGCGCGCACCGACACCCGCGACCTCGCCGCGTCCCGGCCGGTCGCGCGCTGCGCCGGAGGCTCGCCGGCGCCACAGCCGCTCGCGCTGCCCGTCCGCGTGCGGGTCGCGCTCACCCAGCGGGGCGAGGCGGCGGCGCCGGTCCTCCTGGCCGACCGCATGGGCGAGTTCGCCGCCGAGGGCCTCCGCGTCGAGTTGATCGACCAGCCGGCGAGCGCGGCGTTCGCGTCCCTGGCCGCGGGGGATGTCGACGCCGTCGTGGGTCCGATCGATGCACCGTTCTTCGACGCCGTGCGGGGCGGCGCCGGGGCGCGCTGGGTGCTGGGGGGCTCCCTGTCCACCGCGCCCGAGGACACCGACGTGCCCCAGGCAGGGCTGTGGCTCCGGTCCGACCTGATGCGGGACGGATGGCGCTGGAGTGAGCTGGCGGGGATGCGCGTGGCGCTCGACGCCGGCTGGCGCAGCGCGTCGGTCTACCCGCTGGCGACGCTCGCCGGCGAGGGCGGCCTGTCGCTCAACGAGGTCGACCTGGTGGCGGCGGCCGGGGAGGACGCCGCAGATCGACTGCTCGACGGCGAGCTCGCCGCCGCCTGGGTGGACCAGCCGGCGTCGGCCCGCATCGCCGACGGCGACCGGTTCAGGCTCGCCGCCACGTTGCCCGCCACCGAGCCGATCGACGGCACGATGATCTCCGGGCGTCTGCTCGGCGCCGACCGCGGCGTCGGGCTGGCGTACGCGCGGGCCGTGATCCGGACCATCAACACGTACCTGTCGGGCGACTACCACGACGACGAGGACGTGATGGCCGCTCTGGCCGGGGCGACCGGCGCCGGCGCCGACGAGCTGGCCGAGACGCGCCCGCTGCTGTTCGACTGGGAGATCCGGAGCGGCACGGCCGAGCGCCTGCAGGACGCGATGGTCGTGATCGGCGCCGTCGGCTACGAGCGGCCGCTGTCCGAGGACGACGTGGTCGACCGGAGCCTGGCCGTCGATGCGCTCGGCCTACCCACGCGCTGAGCGGGCCCAGGACCAGGCATAGTCGGCGTCGTCGCAGGCCCGGGCGCCATCCGCCAGTAGCAGCGGATCGAACGTGTCGACCATGACCGCCATCTCGTCCGTGGCCTCCATGCCGAGGGCCCGCTCGACGCTGCCGGGTTGCGGCCCGTGGATGAAGCCGGCGGGGTGGAGGCTGATGGATCCCGGCTCGATGCCTGCGCCCTTGCGGCTGGTGAAGTCGCCGGCGCAGTAGTAGAGGACCTCGTCGCTGTCGACGTTGGCGTGGTTGTACGGCACCGGCACGGCCTGGGGGTGGTAGTCGAGCTTGCGGGGCACGAAGCTGCACACGACGAAGCGGGGCCCGGCGAAGGTCTGGTGGACCGGGGGCGGCTGGTGGACCCGGCCAGTGACCGGCTCGAAGTCGTGGATCGACAGCTTGTGGGGATACAGGCAGCCGTCCCAGCCGACGACGTCGAAGGGGTGGTGGGCGTAGCGGTAGCGCGTCAGTCCGTCACGCTGGCGCACCAGGACCTCGGCGGGCCGGTCGGCATCGCCGTCGCCCGCGAGGAGTGGCTCGTCGGGCCCGCGCAGGTCGCGCTCGCAGTAGGGGCTGTGCTCGAGGAACTGCCCGGTGGCCGAGAGGTAGCGGTCGGGCGGGCCGACGTGTCCCCGCGCCTCGAGGATCAGGGCGTGCACCGGCTCGCCCTCGCCGACGACCCACCGATGCGTGGTGGACGTGGGCACGACGACGTAGTCGCCGGCGCGGCACTCGAGCGAGCCGAACACGGTGTCGAGTCGGGCGCTGCCCTCGCGCAGGTACACGATCTCGTCACCGGTGGCGTTGCGGTAGAGCCCGCTCGACTCGGTGGGCTGTGCCACCAGCAGGCTCACGTGGTCGTTGGCGAGCAGCAGCGTGCGGTCGGCGACCAGGTCGCCACCGGCCACCAGCGTCGCGGTCCGGAGATGGCGGGGGAGGAGCGGCTCGTTGGGGCCGAGCCCCGGATCCTTCTCCGGCGCCACTTCGGCGGCAACCAGCGCCGTGGGCGGGCGCCGGTGGTAGAGCAGCGACGACGACGACGAGAAGCCCTCGATGCCCATGAGCTCCTCGGCGTACAGCTGGCCGTCGGGCGCACGAAACTGGGTGTGGCGCTTGGGCGGGACCTCACCCACCTGTCGGTAGTACGGCATGGTCACCTCGGTTCGGCGCCGATGGTCGGAAACTAACCTCCGACTTCCGGAGGTACAACGTGACAGCCACGCTCGCCACCGCCGTCGAGCGATTGTTCGACGACGCCAGTCTCTTCCCCCCGGCCCGCCTTCCCATGGCGGCGGCGCTGGCAGGCCACGAGCGCCTCCGCCAGGGGCCACTGGCGCCCACGGTGGGCCCCTTCCTCTACCCGGCGTCGAGGTTCGACGAGCTCGAGGCGTGCCTGTCCTCGGGCCTGCCCCGGCCGCCGGAGCTCGGCGTCATCGCGTACGACGGCGACGCGCCCTGGCCGGTCATCTACGCCACGCCGGGGATCGTGCAGGTCGAGGCCCCCCAGTCGGCGCGCCCGCCGGAGCCACCACACGGCGTCCGGCGCTACGTCGAGATCGCACCCCACGCCGATGCCGAATCCCTCGCCCGCGGCCTCGACGACGTGGCCGCCACCGGGGCCCGGGCGAAGCTCCGCTGTGGCGGCCTGCGGCCCGAGGACGTGCCGAGCTGCGACTGGCTGGCGGCGGCGCTCACGGGCTGCGCGGCGCGGGGGGTCACCCTCAAGGCCACGGCCGGCCTCCATCACCCGTTCCGCTCCACCGTGGCCGAGGGCCCCCGCCACGGCCTCGTCAACCTGCTGGCGGCCGCCGGCGCGGCGCACGCCGGTGCCGATGCGGCGTCGGTCGCCGAGATCCTGGCGGTCGAGGAGGGGGGCGTGCCGGCCCTGCTGGAGCTGGTCGAGGGGGCGCGGCAGCTGCTCGCATCGGTGGGCACCTGCTCGGTCGACGAGACGGTCGAGGGCCTCACCGCGCATGGTCTCCTCTGAGGTGCGGGTCGCGTGCTGAGCTCGTGGGTCGAGGGGGCCGATGGCTCGGGGTTTCCCGTGGAGCACCTTCCGTTCGGGGTGTTCTCGGCGGGTGGGGGGGAGCCGCGGCTGGGCGTGCGGATCGGCGACCGGGTGCTGGACCTCGCCCGCCTGGCGTCCGACGGGCTGGTCGGGGTCGGCCCCGCCGGCGGCGGCGTGTTCGCCTCCGGGACGCTCAATCCGTTCCTGGCACTGGGGCCGGACGCGTGGCTGTCCGTGCGCGGCCGCCTGACCGAGCTGCTGTGCGACCCGGCGGCGGAGGCGCGGGTCGCCCCCGCGCTGGTCCCGCTCGCCGACGCCACCGTCCGGCTGCCGATTGCGGTCGCCGACTACGTCGACTTCTACAGCTCCATCGAGCATGCGACCAACCTCGGGCGCATGTTCCGCCCCGACGCGGAGCCGCTGCTCCCGAACTGGCGCCACCTGCCGGTCGCCTACCACGGACGTGCGGGCACCGTGGTGGTCTCGGGCACGCCGGTCACGCGTCCAGAGGGGCAACGCCGCTCGCCGGAGGGCCCGATCGTGTTCGGGCCCAGCACCAGGCTCGACATCGAGCTCGAGCTGGGGTTCGTGGTCGGGGTCCCGTCGCGCCAGGGGCACCCGATCGCCGTGGCACAGGCCGCCGACCACGTCTTCGGGGTCGTGCTGGTGAACGACTGGTCCGCCCGCGACATCCAGGTCTGGGAGGGCCAGCCGCTGGGTCCCTTCCTCGGCAAGTCCTTTGCCACCACGATGTCCGCCTGGGTCACCCCCCTGGCCGCGCTCGCCGGCAGCCGCGTCGAGGGGCCCGTGCAGGATCCGGAGCCGCTGGAGTACCTGCGGCTCGCCGAGCCCTGGGGCCTGGACGTCGACCTCGAGGTCGGGCTCGCGCCGTCCGGCGGTGCCACCGCCCCGGTGACGATCAGCCGGGGCACGGCGGCGGGGCTGTACTGGCGGATGCCCCAGCAGATCGCCCACCTCACGGCCAACGGGGCCCACCTGCGCACCGGCGACCTCCTGGCCTCGGGCACCATCTCCGGGCCCGAGCGCGGCAGCGAGGGCAGCCTCATCGAGCTCACCCGCAACGGCGCCGAGCCCCTGGACATCGCCGGTACGCAGCGGACGTTCCTCGAGGACGGTGACGAGGTCGTGCTCCGGGGCCGGGCCCGCCCGGTGGAGGGGGTCACGCTCGAGCTCGGCGACGCCACGGGCCGGATCGTGGCGGCGGGACCAGTTGAGTCGCGCTGACCTCGACGCCTTCCTGGCCGCGGCGCGGGCGGCGGTCGGGGCGTCCGACGTGCTCACCGACGCCGACCTGACCGAGGGCTACGGCGTCGACTGGACCCGCCGCTGGCGCAGCCCGGCCGCGGCCGTCGTCCGTCCGGCGACCACCGGTCAGGTGGCGGCGGTGGTGGCGTCGGCGCGCGGTCACGGTGTGCCGCTGGTGCCGCAGGGCGGCAACACCGGCCTCGTCGGCGGGTCCGTGCCCCACCGCAGCGGGGAGGTGGTGCTCAGCCTCCGGCGGCTCGATGGCCTCGGCCCGGTCGACGTCCTGGCCGGGCAGGTGACCGCGGGCGCCGGCGTCACGTTGGCGGCGCTGCAGGCGCACGCCGCCGCCGTCGGGCTGGCGTTCGGTGTCGACACCGGGGCCCGGGAGTCGGCGACGGTGGGCGGGATGATCGCCACCAACGCCGGGGGCATTCACGTGGTCCGCCACGGGCCGATGCGCGCCCAGGTTGTCGGCGTCGAGGCGGTGCTCGGGACGGGCGAGGTCGTGGCGCGCCTGGGCGGCCTGGTCAAGGACAACACGGGCTACGACCTCGGCCAGCTCCTCTGCGGCAGCGAGGGAACCCTGGGTGTGGTGACCGCAGCGCGGCTGCGGCTCGTGGCCGAGGAACCCCACGCGGTGGTCGCATTGCTGGGCCTGGCGGGCGTCGGCGAGGCCGTGTCAGTGGCGTCCGAGCTGCGGCACGCGCTCGGCGAGGTCCGGGCGCTCGAGCTGATGGAGGGCGAGAGCATGCGCGTCGTCGCCTCCCACCTGGGGGCCACCCCTCCCGTGGCGCCCGACGCGGGCGCGTTCCTGCTGGTCGAGTCCGCCGGCCGGGTCGACCCGACGCCGGCGCTGGCCGACGCGATCGCGCAGCGCGCCGCGTCCGCGCCAGTGGCCGTGGGCGTGGAGCGGGCGGATCGGGAGCGCCTGTGGCGCTGGCGCGAGGCGCATCCCGAGGCCGCAGCGGCGCTGGGCGTGGTCCTGAAGTTCGACGTGACCCTGCCGGCGGCGGCGATCGCCGAGTTCTGCGCGCGGGTGCCGGCGCAGGTGGCGTCGGGCTGGCCCGGCGCCACCACCTTGCTCTACGGCCACGTCGGCGACGGCAACATCCACGTGAACGTCGTCGGCCCCGACGCCGACGACCATGCGGTCGACGACGCCGTGCTCGGCCTCGTGGTCGACCTCGGGGGCTCGATCAGCGCCGAGCACGGCATCGGGGTGGCCAAGCGGGCCTGGCTGGCCCGCAACCGGTCGGCGGCGGAGGTGGCGGCGATGCGCGCCATCAAGCGGGCGCTCGACCCGGACGGGATCATGAACCCGGGCGTGCTGCTGCCCTGATGCGGCCGGTGGGCGGCAGCGGCGCCGGTCAGCGCACCTGATCGAGGATGGGCTGGGCCTCGTCCTCCCGGAGGATGAGCACGGATCCCGCCTCGTTGCGGTCGGGGTCGACCGGAAGCTGCAGCGCCTTGGAGTCGACGCCGCGAAGGGCCCAACCCAGCCGGAACGCGTCGAACATCGACATGTCGTCGTCGATGCGGAGGCCGCTGGACATCCCCGAGAAGGCGCGCGCGAGGGCGATGGGGTTCTTGGTGTCGCTCAGCTTGGAGAACACGGCCCGCAGGAACTTCTGCTGACGCTCGATGCGACCGAGGTCGCCGGTGGGCTCCACCTGTTGCTCGCCGTTGATCACCTCGGTGAAGGTGCGCGAGCGCACGTAGGCGAGCGCCTGGTCGCCGTCGAGCTCGACCGGGCCGGACTGGGTCACGTTGAGCCCCGACTTGGGATCGAAGGCCGGGTTCTCGAAGTCGACGGTGACCCCGCCGAGCCCGTCGACCAGGCCGGCGAAGCTGACGAAGTCGACCTCCATGTAGCGGTGCACGGGTATGCCCAGGCTGTTGGTGACGGTCTTGATGAGGCGTTCGGGGCCGCCGTTGTACGCCGCGTTCAGCTTGGCCTTGCCGCCGGTGTCGGCGATGTCGACGTACAGGTCGCGCGGCAGCGACAGCATCTGCGCCTTCCCGCCCTCGAGGTGGAGGATCATCATCGTGTCCGACCGCTGGCCCCCGGCATCGGCGTTGGGGTCGAACCCGGGGTCGCCCTGCTGCAGGTTCTCGCGGGAGTCGGAGCCCACGATCAGGTAGTTGGTGCCGTTGCCCCCGTCGGACAGGACCGCGCTGACGTCGACCCGGTCGATCCGGTTCCAGACGCTGCGGGCCCACAGGTAGCCGCCGAGCAGCACCAGCAGCAGCAGGACCGCGGTGATGGCGAGCACGCGCCGCCAGCGGAGCCGCCGCCACCACGGCCTCGACGGCCGGGCCCGGCCGGGGGCCTCGTCGGGCGGCGGCCCGGGCGGGCCGGGGGGAACGGGTCGCTCCGGCCGGGGCAGGGTGCGCGTGCGGGCCCCGTTGGGCGGGCGCGGCGGCCGCGCCGACCGCGAGGGCGCACTCGGCCGCTGGGTGCCGGCGCCGCTCGGCGATGCCGGCGGGGCTGGCACGAACACCCGCCGGGGATCGCTCGGCGACTGCCGCTCAGGCTCATGGAAGCGATCGGTCACGAGACCTCACAGCCTACTGAGGCGCCGGGCGCAGCCGTCGTCATGCCCCTCGGGCGGCCACCCAGCGCCATCCCCATGCTATTTCTCGGTGACGCCCGCCTCGTCGAACGTAGCCATCTCTGCGAGCACCCGCGCCGCGGCCTCCACCAGCGGCAGCGCCAGGGCCGCCCCGGTGCCCTCGCCGAGCCGGAGGTCGAGGTCGATGAGGGGGGCCAGGTGGAGCTCGTCCAGCACCGCCGATGCGCCCGGCTCGACGGAGCGGTGGCCGGCGATGACGCCGCGCTCGACGCCGGGGGCCAGCCGGCTGGCGACCAGCAGCGCCGATGCCGAAATGACCCCGTCGATCACGACGGGGACCCGCAGTGCGGTGGCGGCAGCCACGAAGCCCGCCAACGCAGCGTGCTCGAGTCCGCCGACCTCGGCGAGGATCGCGAGCGCGTCGGTCCCGTGCTCCCGCCGCGCCCTGGCGGCCGCAGCCGCCACGAGCGCGGTCTTTCGGTGGAGCCGGCGGTCGTCGATGCCCGTGCCCCGCCCGGTGACCCCGCTCGCCGGGCGGTCGGTGAGCGCCGCGATCAGGGTCGCGGCCGGCGTGGTGTTGGCGATGCCCATGTCGCCGGTCACGAGGCAACGCGCGCCGCCGTCGACGAGCCGGGCCGCGATCTCCGCGCCGGTGTCGAGGGCCCGCCGGGCGTCCTCGATCGTCATGGCGGGTCCCGCGGCGAGGTCCGCGGTCCCGGGACGCACCTTCCGCACGAGCAGGTCGGGCGCCTCGGGCAGGTCGGATGCGACGCCCACGTCCACCACGACGACGCGGGCGCCGGCCTGGCGTGCGAGGACGTTGATGGCGGCCCCGCCGGCCAGGAAGTTGGAGACCATCTGCGCGGTGACCTCCTGCGGCCACGGCGAGACGCCCTGGGCGTGCACCCCGTGGTCGCCGGCGAAGACCGCGATAACTGCGGGCCGGGGGACCGGCGGGGGCACGGCGCCCGCGATGCCGGCGAGCTGCGCGCCCACGGCCTCCAGGCGCCCGAGCGATCCGGGCGGCTTCGTCAGCCGGAGCTGGTGCTGCTCGGCTCGGCGCTGTGCGTCGGCGTCCAGCGGCGCCTGCAGCCGGGCCGCGGCCGGGAAGGCGCCCAGCCGCGCAGCAAGCGCGTCGAACGCCTCGAGGGGCCGGGGGCCGGTGCGGCCCGTCGTGGCGGGGTCGGTGGCCATCGGCGGTCATGTTCGCCGACGCCGGCGGAACGGGGCCACCCCGACCCACCCGAACTTGCGGCGGTTACGGCCCCTATAGGGGCGCTACGTGCCGCAAGTTCGGGTTCTGGGGGCGCTCACCACCGGGCGGCCGCCACCAGCAGCCCGACGGTCTCGGCGACCAGGCCGGCGGCCCCTAACACGTCACCCGTGTAGCCGCCCAGCCGCCGGTACGCGAGCGCCACGACCGCACCGAACCCGGCCAGACCGCCGGCCGCCACCAGCAGGCCCGGCCCCCACCCTCCCTCGAACGCCCACGCCACCACGACGCAGCCGGCCGCCAGCGCAGCCAGTGCCGGCGGGGCGGGCCCTGCCCGGAACCCGGAGGCGGCACCGCCGCTGGCGCGGGCGTACGGCAGCGACGCCAGCGCCAGCGCCATCGCCGCGCGCGAGCTGGTCCACAGCCCGGCCACGAGCAGCGGGTCGGGGTGGAGGGCGCCCAGGGCCGCCACCCGGGCGGCCACGACCAGCGTCACCACCAGCACGCCGAAGGCACCGACGTCGGGGCTCGCCATGACCTCCAGCCGGCGCGCGCGGTCCATCGGCGGGAGCAGCCCGTCGGCGCTGTCGGCAAGGCCATCGAAGTGCAGCATGCCGGTGAGGGCGGCATCGACGGCCACGGCGATGATGGCGGCGACCAGCGGCGGCCACAGCTCCCCGGCCGCCCACCACACGCCGCCGACCGCGAGCCCCAGCACGGCACCGACCGGACCGAACCACGCCGGCGCACGGCGATCGGGCGGGGCGGCCCCGCCGACGACCGTGAGGAACCCGAGCGCGCTCCGCATCAGCCCGTGGAGGGGGGCCCGCCGCGCCGCTCGGCCCGCGCGAGGTGCAGGACACGCCCGGCCACCACCAGCAACACGTCATCGGCGATCTCGGCGACCGCCCGGTTGAGCTCACCCACGGCGTCAGCGAAGCGGCGCCCGGCCTCGGTCGGGGCGTGGACCCCGAGTCCCACCTCCTCGGACACGACGATCGTGTCAGCGGTCCGCTCGCCCAGCGCCCGGCACAGGCCGACACCGTCCGGTCGAAGGTCCGGGTGCGCCGCCACCCAGGCCCCCAGCGAGTCGACGATGGCGGGGCCGGCGACCGCGGCCAACACGTCCGGCAGGTCCGTCGTCGCCTCCACGGTCGCCCAGCCCGCCGGCCGGCGGGCGCGGTGGACGGCGATGCGTGCCGCCATGTCGGCGTCCGACGGGGAGCCGGTGGCCACATAGGTCACACGGCCGTCGCCGCCGTCCGCATCGACCGCAAGCGACTCGGCGACCTCGGA
>Ga0066905_100000102_pt1 | contig 16393 bp, 6 predicted proteins | sample PanSoiMetaPlot36_FD_67483 | JGI IMG/M metagenome (GOLD analysis project Ga0066905, IMG submission 67483) | Tropical forest soil microbial communities from Panama analyzed to predict greenhouse gas emissions - Panama Soil Plot 36 (version 2) | ecosystem: Environmental > Terrestrial > Soil >... | reverse complement strand
GGGCCTCGGACCCGAGCAGGTCGGGCAAGGCGAGCCCGAGCAGGGGCAGCGAGCCGGCGGTCAGCAGGTCGCGACGCGACGGCGAATCGCACAGTCGACCGCGTGGCCCGAGCAGGGAGAGCATGACACGGTTCCGCGGGTGGCGACAGGACCGATCCTAGCCGCTCGGGGCGGTCGCGTCAAAAGTCTGTGAGTAGACGGTCTACCTTTAGGGGTGGGCTGCTGGTAGGTCAGGTTTCCAACCTGACCGTGTTTGTCCGGTCAGGTTGGAAACCTGACCTACCAGCAGGCCCACCGATCACCCCCCGGCCACGCCCTGCGTGTTCACGTACAGCGAGTACATCGACGTGCTCCCGCACATGAACAGCCGGTTGCGGTGCCGGCCGCCGAAGCACACATTCGCACACCGCTCCGGCAGGTCGATCCGGCCGATGAGCTTGCCGTCCGGGTTGATGACGCGCACGCCGTCGAGCCCCTCGGCGCCCATCCCCCAGCCGACCCACAGGTTGCCGTCGATGTCCACGCGCAGGCCGTCGGGGGTCCCCTTCTCCTCCGCCGTGACCAGGACGCGCATCCCGGCCAGTCGCGTGCCCCCCTCGACCACGTCGAAGGCGCGGATCACCCGGGGGGTGACGCCCGCCTCGACGATGTACAGCTTCGACTCGTCGGGCGAGAACGCCAGGCCGTTGGGCCGGCTGACGTCCCCGGCCACGACGGCCAGCTTCCCGGACTTGGGGTCCCAGCGGTAGACGTTCGTCGGCAGCTCCGGCTTCGCGACGTGCCCTTCGTAGTGGCTGAGGATGCCGAACGGCGGGTCGGTGAACCAGACCGAGCCGTCGGACTTGCACACGACGTCGTTCGGCGAGTTGAGCGGCTTGCCGTCGTACCGTTCGGCGATCACCGTGACGCTGCCGTCGTACTCGGTGCGGTTGACGCGGCGGGCGTCGTGCTCGCACGTGACCAGCCGGCCCTGGCGGTCGCGGGTGTTCCCGTTGGCATTGTTCGACGGCTTGCGGAACACGCTGACCGCCCCGGTCTCCTCCTCCCACTTCATGATGCGGTTGTTGGGGATGTCGCTCCACAACAGGTAACGGCCGTCGCCGAACCAGACGGGCCCTTCGCACCAGCGCATGTCCGTGGCGATCCTCTCGACCTTGGCCAGGTTGACGCGATACTTGGCAAAGCCCGGGTCGAGGATCTTCACGAGCGGATCGGGATAGCGCTGGCTCGGCTGCCATTGACCCCGGGTCCCGGATCCGAGCGTGAGTGCCCCGATCGCGCTTCCAGCCGCGAGAAATGCCCTGCGGTTGATGGCCATCGACGGGCCCTCCGGGTGTCGGCTGGGACTCCTCACCTGGGCTTGGGATAAAGCAGATCCGTCGTCCCGCGGCTGTCGCCCGGCAGCTTCTCCATGAGCCGCTCGTACTTTGGCTCCTTGTAGGCGATCGCCGCTCGGCGCAGCAGGGGCGCGAGCGACTCGCCGCGTAGCGGAATGATCTGCTCGTGCTCCCACTTCTGCTCGCCCGTCGCGTAGGGTGTGAGCCAGTCAATCGCCTTGCGGATGCCCCGGCCGTCCTTCGTCTCATACCGCCACAGGTCCACGCCGACCTGGTCGCCCAGCGTCGCGAGAGCAAACAGTCCCCGCAGGTTGAACGCGCTGTACCCGAACGACTTGGTGCGCTTCAGCTCCAGCGGCTGCCGGCCATCGGGCTCGATCTGGGGGCTGATCCGTTTCGCCTTGCTCTCGTCCAGGAGCTTCACCACCGAATCGCGCTCGCCGACGAAGAGGGCGTAGGTCGCGACTTGCACGTCGTACCAGGTGCCATGGTTGTTGCGGGCGGCGGCCTCTTCCTTCCCATTCTTTGACGTTCGCATCCAGTGCAGGTAATCCTTGAACCAAGCCTCCATCCCCGCCTGGTCGGCCCTGGTCCAGTGCCGCGACCCGCGGAGCAGTCCGACGGCGTCCACGACCGGGAGCAGTGAGACGGTATCGATGAGGCCGATCCCGCGGCCGTCGGTGACCCCGAGGATGAACTGGGCGAAGTTCAGGTTGGGGTTCATCCGGGTCTCGGCGTCGAGGAACCAGACCCGCATGAGCTTCGCCGCGTGGGCCGCGTACCGCTCGTCGCCCGTCAGGTAGTAGGCCAGCCCGAGCGTGCCGACCGCGTCGGACATCGAGCCCAGGAGCGGCCGGTCGTACTTGTCGCGCTCCGGGTTGACCCGGCCGTCGCGGCGGATGTACGGGAGGCCGTCCTTCTTGTCCGGGTCGGGCCAGAAGTACGGGGCCATGCTGACGTAGTCGTGCTTGTCGCCGCTGGGCGGCGCCTTCGGTTTATGGACGATGGTAAACGGCCCGACCTTGAGCTCCTTGTCGGCCCGGCTGCGCAGGGCTTCGACCGCGGCCGCGAGCTGTTTGTCGCCGTCGGCCACCCGCTTCTGGACCGTCTCCAGGTCGCGGCCGTCGGACTGGAAGATGCGTGGCGGTGCAGATTCCGGCCGCGCGGCCGTCGGGATGGCCAACGCCGTCGCGATGCCAAGCACCGCCGGAAGGGTATGCCGGCGCATGACCGGTTCGACTCGTGAGTGTTTTGCCGTCCGCGCAGTATATGGGCGGCAGTCGGCCCGTTCACGCACGAATCGGCGTTGCGGCGCAGTTTGACCTGTTCAATCTCATTGGGACGGCCCAGGCCGTTGCCGTATGATTTGCAATTGGGGCTCGCTGGCCCCGCTTTGCTGGTCGATGTGTCGAACAAGCAGGTACGAATGAGCTGGATTCCTCAGTTGATACGCATCGGTGTGCAGGGCGCCAGGTCAAGCAGTGGCAGGGACAGCCGGGCGGTACGTCGCCGGCCAAAGGTGGAACCGTTGGAGGACCGGGTGACGCCCGTGGCAACCCTGGTCGAGGACCTGAACCCGCTCAATGGCGGGAACCCGGCCAACCTGACCGCCGTCGGGAGCACGCTCTTCTTCACCGCCGACGACGGGGCGCACGGCCGCGAGCTGTGGAAGTCGGACGGGACGCCCGCGGGCACCCGGATGGTGAGGGACATTTCCCCGGGCCGCACAGATACGACGTTCGGCGAGTTCCTTGCTGTCAACGGAACATTGTACTTTGTGGCGAGTGACGGCGTCCGCGGCTCGGAGCTGTGGAGAAGTGATGGCACTGCCGCGGGGACGTTCCTGGTCCGCGACATCTCCCCGACAGGGAGCTCCTTCCCGACCGAACTGACGAATGTGAACGGCCGGATTTTCTTCGCTGCGGCGAGCGACTTCCACGGCCGGGAACTCTGGAAGAGTAACGGGACCCGCGCCGGCACGGTCATGGTGAAGGAAATCAAGCAGGGCCACTATGGTTCCGACCCGTCCGAACTGACAAACGTCAACGGGAGGCTGTTCTTTCGGGCGTCGGACGGGGCCGGCTTCGAACTCTGGAAGAGCAACGGCACGACGACCGGGACGGTCCGTGTCAAGCCCGGGGGCGGCGCCTTTACCCCGGAGTACCTCACAAACGTCAACGGAACGCTCTTCTTTAGCGCCAGTGTCGTCGGGGGCTTCCGCAAACTCTGGAAGTCCAACGGAACAGCGGCAGGGACAGTTCAGATCCCGGACTTGATCCCGGGGAACGCGCCGACGGAACCGCGGCATCTGGCCAACGTCAACGGCACCCTGTTCTTCAGCGCCACCGACGTGGAATTCAATCAGGAGCTTTGGAAGTCCGACGGGACGGCCGCGGGTACCGTCCTGGTGAAGGATATCCGTGCCACTAATGGCTCCTATCCGCACTTTCTGACCAACGTCAACGGGACTCTATACTTTGCTGCCCATGACGGGATCACGGGAACCGAACTCTGGAAGAGTGACGGCACCACCGGGGGGACCGTGCTGGTCAAGGACATCGCCCCGGGTCTGATGAACTCGGAGCCCTATTACCTGACTAACGTCGCCGGCACCCTGTTCTTCGCCGTTCGCGACGACGGGACCGGCCGAAAGGCTCTGTGGAAGAGCGACGGGACATCCGCGGGCACAACCGAGGTCGCCCAGATCCTGGCGCAGCGGAACGGCCCCGAGCCGCGGCACCTGACGGCCTTTCGGGGCAAGCTGTACTTCAACGCCAACGACGGGACCCACGGCCGCGAGCTCTGGAAGACGGACGGGACGGTCGCCGGTACGGTTCTGGTCAAGGACATGGGCCCGGGCGAGTACGACTCGAACCTCGGCAACCTGACGGTGGCGAACGGCCAACTGTACTTTCGGGGCGCGGGTTTGCGAAAGTGGGACGGTGCGGCCGCCGAGACGACTCTGATCAAAGCCGTCGGCTCGGCGGACCCGTCCTTCCCGATCAGGACGACTCTAGCCGTGGTCGACGGGACCATATTCTTGAGTGCCGGCGAGCAAGTGGGGCTGATTGGCGTTGAGCTTTGGAAGAGTGATGGCACGGCCGCCGGCACGGCGATGCTCAAGGACATTAATGTCGGGACCTACTTTGGTCAGAGCTCCTTTCCGCGGGAGTTCATCGATGTCAACGGGATCGTGTTTTTCACGGCCGACGACGGCCCGCACAGCCGCGAGCTCTGGAGGAGCGACGGGACCGTCGAGGGCACGGTCATGGTCAAGGACATTGACCCGGACCCGGACTCCGGGTCTTACCCGTACTTCCTCACCAATGTGGGTGGCACCCTTTTCTTCACCGCGTCCGACGGCGTCTACGGGCAGGAGCTGTGGAAGTCGGACGGCACCCCGGAGGGCACGCTCCTGGTCAAGGACATCCGCCCGGGGCCGGGGCATTCCTCACCGGAATCACTGACCGTCGTCGACGGAACGCTGTACTTCACGGCCGACGACGGCGTCCACGGCCGCGAACTCTGGAGGTCGGACGGCACCCCCGAGGGTACGGTGCTGGTCGAGGACATCAGCCCCCCCGGTTACCAGCCCCCGACGTGGCTCACGCCCCTGAACGGGCTCCTGTATTTCGCCACAGACGACGGCATCCACGGCCGGGAGCTGTGGCGGAGTGACGGGACTCCCGAAGGCACTTTCCTCGTCCATGACTTGCGACCTGGGCCGGCCGCGTCTGACCCCCAACACCTGGCGGCGACCGGTGACTTCCTGTTCTTCGGAGCCGACGACGGCGTCCACGGCCACGAGTTGTGGAACACCGACGGCACACCGGCCGGGACCAGCCTGGTGCGGGACATCTTCGTCGGCCCCGGCGGCTCTTTTACGCGGTACCTGACGGCGGTCGGCGGGCACGTGTTCTTCGCCAGCGGCAACGCGGCGACGGGCGAGGAGGTCTGGGTCAGCGACGGCAAATCCGCCGGGACCACATTGGTCCGCGACATCTTCCCCGGCGACCCCGGTTCGGGCCCGCACACCCTGACCGCGTTCAACAACTCACTCGTCTTCATGGCGAGCGACGGGATTCACGGCGACGAGTTGTGGCGGGCCACGACGCCGTTCCCAACTGTGAGTGGCCCCGCTGTCGGCGTGCGAAATCAGCCGACGGAATTCACAATCGCCGGCCTGTCGTCGGCAGGCACGTCAACCGTCGTTGTCCACTGGGGCGACGGCACGAGTGAAGCGGTGACCGGCGAGGGCCGCGTCACGATTCGCCACACGTACACCCACGCGGGCCCGTTTACGATCCGCGCGCGGGCGGCCAGCGGCCCCGGTGTCTCGGCCGCCAAGACCGTGCTGATCAGGGCGATCGGCCTTCAGGGCGGCGACCTGGTGGTCGGGGGAACAACCGGCCCGGACACGCTCCTGGTTCGGCCCGGTCTGTCGCCGGAGACGGTCAACGTCCGCCTCAGCGGCCTGCCGCTCGGCACATTTCCGCGGCCGCAGAATGTGCTCTTCTACGGCGGCGCCGGCAATGATACGGCGACTGTCGCGGTCAGCGGACTGAATACGCTGTTGGACGGCGGCGCGGGTGACGACTTCCTGGTCGGAGATTCGGGCGCCGACCTCCTGGTCGGCGGTGACGGGAACGACACCCTGTCGGGCGGGGTGGGGAGCGATTTGCTCGCCGGCGGGGCCGGGGGGGACTTCCTGACCGGCGGCCTTGGCGACGACCTGTTGGTCGCCGGGCCGACGGCGTTCGACACCGACCGGGCCCGGCTGGCGGACCTCGCTCGCGAGTGGTCGTCGGAGTCGAGCTACGAGGACCGCGTCGCCCACCTGACCGGGAGCCCGGGCGGGCAGAACGGCTCGACCGCCCTGTCCGCCGCAACGGTAGACGACGACGGCCTCCTCGACGTGCTGGTCGGGGGTTTGGACGCGGACTGGTTTGTGATCAGCCTCGGCGACGCGACCGATCGCACCGACCCGGAGCAGGCGTTGACGATCTAAGACTCGCGACTCAAGAATGGCTCACCGCGTCGCTCAGCATGTCGCCGTCGCGAGCGATCTTCGCGACGGGATGTCCGGTCACTTCGCCGCGGACAATCGTGATGGATTGTCCGGGCATGGCCGGGACCCGCGTGGACGTGCCGATGCGGCCGGTCAGGTTGAGGGGGTCGGTCGCGGGCAGCGTTACGGCTTCGTCCGGTTCGTCCGCGGCCGAACGGAGTCGGGCGATGACGTCGGGCAGCGCGTACTGCTCACCCGCCACGCCGGCCACGAAGCGGCCGCCACGAATCTCGCCGCGCGCCTCCATGCGGCGATAGGTTCGAACCAGCTCCTGCCACGACGGGGCGAAGGACTCGTTGGCGAGCAAATCCCGGAACATGACGCCATAGCGGCGGAGCAACAGGCGGCACCACTGTTCCGTCCGCTCCTCGGCCGCGACCCGCGGCAACAGCGCGGACCGCAACAGCGTCCATCGCCCGGCCGACGGGATCGGCCCACCCGCCGACAGGGCGGTTCGCTTGCGCCGCCCGCCGCTGGAGCCGATGAGCTTCCGGAGCGCCGGGTAGCCGTCGCTCGTCACCAGTCCCGCCGCGGCCAGCTCGCCGAGAACGTCGTCGACCTGGGCCGGAACGAGCTGCAACAAGGCGCCGACCTGCGCGGGGAAGAGTGCACCGTGGCGCATGAACGCCTCGTACGCCGCCCGGGCGTTGCCTCCCAGGCCGGCGTCCGGGGGGGCTCCCGCGTCCTCGGGCGTCGGCGGCAGGAGCCACGGCACGTGCTCGTGCGCCATCAGCGTGATCGGCGTCGAACGCGTCAGCGCCTTCATCGGCTTGCCGTTCGGCGTGGGCCCGTCCGCCGTCGCGACCGTCATCGGCCGCAGCCGGCCCCAAAGTGCCTGGCCGAAGAACGTCAGGTTGTCGAGCCAGCCGGCGTCATACGCTTCCATCCGCGCCGGCAAGAGGAACTTCTCCCAGTGCCCCGCCGGGGCGGAAAAGCCCTCGAACTGCTCGACGAGCGCCAACAGCCCCGGCTGGTCGCGCAGCCGGGTCGCCGAATGGACGTGCTGATGGCGAAGCAGGAATCGGATGAACTGTTCGGGCGGCACGGGGGCGATCTGGCGACGCAGGCCCTCCAGGGTGAACCGGTGAATGCGTGCCAGCAACCGGCGGTCGCACCATTCGAGGTCGGCAACGCCGGTAAACCGGCCACGCAGAACAGTGCCCTGGTTCTCCAGCCGGATGAGTGCAATTTCCACATCCGTCGCGTCGAGCCCGAGCAACTCGGCCAGCGCGGGCACTGTTGTCGGGCCGAGGTATTCCATGTGCCCGCGAACGACGCGTGCGACCGCTTCTTCCCGCGGCCAGTCGCGGCGCACGCCGTCCGGGACCGATGGCTGCGGGTGGGACCGGGCATCCGGCCAGACGGCCTGAATCAGGGGCCAACGTTCCGTCGCCCCCCAGAGTGGCCGGCCAGTTCCGCGCCCGATGACCATGGCCCGGCCGGTCGAGCGCAATTCCTCAAAGTAGTGTCGCCAGTCTTCCTGCTCGCCGACCGCCCCCTGGGACAGCAGCACATCGTGCAGCTCATCGGAGTCGCGGACCAGGGGCCAGGCCTCCGCCCGCACCTGCGCGATCGCGTCGGGGTCGAGCCGCGCCAGGTCGCGGAGAGCCTCGGTCGAGAGCGTCCGCCTCTGGCTGACCGCCCGCGCCCGGCGCTCCTCGAGGGGGGCGTCGTCGAGGAAGGCATAGGGCATGACGTTCAGGAGCTCGTGGGCGAACGGGGACGGCTCGCGGGTGTCGAGGCCGACCACCTCGATCTTCCCGGCCTCGACGTCCCGAAGCACCGCGAGCAGACCATCCAGGTCGGCGGCCTCGTGAAGACAGTCGTCCACCGTTTGCCGGACGAGCGGCTGGTCGGGGATCTCGATGTCGCCGACGACATTCTCCTGACAGGCCGTCTGGGCGGGGAACACGGCCGACAGCAGGTCGTCGGCGCGCATGCGCTGCAGGTGCGGCGGCACGCGCTGACCGTTCTTGGCCCGCTTCATCTGCAGTGCCCGCGTCACGTTCCACCGCCAGCGGTTCTTGAACATGGGGACGGCGAGGAACGCCTGCACCAGCACGTCGCGGGCCACGTGCGACGGCACCAGCTTGTACATCTGCTCCAAGGGGAAGCTGTGTTGCGCCCCGAGCGAGAGGACGATGCCGTTGTCGTTGGCGGATGCCTGCAGCTCGAAGTCGAACGACCGGCAGAAGCGCTTGCGCATCGCCAGGCCCCAGGCCCGGTTGATGCGCGTCCCGAACGGGGCGTGGAGAACGAGCTGCATCCCACCCGACTCGTCGAAGAAGCGCTCGAAGAGGATCCGCGACTGCGTCGGGACGACGCCGGTCGCGACGTGCTGCGTCTCGACATAGGCAACGAGTTGTTCCGCGGCCGGGGGGGCCATCTTGGCGACTTGCGTCAGCCAGTCGAGCGCATCCTGTTTGTTCACGCGGATGCGCGCGAGGACTTCTTCGCGCAACCCGGACACCTCGGCCGAAAGCTCCACTGTCCGGCCCGGCGCTTCGCCGACCCAGAAGGGGATGGTCGAAGGCGCACCGTGGGCGTCCACCACCACGACTTCCCCGCCGCGCACGTGCTTGACGCGCCAGGACGTGTTGCCAAGCTGGAAGACGTCGCCGCCGTTGGTCTCGACCGCGAAGTCCTCATCGACCGAGCCGACCACAGTGCGCTTCTCGTCGTCGGTCACGACGCGATAGCTCGCGATCTCCGGGATCGCCCCGCCACAGGTGATGGCGGTCAGCCGGGCCCCCTTGCGGGCCCGCAAGCGTCGGTTCACCCGGTCGCGGTGCAGGTACGCACCCCACCGGCCGCGCTCCGGCGCGATCCCCTCGCTCAGCATGTCGAGCAGCGCGTCGAAATCGGCACGGGCCACCTCGCGGTACGGGTAGGCGCGGCAGCAGAGCTGATACAGGGCGTCCTCGTCGTACTCGTCGCAGGCGACGGCCGCGACGATCTGCTGGGCGAGGATGTCCAGCGGCGCCTCCGGAATGCAAATGCGGTCGAGCCGGCCCGCGCCGATCGCGCTCACCAGGGCGGCGCATTCGACCAGCTCCTCGCGCGTGAGGGCGAAGAGCCGCCCCTTCGGGACCGCCCCGAGCGAGTGCCCGGCCCGCCCGACGCGCTGCAGGAACGTCGCGATCGACCGCGGACTGCCCATCTGGCAAACGAGGTCGATGTGCCCGACGTCGATGCCCAGCTCCAAGGACGCGGTTGCCACCAGGGCCTTCAGGCTCCCGTCCTTGAGCCGTCGCTCCGACTCGTGCCGGCTCTTGTGCGCGAGGCTGCCGTGGTGGGAGAGCACCCGCCCCTCGCCGAGCCGTTCCGTGAGCTGGTGGGCGACGCGCTCGGCGAGCTTGCGCGTGTTGACGAAGATGAGCGTGCTGCGGTGGGCGTTGATCAGCTCCACGAGCCGCTCGTAGTTCTCCGCCCACTGTTCGTGGCTGCAGACGGCCTGGAGCTCCGTCCGGGGGACCTCGATCGCCAGGTCGAGGTCGCGGATGTGGCCGATGTTGGCCACTGTCGCCGGCGGGGCCGTGGCCCCGGCCAGGAACCGGGCCAGCTCGTCGAGCGGCTTTTGCGTGGCACTCAGGCCGATGCGAACGGGGCGCTTCGAGCAGAGCGCGTCCAGCCGCTCTAGGGAAAGGGTCAGGTGCGAGCCGCGCTTGTCGCGGGCCGCGGCGTGGATCTCGTCCACGATGACCGTTTCGACCGAGCGCAGCATCTCCCGGCTTCTGGCGCCGGTGAGCAACAGGTAGAGCGACTCCGGGGTCGTGACGAGGATGTGCGGCGGCCGGCGGACCATCCGCTGCCGGTCGGCCGATGAGGTGTCGCCGGTGCGGACCAGGGCGCGAATCTCGGGGCAATTCGGGTCCGCCCGCCGCGCCAGCTGCAGAATCTCGGCCAGCGGCTCTTGCAGGTTGCGCTGGATGTCGTTCGACAGGGCCCGGAGCGGGGAGACGTAAACGACATACGTTTGGTCGCGGAGCTGTCCCGAGAGTGCCAGATGCAGGAGGCGGTCGAGACTGGCGAGGAAAGCCGTCAGCGTCTTTCCCGATCCCGTCGGGGCCGCGATCAGAGTGTCGTTCCCGGCCCGGATCGCCGGCCAGCCGAGGCGCTGGGCGTCGGTCGGCTGGCGGTAACGGCCTTCGAACCACTCCCGGATGAGTGGGTGGAATGAAGTGAGCGGCAAGGCTTCTCCCGGCACTTGATCGGACCGAAAGGCGCGAACGCCCCGGACTTCAGTCATCGGCCCGCCGTGCTATCGCATTTTACCCGACGGGAGGAGTGATGAGTCAGGTCAGCAGCCGTCGGGTAGTGTCTCCGATTGTCGTCTTTCGCTCCGCGAAAGATCGGTCTTTCGCGGAGCGAAAGACGACAAACTGAGACACTACCTGCCGTAGACGCCGCGCGACGACTGTTAGCCGCGGAGCGGCGACCGAGTGTAGCCAGGGGTGAGCGGAGCGAACCCCTGGAACCCGGCCCGCCGATATTGGCCTTGTAGTCCCGGAGGGACGACCGATGACGGCGGCAATTCCGATGAGTCTCTTCGGTCGCCACTCCGCGGCTACCAAGAGGATGCTGGGGCTCATCCAGGGGTTCGCTGCGCTCACCCCTGGCTATACTCGGTCGCCCCTCCGGGGCTGCACCAATCGGCCGCCCTCGGTCGCCCCTCTGGGGCGGCACAAATCGGTCACCCTCATCCAGGGGTTGCGCTGCGCTCACCCCCTGGCTACCTGGCTACACTCGGTCGCCCCTCCGGGGCTGCACATCCCCGCGATTCGAGATAGATTCTCGGGAGGGGCCGGTATTGGCAGGGAGAGAAAAACGCATGGCCGAATCGGTGATCACCCGGCCAAGCTTGTTGGCGCGCATCAAGGACACGGGCGACCGCCAGGCATGGGCGGAATTCGTCGACATCTACGCCCCGCTGATCTACGGGTTCGCGCTGAAGCAAGGTCTCCAGGACGCCGACGCCGCGGACCTCACGCAGGAGGTCCTCGGCGCCGTCGCCCGCTCCGCGGCGCGACTCGACTACGACCCGGCTCGGGGGACCTTTCGCGCTTGGCTGTTCCGGGTGGTCCGCAACGAGCTGTGCGACTTCGGCACCGCCCGGAAGCGACACCGGCCGGGCACCGGCGACACCGACATGAAGCGGCGGCTCGAGGAACAGCCCGCCTCCTCGGACGATGAAGTCGCGGCCTGGGAGCGTGACTACGAACGACAGCTGTTCGTCCTGGCGTGCGAGCAGGTGCGCCGCGACTTCCAGGAATCGACCTGGCAGGCCTTCTGGCTGACGGCCATCCAGGGCAAGAGCGGCAAGCAAGTGGCCGGCGTGCTGGGCATGACCACCGCGGCCGTGTACCTGGCCAAGCGCCGCGTCACCGAGCGACTGAGGCAACAAATCGACTACCTGCGCGCCGAGTGAATGAGGATGGCTACGGGAAACAAGTGTCCGGATGCCGCTCGCTGGGGCGACCTGCTCGACAGCCGGCTCGCGGAACCGGCGGCGAACGCCTTGAGCTCGCACCTGGAAGGTTGTGCCCACTGCCAGAGCACGGTCGAGCACCTGACCGCCGGGGAGGCGAGCTGGGTGGACGCCGCCCGGGCGGTGGAGGAGCGGCCGCGGCCCGCGCTGCGCCAGGCGATCGAGCAGCTCAAGGCGGAAGGGGAAACCGGGCTGGACACGGCCGGGCCGACGACGATCGCGACACTGCCGTTCTTGCGCCCGTCGAGCAACCCCGGGCACCTGGGCCGCATCGGGTCCTATGAAGTGCTGAGCGTGATCGGCCGCGGCGGCATGGGGGTCGTCCTTAGGGCCTTCGACCCGGCCTTGCGGCGCATGACGGCGATCAAGGTGTTGGCGCCGCAGTGGGCCTCGCACAGCCAGGCCCGGCAACGCTTCGCGCGCGAGGCCCGGGCCGCCGCCCGGGTGCGCCACGACAATGTCGTCGCCATCCACGCCGTGGAAGAGGCGGACGGCCTGCCCTACCTGGTCATGGAATTTGTGCCCGGCGCGTCCCTGCAGCAGCACCTCGACCGCGACGAGCCGCTCGATGTCGAAGACATCCTGCGCATCGGCGCGCAGGCCGCGGCCGGACTGGCGGCGGCCCACGAACAGGACTTGATCCATCGCGACATCAAGCCCGCGAACATTCTGCTGGACAAGGACGGCAACGTCCGCCTCACGGACTTCGGGCTGGCGCGGGCAGTCGACGATTCGAGCCTGACGCAGTCCGGCGTGATCGCCGGGACGCCCCAGTACATGGCCCCGGAGCAGGCGCGCGGCGAACCCCTCGACCACCGGGCCGACCTGTTCAGCCTGGGCAGCGTGCTCTACGCGATGTGCACCGGCCGGGCGCCGTTCCGGGCGCCGACGACCGTCGCCGTGCTCAAGCGCGTCTGCGAGGAGATGCCGCGGGACGTCCGCGATCACAACCCGGACATCCCCGACTGGCTGGCCGAGATCATCGACAAGCTGCACGCCAAGAAGCCGCGCGACCGGTTCCAGAGCGCCCGCGAGGTGGCGCGTCTCCTGAACCAGCACCTGCGCCACCTCCGCGCGCCGGACACGGTGGAGAAGCCGGACCCGGTGGGCGGGCCGGGAGCGCCGGCCATTCGTGTGTGGTGGGCGTTGCTTCTGGTTCCCGCCGCGACGATCGCGGCCCTGTTGATCTGGGGAGTGGTGTACGTGCTGGGTCCAAAGCGCGACGCCGACTTGCCGCCGGAGCCGAAGGGCGACTTGCCACAGGCCCAGGCACCAAAGGCCCAGGCGCCGCCAGGCCCGGTGGCCCTGGGGCCGGCGCCGCCCATTGGGGGGGACGCGTACTTTCAAAAGCTGTGGGCCGACCTCCACGGCGCCGACTACTTCACCCGCAAGGCGGCGATCGAGCGCCTGGCCAACATGCAACCGAACGACCAGCGCGCCAAGGTCGCCCCGAAGCTGGCCGAGTTGACGACTGACGAGAGCCCGTTCATACGCTGGCCGGCGGTCAAGGCGCTGGGCGCCTGGGGGACCAAGGACGACCTGCCCGCCCTGATGCGGGCCCTCGCCCACAAGGACACGTCCACCCGGCGCGAGGCGCTCAAGGTCATCGGCCGCTTCCGGGACGCCCGGACGCTGGAGCCCGTGATCCAGTGCTTCCGCGAACGCTCGACACGCACGGACGCCGGTCAGGCCCTGCGCGCGATGGGCACCATGTCCGAGCCGGACGTGCTCAGGCTCCTCGACGACGACGACCTGTTTCTGAAACGGGACGCCATCGAAGTGCTCACGGACATCGGCACCGAGAAGAGCGTGCCGGCGCTGGAAAACGTCCGCGCCAGCCGCGACATTCACTACTCCGTCCACCTCGCGGGCCCCGCCGAGAAGGCCCTGGCCGCGATCGCCGGACGCAAGAAGAAGTAGGCGGAACGGTCGGCCGCGTGACGAGCCCAGTCCCCATCTCGTTCGACGCTCCGCGTCGAATGCGACCATCGACGCTCTGCGTCGATGCAATCCGGCGGTCAGAGCCTCATCGCCGCAGAGCGGCGATTTTGGCATTCGACGCGGAGCGTCGAACGAGGACCCCGGGACCGCGGTAGGCTCGTCACGCGGAGCGTGACGGCTACAGTTGCGTTGCATTGCACCCCGGTAGTCCCGCCGTGCCCGTGCCAGGCCGTCGATTCTCGGCGTCATCCCGTCAATTACCCCGCGTATCTTGTCGATTCTTCGGCTCATCCTGTCGATTCTTCCCCTCATCCCGTGCATCATGCGCGGTCCCGGCCCGTCTCCCATCTGCTCGGTATGAGACGGGGGCGCAATTCTTCGGGGAAAGTTGTGATGTTTCGGAAAAGTTGTGGTTCTTCGGAGAAGTTGGTTTCTTCGGAAGGAGGGGGGGCACGCCCCCGCCCCGAAGAAAGGGAAGGGGTGGGGCCGGCAGCAAGGCTCTCAAAGCCGGAACACCGGAGGGACCATGCCGGCGGAATCGCGATAGATTTCCGCGGCCAGCCAGTATTGGCGTGGAGAAGAGTCGTACGAGGGACATGCTTGCCGGGCGAATCCCGGTCGTGTAACTTCGTGCGAAAGCCATCCTCATTCATTCCGGCCCGCTCGCGACGGGCATCCGCATTCGGAGTTCCCTCCATGAGCCGACGTCTACCCCGGCTACTCCTGCGCACTGCCCCCAAGAATACCCGCCGCCTTCGCGTTGAGAGTTTGGAAGACCGCACCGTCCCCAGCTTCACCGTCGCCAAGAGCTTTCCGGTCGGCCCGAATAATGGCGTCAATAGCAATCCGGTCTCCGTCGCCGTCGGCGACTTCGACGAAGACGGGAACCTCGACGCCGCCACCGCCAACCAGGACAACTTCAACGTGGTCAGCGTGTTGCGGGGGAACGGGGATGGCACCTTCCAGTCGGCCGCCAACCTCGGCATCGGCCGAAAGCCGGACTTCATCCGGGCGGCCGACGTGAACGCCGACGGCCACCTCGACCTTCTCACGGCCAACAAGGCGGACAGCTCGGTGTCCGTCCTGTTGGGGGTCGGGAACGGGACCTTCCAGGCGGCTGCGACCTTCACGGTCGGGACGAATGTCGGGCCGGTGGCCCTCGACGTCGCCGACTTCAACGGCGACACGAAGCTCGACCTCGCCGTGGCGAACAACAGCGTTAGCCATGTCACCCTGATGCTGGGCGACGGGACCGGCGGGTTCGCACCCGCGGCCCAGACGGTGCCTGTCGGCACCAACCCGACGTCGATCGCCGTCGCTGACTTCAACGGGGACTCCCTGCCGGACCTCGCGACCGTCAGCGGCGGGTTTGGGCACCTCAATATCAACCTGAACACCGGCGGCGGGACGTTCGGGCCGACGGTCAACTTCGGCACCGGGTTCTGCGCCAACGGCGTAACCACCGGCGACTTCAACCACGACGGCAAGGCCGACGTGGCGGTGGCCTGCGTGTTCCCGTCGTCCGACGGCGTAAGCGTGCTGTTGGGCAACGGCGACGGGACGTTCAAGACCTACCCGAACCCGCCCGGCGCCCCGGTCCCGTTCGTCAGCTACAACGCCGGCAACCAGACCCCCGGCTACATCAAGACCGGCGACTTGGACGGCGACGGGAACCTGGACCTGGTGACGGCCAACTTCAGCTCGACCATCCAGTTCGCCAACAACAGCATCACCCTGCTGCCCGGCAAGGCGGACGGGACGTTCGGCCCGGCCCGCGTGTACTACGGCGGCCCGGGGCCGCTCGGCGTGGCCGTCGGCGACTTCAACGGCGACGGCAACCCGGACGTCGTGACGGCCGACGCCGGCGCGTCCGTCGGAACAGTCAGCATGCTGTTTGGCCGGGGGGACGGCACTCTGATGGCGGCCGAGGGACTCCCGGTCAGCCAGCCCGGCCCGGCCACCACGGGCGACTACAACGGGGACGGCAAAGTCGACCTGGCCGTGGTGACCGGCCAGGGGCTGTACAAGGGCGTGGTCGTGTTCCCGAACCTGGGCGACGGGTTCTTCGGGCCCGGCGTCCTGACCCCGGCGGTGAGCATGGCGAGCGCGGCGACCACCGCCGACTTCAACGGGGACAGCAAGCTCGACCTGGCCGTCACCGGGTCGGCCGGGGTCAGCATCCTCCTCGGCAACGGCAACGGGACGTTCGGTTCCCCCACCGCTTACGCGGCCGGGGGCATCAACAACTGGGTGAGCGTCGGGGATTTCAATCTCGACACCAAGATCGACCTGGCCGTCGGCTATAGCAGTGGGATGAGCATCCTGCTGGGAAACGGCAACGGGACGTTCGCGGTCGCCAGCCCCGTTTCGGCCGGAGGCGGGGTCAACCACATCGCGGTCGCCGACCTGAACGGCGACACGTTCCCCGACCTGGCTGTGGTCAACACCTCCACCGTAAGCGTCGCGCTGGGCAACGGGAACGGCACGTTCCAGGCCCCGACCTCGCTCGACGCCGGCACCCCGGACTCGGTGAGCGTGGGCGACTTCAACGGCGACGGG